>Ga0105046_10002028_pt1 | contig 31753 bp, 30 predicted proteins | sample MAT03_FD_78385 | JGI IMG/M metagenome (GOLD analysis project Ga0105046, IMG submission 78385) | Freshwater microbial communities from Lake Fryxell liftoff mats and glacier meltwater in Antarctica - MAT-03 (megahit assembly) | ecosystem: Environmental > Aquatic > Freshwater > Ice > Liftoff...
AAACGAGGCTCCCGATAGTTATCGGGATGAAGACATAATGGACGTATTACGTCGAAAAATTTAACGATGTTGCGGTCAAAAAGAAGCATAAACAAATTATTAGATAAATTTTAAACAGGCTCTTAGATAGTTCAAAGTTTTTTAAGGAAATTGCCACGCGCACTGCGGCGAATTTTCGTAAGTATTTTTTTATAGCAATAAATGATGGGTTAATATTAATCAGTTGCATACCAGACGATTCAGTACGCGGTTTAATGTTAAAAATTCTAAATTCCGCCGGGGGATTTTAAATCTTGGTATATTTGTTGGTAAGCTAGTAATTACTAAAAATCCTTATGTTTGTTGCGTTACAAACGTATCTGCCCATTAGGATTTGTCAAATAGAAACAATTTATAAAACAGATGAAAAAAAGAATTGTACTGATCATTTCTGCGCTTGTTTTTGGGCAGGCTTATGCTCAAAAACCCACGGCGGAAAAAAAAATTTCGACGAAGTTAGAAGGAAGTATTAGACATTATTCAGGCAATAAGGTTTATTTGACGTATAAAGCGAATGAGACTGAAATCAGAGATTCTGCTAAAGTTACAAATGGTAAATTCACTTTTAACCTTAAGATTTCTGAACCTTCACTTTACTGGCTTACCATTGCCAATGATCAGAATGCAGTATTTTTCTTTGCAGACGAGGCTCCCATAAAGGCCACTTTAGTTGGCGATTCTCTGGCTTACTCAACGGTTGTTGGGGGTCAGAATCATGCAGATTATACAGAGTATCGGCTTTTTATAAATAGCCTTGTAGCTGCGCAGCAAAAAATGCAAAATGACTTTAATACTGCGGTCCAGAACAAAGATGAAAATACTCAGAACGCTATCAAAGCAGAGTATCAAAATCTGAATAGCCAATACATGAACGGACTGAAAAACTTCCTGAAAACGCATCCTAAGTCGGCTGTGAGTGGTTTTATTATTGGAAACGACCTTAACAATGCCGCAATTCCTTTGACAGAAGTTAAGGAGTGTCTTTCGTACCTGGATAAGAGTCTTGAAAATAATTCTTATGTAAAAGCTGCTAATAAAAAAATAGAAGATTCTAAAGGAACGACAGTAGGATACAAAGCGACGAATTTTTCTCAGAACACACCCGATGGTAAAAAAGTAAGTCTGTCTGATTTTCGCGGAAAATATGTTTTAATAGATTTCTGGGCGAGTTGGTGCCGACCATGTCGCATGGAAAATCCGAACGTTGTAGCGGCTTATAACAGGTACAAGGATAAAGGTTTTACAGTTCTTGGTGTGTCGATGGACTCAAATAAAGACCCCTGGCTTGCAGCCATTCAGCAGGATAATCTTACTTGGACGCACGTAAGCGACTTGAAGGGCTGGGGCAACGAAGTCGGGAAAATATACGGAGTAACCGGTATTCCTCAGAATTACTTAATTGACAAAGAAGGAAAAATCGTTGCTAAAGATTTGCGTGGAGTTGCGCTTGACGAAAAACTCGCAGAAATCATCAAATAATCCAAGAGATAAATTAAATTTGCAAAAAATTTTTTAAACGTATGAAGAATAGTAGACTAATTGTTGTTGCCTTAGCTGTTGCAACATTTGTAAATACAGCTAAATCGCAGGATCCTGTTATTATGACGATTAACGACAAGCCGATTAAAAAATCTGAGTTTGAGGCTGTGTATCGCAAAAACAATGGAAAGGAAGCCAGTAACACTTCAAAATCCGTAAAAGAATACGTTGATCTTTTTTCATTGTATAAAAGCAAAGTACTCGAAGCTGAAAGTATTGGTTTAGACACTTTAAGTTCTTTCAAAAGTGAGCTGGCGGGATACCGAAGACAATTGGCAGCACCTTATCTTACCGATAAAAACACGAATGAAAGCCTGATAACAGAAGCGTACGAACGCATGAAATCAGAAGTACGGGCCAGTCATATCCTTGTGAAGGTAGATGAGGCCGCATTACCGAAAGATACACTTGAAGCCTGGACCAGGATTACGATGATCAAAAATGCTATTTCTGGAAAATTACCTACCCCGGCGGAATTGACCAATTATGAGAAGCTTTTGAAAAACACCACAGACGTTTCCAAAGCTCTAAAGGCTAAGGATAGCGTTGGCTACAATACAAAAATGAAATTAGTTAGAAGTTTTGCTAAGATCGCACAATCAAATGAAGATAAATTTCAGGGATTCGCAGCCTCTTTAAGTGATGATCCTTCAGCTGCGGAAAACCGGGGTGATTTGAATTATTTTTCTGCGCTCGATATGGTATATCCTTTCGAAACGGCCGCCTATAATACTAAAATCGGTGAAATAAGCCCTATCGTTCGTACCCGTTTTGGCTACCATATTTTAAAAGTTTACGACAGAAGAATAAGCAGAGGTGAAATGACCGCTGCGCATATCATGGCGAAATTTTCTAAAGATGCATCAGAACAAGATAAAGCAAATGCAAAAACGAAAATTGACGAAATCTACGTTAAATTAAAAGCAGGTCAAAGTTTTGAGGAACTTGCGCGTCAATTTAGCGATGACAAACAAAGCAGTGAAAAAGGGGGGCAGCTCCAATCATTTAAAAGCGGGCGTTGGCCGAAGCCATTTGAAGATGCAGCTTTTGGTCTTGCTAAAAATGGAGATTTTAGTGCTCCAATTCAGAGTCCTTACGGTTGGCACATTATTAAGCGTGTTGATTTGAAAGGTGTACCGGCGTTTAACGATATTAAAAATGAATTGAAATCGCGTGTGGCGCGTGATAGCAGATCACAAATGGGGCGAGTGGCCTTAATTGAGAAAATTAAAAAAGAGAATGGCTTTAAAGAAAATTTAAAGAACCGTGATGAATTGTTTAAGACGATGGATTCTACTTATTTAAAAGCCACATGGAAAACGGATAGAATAGACAAGCTTGGGAATAAAGAAATTTTTAATCTTGGCGGACAATCTTACACTCAAAATGATTTTGCTAAGTTTTTAGAATCGCAAATGACATTCAGGAGCAATGCTGATTTGAATGAAGTACTAAGAGGGATTTACAAAACATGGGTTGAAGAAAGTATTGTTTCGTATGAAGATTCTCAGCTTGATAAAAAATATATGGAGTTTGCAAACTTATACCGCGAATACAGAGATGGTATTTTATTGTTTGATCTTACCGATCAAAAAGTGTGGAGTAAGGCTGTGAAAGACACAGCAGGCTTAAGAGCTTTTTATGAGAAGAATAAAAATAATTACCTCTGGGAAGAACGCGCAGAAGTAACCGTGTACAAGTGTTTCGACGAAAAGGTCGCGAAAAATGTACGTAAATTATTAAAATCAGGAAAATCCGAGAAACAGATAGCCGAGTCTTTAAACAAAACTTCTCAATTGAACGTTTCTATCGAAAACATCACTTATCTAAAAGGCGAAAATAAAAATATAGATGCAAACTGGAAAAAGGGTGTATCTGAAAACGATATTAAAGACGAAAAGAACGTTGCTGTAATCGTTGTGAATGACATTCTGCCAAAATCCCCTAAAACTCTTGGAGAGTGCAGAGGCAATGTTACTGCAGACTATCAGAATTACCTCGATACGGAGTGGCTCGCTTACCTGAAGAAAAAATACACGGTAAAAGCAAACCAGGAAGTTCTGGATACTGTTAAATAATACGCATTCAAATTAAAAGCCGGCTGTTCGTTATATGTGACAGCCGGTTTTTTTGCATAATTTTAGAGGATTAAAATTTTTAATTTAACTTTAAGTTCAAATAACCAAGTTGAAGTTATTTCTATACATACTCTGTTGCATTAGCATTATCTCCTGCAGAAACACCTCTGTTAAGAAACAGGAAGGAGATGTACGTATGGTTGCCAAAGCCGGGGAAGATTTACTGGATATAAACGAATTTACAGACGAATTTGTTTCCACCGGCATAATAAAGGACAGTATTTATAATGCCAAGAAATCAATCGAAAGCTGGGCTACGGAGTCTTTATTCTATCAGGAAGCAATCGAGAAGCTGAATGAGGATGAAACGAGTATCGAGCGACAGGTAGAGTCATACAGGAAGTCACTCATAAATTATATTTACCAGACAAAATTGATAGAAGCTAATCTGGATACGTCGATAAGTAAACAGGAAATTGAAGCGTATTACAATGCTCACAGGGATAATTTTATTTTAAAAGAAAACATTGTGAAAGTCAATTATTTTAAGGTGCCCGCAAAAGCTGCTGCGCTTATAAAAATGAAAAAGCTGCTCTCCTCATCTAATCCCAAAGACAAAGAACAGCTTAAAAATTTATGTATTGAAAATGCTGAGAATTTTTTCATGAATGATAGTACCTGGCTTTTTTTAGAGGACATTAAGAAGGAAATACCGGCGTTGAGGGAGCAGGCTGACTTTAATTTGAGCACGGGCCGTGTGGTTGAATTTACCGATGAGGAGTATTATTATTACCTGAAAATAAAAGATGTGAAAGTGAAGAATGGTCTATCTCCCATAAATTTTGAAGCACAGAATATTAAGAAATTCATTCTCAACATGAGAAAGACCCGTTTAATTACAGAGTACAAAAAAACGCTGATGGAAAAGGCAAGAGTATATAAAAAATTTCTAATCTACTAAATTTTTATACCAATCACCAGAATATCATCTACCTGTTCCAACGTCCCCTTCCAGTTTTCATTTACACTGTTTAAAAGGTTCTTTTGTGCTGAAAAGCCGAGGTGAGAATTTTTGAAGAGCATTTGTTCGAACTGTTTATACCTGAATTTTTTTCCTTTTGGGCCTCCGAACTGATCCGCAAATCCGTCGGTGAAACTATAAATGCAATCGCCTTCCAAAAGTGGAATTACTTGTTTTGTAAAGGGCTTATTAATATCGCTATAGCCACAAGGTTGCCTGTTAGCTTTATACTCAAAGAAATCTTTTCCTTCCGGAGTGGATGGGTTATTTCTAATAATATAGATATCATTATTGGCGGAAGAAAAAGTCAATTCTTTTTTTACTTTATTAATGCAGCAAATCGTAATGTCCATTCCGTCTTTGTTCTGGCCATAAGTGCCTGTCTGATTCAGTGTGCTGATGATCTTGTCCCGCATAAGATTTAGTACTTCTGCCGGATCTCCAATGTTTTGCCCCGCAATAATATCATCCAGAAATGATAAGCCCAGCATAGTCATAAATCCACCAGGGACCCCATGACCGGTGCAATCGGCAGTGACATAAAAAATTGTACCATTTGCTTCATGCACCCAATAGAAGTCGCCACTCACAATATCCTTAGGTTTTAATAATACAAAACTGTCTTTAAAAAAAGAATTAAATTTTTGCTCAGTAGGAATAAATGCCGTCTGAATGTTTTTGGCATAGTTAATACTGTCTGTAATTTCCCTGTTCTTTTCTTCGAGCGAATCTTTTTGATTTTGAATTTTTACTTTCTGAAGGACAACCTCTTCGTGTTTTTGTTCGATCACTTTTTTAGAACGCTCAAGCTCCAGTCTGATCTTAATGTCATTATAAGTTAAGCGATAGCGTGTTCTGATCAGAAAGACACAGAAGACCACAACGGACATAGTGATCAAGCCGCCGTTAATGAGAAAATCATCGACCGATAATTTGCTGTTTAGCTTGTAAAATATAACATTGGCAACGAGGGTAGATATGCCTAGAAATAAGGAAAGCCTGAGTTCCCAAAGAACAAGCATGCCTACACCAATAAAAAGAACCATATAAGCAAAAGCATGTTTTTGAAAATGCTCAAGGTCCATCACACTCCACATGTAGGCATTTTGTATAGAAATGCCGAGGACAAGAAGGAACATGCAGGTGTAAATAGTTACTCCAAACTGTTTTCTTAAAAGAAGAACCAGCGCACTTACTACAGAAACAGTTAACCTGAAAATAAAAAAGGGAACAATGTATTCTTTGACGATGAAATAATCGCTGATGAACCAAACGAGGTTTAAGATCAGACCTACCCAGCTGGCAATGACGTGGAATTTCTCTGTAGACTTGTCGAACTCATGCTTTACTACACTCTCCGATATATTCGTTTCTTGCATGGTTATTTGGTTGACAAGTTATAACAATTAGCGGTTAAATTCTTTGACAAAGGTTTTGAAAATCTTTTGAAGAGGTCGTTCATTTGAATATACGAAACTAAGGAAGCTTGCGGACCTATGGATTATTAAATGACTTGTGTATGAAGCCATTCAACAGCGGCTTCTACAGTTGGGAAGAGTTTATAGGGGACTTTTGGCTTATTTACTTTAAGGTAAAAGTTAGCAATGATACGATATGCCAGGTTATTGGCAATAATGGCGTAAGAAGCAATAGGTGAATCTGGTCCGCTGGAATTTTCGCGGACTTCTTTGGTAAAAGTAACGCCTATTGCAGCAGAAAAAATATAATGAAGCTTTTTGCCTGGTGCGAGGTCCTTATATATTTCCCGCATTAACTGTTGCGAATCGATATCAATGGTGACATTCTTCTTGTAGTTTACATGAATGATGCCATCACTCCTAAGGCGTATCAAGGCTTCAGGAATGTTTACTTCTTTAACGATGATTATTTGTTGTGACGCAAGTATCATTTTTATTCGGGGTAAAAACAGAGTTTAGGTCTGCAATATCCCAACGTTATATTTTTTTGTAATAGGCGAGTGATCCGCCATTTCGATCCCCATGCTAATCACCTTTCTTGTCTCAAGAGGATCAACAATAGCATCTACCCACAAGCGCGATGCTGCATAGTAAGGACTTGTCTGTTTGTCGTAACGGTCTTTGGTTTTATTAAATAATTCGGTTTCTTTTTCAGGAGTTATTTCTTCACCATTGGCTTTTAAACTCGCCACTTCAATTTGTACTAAAACTCTCGCGGCCTGGGATCCACCCATTACGGCTATTTTTGCGGTAGGCCAGCCAACAATTAAACGTGGGTCATACGCTTTCCCGCACATAGCGTAGTTCGCAGCGCCGTAACTGTTTCCAACTACAATCGTAAATTTAGGTACCACACTGTTAGCCATAGCATTTACCAACTTTGCCCCGTCCTTGATAATACCACCTTGTTCGCTTCTCGATCCAACCATAAAGCCAGTTGCATCCTGTATAAAGACCAAAGGGATTTTTTTCTGGTTACAGTTCATGATAAACCTTGCGGCTTTATCGGCACTGTCGCTATAAATTACTCCGCCAAATTGCATTTCATTGCTCCCGCCTGGTTTTTTGCCCTTTACTATTTTACGCTGATTCGCAACAATGCCAACCGCCCATCCGTCGATACGTGCGTAGGTGCAAATGATGGTTTGACCATATAGTTCCTTATATTCTTCGTGAACACTGTTGTCAACGAGTCTTTCGATGATTTCGTGCATGTCGTACTGTTTGTCGCGTGAATCGGGAAGAATGCCATAAATTTCTTTAGGATCTTTTTTTGGAAGTGCGGTTTCAATTCTGTTAAAGCCTGCCTTGTCGTAGTCGCCTACCTTATTCATGATGCTCCGGATTCTGGTGAGACAATCTGCATCATCTTTGCATTTATAATCTGTAACGCCGCTGATTTCGCAGTGCGTCGTTGCTCCACCCAAAGTTTCGTTGTCAATATGCTCGCCAATAGCGGCCTTCACCAGGTAACTTCCTGCAAGAAAAATAGACCCTGTTTTATCCACGATCATTGCTTCATCGCTCATGATGGGAAGATAAGCACCCCCTGCAACACAACTACCCATTACGGCAGCGATCTGCAGAATGCCCATGCTGCTCATTACTGCGTTGTTGCGGAAGATGCGTCCAAAATGTTCTTTGTCGGGAAAAATTTCGTCCTGCAACGGCAAATAAACACCCGCACTGTCTACCAAATAAATGATCGGTAAACGGTTTTCCATTGCTATTTCCTGTGCGCGTAAATTTTTCTTTCCCGTGATTGGAAACCAGGCTCCGGCCTTAACTGTGGCGTCGTTGGCGACTACTATGCATTGTTTTCCACTCACGTAACCAATTACAATTACCACGCCCCCACCAGGACAGCCGCCATGTTCAGCGTACATTTCATAGCCAGCAAAAGCTCCCATTTCAAAACGCGGGGTGTCTTTGTCCAATAAAAAATCAACGCGTTCGCGGGCCGACATTTTGCCTTGTTCTTTTAATTTTTCAATGCGCGTATTACCACCCCCCAAATATATTTTTTGCAGGCGTTGCTCCATCTGACTGATTAGCAAACGCATTGTATCTTCATTCTTATTAAATTCAATATCCATAGACAAATATCAACAGTTTAAACATTCATTAAATTTATATAAATAATCGTTGTGAAAAAAATCAATTAAACCCGGATCATTTTCAGGTATTTAACGGTCTCATCAAGGTAGGTCTTCAGAGTAAAAGGCGTTGTTTTTTTAATTACAAGATCTGCAAGGTTAAACCTATTGTTTTCACTGCATTTAAGATAAGCAGGCAGAGAAGAAGATATGGCAATGGCAAACAGATTATTCTCATTGCAGGTATTTATGACCGCATCGAATTTTTTCGTTTTCAGTTCCGATTCCATACTTTTATTAGGCAGATCCCAGAAGGACTTGTCCTTTTTTGAAAAGCAATGCCAGTCGTTAAAACTGGGCTGTTTTGATTTAAGCTCAACGTAATAAACCTCGATGTACTTTTTTGTTTCCTCAATAAATTTATCAATGCTGCTTTTATTGAGTGCATCCTGTTTTTCAACGATGACGGCAATTTTTTCAATCTTTTCCCAGGGAAGAAATTTTTTTTGTCTTTTGCCTTCTTCTTGCCTAATTTTAGATTGTAGAATAAATTTTGTAATACCTCCCAACATCTTAGAACAATTTTTTTACAAGTTCTACGAATTTATTTTCAGTGGCCTCAAGACTTTCTTTGCTCTTGCCGCCGGCAGCATTAATATGCCCTCCGCCACTGAAATGGCTGCGTGAAAAAGCATTCATGTCTATTTTTCCTTTACTTCTGAAAGAGATTTTTATTAGCCCTTCCGACTCATTAAACAACGCGCAAACTTTAATTCCTTTAACGGAAAAAGGATAATTAACAAGCCCCTCAATATCTCCTTTTTGATAAGTGAATGTGTCAAGTTCTTTTTCGGTTAGCGTAAAATAAGCGACAGGATACCCTTCCACTAATTTTAATTTTTCGTTCAACGCGAAGCCAAGTAATTTCAGGCGATTGAAACTATAGCTGTCGTAAACTGCGCTGTGAATATCACTGGGAACAATGCCGGTTTTTAGGAGCTCGGATAGAATAAGATGCGTTTTATAGGTAACGCTGGAATATCTGAAGGAGCCTGTATCTGTCATTAACCCGGTATACAGACAAGCGGCAATTTTTTTATCGAGGAGTTTTTTCTCTCCGAGTCCCACAATAAAATCGTAAATCAGTTCACAGGTGCTGCAGGCTTCCACATCATGAAAGTAAAGGGTCGCGTAGTTATCCGGCTGCTGATGATGGTCGATCAAAATTTTTGGAGCTTCGGTTTTTTCAAGAAGAGTACCCAGCTTTTCGAGACGCTTATAGGAATTAAAATCGAGAGTAAAAATAACATCCGCGGCATTCAGGATCTTCGCGCCTTTTAATTCATTTTCCTGGAAGTTTATAACCTGTTTATTGCCGGGAAGCCAGTTTAAAAATTCAGGATAGGCATTAGGAACTATTACATTTACCTTTTTGCCCATTTTTTGTAAGAATAGGTACAAAGCAAGGCTACTTCCCATGGCGTCACCATCAGGACTCCAATGGGTAACAATAGCTATTTTTTCACTCGTTTTAAGGAGTTTTTTGAACTTTCGGAAGCCATCTTTCTGCATAAAACCGGTATAAGCTGTAAAGTTAGAGTTTTAGGGGCGGATAAATCACTAAAAAACTCAAAAATATTTTCCGCGAGTACAATAAATTCCCTATATTTGCCCCTCTAAATTTAAAATAAACAAGTAAAAATGTTAATAGTTCAGATAAAAGAAGGCGACAACATCGAAAAAGCTTTAAAAAAGTATAAGAAGAAATTTGAAAAAACAGGTGTTGTGAAGCAATTGCGTGAGCGTTCAAAATTCACTAAACCTTCAATTCGTCGTCGCGAAGAGATCATTAAAGCCTCTTACAAGCAAAAATTACAGATCGGTGCAATCGAAAAATAGACTTTTTTTCTATTTTTAAGATAAAATAATTGCAATCCTAATTTGAAATTCATAATTTCGATTAGGATTTTTTATTTTATATGGTTGAGGGCGCAGTTCATGGTTTTGTATCCTACTTAAATCTTCAAAAAAGATTTAGTCCCTTAACAACTGAAAGTTACCAGGCAGATCTCAAAGAATTCTTCCATTTTCTCGATGAAGCATTAAATAGCTACACCCTTGCTTCTATTACTTACCTTGACATCCGGGAATTTGTTTCTTCGCTCATGGATAAGGAACTTTCTCCGAGAAGTGTAAATCGGAAAATAAGCACTTTAAAATCTTTTTTTAAATACCTTCTTAAAGAAGGTGAGATTGAAATAAATCCGACTCAAAAAATTCAAGGACCAAAAATGCCAAAAAGGCTTCCCGTTTTTATTGACGAAGATAAACTGGCTTCTGTTTTCACAACACAGCAGTTTGCAGAGGGATTTGATGGGATTCGGGATAAACTGATCCTGGATATCCTTTACCAAACCGGCATCCGTCGCGCGGAGATACTAGGCTTGCAGGAAAAGGATGTGGATATTTATAACACGCAATTAAAAGTGTTAGGAAAACGCAATAAAGAGAGGGTGATTCCTTTTGATATTTCATTAAAGCGCAACATTGAAGAATACCTTCGCGTAAAAGAAGAACATCACCTTACAAATCCCTACTTGTTAGTCACCTTAAAAAATGCGCCGCTTACCCCTGCGAAATTGGGCAAGATTGTTAAGGACGCGTTAAGTGCTGTAACTACCAGCATGAAAAAAAGCCCCCATGTTTTACGACATACATTTGCCACTCATCTTTTAGATCATGGAGCGGATATAAATGCTGTAAAGGAATTGCTGGGACATGCGAGTCTTTCGGCAACGCAGATATACACACATAATTCGATAGATAAATTAAAAAAATCATATAACCAGGCCCATCCCAGATCGGGCAATTAATAACCTAAAGTAAAGGAGGACAACTATGACGATTAACATTCAATCTGTGCATTTTAATGCCGACAAAAAATTGCTCGATTTTATTAGCGAGAAAGTAGAAAAGTTAAGTACATTTTACGATGGAATTATAAATAGTGAAGTAACGTTGAGGCTCGACAAGAGCAGCACAAGTGATAACAAAATTGCAGAGATTAAAATGCTGGGTAAGGGCCAGGAGTTTTTTGCGAAGAAACAATGCGAAAGTTTTGAAGAGGCGACAGACCTTGTTTGCGAAGCTCTTAAAACCCAGATAAAAAAACACAAGGATAAATTAATAGCGCAGCATTAATTATCCATTAGATCATAAGTAGAGCCGCCGGGAATTAAGCCCGGCGGCTTTTTTTATAAGGCAATTAGTTTTATCTTTAAACTCGCAATGCGAAAAATCCTTATCCTGATATTCCTTAATGGAGCCAGCATCGGCTTCTCTCAACAACAAAAGAAGAATGCTTTTTTTACGATACGGGGAAATATCGGAATCCCAAAATCAGTAAGCAGCCAAATGTTTCGTACTGCATTTAATGGTGTTTACGAAGGCAATTTAAGTGTGAACTTTAGAACCTTCAGCAATTTTTTTGTTGGGGTGGGTTATCAGAATTCTCATTTCCAGAATAATAAAAAAGTGTTTGCGTATTATCAATCTAAAACACAAAACGGAAATAGTACGGGAGCCTTTTTGTCCTACAATACACGTATGATAGGACATGCAGGTTTCTTTAAATTGGGCTACGATCAGTTCTTTGATAAGGGCTATGTAAGCTACTCTATTAATACAGGGATGATGATGACAAATTATCAAAATGTGGAAGTGGATACGAATGCAGCGAACAAACCTTACGTGTCAAAAGTTTTTAATGCGCCTTATGTGCAACCAGAGTTGGCGGTTCACTTTTTGGCTGATCGTGCACTAAGTTTCTCTATCATGTTTTCTTACACCACGATGTTTTATAAGTTTGATCCAAAGGCCCCGCGTTTCAATGCTATAGAGCAGGTTGTTGAAACAAGAAACAAATACGTGATGAGTTGGATAAATCTGGGTTTCGGATTCAACATTCATATTCATTCGAAAAATTAAATCAAAATTAGAGATACATGATTACTGCTGAAATGCCCGTTAAATTTGAGAGAAAGAAATACAAAGACGCTACACTTCTGGAGCTTTACGATAATATTTTAAAACCCCGCATGGTCGAGGAAAAAATGTTATTGCTTCTGCGGCAGGGAAAAATTTCGAAGTGGTTTAGCGGCATTGGACAAGAAGCTATATCTGTTGGCGTAGCATCGGCACTGCAGCAAGATGAGTACATTTTACCGATGCACCGAAACCTGGGTGTTTTTACGACTCGCAAAATTCCTTTGAACAGACTATTCTCGCAGTTCCAGGGAAAGCCTGGTGGATTTACACAGGGAAGGGATCGCTCCTTTCACTTTGGTACCAATGAATACCATATTGTTGGCATGATTTCGCATTTGGGTCCACAAATGGGAGTTGCAGATGGTATTGCGCTTGCAAATAAATTAAGAAGAGATCAAAAAGTGACCGTTGTTTTCAGTGGCGATGGGGGTGCAAGCGAAGGAGATTTTCATGAGAGTATTAATACTGCCGCGGTATGGAATTTACCCGTGATTTTTGTGATTGAAAATAATGGCTATGGTTTAAGCACACCAAGCAACGAACAATTTCGTTGTAAATCTTTTGCTGACAAAGCTATTGGTTATGGTATTGAAGGTGTTTCTATAGATGGTAACAATGTGCTGAAGGTTTACGAGACCATAAAAAATTTAAGTGAGAGCATGCGAAACGATCCACGTCCTGTCATCCTGGAGTGCGTGACTTTTCGTATGCGTGGCCACGAAGAGGCAAGTGGTACAAAATATGTTCCCAAAGAATTGTTTGACGTGTGGGGCAGAAAAGACCCGGTGGCGACTTTTGAAAAATTTCTGATGGACGAAGGTGTCTTAACAGCTGATCTTATCGAAGAAAAACGCGCCGGCATAAAAAAAGAAATCGAGGATGGTCTTGAAATGGCATTTGCAGAAAAGAGTCCTGTGCCGGATACAGAAAAAGAAATAAGGGAATTGTTTCAGCCATTTTCAGTGGAAGATACAAGTGAAGATGCGGGGAGTAAAACCTCCATGCGACTGATAGATGCCATAAGCAATGCGATGAGGCAGGCGATGAAAAAACATAAGAACCTCGTTTTGATGGGTCAGGATATTGGTGATTACGGCGGGGTATTTAAAATCACGGAAGGTTTTGTTGAAGCATTTGGAAAAGAGAGAGTAAGAAATACGCCTTTGTGTGAGAGTGCAATTTTAGGAGCAGGCTTTGGCTTATCCATTAACGGGCACAAGGCGATGGTAGAAATGCAGTTTGCCGATTTTGTAAGCGAAGGCATGACGCAGATCGTAAATAATTTAGCAAAGAGTCATTACCGCTGGGGACAAAACGCAGATGTAGTTGTGCGTATGCCAACCGGCGCTGCTGTTGCTTCGGGACCATTCCATAGTCAAAGTAATGAAGCTTGGTTTTTTAAAACACCTGGTTTAAAAATTGCCTATCCGGCTTTTCCAGCCGACGCAAAAGGATTATTATTAACGGCCTTTGAAGATCCGAATCCCGTCATGTATTTTGAACACAAAGCTTTGTACAGAAGTATTAGTGAAGATGTGCCGGATGGTTATTTTACCATTCCTTTTGGAAAGGCAAAATTATTGAAAGAAGGAAATGATCTTAGCATTGTTACGTATGGCCTCGGTGTACACTGGGCATTAGAAGCTTTAACTGAAAATCCGGATATCCATGCGGATCTTATAGATTTAAGAACATTGGCTCCCTTAGATATTGATGCTGTTTATGCCTCTGTAAAAAAAACAGGAAAAGTGATTGTGATGCATGAAGATACTTTAACGGGTGGAATTGCAGGAGAGATTGCTTCCCTGATCACTGAAAATTGTTTTGATTATTTAGATGCTCCTGTTATGCGCGAAGGAAGTCTTGATACACCGGTTCCAATGAATGCAGACCTTGAACATAATTTTTTACCAAAAGAAAGATTTAAAGAGAAATTACTAAAACTCTGGAAGTATTAAAATTATGGAATTTATTGATCTGAGAAGCGATACGGTTACCAAACCATCGAAAGCTATGCTGGAAGCCATGCTGGCGGCTCCTTTGGGAGATGATGTTTTTAATGAAGATCCTACAGTCATTGACCTAGAAAAATACGCGGCTAATTTATTTGGAAAGGAGGCAGGCTTGTTTTGTCCGAGTGGCACCATGACCAACCAAATCGCAATTAAAGTGCATACACAACCGGGCGATGAGGTTATCTGTGATGTGAACTCGCATATTTACAATTACGAAGGTGGTGGCATTTCTTTTAATTCGGGCGTACAAGCAAGATTGATCACAGGTAATGAGGGAAGACTAACACCAGAAATGATAGAGCCCTGTATTAACGGAGATTTTGATTGGTTGACCAAAACAACTTTGGTTTCCCTTGAAAACACCGTGAATAGGGCAGGAGGGAGCATATATACAAAAGAACACATCAAATCCATTTACGAATTTTGTCAGGATAAAAATCTCAAGCTTCATTTAGACGGCGCGCGCATTTTTAACGCGTTGGCAGAAACAGAAGATTCACCAAAAGAGATGGGACATTATTTTATGTCTATCTCTATTTGTTTGTCAAAAGGTTTAGGCGCACCGGTGGGATCTGTATTACTAGGAGATAAAGACTTCATCAAAAAGGCACGTCGCGTAAGAAAAGTATTTGGCGGAGGTATGCGCCAGGCCGGACTTATAGCAGCAGCGGGCTTGTATGCTTTAAAGAATAATGTTACCCGATTAAAAGAAGATCATCTACGCGCAAAAAAGTTAGAGCAAGCCTTGGGTGAATTGCCTTTTGTAGAATCCATTTTACCAGTGTATACCAACATTGTTATTTTCAATCTTAAAAAAGAAATTATTACTGGGGAAGCTTTCGAAAAAAAGTTACTCCAAAATAACATTAAGATCTCAGCTTTTGGCAAACAAACCGTTCGTATGGTGACGCATTTGGATTTTACGGATGAGATGTTGGGGAAAACGATTGACGTTCTGAGGGGGGGGGTTGAAGTAATGCGCTTTAACCTACCGTAGTTCCCATTCAAAAAAATCGAAAAATAAGAAGGTGACGAGGCGTTAATACTTATCCCGCATCTTGTTAAGAAATAGAAAGATAATCGGAAATATTCCGATTAAGGTTTATAAAAACTTCATATGGTGTAATTTTGTTTGCATTTAATCGGATTATTTCCGATTTTTATATGGAAATATTACAGAATGGAGTTGAGGAAAATAGCTAAAGGATTTGGAGATGCTCCCTTCTCCAGACATTTAATCCTGGAAATGCTCAAGGATTATAAGCGCCCTAACGATAAAATTAGTGAATGGGTCAAAAGTGGAGAATTGCTTTGCGTAAGAAGAGGACTCTATATTGCAGGGCCCGAAACCGACCTACCTGTTCCCGAGCCGTTTCTAATAGCGAATCATTTGCGTGGACCAAGCTACGTGTCGCTTGAAGCCGCATTATCGTATTGGGGCTTCATACCCGAACGCGTTTATGAGATCACTTCCGTAACACTTAAAACTGCTAAGAAGTACGATACTCCGGTAGGAAGGTTTAGTTATCAATATCTTCCTTCCCCATATTATTCTTTTGGTATAGAAAGTATAAAACTGAGTCCTAAACAAGCTGCTATGATTGCGTCACGTGAAAAAGCAGTCTGCGATAAAATAATTCTTACATCAGGAATTAACCTCAGAAGTACAAGTCAAACAAAAGATTTTTTATTGGAAGATCTGCGGATGGATGAAACTCTACTGCAAAAACTAGATACAAAACTTATTTATTCCTGGCTGAAGGATGCACCTAAAAAAAACAGTCTGAAAATGCTTATTAAAACAGTAGATGAACTATGATCAAAGAATGGATAGCAGAATATAATCCGCAGAATGAAGAGGAGACTTTATCTGCATTGCGGGAGATTATGCAGGAGATACTTCTGGCCGGATTGTCACGAACAGATTTCTATGAAAAGGCAGCTTTTTATGGGGGCACGGCGCTGCGTATTTTTTACAAACTCGACCGTTTTTCAGAAGATTCGGATTTTTCTTTATTGAAAGAGGATCCCGACTTTTCTCTAGAACCTTATTTTCCTTCAATCGTGGCGGAATTTGAAGCGCTTGGAATAACGGTGAGCATAAAAGAAAAGAATAAAACAACACAAACCAACGTAGATTCAGCTTTTTTAAAATCAGAAACGATATGGAAAGAATTGGTACTTGAAGATATTGTTAAAGAGGCCGGCATAAAATCAAATAGGAGCATCAAAATTAAAATAGAGGTAGATCGCAATCCACCGCTTGGTTTTGAAATAGAAGAAAAACTAATGTTGCGACCATTCTCTTTCTATGTGAAGTGTTTTACACAATCGAGTTTGTTTGCAGGAAAAATGCACGCGCTTTTATTCAGGAAATGGCAAAAGAGGGTAAAGGGAAGAGATTGGTATGATTTAGAATGGTACATCAAAAAAGGAATTGCTTTAGATTTAAATCATTTTTTACTTAGAGCCAAAGATACCGGAGATTGGAAGGAAAAAAATATTACTCGGAAACAAATCATGGAGCTTCTTAAACAAAAGATCAATACCGTATCATTCGTTAGTATAAAAAATGATGTAGTTCGGTTCATGAAAGATGATAAAGCTCTTCAAATCTGGTCGCCTGCATATTTTAATGATCTAATTGAAAAACTGAAATTCAGATAAAAAAACCACTCCAGTGAGCAGAAATAAAAACCTATGGTAGCATGGCTGAGGTGACTTTGTGCCTGCGCGAATCTACATCAAAACCGTGACCCTGTCTGTTTATCTCTTTCTGTTGAGGTGATGTGATGTTAGCGGTTAAGCTGCTAATTCAGCAAACTTTATCATGTAAAGGAAATCTTTAGCGCGTTTTTATTTCGACATTTCAATTCCAACCGAACGAGAACAAAAAGTGTTAAGGAATTAACATTACTATAAGGAATCATCTTATAAATTTCCGGGAAAAAGTATTTTTATAGAATGATTCAAGTAAACGTAGGTGGAGTTCCCGAACATTTTAATCTTGCATGGCAGCTGGCCATTGAAAGCGATGAATTTAGAAAACACAACATTGATATCAAGTGGAGCGATATTCCTGGTGGGACCGGCGCTATGTGCAAGTCGCTGGAAAATGGCGAATTGGATATTATTGTAGCACTCACGGAGGGCATGATAAAAGCCATTACAGCAGGAAATCCAAGTAAGATCATTCAGTTTTATGTTAACTCGCCGCTTAGATGGGGCATTTTTGTAAATGCAAAAAGTAACATCACAAAAATAGAACAGATGTCGGGATTAAAATATGCGATCAGTCGCTATGGATCCGGCTCGCATTTGATTGCCCAAGTGAACGCAAGCAATCATAAACTTGATTTAAAACCAGAAGACTTTGTTTTGGTCAACGATATTACAGGGGCGAGGAAAGCATTGGCAAACGATGAGGCGCAATTGTTTTTATGGGAAAAATTTATGACAAAACCATTTGTGGATAATGGTGAGATGCGCATGATCGGAATCTGTGACTCACCCTGGCCTTCTTTTGTGATAGCAGCATCCGATACATTTATTAAAAATCATGAAAAGACGCTTCATACAATTTTAGAGATCGTGAAAAACAGCTGCGCAGCTTTAAAAAATAATTTGAAAGCTCCTGATCTTGTTGCTGAACGCTACGGTATTAAATACGAAGATGCCGCGCAATGGTTTAAAGAGTTAGAATACGCGGAAAAATCTAAAATCGAAGAAGGAGATTTAAGATTGATCTTGTACCGTCTTCATAAATTCGGCATCGTCGAAACAGTGCCCGAAATCAATTCGATTATTTATGGAAATAACTTGGAGGTAACAAATTCAGTTTTGCCGGACAGCTATTGATCTGAAGTAGTGCTCATGTAACAGCCTGCTTATTAAATTAAGATTCACGTGTCCTATTTTGAAAATGCAGGTTACAAAGCTATTTCAAGTGCTGTAAAGTAAAAAATAGGAGCCAAATTGGCTGAAAAAATTATTAATTTCCACTCAAAATCTTATCTTTAAGGTCCTGATTTTTATATAAGTGATACCTAGACTTACCGTTGATAAAATAATTGATGCCGCTCATGTTGAAGAGGTTGTTGGTGAATTTGTTACGTTAAAAAAACGCGGTACTAATCTTTTAGGACTTTGTCCTTTTCATGGCGAAAAGAGTCCATCGTTTACGGTATCTCCGGCGAAAGGAATTTATAAATGTTTCGGTTGTGGTAAAGCTGGTAATTCGGTAAACTTTATCATGGAGCATTTGCAGATCAGTTATCCTGAGGCTTTAAAGTGGTTGGCAAAAAAATATGGCATTGAAGTCATAGAAAAAGAAATCACACCAGAAGAACGTGAGCAGCAGACCGAGCGGGAGAGTATGCTCATTGTGATGCAATATGCGCAGCGTTACTTTTCGGAAGTCATGATGAATACCGATGAGGGAAAATCGATTGGCCTTGGTTATTTTAAGGAACGTGAGTTGAGAGATGACATCATTGCAAAATTTCAATTAGGATATAGTTTAGAGGAGCGAAACGCGTTTACAAAGGCTGCGGTGAAAAGCAGTTATGCCCCAAAATACCTTGCAAAAACGGGGATGAGCATAATCAGCAACCGGTATGTAGAAGGAAAAGAACTTACGGAAAGTGATCTGTTTGATCGCTATGCAGGACGTGTGATGTTCCCTATACAGGACGATGGTGGCCGTGTGGTAGCCTTTGGAGGAAGAACTTTAAGCACCGACAAAAAGACGGCGAAGTACATCAATAGTCCTGAAACAGAAATTTACAATAAGAGTAGAATCCTTTACGGATTGTGGCTTGGAAAAAAAGCAATTCAGAATGCAGACGCCTGTTATCTCGTAGAGGGCTATATGGATGTGATTGCCATGCATCAGGCCGGTATTGAGAATGTGGTTGCATCGAGCGGAACTTCACTTACTATTGATCAGATCAAAGCCATTCATCGTTTTACGCGGAACATTGTAGTCCTTTATGATGGCGATGAAGCAGGGCAGAAGGCGAGTAACCGTGCTATTCCATTGTTGCTGGAGGAAGGAATGAATGTCCGTTTGCTTCAGTTTCCTAACAATGACGATCCGGATTCCTATAGCAGAAAAGTTACGATAGAGGAGTTTCAACATTACATTAAAAATAGCACTGAAGATTTTTTATATTTTAAAGCAAACAAACTAAAGACAGAAACAGCGAATGATCCGATAAAACGCGCTGGAGTTATAAAAGATATTGTTGAGAATATTGCGGTGATCCCGGATAACATTATCCGGAGTATTTACGTCAAAGAATGCTCGGGCATTATGGAAATTGAAGAAGCCATTCTTCAGCAGGAAGTCAATAAAATACGACGCAAAGGAAATAAACAATCTTCGCAGCCAGAACAGCAGCGTCAAACACAACAAAGACCACAACAGGGAACTCCATTCCAACAGACAAAAGATGAAGGCGCCTTTGATCCTGCAAGCCTTGATGAGATGGGTTTTATGGAGACTCCAGTAGAGCAGGAGCAATTTACAGGATTTGATGCAGAGGAAGAAAGATTGTTATGTCTCCTGATTAAATACGGAAATATGCTCATTACAACACAGGCAGAAGATGACGTGAATGTGGAGCATGAGCTTGAAATTACTTTAGGCGAATTTATTATTTTCGAATTGTGGCGCGATGAAATTGCTTATGAAAATCCATTATACAAAATGGTTCTGGATGAATACATTGAAGAATTAAAACAGCATAAATTACCAAATATAGAACACTTTTTAAGATCACCTAATCCCATTATAAGTAATTTTATTATTGATCACGTAATTGACAGATATGAAATAAGTCCGAAATGGAAAAATTTTGGAGTTATTGTGCCGAAAGAAATAGATAATGCGAAACGGGATGCGGAACGGTCGCTTTTTAGCTTTAAAAGTAGGAAGTTAAATCATTTTATTATGGACAAGCAATTAAGCCTTAAAGTTTTATCATTCGAAGAACAGGAAAAAATTTTAGATGAGATAAGAAAATTGAATATTCTCAAAGGTCGAGTTAATAAGCTTTTAGGTCGGGAAGTAATAAAATAAAAATGCCGCAGATAGTCCGCGGCATTTTAAGTTTAATCAATCTGGTCAGTTTACATCTCAACTAAAGTTCCAATCTTTTCGCCTTCAATTAAATTTTTGAGATTCCCTTTTTTGTTCATGTCGAACACAATGATCGGCAAATTATTTTCCTTGCATAAGGTAAAGGCTGTCATATCCATTACTTCCAGACCTTTGCTGTATACTTCATCAAAAGAAATGGTTTCGTATTTGGTGGCCGTTTTATCTTTTTCAGGATCTGCGGTATAGATGCCATCTACACGCGTTCCTTTTAAAATAACGTTAGCTTCAATTTCAATGGCACGCAATGTAGCCGCTGTATCTGTTGTGAAATAAGGGTTTCCGGTACCGGCGCCAAAAATAACCACGCGACCTTTTTCTAAATGTCGCACTGCTTTTCGGCGGATATAGGGCTCACAAATCTGTTCCATTTTGATCGCACTTTGCAAACGCGTATGGACACCGAGCCCTTCTAAAGCACTTTGAATTGCCATACTATTAATAACAGTTGCCAGCATACCCATGTAGTCGCCGTGAACACGGTCCATTCCGCCTTTTTCTGCCTGAATGCCACGGAAAATATTTCCGCCACCAATTACAATGGCTACCTGACAGCCGGCGTTGTAAACAGTTTTAATTTCCTCAGCGTATTCCATCAGGCGCTCCTGGTCTATACCAAAGCCTTTATTTCCCATCAGGGCTTCACCGCTAAGTTTTAAAAGTATACGTTTGTATTTCATGTTCGAGTTTTATTGTTGTTCAAACTGCAATTTGAATAACGTGGAGTTTTTAATTAGAGAAATACCAAAAAAAATCCCGACTAATTAGCCGGGATTTAATGCTTATGATAATGAATAACGTTTAAGAGCGGAAACCGTGAGGTCTTTCTCAATACCTTGTAAGAACTGGCGAACAGTCATTTTATTATCAATAAAGAATTCCTGGTTTAACAAAGTAGAATCTTTATAGAATTTATTTAATTTACCCTGGGCGATCTTCTCAACCATGTCTTCAGATTTACCTTCAGCACGCGTAGTTTCGCGGGCAATGTCTAATTCACGCTCGATGGTAGTTTTATCTACATCATCTTTGTCGATTGCAACCGGTGCCATTGCAGCTGCCTGCATAGCGATGTTTTTAGCAACTTCAGAAGTAACTTCTTTATTGAAACCAACTGCTACGGCAAGACGGTTACCTGGGTGAATGTAACCAACAACTAGCGGTGCAGTTACAATACTGTAATACCCAATGTCAATTTTCTCACCAATTTTACCGATCTGATCCAAAAATTTATCTGCAATAGAAATTTCGTTATTATAAGGTAGAGCCTTTAATTCTTCGATAGTAGATGGTTGTTTGGTTAATGCTACGTTTGCTACTGTTTCAGCAAACTGAATGAAGTCAGAATTCTGTGCAACGAAGTCAGTTTCACAGTTGATGCTGATCACTACCGCTGTTTTGTTGTCTGATGAAGTTTTAGCTAAAACTACACCTTCTTTTGCATCACGGTCAGCGCGGTTTGCCGCAACTTTTGCTCCTTTTTTACGAAGAAAATCCACAGCGGCTTCAAAGTCGCCATTGCTTTCTTCTAATGCTTTTTTACAATCCATCATGCCTGCACCTGTTTGCTGGCGTAATTTGTTTACTTCTGCTGCTGTAATTGCCATTTTATTTTTTCTATTAATTATTGTATGTTTTGTTGTCTAACACCCTGAAACTCGTCAAAGAGTGCGAGAGCTTTTTATTTTTTTACCCTGAAGCGAAGCTTGCTTCTGCTTCGGGGTAAAAAAAATGGTCAGCCTGTTGCCAGAATGACCGCTTTTAAAAATTTATATTTAAATTATTTTTTCGCTATCACTCTACGACGTGGTTTTTTAGCACCACCTGCTTCTTCTTCTTCCTTCGCCCCTTTAATAACTGCTCCTTGCGCTAATTCTTCAGCTTCCGTTGCACTTACTTCTTTTGTGTCGTTTTCTTCCGTGTTATTTTCTTTATCCATTTTACGATCAGATAAACCTTCTTTCACCGCATTCACCATTAATTCAATGATGTAAGCAATTGAAGTAGAAGCATCGTCGTTTGCAGGAACTGCGAAATCAACTAAGTTCGGATTTGAATTTGTATCAACAATTGCAAAAGTTGGAATGTTTAAACGTTTTGCTTCTGCTACTGCGATATGTTCTTTCGTAATATCTACAATGAATAATGCAGCTGGTAAACGTGTAAGATCAGCAACTGAACCAAACTGTGTTTCTAATTTCGCACGCTCACGTGAAAATTGTAAACGCTCACGTTTTGATACGTTAGCAAAAGTTCCATCAGCAAACATTTTGTCGATCTGGCTCATACGACGAACCGATTTACGGATCGTTGCAAAGTTAGTCAACATACCTCCTGGCCAACGTTCAGTAACATAAGGCATGTTTACACCTTTTACTTTTTCGGCAACGATATCTTTTGCTTGTTTCTTAGTAGCAACGAATAAAACTTTACGACCCGAACGGGCGATTTGTTTTAAAGCGTCTGCTGCTTCATCAATCTTAGCAACTGTTTTGTTTAAGTCAATAATGTGGATTCCGTTTTTTTCGGCATAGATATAAGGAGCCATTGCCGGATTCCATTTGCTTTTAAGGTGACCAAAGTGTGCACCTGATTCAAGTAATTCGTTAAATGATGTTCTTGTTGACATTTTGTATGTTCTCTTCTTTCTTTAAATAAAATATTAACGTTTGCTGAATTGGAAGCGAGCACGCGCTTTTTTCTGACCGAATTTCTTACGTTCAACCATACGTGGATCGCGGGTAACTAAACCTGCTGCACGAAGATCTTTTTTTAGCTCTGCATTCATTTCAACCAAAGCTTTAGCAATAGCTAAACGGATTGCTTGTGCCTGACCTGTAATTCCGCCACCTGCAACATTTACTTTCACATCGTAAGCTTCGCGAAGGTTAGAAACCATTAACGATTGAGTTACATAGTAATGTAAAGTCGGGGTTTTGAAATATTCTTTGTAATCTCTTCCGTTTACTTCAATGTTTCCGGTACCTGCTGTTACGTATGCACGAGCAACTGAAGTTTTTCTGCGGCCAGATGTATTAATTACTTCCATTTAATTTTATAATTACTTTATTTTACTTAAATCTACTTTTTTAGGCTGTTGAGCTTCGTGACCATGCTCTGTACCAACGAAGATACGGATATTGGTATTTAAAGTTCTTCCTAAACGACCTTTTGGCAACATACCATGAATAGCATGTGATAAGATATCTTCAGGCTTTTTGGCCATAACTTCTTTTGGGGTAGCAAAACGCTGACCACTTTGGTAACCCGTGTAACGGATATACACTTTATCAGTCATTTTTTTACCGGTAAAGCGAACTTTTTCAGCATTAATGATAATAACGTTACTTCCAGCATCTGCATGCGGAGTATAGCTTGGTAGATGTTTTCCACGTAGTAACATAGCTACTTTCGAAGCTAAACGTCCAACTACTTCATTTTCAGCGTCAACAAGCAACCATTCTTTTTTGGCAGTAGCTTTGTTGGCAAATTTTGTTTTATAACTTAATGCGTCCACTTTGTAAAATTTTAGTCTTTTCCCTAAATTAGGGGGTGCAAATGTAGGAAGTTTTTTTTAGTGAACAAAACTTTTTTGAAAAATAACCCGAGTTTTTCAACAATTTATCCATTCTGAAAGATATATTTAGCGTTTTGGCTTGTAATTTTTGCTACTTCCTCCATAGAAACGCCTTTAATATCGGCAATTTTACGAGCAACTTCCATAATGTATCCTGGCTCATTTCTTTTCCCTCTGAATGGAACAGGGGCCAGGTAAGGGGCATCGGTTTCCAAAACCAGATGTTCGAGCGCGATTTGCTCTACAACTTTATCAAGACCTGCATTTTTGAAGGTAATTACGCCTCCAATGCCCAGTTTAAAACCTCCAAGAGCTAAAATCTTATTAGCTTGCTCCAAATTCCCCGAAAAACAGTGAAATATAGCTTTTGGAAGTTTTTTGTAGGAGCTTAAAATCTCGTAAATCGGATCAAAAGCTTCCCGGCAATGGATAGAAATGGCGTAGTTATATTCTAAAGCCCAATGGATCTGCCGTCTGAAAGCTGTTTTTTGTTCTTCGAAAAAGGTTTTATCCCAATAAAGGTCTATCCCAATTTCCCCAACAGCAATGAATTTTCGTTTTTTCAACCATTCTTCAACAGTATTCAACTCGCTCTGCCAGGTTGCGTTTACCGAACAGGGATGTAAACCCATCATAGCAAAACAGTTGGATGGAAGCTGCTGCTCCAGCTCCAGCATAACGTCTATAGAAGTGGAGTCAATATTTGGAAGATAAAATTCGGTGATTCCGTTTGCAATTGCTTTTTCAATTAAACTCTTCCGGTCCGCGTTAAATTCTTCCGCGTATAAGTGCGTGTGAGTATCGACTAACATTTAAACAATTGCCTCCATGGTAACTTTAACAACATTGTTTAACTCTGCCCTAGTAGCGCCGCTCTGCGTGAGGATTTTCAAACCACAAAGCGCATTAAATAAAAACGGGGCATAGGACTTTGGAGGATTTGTAAGCGAAATGGTTTTACTTGTTTGTGCCTCGGTAAGCCAGTTGGTAAATAGCTCGAGCATATTCCCTTTATTATTACAAATAAACTCGGCGGTTTTTTCGCATTGTTTGCTCATTTCGGCAGCGGCATTTACCATTAAGCAGCCATTGTCATCCGGGTTATTTACCAAGTGGTTTACGGCCTCCTTAAAGAGGTATTCTATTTTTTGAACGCCGTTTAATTTTTTCTGATTCACGGTTTCATAAGCATTTTTTTCAACGTTGTTATAAAACTCCAAAGATTGCAGGTATAAATTGTGTTTGTCTTTAAAAGAATCGTAAAGGCTGCTGCGGCTAAGTCCTGTGGCTTTAAGAATCTCGTCAATCGATGTTCCGTTATATCCTTTCTGGTGAAAAATAGAGGAAGCCACTTGCAGTACTTTGTCTTTATTGAATTGTTTTACTTTTGGCATAATTGTGTTTTTTGCCTAACAAAATTATAAGTTTGGAACGAATATTCCAAATGAAAAACATCAAAAGATTGGAGTGTGCCGAAGTTGCACTACCAGATGCCAAAATTCATTTCGAGCGCTTCTTTAAACCATTTTTCGAAGCTGTATTGTTTGGTGAGCTCAGCCTTTAATTCAGTCACGGTGTAAATCTTTTTTTTCTTTGGCGGAATAAACAGACTTGCTTCGGATTTTAGAATCTCAATTTTTTTAGCGAAGTACACAATACCACCGTCCTCTGTGGCAATACCGAGTATAGTGCCGGGCAAATCGCTAAATCTTTCGGGTCCCGATGATGGAGTGATGTCGTAGCTGAACCAGGCGTAAATGCGCGTACTGTCGTCCGGCTGCCAGATCGCTTTCCTGCAAACGTAGCCAGCAATTTTGCGCGTGCTTTGGGTGATTTGCCATGTTCGTTTTTGTAAAGTGTCGGTTAAGTGCAGTTCCTCTCCCCACATATTTTTAATGAGGTAACAACTGTTTTTTGTAGGAAATTGGTAAACGGTATTTTTCGTAACAGTCCAACTGTAATTCTCCTTAAGCTCATTTTCCTGAGGTCTGAACAGAGAGCAACTGTCAGTAATAAACAATTCAAAATAATCAATTTTAATTTTATCTTCTTCTTTTATCCAGCGTTGTACATAATCATTCTTTTTCCATCTTTTATAAAGATTGGTTTTTCGCTCATAGGTAATTTTGGCCGATGAGATCTGTGCCTCCAAACTTAATACAGAAGAGAGGAATAGGAGTAAGGCAAGTGTTTTTTTAATAACCGTCATCATCTTCCACTTTAGTTTTTTGGTTATTGAATTTGTAAAGGAGCTTTATTAAAAAATACCTTTTGATAATTTGTGTTTTTGTGTCCACAATCTGGTTGCTGCTAATATAACGCTGGTTATTAATGTTCTGATTGAGTAGGTCATTCCCATTAACTGATAACACAAGGTTTTCTGTTTTTAATAACAAACAGGCAATGGTTGCGTTCCAGATAAAGTAATTTAAATTGTAACCCGGGGTTCGGTTGCCATTGTTGGTATAACGACCGTCTGTTATTAAGATCAGTTTTTTACGGAGCTTAATAACTACATTTCCTTCAATGCCATAAGCATAATAAGGCTGGTTCGATTGCACACTGATATTTGAACTAGGAACATTATAACTATAGTCGCCACCAAAACTTACATTAAATTTTTCGGCATTTTTTTCAATGCTAAGGCCTGGACCCAGATTTGTATTTTGGGAAATATTTTTCGTTCCGTTTACAAAAGAAACCGTGTTGGAAAAGCCACCGTTAAAATTATAATAGACTTTCATGAATTTTTTGAAGATCGGAAAACCGCCGCCGAACCAGGCATTGGTGTTGTAATTGCCGTTAATGTTTATCGGTTGCGTTACAGCTCTGCCCTGATCATCGTAATTGGTAGCGTAAGAGATCTGGTTATTTGTGTTCATGAAATTTCCACCAGACCAGAAATGGACATCTTTTATTCCTTTATAAAAATTGTAGTTGAAAGATAGTTTGTTACTGAAGGTGGGTTTAAGATTGGGGTTTCCAATCGAGATTCGGTTAGGATCTGTATTGTCGCGCACGGGTTGCATTTGCATAATCTCGGGTTGCTGAGAAGACGAAAAGTAAGTTAAGTTAACGTTAGAACCCTGATTAATGCGGTAATTAAAAGAAGCCATCGGAAGAATATTGTTTACACTTAATTGCAATTTTTTACCTGTAGTGATATTTAAATTTTCCTGCTCAATGTTCCTGAAATTACTTCCGATAGAAATTCTGTATTTTTTTACTTCATAAATTAATTTTGTTCCGGCTCTGTTTATCACACGTTTATTTTGAAAATTGTTTGAAAGATTTGAATCCAGAAGATCGTAGCCGGTTGACCTGTAGTTAAAAGTCTCCCTGTTATTTTTAGTCTGGTTATGCGTGTAGTAGTAACTGAACTCTGCCTTTATCTTTTTTGTAAAAGGTTCAGTGTAAGTTATGGAACCATTTTGTTCGAGCTTAAAATTATCTTGTGTGCGTTGTTGAATAATACTGCTATCATTAGCCTGGCCATTGAGATAGATAAAGTCTGTATTTAATTTGGTAAGGCTTTTACTTGTAGTATAAATCGGCTGGTAAGTGATACTCACGTTCCTGTCCTTTTTCATAAAGTTGCGGCTTACCTTAAAAAGCACATTCGCATCTATATTGTCGCCCGTTGTTTTATTTTTTAAAACGGTTCTGCGTGTTGTGATATTATTTTCCGAGATAAAATCATCTGTTTGAACATTCAGATTATCAGAGACGTTGTATTTTATTTTTGGATTTACAGTTAACTCCGTCAATGAATCCAGTTTGTGAATGATCCTGAAATTGAAATTGTGATTCTGATTCTTAGACTCATTGGTTTTTAATTTTAAATTCGTGTAGCTCGTATCGGTAAGAAAAAATTGCGTGTTTGTCTCCGAGCCCGAAAGGAGTTGGCTCTGACCATAAGTGTAATCGCTATTTACTTTTGTATTTTTGCTGATCTTATCATTAAAATAAAAGCCCGATTTAATGGTAAGTGGAATGCCGGTTCCCTGGTTTGAATTGTTTGTCCACCCGGTCTCCTCATTATAAGTCCATTGCTGCTCGTTATCTAAGCCGTATTTGCGGGTATCTCCGCCGTTAAAAGCTTGTTTGGGAGTGTTGGCAACAATGCCAAAAACACTGACCTTCCTGCTCCCTTTAAATTTATTTGCAAGAAATTCGGCCTCATAGAATTTCTGAAAGTCACTGGCACCGGATACTTTTCCGAAGTAGCCTTTTTTAGCATCGTCTTTCATTTTTAAATTCAGAACCTTCAGTGTTTCGCTGGCTCCTTCTTCCGCACTCTCATTTTTTTTGTCAAACACCTGTACATTTTCTATGGACGATGCATTTAGATTTCGTGTCGCAATTGTGGGGTCGCTTCCAAAAAATTCATCACCGTCAACCAAAACCTGGTCTACCTCTTTGCCTTGTATTGTTATTTTTCCATTGGCATCTACCTTCACGCCCGGCAGTTTTTTGAGAAGATCTTCAACGGTTGCATTCGGCGCAGTTTTAAAAGAATCGGCAGTAAAGATTAAGGTGTCTCCTTTGTAATAGCTTTTTTCTTTAGGGGCTATAATTTCTACTTCGTTTAACAAAACCGACTTTGGTGGCAAAACAACATTCTTAAAATTAAAAACAGAATCTTTTGGAGAGGGAACAAGTAAATAGGTTTTGTCGCTAAAGTTGGGATGAGCGAGAATCACAATATAGGTATCCAGTGGCACGCGAACAAGCTTAAATATTCCCGAACTATTTGAGCGCGTAGAGCGAACTAAAGTGGAATCGTTGAACTTTAAAACCATTAACAGAACATTAGGAAGTCCGCCCTTACTGGCAGTATCATTGATGTTACCTAATAGCCGGAGGCTTTGGGATTTTGAAAACAGAGAGCACAACAAAAATAACAGGACTGGTATTTTTTTAAGCATGTTTGTGGGGTTACTCGGCAACGAAAGTAAAACAAAAAAGATACAACGTATGTTAACGAGTTGTTAAAGGAAAAAACGAAAAAATTAATAATTAAGTAAGGGTTTTATTCTATGTGACCTTACTTACCTATTATATAAATTTTATTTCCATCGAGGAGAAGATATCTATTCGCATCTAAAAATTTAATTTCTTTTGACTTAGTTGATATGTCTAAATTTATTTGTGTCTTGCTTTCCCTTTTTCCTGTGTTGATATTAAGAGTGTAATGAAAGTATTGCGCGTTTTCAGAAGCAATAAAATAGATTTTCTCGCCCACTCCAAAAACATCATGAATATATAATTTGTCACTAACTAAGAACTCATTCTTATCGAAGATAAAATCTTTGTTTTTTCTATAATCAAATACAAAGGGTAGTGCTGTCGTAAAATAGTAGTTGGAATTAATATCGCGCTGAAGCGTTTCTTTTGCTTTAATATTTTCAATTTTGATATTTTTATTATTATTGACGCGTAGATGTTTAAATTCAAAAATATTATTTGTCAGTTTAAATTCTGCCAGGAAATTCTCATCCTTCGCATTGTCCCAATTATGTATAGAAGCAAAAAGCTTATTCTTCTCCAAAATAAAAGGTAAACTTAAGATCCAGTATTTATCCTCCTGATAAGCGACTTTGTTAATACATTGTATTTTAATCTTATTAGTGGTAAGGTTTTGTGAGTAAATAAAATATTTCATATCCAGAATAGTGTCATGAACCGTGAATTTGGATGTTTTTCTATTAAGCCTTAGCGAGTCAAACGTATTGGGGTCGGGATATCTTGGACACAAAAGAGTAACCATTAAACTAACTGTTGAATCAGAGATGAAAGTGGATGCAATAGACGGTACATCTATTCCCATTCGGTGTATACGGGGAAAAACGCTTTTATAAAAGGCGGTATCAATACATTCCGATTTCATGAAACTACTTGCATTGATATCCTTCATTTTTATAACCATTATTTTTTTTACAGTTTTAAAATTGTGGTTTAAGTAAATCGTTACGTTTTTGTTAAGCTGAAAATCGTGAATATTAATTATGCTGTCGCGAATAAATAATTTGCAGTGGTTAGAAATTTTTATAGAATCAGGAATGTCAATTGTATAATATTTTGCTTGATCTTCATCGCTTCTGAGACTTGATGAATAAGTTGATGGAACGCTGAGTGATTTTGAACCGTGTACGCTTTTATTCTTTTCGTATTCAGAATTTAAGTAAGCTATTTTCCTTGGTAAAGTTTTTAAGAGAAAGGAATCCTTTTTTGCAGTACCATCAAGTAATAAACAGTAAGAAGATAAAACAGGTGTAATACAGTCTTTTTGTTTACATTGAAAAAAATTGTTAGAAAGATATTTTAATTCGGATGTATTTTTACCAAGCCCCATATCTTGAAAAACCTCATCTATTACATGTTCTGTGTCTCTGGTAGTAAAGAAAATTTTGTTTATTCCGGCATTTAACTCTTTGATGGCATTAAACATGCTGTTGCAATTTCGACAGTCATCTGGATTGAAATAGATTTCAAGTTTTACTTGAGAGTTAAGAACTAGAAAGGGTAATAGAATTAGATTTAAGCAAAAAAAATTCATACAACGAATTATTAGTAAGTGGTTAATTATTAAATTTAAAAAAAACAGGGGGTCATTGTAATTTGTTTACAATGCCCCTGATTTTTAATAGTTTACCGAACTGGAACAGACCATCTACCAGGTGTAAGTTCTACAGGATCTCCCACCTTTGGCCCTCGAATTAATCCAATGTAAAGATCGCCATCATCTGTAATCCCAAAACATGTAGAGGAAGATGAGGCGCAAGTTATAACCCAATAGTCTGTATACATTTCGATGTTTGTGCATGAACCACCAACATCAAATTTAGCTTCACTACTTAGAGACGTGAATGCACTTAAGATTGCAATTAACAGAATTTTCTTTTTCATTTTTTCATTTTTAAATTAATAATTGTTTGACGGTTTGAGTTGAGCGCGCTTTCAAACTCCCACAATTATAAGCCGGTTTATCAAAAAGCCTTATGCAGATGCGCACATATTTTTAAAGGATAAAAGAACATTCAGAATAATGTTAAATTTATCATCATTAATATTATTATTTATTATTACTTTTATTATCAAACTTCACCCAAATGAAAGATTTAATCAGACTCGCGCGACTGGCAAAAGGCTTTTCCCAAGAAGAAATGGCAGATATGATTGGACTTAGCCAAAGCCAATTTAGCAGGATCGAAAATGCAGAAAAAAATGTTCCAAAGGAAAGACTCTTACACATAGCTACATTGTTAAAAATTGATGTAAAACAATTATTACCTGCTGAAGATAAGAATATTAAAGGATTTGAGAATTTATATGGCAGAATCAATGATCTGGAAGAAGAAAAAGCCGAAATAAAACGAATCCTTAATTTAACTCTGACTTATGCCGCCAAGTTAGACAATTCACTATCTGTTATTCTGCAATCCGCTCAAAAAAGTAAAAATTTTAGAGATTTTAAAACTGATGTTGCAGTTCTGGCTGAAGGAATGTATAAGTGTAGATTTTGACTCAATCTTTTTTTAATATTTTCATAACATTATTAACTAACTTTGGTGCGTGTTACTCCGCGTCAACGATAAAAATATTCCCTCCGTTTCAATTTCAAAAGTCGTCGACTGTTTGAAAAATGGCGGGATCATTATTTATCCTACTGATACTGTTTATGCTCTGGGCTGCGACATTAC
>Ga0105046_10002030_pt1 | contig 31735 bp, 34 predicted proteins | sample MAT03_FD_78385 | JGI IMG/M metagenome (GOLD analysis project Ga0105046, IMG submission 78385) | Freshwater microbial communities from Lake Fryxell liftoff mats and glacier meltwater in Antarctica - MAT-03 (megahit assembly) | ecosystem: Environmental > Aquatic > Freshwater > Ice > Liftoff...
GCCGTTGATTGAGCATTGGTTGAATGGAAAGAAAGTGGTGTCGGTGCGGTTGACGGAGGCACTGCCGGCGCTGTCGGCGATTTCGTTGCAGAATCATTCGAGTGAGTGCTGGTACAGGGCGATCCGGGTGCGGGAGCTATGATTATTAACACGCTGCGCCGGGTGCCGCTGTTCAACGAACTGTCGGCGGAGGAGATCGATTCGATCAGATTGTGTTTAGCGAGGGAGATCGGGGCGGCGAGCTGTTGATCATTCAGGAGGGCCGCGTAAAGGTCGTTAAAACAGCGGCGAGCTGACAGGAGCCTCTTTGAGCGAGGTCTCGGTGGTCGATGGAGGGCGCTACTCGACTACCGCGATTGCCATGACCCCGACGATCTTGCTGCGCCTTCCCGGCGCGCACTTTCAGAGTCTGTGTCCGGCCCATCCGCAGGTTGCGGTGAAGGTGATCCGGGTGTTGGGGCAGCGCCTGCGGCATCTGCGGCGACTGGTTGAAGAGTTGTCTTTTGCAACGGCCCGGGACCGGCTGATCGCCCATATTCTGCGGCTGATGGAGGAGGTTGGCGTCCGGGGCGCAAACGGTCTCGAGGTGGCGCTGGCGGAGAACAATGAGGAACTCGCGGCACGGCTGGGAACGGTGCGGGAGCTTGTATCGCGCAATCTGGGCAGGCTTCACGGAGAGGGATTGATCGTCAAGCGGAAGCGGGCACTGCCGATCCCGAATCAGGCGGCGTTGCGGGGTGAGATAGGGGCGTGATTTGACCTCTGGCCGTGACTTAAATCATCGTTCTTCGTGGCCGTGCCGCGTAGTGTGGACTCATGCCTGAGGTAATTGCCGAACCGTGCATGGGAGTGAAAGACACGGCGTGCGTTGATGCGTGTCCGGTGGACGCGATTCATCCGCAGCCGGATGAGCCCGATTTCGGGGCCGTTACTGTGGGGCATGTGTGCCTGCTTGTCCCGCGGCGGCGATATATGACGCCGACGATCTGCCGGAGAAATGGGCGCCGTTTGTCCAGATCAACGCGGGGTACTTTTAGGCGGTTTATTGCCCGTAGTTGCCCGTGACTGGCGTGCCGGGGAAGAGGTTCGGCACGGTCTGGCCGCCGGCGACGATGGGGACGCCGTTGACGATGACGTGGGGGATGCCGAGGGCGAAGCGGGGGCCGGTTTGATAGGTTCCGGTGTCCTTGACGGTGGCGGGGTCGAAGACGGTGATGTCGGCGTCGGCGCCGACTTTGATGCGGCCTTTGTTCCTGAGTTGCGGGGCGAGGCCTTCGAGGCGCTGGGCGGGCATCAACGTCATGCGGCGGAGGGCTTCCATGAGCGTCGCCACCTTCATCTCGCGGACGTATTCGCCGAGGACTTTGCTAAACGTTCCGCCGCCGCGCGGGTGAGCGCCGGGGGCGTAGGGCATGGTGTCGGAGGCGATGATGACGAACGGGGAGGACATGGCGAGTTTGATCCACTCGGGCTTCATGGAATGGAGGATGACCACGCCGCCGGTGGCGCGGTATTTGTCGAAAGTCTCTTTGGTGAGGCGTTCGCCGGTGGCCTGCCATTGGAGGTCGTTGTAGGTGATGCCCATCAGTTGCTGCCAGCCTTCGTCGAAGAGGGCGGATTCGAGGAAGGTGGAACCGGCGGTGTAGGGGTAGGCCTCAGTCGTGACGTCAATGCCGCGTTTTCGGGCGCCGGCGATCATCTCCATCATGGCTGGAATGGCGGCGCGGGTGGAACTGTTCAAGTGCACGATGTGGACCGATGCGCCGGTGCCGGCGGCGTTGGCAACGGCTTCCTGGACGCCTTCTTCGCCGCGGCCGCGGACGTGGGTATAGATTGGCACTTTCCAACGGGCGGCCATCTGGTAGACGCGGTAGACTTCGCTTCTTGTGGCACCCGGGACGTAAGCGGGGACGACGCCGAGGCCGAGCGCGCCTTCCTTCAAGCCGCGTTCCATGAGGAAGGCTAGTTGGCTGTATTCCTCGTCGGTTTTGAGTTGGAGGTCGCGGCCGCGTTCTCGGATGCCGCGGGCGACTTCGGTGGTTTCGGACCATTTGGCGGCTTCGGCGGCGAACTCCTTCATGGCCATGACGCGAGTGGCGGCATGGGAGATGGTCGCGCCGTAGTTGAGCAACGCCTTGCCTTCGCGCGATTTGAGATAGGCCTTGAGGGAGGGGACGCCGGATTCGAGTTCGAGGGCGGTGGTGACGCCGTCGTGGGCCTGGAACTCGTTGGCGGCGTTGGTGATGCCGTGGGAGTGGAGGTCGATGAAGCCGGGGGCGACGACGTGGCCTTTGGCGTCGATGGTTTGGGTTCCTTTTAGCGGGCGGGCCGAGATCGCGGCGATTTTACCGTTTTTGATGCCGACGTGGCGGATGGCGTCGAGGCCGCTTTCGGGATCCATGACGCGGCCGTTGGCGATGACGAGATCGTATTGCGCAAAGGCGGGGAGCAAGAAGGCGGCGAGTGACAGCGCGCGGATTGGGAGCATCCCGCGATTATAATGGCTTTCATGATTCGATTTACAGTGATGGGTTCGCGCAAAACGGACTGTGTAGCGGCGCGGTGCAGTGGGCAGTCTTTCAGTGGTTGGGGGCCGCTACCGGCCTTTGCGCTCCTGTTGGTTTGTTCGTTGGCCATGTGTGCACAGGACATGGAGTTGTTTCTGCTGATTGGCCAATCGAATATGGCGGGGCGGGGGGTGATTGAGGAGCAGGACCGAGTTCCCTTCCCTCGCGTTTTTACGCTGACGAAGGAGGAGACGTGGGTGCCCGCTGTCGAGCCGATACACTTTGACCGGCCGGACCGGTTGGGGACGGGATTGGGGCGATCCTTCGCGAAGGTGTTGGCGGATGCGGCGCCGACGGCGAAGATTGGGCTGATTCCGGCGGCGATGGGCGGGAGCGCGTTGGATGAGTGGAAGCTGGGCGGGAAGCTGTATATGGATGCCGTACGGCGGGCGAAGGTGGCGATGAAGAGCGGGCGGTTGCGTGGGATTTTGTGGCACCAGGGCGAGGCGGATTCGGGTAAGTTGGAGTTGATTCGCACTTACCAGGAGCGATGGCTGGCGGTAATGAAATCGCTGCGAGCGGAGTTGGGCGATGTGCCGATTGTGGTGGGGGAGTTAGGGCAGTTTTTGTATACGCGGGAGAAGAACGACTATGCGATGGCGCGGATGCTGAATGAGCAGTTGGCGTTGTTGGCGGTGTCGGGGGAGCGGGTGGCGTTTGTGTCGTCGGGCGGGTTAGGACACAAGGGCGATGTGCTGCATTTTGACTCGGCCGGGTTGCGGGAGTTTGGGCGGCGGTATGCGTATGCGTTTATGGGGTTGGAGGCGGGTTGGAAGTAGGATTAGCCGGCTGAAAGGCGGACGGCATTGAGGCTGCTCCGGTGCTTTTCGGCGTGCCAGAGGTCGAATTGCAGTTGCTGATTTAGCCAGCTTTCCGCGCTGGTGTTGAAGGCGATGGATAAACGAATGGCTATTTCCGGGCTGATGCCAGCGCGTCCGTTCAGGATGGCGGAAAGAGTTTTGCGACTTACGCCTAGCGCACGGGCGGCCTCGGTAACACTTAGATTCAAGGGCTCGAGGCAAAGCGCATTGAGTACTTCTCCGGGATGGGGTGGATTGTGCATTTGAAAAGTAATGTTAGTGATAATCCTCGTAGTTCCCGTTGTAGACATCTTTGACGTTCCAATGGCTTACGGCCGACGTACCTCGCCTGTTCCCCCGAAGTTGGTGAAGACCCAGTCCGGGCAGGTCCATGTCGCGCGGATTGCTGGAAATATTCCAGTCCTTTGTGCCGAAATCCCTTGATCGCCACTACGCCAATCGCAACCTATCACGTTACAGGTTGCGATCGAAACTACATTGTTCGCAGGAAGGCGATGAGGGCGAAGCGGTCGGAGCTATTCAGCTTGAAGCCGTATTCGTGGCCTTTGCGGTATTGGAGGCGGCCGGGGTCGAGCCATTCTTCGAGGGTGGTGATGGAACCGTCGCGACCGAGGGCGCCGCGGCGCCAGAGACCGTTGAGTTTGTTCGCCGTTGCGTGGCATTTGGCGCAGCCTTCGCGCTCGTAGACCTTCTCGCCTTGGCGGGTGAATTTGTCGACCTTGTAGGGGCTGGGCGGGGCTTTTAGGGTGGCGACGTAGTTGGTAAGTTTTTCGAGTTGTTCGTCGCTGTAGCGGATTTGGGGGTCGTAGTCGTTCTGCTTCTTCGCCAGGGCGGATGGCGTGATGGACGCGCCGATGATGTTGGGAATTTGGATGGGGTGATCGATGGCGGCGCCGGGCGGGGACATGACGCCGGGGGGGCGGCCGGTGAGGAGTTTGGCGGCGTTGACGAGGTTGAAGTCGCCGTTGATTTGGAAGAGACGGCGGATGAGGGCTTTGTTGGCTTCGCGGAGAGCGGGGTTGCCGGTGGTGGTGAGGAGGTCTTCGGCCATGGCGGCGTCAACGGGGAAGTTGCCTTGCCCGCCTTTGATTACAGTGCCATTCTGCATGACTCGGTTGTGACACGTCGCGCAGGAACGGGCCCCGACCTCCACCTTGCCTTTGGTGCGGATGATGTAGACGTAGCCGGTGATGGCGCCTTCGCGGGTGAGGGGCGGATTTACTTTGTCGAACCAGGCTTTGTCATGGAGGAAGGGGGGATCGGAGGGCGGGCGCGCGGCGAGGGATCCGATGGTGGCGGGGGCCTCGTAGATCTCTTCGCCGGTTGGGTTCGTTATTTTCTCCGGGGCTTGGGTGCGGAGCCATTCGATGTAGTCGGGCGGGGCTTTATCGGGGTGGTAAACGGGGTAGGATTTCCAGATTTGGAGGACCGGGACCTCCTGGGCTGGGGCGAGGAGAGCCACGGCGAGAAATAGGATAGCGCGCACGTTTTGTAGTTTAGCAGCGGGTGTATCGTACAGATATGGCGGACATTCTGCATCGGTTTCTTATTCATGTGCCGGCGGGCGGGTGTTTGCGGCTTTGGTTGCTCCGGCGGGTTTAGATTCGTGGTGGACGGTGTCGTCCTCACGGGAGGGGGCGGTGTATGAGTTTCGGTTTGGGCCGGAGTATCAATGGCGGGCGGTGGTGGTTCGTCGTGAGTTGGACATGGCGATTGAGTGGGAGTTAACGATGGCGATGGATGACTGGATGGGTACGCGGTTTGGGTTTGTGCTGGACGCGTGCGGCGACGATACGGAGGTGGAGTTTCATCATGCGGGATGGGCGGAGGCGACGCCACATTTTCGGACGACGTCGTATTGCTGGACGATGTATTTGCGCCTGTTGAAGCGGTTTTTGGAGGCGGGGGCAGTGGCGCCGTATGTGGACCGGTTGGAGGTGTAGTGGAGGACGTGATCGTATGGCGGCATAGGGTTTGGGGCCTGGAGAAGTTCGTCGACGGTGAGATGGCGGACGCGGTGGGTGAGGGTTAGGGTGAAGATGCCGAGCCAGGAGTGGGGGAGGCCGGGGCTGTTGATAAGGAGGACTCGATTGCCGGTTTGGAGGGGGAGCTTTATCAGGGCGAGTTTGCGAATTTCGGCGTGACCGGAAGGCGTTTCACCGCGTTCGAAGGTGATCTGTTTTTGGTAGTTGTGAAGGGCGGCAACGAGGATGATGAACGCGACGGCTTTGGGGATGGGGTACTTGCGGAGGGTGGCGTTATATAGAGAACCGGCGGCGATGGCGAGTCCGATGAAGGGCATGTAGAACACGTAGCCGGCGTGGCGCGGGGTGGCGAGGAGCATGGGCGACATGGCGAGCCAGAAGAAGAGCAGGCCGAAGGCCATGGGGCGGGAGCGGATCGCGCCCGCTACGGCGAAGAGGCCGAGCCAGAAGAGGATGGCGGCGAGACCGGTGAAGTGGAGGGTGTGAGAGAAGAGAATGGTGGTGTAAGCGGCGACGTTATCGAGGATTCGGGTCACGGTGAATTCGGGGGTGTAGGCGATGTGACCGGTAAGGGGACCGGGGATTAATAGGCGCTGTGCGGCGAAGATTGCGGAGATGGTGGTGGTCGCATAGATGGTCTGGTTGGAGACCCTTCGGTGGTAGAGGCTGTAGAGGATTAGCAGTGCCGGGAGGGTGACGCCGAGTTCCTTGGCGCTGACGGCGCCGATGTGGAGAATTGCGATAAGGGGCCACCAGTTGGGTTTTTCGATGGCGACGAGGAGGGCGGCGTAGAGGAACGTCGCGCAGAGAACGTCGTAGATCATGCCGGTGCTGGCGTAGATCATCCACATGGAGCCTTGGAAGCAGCTGAAGAATAGTGCCGCGGCGGGGCTGGGGGAGAGATGTTTGAGGAGGCGGGCGGTGAGGACGAGGTTGCCGAGGATGAGGGCGAATGCCGCGGCGTGGAATGGGAGCGGGTTGAAGCCGGCGAGTTCGAAGATGACACGGTAGAAAAGGGCTCCGGCGGGGCGTACCTGATTTTCGAGGCTGTGCCAGGCGCCATAGAGGTTCATCATGTCGCCGGTGTCGAAGTAGTTAGTAATATCGGGATAAGTGAGGGCGAGTAAGTACACGCCGATTCCGAGCAGCAGGCGGTGGGACATTAATTGGATTTCTTGGGGATGGAAGGACGGCGGGCGGACGTTTTAGAAAGAGCACTTTCGAGGGGACTTGTAAGTGGTTTGTTTGGCTTAGTGGTCGGTCGGAGGGTGGGTTAATTGGACACAGGCCGTTGGAAACAGAGCAGGTAGCCGTCGGGATGGGGACGCGGGCGGGATCGGGGCGGGGCGAGTCATAGTGATAATCTTAGTTCGCTATGCGATTCGTTTTATTGGCGGCAGTTTCGATGGGGCTGTTTGGAGTGGAGCCTCCGCGGAGTTGGCAGGGGATTCCGGGGATTGAGCGGACGGCGAAGGGGCGGGTGTTTGTGGCCTGGTACACGGGCGGGGTGAAGGAGCCATCCCCGTTGAACACCGTGGTTTTGGCTTATGGAGATGGCAAAAAGTTTGGGGCTGCGGTGGAGATGGCGGGGCCGAGGGCGGGATCGAGGGCGTTTGATCCGACGCTGTGGATGGACCCTGGGGGGCGGCTTTGGTACATCTTCAATCGGGGGAATCCGACGACGGCGGAGCATGGAGTATATGCGCGGACTTGCGCGAAGCCGGACGCGGCGGCGCCGGTTTGGAGTGAGGAGTTTCGGGTGGGGTTTGACGAGGCGCCGTTCAGTTTCCGGATGAACAAGCCGACGGTGCTGTCGACGGGCGAATGGGTGTTGCCGGTGACACATGCGCCGGAGAAGTTTTACGACTGGTTTGCGGGGGCGAAGCAGGTGCAGGGGGTGGGGATTTCGATTGATAAGGGGCGGACGTGGAAGCTGCATGGGGCGTTGAAGGCGCCGCATTGGGCGTTGGAGAACATGGTGGTGGAGTTGCGCGATAAGCGGCTGTGGATGTTGATTCGAACCGGGGGCGGGGTGCTATGGGAGAGTTTTTCATCGGACAAAGGGAAGACGTGGACGGAGGCGACGGCAAGTTCGATTGCTAATCCGGGATCGCGGTTTTTTATTAGACGGTTGCGATCGGGTTCGCTGTTATTAGTGAATCATTTTCGGTTTAAAGGGCGGAGCCATTTGACCGCGCAGATTTCGATGGATGACGGGAAGAGTTGGAATGACGGGTTGTTGTTGGATGAGCGGGCAGGGGTGTCGTACCCCGATGGGGTGGAGGCGAAGGATGGGGTGATTTCGGTGGTTTACGACCGGGAGCGGGCGGGGGCGGGCGAGATTTTGATGGCGTCGTTTAGAGAGAAGGATGCGGTGGCGGGGCGGGATGTATCGGGGCAGGTGCGTTTGCGGCAGGTAGTGGATGGGTTGGCTCCGTGGGACGCGAAGGCGGCGGGGGACCGGGTGATGGCGGGGTTGGTGAACGTTACGGGGGCGGAGGTGAAAGGGGCGCATGACGCGGAGTTTGTGATTGTGGATGACAAGGCCTATATCGTGTCGATGGCTAACGATGTGCAGCCGGGGGAGAACGCGGAGTGGCCGTTTGTTTATTGCACTTTGTCCGTTGTGGACATGAAGACGATGGGGGTAATGAAGCGGATACCGATGGCGCGTGGCGGGCAAGCTTTCCGGAACGAGACACTTCAGGAGGGGGCTTGTTTTGTGCCGCGGATTATCCGGAAGGATGCGAAGACGCTGCGGACGTTTTTTGCGAGTGAGGCGCCGAAGAAGCGGGAGGCGCAGTCGTATTATTTAGACTTTGATTTGGGGGCGGTGGCGTTTGCGGATTCGGTGTATCGGATGAAGATAGCGACGGCGGCGGGGGTGTTCGAGATGCAGCCGCGACGGTTTTATGAGGATGCGGCGGCACGAGGCTTTTCGCGGGAGGCGAAGGATTTCGGGCTGTACACGATTGACTCGTTTAAGGTGTTTGACGGGGTGCCCTATGTGGTGATGAATAACTATCCGGGCGGGCAGAATGGGATGGCGCGGTTGAACAAGGAGTTGGATACGTTTGAGGTTGTGGGGCACTTCAATGGCGAGGAGAAGTTGACCGAGGCGGCGGCGAACCGGTTGCCGGATGGGAGTTGGATGGCGATTTGCAGGCAGGACGGCGGGACAGGGAATTATATGTTTTCGACGAGTCCGGATGGAAAGAAGTGGACGACGCCGGTGTATCGGGATCTGGTTCCGAACGGGGGGAGTTCGAAGCCGAATTTCGAGAAGTTTTTTGGGGTTTATTATTTGGGTTGGCAGGAGAAGACGCGGGTGGGCGGGGTGTCGCGATCGGTTTTTAATGTGGACATTTCGACGGACGGTGCGCGGTGGAAGCGGCGTTACCGGTTTGAGAGCGAACGGTCGTTTCAGTATGCTTCGTTTCATGAGTACGAGGGTTCGATTTATCTGACGGTGACGCAGGGGGATTCTTCGCCGAGCCGGAAGGAGCGGATTCTTTTTGGGAAACTGGAATAGGCACAATGCGACGTAGAGAGTGGTTAAGCGGTTTTGGTTTGTTGGCTGGATCGTGCGGGCCGCGCATGGTACCGGTGGAGACTGCTTCCGAGCCTGAGAAAGTGCATGTCGGGCGGCCGAAGGCGACGGCGGCTCCGCTGGATGCGGCGCCTGTGCCGGAGAAAGATGTTTATGCGGAAGTTGATTGGCGGGTGCTGCGGGGACTGGACACGCGGAGCGGACAGGCTTCGCCGTTGTTGGAAATGATTGCGGGGACGAATGTGAAGATCGCGGGGTACATGGTGCCGCTGGATGACGGGTTTGAAGAGGCGAATGAATTTTTATTGGTGCCTACGGCGGGGGCTTGTGTCCATACGCCGCCGCCGCCGGCGAACCAGATTGTGTTTGCGCGAATGACGACGGGGCGGCCGGCGAAGGTGGAATTGATCTTTTCGGTTTGGGCGTGCGGGCGATTGGATATTGAGTCGACGGATAGCCCTTACGGGGCGGTGGGATTTAAGTTAGGCGTGGCGGAAATGCGGCGGAGAGGATAGTTAACTACATGAATTTGTCACGGCGGCGGTTACTGCAGGCGGGGCCTGCGTTGGTGCGGGGGCGGCGGCCGATGCTGGGACAGGGCGTGGCGGCGGGAGATGTGACGGCGACGCGGGCGCTGATTTGGAGCCGGGCGGACGGGCCGAGCCGGATGATTGTGCGGTGGCGGGAACGGAGGGCGGGGGCGTCGTGGACGGAGGTGATGGGACCGCATTGTTTGGAGGTATCGGACTTTACGGGGCGCGTGGATATTGGGGGCTGGGGTCCCGGGGCGGATATTGAGTACGAGGTGGTGTTCCGTGATCTGGGATTGGGCGGGGCGGATTCAGCGGCGGAACGGGGGAGCTTTCGACCGGCGCCGATGGGGACGCGACCGGTGCGATTTTGCTGGTCAGGGGATACGGTGGGGCAGGGTTGGGGGATCAATCCGGGATTTGGCGGGATGAAGATTTACGAGACGATGCGGGCGCTGCGGCCGGATTTTTTCATTCATTCGGGGGATACGATTTACGCGGACGGGCCGGTGGTTTCCGAAGTGAAGCTGGCGGATGGGACGATTTGGAAGAATTTAGTTACGGAGGAGAAGTCAAAGGTTGCCGAGACATTGGGGGAGTTTCGCGGGGCTTATAAGTATAACTTGATGGATGCGAATTTGCGGAAATTTCAGGCGGAGACACCGCAGATCTGGCAGTGGGACGATCATGAGGTTTTGAATAACTATAGTTCGTCGAAGTCATTGAGCGCGGATGACAAGTATGCGGAGAAGAGCGTGGCGTTATTAGCGGCGCGGGGGAAGCGGGCGTTTTTGGAATATGCGCCGATCCGGTATCATTCGCAGGAGACGGAGCGGGTGTACCGGCATATACCGTATGGTCCATTGCTGGATGTGTTTGTGATCGACATGCGGTCCTATCGGGGGCCGAACACTTACAACCGGCAGGAGCAGGAGGGGAGCGATACGGATTTCCTGGGCGCGCCGCAGATGGGGTGGCTGCTGGATGGGTTGCGGGCGAGTAAAGCGCGGTGGAAGGTGATTGCGGCGGATATGCCGTTGGGGCTGTTAGTTCCCGACGGGCGGGATGTTAGCGGGCGGGCGTTATATGAGGCGACGGCGAATGGCGACGGACCGGCGCTGGGGCGGGAGTTAGAGCTGGCGCGTTTGTTGAAAGGCATTCGGGCGGTTAAGAATGTGGTTTGGCTGACGGCGGATGTGCATTATACGGCGGCGCATTATTATGATCCGGCGAAGGCGCAATTTACGGATTTTTCGCCGTTTTGGGAGTTTGTGAGCGGGCCGTTGAATGCGGGGTCGTTTGGACCTGGGGTGTTGGATAATACGTTTGGGCCGCAGGTGATTTATAAGAAACATCCGCCAGCGGGACAGGGCGGGGTGGGGCCGGCGGCGGGGTTGCAGTTTTTCGGGGAAGTGGAGATTAGTAGTGCCGGAGAGATGAGGGTGCGACTGCGGGATATGGCGGGGACGGTTTTGTTTGAGAAGGGGTTGGGGGGCTAACTCGCCAGAGCGTCGAGGACAGCTTCGCGGTTTTTCGCGATGACGGCGAGATAGGCACGAGTGGTGGCGTCGGGTTTACGGCGTCCCTGCTCCCATTCTTGAAGCGTTCTTGGGTTAATACAAAAAGCTCTCGCGAATTCGGCTTGAGACATCTTCGCTTGATTCCGAATTTGCTTTACGTCCACCTCCGCGGGAAGAACGATGCACCGGGTCGGCAGATCCAATTCACCACGAAGGTGCGCCAGTATTTCGTTGGCGCTTTGTTCAAGCTCGATGCCTGGTTTAGTCCGTTTTCGGGTATCCGGTTTCGGTTTTTGAACCTTCATGATTTATGCCCTGCCTTTGCGATTAGTCTTACCGGCGCCGCGAGTTTTGTTAGCTGTTTCGGGTCCGCGCCCGAGAGAGTTCCCTGGGCCGATTTCGCGTAAATTGACGCCATGTAGATGTATCCGGGAGTGGCAACAAAGAAGTAGATGACCCGAAATCCACCGCTCTTCCCTTGCCTCCGGCGAGCCCAACGAGCCTTACGAAGCAGCAACCTGCGTTTCGTAAATCGACGGGCCGATGATTTCAGCGATCACGATTTGACTATCCGCCATTGCCGTATTGCTGGCAAGCGAGCCGGCCTGTACGGAGAGACGCAGCCCGGCGGCGTTGGGTGTTGCTGCGCCGCCGGAATGTAAAGTTGACTGATTAGGAGCGGATTGACGCGCGGACTGTTCCCAGTGTGTTTTCTGGTGTGAGGGGTTTGCCGCCGGAGACGTCCTGGAGGTAGAACATCATGCCATTGGTGACCCATGAGCCGGTGGTAGCGGTGCCGTAACTGAACTGGCGGCCCATGGTTGGTCCGTCGGGGGCACCGATGCGGATGTCGACTTCGGAGACGCCGGGGGCATTCCAGGCGAGGGTGAGTTGGGTTTTTCCGTCAGCGTTTGGCAGAGCAGGATTGTTGGTCGCCCAGAAGGTGACTCCGGATTTCATGGTGTTTCCCGGGGACGGTGTTGTTTGGAAGATGATGCAGACAGGCTGGCCGGGACTGAGCATTTGCTGGCCGGTGAATTCGAGTTTGCCGGTGGCTTTGTCTACTTTGAAGGCCGCGATGTTATCCGTGTTTTGATGAGCGACATACATGAAGTTACCGGAGGGATCGATGTTGAAGTTACGGGGAGTTTCACCGAAGGTCCAGTGCTCGCTGACGAAGGCTAGTTCGCCGGTGGCGGGATTGCAGGCGAAGACGGCGATGGAGTCGTGACCGCGGTTGGAACCGTAGACGAAACGGCCATCGGCGGAGACGAGGATCTGGGCGGTAGTGCTGATGCCGCGGTACCAATCGGGGAGGGTGGAGATGGTCTGGGTGCGATTGATGGCTCCGGTTTCAGAGTCCCAAGTCCAGACGGCGATGGTATTTGAAAGTTCATTGATGATGAATAGGAAACGGCCATTGGGATGGAAGGCCATGTGGCGGGGGCCGGAACCGGGGAGGGCGACGCCGGGGTTGGCCGTGGCGACGAGGGTGGATTCGGCGCGATCAAGGCGGTAAACGAAAGTGCGGTCGAGCCCGAGATCGTTGACGATGACGAAGCGGCCGGTGGGGTCGGGCATGGCCATGTGGGCATGGGGGGCTTCCTGGCGGGCGGCGTTCGGGCCGAGGTCTCCGGGATGGGAAATGAGTTGAGAAGGCGGGGCGAGGCTGCCGTCGTCATTGATTGGGAGTAGAGTTACGTTGTTGGTCCGAGTGGTTGTACCGGAGTAGTTGGCGGCGATGGCGAAACGGCCGGTGGCATCGACACTGAGGTGGGCGGGGTTGCGGCCTTCGGTGGGTTGGACGTTGATGGGAGTTAGATTGGCGTTATCGAAATCGACGGCGAAGGAGCGAACGGAGCCGCTTTGACGGGTTTCAAAGTTACCGATTTCGTTTACCGAGTAGAGGAAACGACCGTTGGGCGAGAGGGCGAGGAACGAGGGGTTGGGGGTGGTGGCGGGGGTGCCAACGACGCGGACTTGCGTGAGGACTCCGGTGGTGGGATTCATCTCGTGAATGTAGATTCCCATACCGCGGGCGGTATAACAGCCGACGTAGACGAGGGTTTTGGTGGTGGTTGTTTGAGCGAATGCGACGGAGCATGGAACGGCAGCGGCGGCGCGGAGGAAATTGCGGCGGGATAGAGGCGAAAATTGCATATAATTCTCCATTTCTTGGCCACTAATCGGTTTGGTGGCAGAGGTGAGTATATTAAAACTGTGTTTCGTTGGGAAGGGTGGGTTTGGGTTAGACTTTGGATATGGCGTTCGTGATCGACAATGAGTTCCTGCCCGCCACGTTGACCGCTCATCCAATGAGCGATGAGGAGTTTGCCGGATTTTGTTCCGAGCACCCCGACCTCTCGTTTGAGATGTCAGCCGAGGGGGAGATTATTGTCATGGCGCCGACGTATTCGTTTTCAGGTGTCCAAAATTCCGAGGTCATTTTTCAGCTTCGCAGCTGGGCGAAGAAGGATGGGCAAGGGTTTGTAGGCGAATCGTCAACGGGATTCGTGCTTCCAAATGGCGCGCGGCGATCGCCGGATGCGTCCTGGACGTTAAAGCGGCGAATTTCCGAATTGGAACCTTCGAGCCAAAAAGGATTCTGGCATTTGTGCCCGGACTTCGTCATTGAACTTCGATCGGCTTCTGACCGGGTTAGGACGCTGCGGGCGAAGATGGACGAGTATATGGCGAACGGCGCTCAGTTGGGTTGGCTGATTGACGCTGAGGCGCGGACGGTTTCGGTTTATCGGCCGGGGTTGGAAGTGGAGACTCTGACTGGCGTGGAGTTGGTGAAGGGCGAGGGACCGGTGGCGGGGTTTGTGTTGGATTTGGGGCCGGTTTGGAATCCGTTGGCGGGGTGAGTTTTAGGTTCCCGCGGCTCGGCGCCATGGCCAAATGATGAGGCGGCGCAGGGGTGATCGCGGTTAAGACAGACCACCTGGTAACCGACAGCCGGTAGAACACGTAACCGGCAATTGCATAGGGAATTGCCAGAATGGATGCGGTACGCAGGAATAGAACGCCGCGACCGACGCCGTGAGGAAGTGGCGCCTTTTCCAGTAATCGTCCAATGAGGAACCATTGGATGATACTGATTGGGAGCAACATTGACAGGTACGACTGCATTCCCTCAGGTATTCGCTTGGGAATTCCGCGGCATTGATTATAAGTAGCGGGACTGGCGCCGGGAAACAGAAGAGCGTCATCATACTGTTGGGTGGGTAGAGTGCTTTGCCGCCATAGCAAAGCGGCGACGAGTATCGCGTTGATTGCTGTGTGGCCAATTGGGAGGAACTAGCGGAGGCGAATGTTCATTGGCTTCCGGCGCGCCTTTGGGGACGCGCCGGAGATTGGCAGTGAATTAGCTGAGGCGGCTGAAGACCGACTTGGCGGGGGCGAGGCTGGCGTTGACGGCGTTAATGTTCTTGATGCCTTCGGTGGACAACCAGTCTTCGAGGGCGGCGAGACCTTGCTTGCCGTATACCGGGATGCCTTCCTTCCACGTGGCGCGGCCGCAGAGGACGCCGCTGAAATCGGTGCCGGCTTCGGCGGCCAGGGCGAGGCTCTCGTTGAATTCCGCGTTCGAGACGCCGGCGCTCAGATAGATGAACGGCTTGCCGGTGACGTCGGCGGCCTGGCGGTAGAGCGACATCGCTTCCGCTTTGGTCTGGGCGGGGACACCCTTGTAGACTGAGCTGCCTTCGACGAAGTTGGCGTTCACGGGGACTTCGACCTTGAGCACGTCCACCTTGTACTGGGGCTTGGTGAATTCGGTCATGCTGCCGATGACGACTTGCGGCTTGATCTTGGCGTATTCGAGACCTTTTTCATCGCCGCCGGCGGGATCGTAGCCGACGAATTCGAGGAAGAAGGGGATCTGAATGTCTTCGCATTCGCTGCCGATGCGTTCGACGAAGGCGTGCTTGATGTCGTTGATATTCGGATCTTCGAAGGGGGTGTAGTAGATGAGGATTTTGACGGCGTCGGCGCCCATGTCCTTGATGCGCTTGGCGGAGAGATGGGGCAGCAGATCGGGCAGGCGGCCGGGCTGCGTGTTGTCGTAGCCGGTCTCTTCATAGGCGAGCAGGAGGCCGGCGTTCCTGGAACGGGCAGCGGCGGCGGGGAGGCCGAACTCGGGGTCGAGGAGGATGGCGCTGGCGTGGGGGGTGAGGACTTTGGAGACGGCGATTTTGAACTCCTCCATCATCTCCTGGGTGACTTCCTTGGGGGCGATACCTTTGGCGGAAGCGATGGACTTCTGGAGACTGCCGCGCTGGTCCATGGCGGCGGCGGCGATGACGCCACGTTCGTCGGCAAGGGCGACGAGATGTTTGCGTTTACCTTCTGAAATACTCATGATGACGGAAAAACTCCTTATTCTCTCTCTATTGTAAACACGGACGCCATTTGGCGAGCCGGCGGTGGTAGACCTGGGCGCGGGCGACATCGCGGAAGATCTGGGTTTTGAGGGCTTCGGGCGAGTCAAACTTGCGTTCGTCGCGGACGCGGCGCAGGAGCTGGACTTCAATGTTGGCCGGGGTATGGCCGTCAAATGGGTCGAGCAGGAAAGTTTCGATCGTAAGGCGGTCCCCGTTAAAGGTGGGGCGCATACCGACGTTGGTGATGGAGGTCCAGGAGCGAGTGGCGTTTAGGTCCCAGGTGCGGGAGATGTAGACGCCGTTGGGAGGTAAAACTTCGCTATTGGGCTCAATATTGAGGGTGGGAACGGTCTGCTTGGACCCGATCCCGTGACCGGAGACGATGGCGCCGGTGAGCGCGTAGGGACGTCCGAGTAAGCGAGTGGCCATGGCCATGCGGCCCGAGCCGATGGCGTGCCGGACAAGTGTCGAAGAGATGACGCCGTAGCGGGAGCCGATGGCGGGTTCGATGTGGGTGGAGAAACCGAATTTGAGGCCGAGTTCGGCGAGGAGATGCATGTCGCCGGCGTGTTTGTGGCCGAAGCGGAAGTTATCACCGACGACGATGGCTTTGGTGTTGAGGGCGGCGACCAGAATGTCCGCGACGAAGGCTCCTGGCGTGACTTGAGCGAGATCAGGAGTGAACGGGAGAATCAGGACTCTTTCAATGCCGCAGGCGGCCATAACTTCGACGCGTTGATCGAAATTGGTGATGCGTTTGGGGGCGTGGGCGGGGGCGACGATGTGCGCCGGATGAGGATCAAAAGTGAGCGCGGCGGGGCGCCAGTTCCGGGATTTGGCGAGCAGCGCGACTTCGGCGAAGAGCGCTTGGTGGGCGAGGTGGGTGCCGTCGAAATTACCGATGGTGAGTGCGCAGGGACCGAAGCGGCCTTTGGCTTCATTGAGATCGCGGAAGACTTGCATGGTTAGGCGTCGACCGTCACGGTGAGGCCGTCGTAGGCGAGGCGGACGTTATCGGGGAGCATGCTTTCGGCGCGCTGATGGCCGAGGTCGTGGCAGATGTGGGTCAAATACGCCATGCGGGGCTGAAGGGCTTCGACGATGACGAGTGCCTGGGCGACGGTGGAGTGGGTGGGATGGGGCTTGTAGCGGAGAGCGTCGAGGAAGAGAATCTCAACGCCTTGGAGGAGGGGCAGAGATTCATCGGGGATTTTGCTGTGATCGGTGAGGTAGGCGAGTTTGCCGATGCGGAAGCCATAGACCGGCATGGAGCCATGGAGAAGGGGGATGGGGATAACTTCCTGTTCGTGGAGGTCGAAGGGTTCACCGGTGATTACTTTGGTCTCGAGTTTGGGGCGGCTGGATTCGTTGCGGGCGTCGGAGAAGACGTATTCGAAGACGCGGCGGACGATGTCGAGGGTGGCTTGGCTGCCGTAGACGGGGATGTTGCCGGATTGGCGGAAGTTGAAGGGGCGGACGTCGTCGAGACCGAGAATGTGGTCGGCGTGGCCGTGGGTGAGGAGGATGGCGTCGAGCTTGGGGATGCGGACGCGGAGGGCTTGATAACGGAAGTCGGGGGTGGTGTCGATGACGATGTCTTTGTTGTTGTAGTGGAGCCAGACGGAGGGGCGGAGGCGGTTGTCGCGAGGGTCGTTTGACGTGCAGACATCGCAATCGCAACCGATGGAGGGGACGCCAACGCTGGTGCCGGAGCCGAGGACGGTGAGCGTGATGAGACTCACTTTTGGTCCTGGGATTCGGATTTGGGCATTCTTTTCAGTTTAGCAAGGCGGGAGGGACAGACCGGGTCTGTCCTACAACTCGACGGGTTCCGGCTCTTTGCTGAGATCGAAGCCTTCCCAGCGCGCGATGACGGCGGTGGCCAGACAGTTGCCGAGGACGTTGACTGAGGTCCGGGCCATGTCGAGGATTTCGTCGATGGCGAGGATGGTCATGATTCCCGCTTCGGGGATACCGAAGGAGAGGATCGTACCCGAGAGGATGACGAGGGAGGCGCGGGGGACGCCGGCGACGCCTTTGCTGGTGAGCATCAGCGTGAACATCATGAGGACTTGCTGCGTCCAGGTCAGTTCAATTTGGGCGAGTTGCGCGCAGAAGAGCGAGGCTCCGGCGAGATAGAGTGTCGTCCCGTCGAGGTTGAAGCTATAACCCGTCGGCAGGACGAAGCTCACGATATGTTTTGGGACGCCGAACTTTTCCATGTTCTCCAGCGCGCGGGGCAGCGCGGCTTCGCTGGAGGCGGTGGAGAAGGCGATGAGACAGGGGTCCTTTACCGCCCGGAAGAAGCGCAACAGCGGGATGCGGCAGACCAGGATCACGGAGCCGAGGACGAATATCACGAAGACGATGAGCGAGCCGTAAATCGTCAGCACAAGCTTTCCGAGTTGCACGAGGATGCCTATGCCTTGCGTGGAGACCGTGAAGGCGATGGCCGCTCCGACCCCCAATGGCGTCATCTTCATCACGTAGGCGGTGTACTTGAACATGACGTGGGCGAGCGTGTCGAACCACTCGATCATGGGCGCGGCCTTGGCTCCGAGGACGGTACACGCGGCGCCGAAGATCATGGCGAAGACGACGATCTGAAGGACTTCGCCCTTGGCCATGGAGTCGATGATGCTGGTGGGGAAGGCGTGTTCGATGATCTCGGTCGCTGTCTTCGCTTTGGCGGCGTCGGGTTTCTCTTTACTGGACGTTACTTGGGGAGCGCCGTCGCCGGGGCGGATCCAGTTAGCGGCGACGAGTCCGACGATCAAGGCGAGGGTTGTGACGATTTCGAAGTACAGGAGCGCTTTGCCGCCGATGCGGCCCATGGTTTTGATGTTGCCAGTGCTGGCGATGCCGACGATCAATGTGGCCAGAAGGATGGGCGCGATGATGCTCTTAATCAGGCGGATGAAGATGTTGCTGAACACCTTGGCATGAACGCCGATTTCCGGCCAGAAGTGGCCGAGAGCGATGCCGATGGCCATGCCAATGAAGATCCACTGGGTAGGCGAGATTCCGAGAAACTTTCGTTCTGTTCGTTCCATGCGTTTAGCGTTCTCCCCATTTGAGTTTTTGACGGAGGACATCGAAGAACAACATCTTCGGGGGCCGGACGAGTTGCAACGTGTGCGGGGAATTGCGGCAGACCACGCGGTCGGCGCGCTTGAGAGGCTGTCCCACCTGGCCGTCTACGGTGAGATAGATCTCCTCGTCCTCACTGCGCGCCCACACGGTGATTTCGCCCGAATCGGGCACAATCACAGGGCGATTGGTTAGCATGTGCGGGCAGATCGGGGTGATGGTCAACGCGGCCACCTGGGGAAAAATGATCGGCCCGCCCGCGGCGAGAGAATAAGCGGTCGACCCGGTTGGGGTCGAGATGATGAGGCCGTCGGCCCGGTATTTACAGATGAAATGTTTGTCCCAGAAGACTTCGAGATCGATGACGCGGGCGATGGCCATCTTGGTGAAGACGACGTCGTTCAAGGCGGTATAGCTGGCAACGAGTTGTTCGCCGCGATAGACATCGCAGTGCAGCATGCGGCGGATGCCGATGCGGTGCTCGCCGCGGAAGAGCCGTTCGAGTTCGGGGTAGAGTTGGTCGACGGTGATGGCAGTGAGGAAACCGAGACTGCCGAGGTTGACGGCGAAGAGGGGGATGGGGCGGCCATTGATGGCGCGGGCGGCGGAGAGAAGTGTTCCGTCGCCGCCGAGAACGATGATGAGTTGCGTACCGTCGGGGACTTGGTCGCGGTCAATGCCATCGGTACGGTTCAGATAGCTGGCGGAGACGAGATCGAGATGAACGGCGATACCGCGCCCATCGAGCCAAGCGAGGAGTTGGGCGAGAATTTCCGGCGCCGATTCGACGTTTGGGCGGGACAGGATGCCGACGGTTTTAATGTCGAGCATAGAGGAGGAATTCCTTGTTGCCCTCGGCGCCGAGGATGGGGCTATCGATTACATCAGTGCGGTAGCCGAGCGCGACGGCGGCGTTGGCGACGCGGTCGATCGCCTGCTGGTGTAGCGCGCGATCGCGGACGATGCCGCCTTTTCCGACTTGTTCACGGCCAACTTCGAATTGCGGTTTCACGAGAATGACTAGTTCGCCATCTTCGCACAGAAGCGGGGGCAGCGCGGGAAGAATTATCGTGACGGAGATGAAGCTGACGTCGCAGACGGCCAATCGGGATTTTTCGGCGGTGTCCGCGGGCTGTAAATTCCGGGCGTTGACGCCTTCGCGGAGAACGACGCGGGGGTCATTGCGGAGCTTCCAATCCATCTGATTGCTGCCGACGTCGAAGGCGTAGACGCGGACGGCGCCGCGCTGCAAAAGGCAGTCCGTGAAGCCGCCGGTGGAGGAGCCGATGTCGAGGCAAACCCAGCCGGTGGGATCGAGGGCCCAGTGGTCGAGGGCCTTAGCGATTTTGAAGCCGCCGCGGCCGACGTAGGGTGGCGGGGTGGCGACTTCGATGGTTGCATCGGCGTCGATTTCCTTGCCGGCTTTGTCGGAACGCTGGCCGTTGACTTTGACTTCGCCGGCGAGGATGAGGGCTTTGGCTTTTTCGCGGGAAGGGGCCAGACCGCGTTCGAAGAGAAGTTGGTCCAGGCGGGTTTTCATCGCTGGCGATTCACAATGAAATCGGCGAGTTCGCGGAGCGGGGCGGCAAGCTCGCCGAAGGGTGAGAGGGCTTCATGGGCGGCGTGACGTTCAGACTGCGCCATTCGTTTGGATTTGTCGAGGCCATAGACGGCGGGGAAAGTGATTTTTTGTTGAATGAGATCTTTACCGGGGGTTTTACCGAGGTCGGAAGACGAGCTTTCGACGTCGAGGATATCGTCGACGATTTGGAAGGCGAGTCCGGCGTGTTCGCCGAAGCGGCTGAGGGCTTCGAGTTGCTCGGGATTGGCGCCGGCATAGATGGCTCCCATGCGGACGCTGGCTTTCAGCAGCGCGCCGGTTTTGGCCCGATGGATGGCTTCAAGGAGCGCGGCGGTGGGGGTTTGACGTTCACCTTCGATGTCGTGGACTTGTCCGCCGATCATTCCGCCGACGGTGCCGGAGGCGGTGGCGAGTTCGGTTAGCAAGCGAGCCTTAACGGTGTCGCTGGCGTGGGGAATTTTGCCGAGGACTTCGAAGGCCAGGGTGAGGAGGGAATCGCCGGCGAGGATAGCCATGGCTTCGCCGAAGACGACGTGGTTAGTGGGGCGGCCGCGGCGGAGATCGTCGTTATCGAGCGCGGGCAGGTCGTCATGAATCAGCGAGTAGGTGTGGATGAGCTCGAGCGAACAAGCGGCGTCTTCGATGCCTTCCGGAGGGACGCCGAGGGCCTCGGCTGCTCCGATGCAGAGGACAGGGCGAATGCGTTTGCCGCCGGCGAAGAGGCTGTAGCGCATGGCGCGATGGATGGTTTGGGGCGGGACCGTTTCGGCGGGAACCCAGCGTTCAAGGGCGGCGTCGACGGTCTTTACGCGGTCCGCCAGGTATTCTTTCAGGTTCATTCTTTGATGGGGTCGAAGGGTTCGGCTTCGATCTTGTCGCCGCGTTTCAGAAGGATTTCAACGCGGGTTTCGGCGTCTTCGAGTTCTTTTCGGCACCGGTCGCTGAGGGTGACGCCGCGCTCGAAAATTTCGATGGCTTTTTCGAGCGGGAGGTCACCGGATTCGAGCTCTTTGACAACGGATTCGAGATCGGAAAGGCCCTGTTCGAAATTCCAGTCCTGGCGGGGTTCTTCAGGCATGCTCTTGGGTATTGTAACGCGAGGTTCGCGGTTGCTTGCGCTGGCGGGGAGTAGGATTGAGGAATGGAACCGACGCGGGAGCAAAGGATCGCGGCGATTGAACCGGTGGTTTTTGAGTACACGTACTTGTTGTCAGCGGGGCATCATGCGATGTTCGGGGCAGCGCCGTGGCGGAGTCATGCGGAACGGGCGTATCTCGTGCATTATCGGAATGTGGACGATTTTCTGATGCGGGAAGAGCGCGGGGATCATATTTTGGCGGGGGACTATTTGGAGGCCGGGTTGGTGCGGACCTGGGATCTGCCGACCTGGCGGACCGAGTGGCGGGAGGATGTTCGAGCGCGATTGGATCATCTTGGCTATTCCCGATTGGAGGAGAAAGCCTGGGCGCCGCATAAATCGATTCCGCGGTTGGATACGGAGGTTCGGGGGGCGTGGAAGCAGTTCTATGAATCGATTACGGATGGGGAGTATCGGGCAGAGTTTGTGAAACAGGTGGAATTGCGGCGACGGGAGTTGGTGCCGTTCCATGTGCGGGTGGAGTTGCTTTATTTGTGAGGGGCGGAATTGCTGTTGGGGCCTATGCCGCTGTGTACGGCGGAGGAGCGATGTTGAACTTTGACGCCCAGTCGAGGAGGCGCTGCCACTCGCCAGGGCCGAGGGGGATACCGAATTCCCGGCGCTGGTTTTCGTAGCGGGATTCGGGTTCACCGGCGATCAGGACTTCATCGAAACCGGCGCCGGGCGTAGCGGTGTGGAGATAGTTGGTCAACTTATCCATGCGGTTGTCGAACTCCGTGGCGCCGACGAAGCGAGCGGGGTCAATGGCGATGAACGAGTGGCTGACGCCCATGGGGCGATCCTTCACGCGGAGGCCTCCGACTTCCGTACTCATGGCTCCGCCGCCGAGGATGGCGCAGAGGATTTCGACCATCACCGCCAAGCCCGTTCCTTTGTAGCCGCCGAGCGGCATTACCAGGCCGTGGAATGCTTCGTTAGTACTGGTGGTGGGACGGCCTTCCTTATCCATCGCCCAGCCGGCGGGGATCTGTTCCTGTTTGTTGTGATAGGCCTTGAAAATACGGTTCGCGGCAACGGTGGTGGTGGCCATGTCGAGCAGCCAACTGGTGTCCTCCGGACCGGGGACGGACATGCAGATGGGGTTGGTGCCGAGGCGCGGATCCTTGGCTTGAAAGGGCGGAACGATTGGAGAGGCGTTGCAGAAAGCGAAGCCGATGAGGCCTTCGCGTGAGATACGGCGGCCCCAATAGGCGGCGGCTCCAAAGTGGTTGGCGTCGCGGGCGACGACGAAGGCGATCCCATTTTCTTTGGCAAGCCGGATGGCGTGGCCGCAGCAGATATCGGATGTTACGGCACCGAGGCCGTTGGCGGCGTTGTACAACATAGTCGCGCCGGATTCGGTGATGGGAGTGCCGTCTTGCGTGCCGTCAATCAGGCCGCCGTTCAACTGCTCCACGTAGTAGGGGAGCAATTGCATGCCGTGGGAATCAACGCCACGGAGGTTGCCGAAGATCAGGTTCGACGCGACCAGGGCAGCGCGATGCGGGGCGACGCCGGCTCCCTCCAGGAGTTGCTGCGCAAAGGCTTCCAGGGCCTTGTGTTCGACGACGAAGAATTGATCAGCCATGTTTGGCCGCCAGATGAGCGCCGATAGCGAGGAGCAGAGTTTGCTCGCCGTCCGAAAAAGTGCGTTCGGCACGGTTGGCGATTCCGAGCGCTCCGGCGGGACGACCGTCGATCAACATAGGTACGACGATGGCGCCTTCGAGACCTGTTCGTTTCGCGCCGGGACGAACGTCGCCGGAGGTGTCTGTCTGGATGTTGCACGCCGTCACGGGCTGGGCGCGTTCGACGGCGAGGCCGGCCATCCCCTTTCCTACGGGGACAGTGCGGACAGTTTGAAGAACGAACTCAGGGATGCCGGCGCTGGCGGCTTTTAGATGGAGTACACCATCGGCTCCGAGGAGATGAACGGTTCCGCTATCGGCGGCGAAATGTTTTAACGTTTGGGTGAGCGCTTCGTCCAATGACGCCGCGGCTCGGATGGGTTCGGGGATGGCTGACATTACTTCTTTGAGTTGGGAGAGAGGAGGCGCTGAACTTCGATCTTATCGAGATCCGCTTTCGTGATGACGCGGGCACTGAGATCGATACGCTTGGGAGGCGTCTGGCCGTTGAGTTTGTCGACGATGGTTTTGACGGCATCGTGTCCCATGCGGAACGGATCCTGAACGACCATAGCGGAAATCACACCGGCCTTGAGGTCGTCGACCATGCCGTCACTGGAATCAAAGGCCACGAGATGAACCTTGCCGCCGAGTGAGCGCGACTTGAGCGCCAGCGAAGCGCCGACGCTGGAAGGCTCGGAGGAGGCGAAGAGGCCATCCAAGGTGGGGTGAGCAGTGAGGATGTTTTCGGTGGCGGCCATGGCCTTGGACCTATCGGACTGGCCAAACTGGCTGGCGACAATAGTGATGCCGGGAAACTCAGCTTTGACGACATCTTCGAAACCGCGTTCGCGCTCCATGGTGGAGCCGCTGCCGGGAGCGTGCATAACCATCCCAACTTTGCCGTTGCCGTTGAGGAGACGCGCGAGGGCGCGGCCGGCCATTTGACCGCCCTCGTAGTTGTTTGTGGCCAGGAAGCTCATGAAGTTCTCGGAGTCGATCCCGGAGTCGAAGATCGTGACGGGGATGCCGGCTTTGGCGGCGCGGTCGACGGCTCCGACGAGGGCTTTGCGCTCGGTTGGCGCGAGGGCGATGCCATCGACGTGGCGGGAGATGAAGCTATCCACAATTTGAATTTGGCGGGGGTATTCGGTTTCGGCGGCGGCGCCGTTCCATTCGATCTGTACGCCGTATTCTTCGCCGGCGGCCAGGGCTCCGGCCTGGACGGAGAGCCAGAAGAGATGGGACGTGGCTTTCGGTACGACAGCGATGACGCGTTTGGAGGATTTCTGGCAGCCGGCAAGAGAGACCAGAGCCAGTAAGAGCGCTGCTGCGTATTTCATTGCGCGCACCATCCGCCGTCGATGAGGATATCCGTCCCGGTTATGAAACCCGCGTCCTCCGAACAGATGTAGCGAACGAGTTGGCCGATCTCCTCGACTTTGCCCCAACGTCCGACGGGGATGTTGGAGAGGAATTTGGCGTTCGCCTCGGGATTGTTCATCAACGCGAGGTTCATTTCGGTGGCGAAAGGACCGGGACTGATGCCGACCACGGTTACGCCTTCGGTGGCGAGTTCAAGCGCGAGCGCCCGGGTAAAGCCGAGCAATGCGGCTTTGGAGGTGGAATAGGCGGTGCGGCCGGGAAGTGAGACATGGCTCATAATGGACGTCATATTGAGGATTCGACCGTAGCCTTTACCCTTCATGTAAGGGACGAAGGCGCGGCAGAGAAGAAAGACGCTGGTGACGTTGGTGTCGTTGACGCGCCGCCATTCTTCCAGGGTAAACTCGTCAACCGGTTTGCGTATGTTGATACCGGCGTTGTTGATAAGGATGTCGACGCCGCCGAAGCGAGTAAGAACGTCTGCACTGAGCTTGGCGACGGCGGCTTCGTCAGTGACATCGGTTTTGAAGCAGGCGGCCTGGGCTCCGGCGGCTTCAATGAGTTTGGCGACATCGGCCATGGCGGCTTCGTCGCGGGCGGCGAGGGCGATATTGACGCCTTCGGCGGCGAGGGAGAGCGCCATTGCTTTGCCGAGACCGCGGCTGCCTCCGGTGATGACGGCAGTTTTGCCTTTTAGGAATTCGCTCATAGATTTGTTTTTTCTCGATTGGATTGGCGGGACTGGCGCATGGCTTCAAGGATCGCGTCGGCGACCTGACGGGGGCGGTCCACGTTTTCGAGGGTAATGTTGCCTGATTCGCCCAGGGCTTCAACGGAGAGGTCGCCGACGCCAACCAGGCGCTGGCCGAGGGTCTGGGTCATGCTGACGTCGCGGACTTTGTCGAGAATGATGTTGCGCTGGGTCTTGCTGACAAGGCCGTCTTCAAAACGGAGGGTGTCCTGTTGCAGAGTGAGGCGGCGGGCGTTGAGGCGAATGTGTTTGAAAGAGGCCCAGACGTCGATGGAGAGGGGAAGAATGAGGAGGGCCCATAGTTCGATCGGTTCGAAGTTGCGGGCCTGCATGAAGATAATGAGGGCAATCAGCAGGAGAGTGCCGAGGATGTACCAGAGAATGATGCCCTTGATGGAGGGGCGTATGACGAGATCGGCCATGTATTTATTTTGACGGAAACGACTGGGCGAATACGCGCTATTGTACAGGACTGTTGCCGTATTATGGACGTTGGAGGTTGCGAAGATGAATCGTCTTAAGACACTGGGCTTGCTGTTGACGCTTTGCGCGCCGTATACGCTGGCCGATTTCCGGTATGAGCAGAGCTCCCGGATGACCGGCGGCGCGATGATGGCGATGATGAAAATGGCGGCGAAGTTCAACAAGGCGGCCATGGACCCGGTGAACTCCACCATTGCCGTGAAGGGCAACCTTATGGTGATGAACCACGGAAAGACAGCTACGATATACGATCTGGAAAAAGAGACGATCACGGACGTGAACTTCGAGAAGAAAGAATACTCGGTGACGACATTTGCCGAGATGAAGGCGTTCCTGGAGAAGGCGGTCGTGAAGGGCGGGACGACGGAGACCGCGCTTGAGATTGATGTGAAGGAGACTGGCAAGGAGGAAGTGGTCGCCGGAATGAAGGCCCGCGAATTCCTGATGACGGTAAAGGTGGAAGCGACCGATCCGCAGACAGGCAAAAAGAGCGAGATGCAGTTTGAGATGAGCAACTGGTTGGCTCCGAAGCCGTCCGGTTATGAAGAGGTCGCGGACTTTTACAAGCGGATGGGCGAGAAAATGGACATGCGGTCGATGTTCGGCGGGGCGGGCCAGGCAGGAATGGGCAAAGGGATGGCCGAGGCGGCGAAGAAGTTGGCCGAGATGGATGGAATTCCGGTCTTGCAGATTACGCGGATGAATCCGACGGATCCGGAGCAGATGAGACAGATGGAAGCCCAGCAGGCACAGGGTGCGGCGTCGATGCCGGGGACGCCCTCCGTGGGCCAGGCTGCTGAACAGGCGGCAGGGCAGGCGGCAACGAGCGCGGTGGCGGGGCGGATGGGACGGTTGGGGGGATTGGGCTCGGCGGGTATGGGCGGACTGGGCGGACTGCGGAAGAAGAAAACGGATGCGCCGGCGGCGGCTGAACCGGTGGCAACGGCGACTGCGGAACCAGGCGGGGCAAAGGGTTCGTTCACCTCGGAAGTCTCGATGATGGAGATGACGATCGAATCCAAGAATCACTCGAACGCGAGCGTGGATGATGGGCTTTTCGCGGTTCCCGCCGGGTTTAAGACGGTGAAGGGCGTCATGCAGAAGTAGTTTTCATACGGGCACTCCGGCAAGGCGGGCCAGAACGGCAAGGGCCAGGAATAGCGCGAACCATCGCGGACTATACTCGATTGTTCGGCGGCGGTTCTATGAATTCGCACACATGACGATTGGCTGATAGAAGCCGGTTTCCTGGGGCATACGCCGGGCGGGCTGGGTGAAGCCGGCGGCGAGGAGGGCGGCGTTGAGTTCCGCGCGGAGAAGGGCGCGGTAAGTGGTGGTGTAGTGAAGCGCTTTCCAACCCGCTTCGGTCTCCAGGGTCAGATAGAGGTGGAGGATGTAGCGGCTGGCGTCTTGCCAGTCCCAGACTTGGTGGACGATGCGTTTTGGATAGAACGACGGGCCTTGCATGACTGGACGTTGTTCGATGAGTTGGTCATAGTCGCGAATGCTGGCGACGAAGTGGCCACCGGGTTTCAGTCGCGACCGGATTTGATGGGCGGCATGGATGAGTGCGGATTGTGTATCGAAGTGGGAAAGCGCGTTATCCATGCAGATGATCGCGTCGAATTGGCCGGCGGGAAGGTCGAGCATGCCGGCGACGGCGAAATCGATTCGCAGACCGCGATCGGCGGCTTCGCGGCGAGCGCGGGAGATGGCGGAGGCGCTCACGTCGGTGGCGGTCATTTGAAAGCCTCGTACGGCAGGCCGAGCGTTTGCGTGCCTATGCCGCAAGCACAATCGAGTATATTGTTGGCGTTTAACGCGGAAAGGATAGGCGCAAGCGCGCTTGATTGGCGGGCCATCGAGGCTTCTATAGTTTCCCGCAAGCTGGTCGTAGAAGTCCCCCGGCGCCATTCTATATTGTGACTTTGCCGAGCACCGGTTGGCCGGGGAAGACGCCTTCGACGAGTTTTTCGTTTTCGACGACGAGGGTGCCGTTTACCAGGACGTGGGAGATGCCTTCGGAATACTGGGCGGCGTTTTGATAGGTGGATTTGTCCTGCACGCGGGTGGGATCGAAGATAGTGATGTCGGCGAAGGCGCCGACGTTGATGCGGCCGCGTTTCTTCATTTCCGGGACGAACTTTTCGAGGCGCGCCGCTGGGAGATAGCTCATTTTGCGGATAGCGTCATTGAGCGTTAGGACCTTTCGCTCGCGAACGTAGTGGGAGAGGACGCGGGCGTAGGATCCGGAGGCGCGAGGGTGTCCCTTGCCGTTGGTAATCCAGCCATCGCTGGCGACGATGACATCGGGGGCGGCCATGGCTTTATCGATATCCTCCTGGCGCATGGAGAATGTGATAACGGTGGCTCCTTGCTTGCGATACTTCTTGAAAGTCTCTTCGTTGAGGCGTTCGCCGGTCTCAACGAGCATGATGTCCTTATAGTCCATGTCGAGCTGCTCGCGGAAACCGGGGTTGAAGATGGCCGATTCGAGCTGCGTCATTCCGGCGATGTAAGGATAGGCCTCATAGCTGATGTCGATACCGCGAGCCTTGGCGCCGCGGACGATGGAGAGGCCGAGTTCAAAGGCGCGGCCGGAACTGGAATTGAGATGGACGATGTGAACGCTGGCGCCGGAGATGGCGGCGTCAGAAATCATTTCCTGGAGGGACTCGACGACGCCGGGGTCCTTGGCGCCGGCGCCGCGCATGTGGACGAAAATCGGGACTTTGGCGCTGGCGGCGACTTTGAATACATCCAGGATTTCGGCTCTATTCGCGAACGGGGTGTAGGCGAGGCCCATGCCAATGCCGACACCTCCTTCCCGAAGCCCCTGTTTGATCAGTTCGAGCGTCTTCACTTGTTCCGGGTCGGTGGCCGCGCGGGTGGCGGCGGGACCGGCCGGAAGCCATTCGCTGGGATCGTTGGTGGCTATCATGCGGGCCGGCACGTGGCCGACGGAGGCGCCGTAGTGGATCAGCGATTTGCCGCGACGCTCATCGATCCACTTTTTCATGGGCGAAACACCGATTTCGAGTTCGAGGGAAGTGGTGACGCCGTCGCGCGCTTTGAAGCGGTTATTTTCGTCGTTCTGGCGGTGAACGTGGAGGTCGATGAATCCGGGGGAGACGACCTGGCCTTTGGCGTCGATGAGCTTTTTGCCTCTCAAGGGCGCAGGGCTGAGGGCGGTGACAACGCCGTTGGTGATTCCGACGGAGCGGACGGCATCGAGGCCGGAGGCGGGGTCGATGACGCGGCCGTTGTTGATGGCAGTATCGTAGGAGGATTGAGCGTTTGCGGTCAACGCGAGGGTGGCCAGGAAATGGCGGCGCGAAGGCGTCATTTTGGAAGTGTAGCGCTTATTTATTGACGGCCGCGCCGTGTTTCGCCGATATGGAGGATCTCGCCTGCGCGGACGGAGAGCGCGGCGGCGAGGATTTCGGGGAAAAGCGGGAGAAAGTCTTCAAGGGCATTGGTTCGTGTCCGGACGATGATGAAACCGATCTGGAACTTCGCCAACACGTTTTTGAAATTCAAGTCGCCTATCTACGGTCAGGAAAACATCGAAGTTTCGCGCCCCAAAAACCAAAAGTTGTCCGTCCTTAGCGCTGCGCCAGCCCGATTCCGTGACTGTCTTGACCGCGTGGCCTGGAAAGGCGGCTCGGGCACGATCGGGTACGCGTCGTCTAAGAGGATACGCAGACGCACGCTAGCAGGGCATCTTTCGCCAACTCCATGAACTGGACTGCCTGTTCACGAGAAACCGAAGGGAAATCGGTGAGAAAATCTTCAAGCGTGATATTTCCCTCAAGGTGGTCCAAGAGAATTTGAACGGGAACGCGGGTACCGCGGAAGCAGGGTTCTCCGCTCATGCGTTCCGGGTCAACCCAAACGACCTCGTTGATTGCGGCGAGCTGCTCAGCGGTCATGATTCCAATATAGCCCGCGGTACACTGCTTTGCATGACTCGGACTCTACTGATTGGGCTTATTGTGACTGGGTTTGCCTTGCCCGCCGAGAAAAAAATCCCGGTGAAGGTAGTGGTGGTAACGATGTTTGAGCTCGGCGCGGACACAGGGGACCGGCCGGGGGAGTTTCAGTACTGGGTGGAGCGGGAGAAACTGGATCGGGTGATTCCGTTTCGGCAGGGTTGGCGGGATTTGCGGATGAACACGAACGGTGTTTTGGGCATCTGTACGGGCATGGGCACGGCGCGGGCGGCGGCGAGCATTATGGCATTGGGGATGGACCCGAGATTCGATTTAACGAAGGCCTATTGGCTGGTCGCAGGGATTGCGGGAGTCGATCCGGCGGACGCGTCGATCGGTTCGGCAGCGTGGGCTGAGTGGGTAGTGGATGGGGACTTGGGGCACGAGGTCGATGCGCGGGAGATTCCTTCCACTTGGAAGACTGGAATGGTCCCGCTGCGAAAATCGAAGCCGTACGAGTTACCGCGCCGTTTGCCGGATGAGGGTGAGGTCTACCGCCTTGAGCCGAAGTTGGTCGAGTGGGCGTATCAATTGACGAAGGGCGTAGCGCTGGCGGACAGCCCGGCGATGAAAGAACACCGGGAAAGGTTCGGAGAGTTGGCGGCCAGACGCCCGCCTTTTGTGCTCAAAGGGGACACGATATCGGCCGGCACCTATTGGCACGGCAAGAAAATGAGCGCGTGGGCGAACGATTGGATGGCGTATTTTACTGACGGTAAGGGCAACTACGTCACTACGGCGATGGAGGATACCGGGACAATGCAGGCCTTGACGTGGCTGGACGCTGCCGGAAGAGTTGATCGAAAGAGGGTCCTGATCCTGCGGACGGCGAGTAACTTCGACCAGCAGCGAGAAGGTATCACGGCCACGGAGAGTCTCGCGGAGTCGAAGGCTGGTGGAACCGGGGCGTATTTGCCGAGCCTTGAGGCGGCCTATAAAGTGGGTAATGTGGTCGTCAGTGAACTTCTGCGCAATTGGAAGCAGTACCGGATAATGATACCGGGTAACTGAAACACGAAGGGCGCCATTTGCACGGCGCCCTTCGGCATCTCATTCCGGATCGCTGCGGCGCTTCTTGCGGTTACGCTTGCGAGCGAGGGCTTCTTTCACCCGCTTCTTTTCGCCGGGTTTCAGGTAGAAGGAGTGGCGTTTGATTTCCTTGATGATGTCCTCCTGCTGTACTTTCCGCTTGAAGCGGCGCAGGGCATTCTCAAGAGTTTCGCCGTCTTGCACGATAACTTCTGCCATATAGATATTCACCTCCTCGCTGGTCAGGCTACTCTTTGCCGGAAGACGCGCGCGTCGAGCGCGCGCTTAAGTTAAAGAGCGCAAACCTCCATTGTAGCAGAGGGGGGGGCGGAGATAGAGTGTTAGGGTGCGACGAACCCTTTTAGCGATTATTGGCGCGATGGTTGTCATGGGGCAACCGCCACCGGCGACGGCGCCGGCGAAACCGATCGTGAGGCGACCGCCGGCATATCCGGACCGGCCGCCTGGAGATCCGGCGATGGTGGCCAGGGGGAAAGCGCTATACGGGGTGCAGTACACGTTTTGTCATGGGGCGGACGCGCGCGGCGGGTCGGGGGCCGAACTGACGGGGAATTGATTGGACCGGTGATCCGGAATGGGCGCGAGGGAATGCCAAAGATCGATTTGCCACCTTCACAGATTGCGGATGTGGCGGCTTTTATCCATAGCTTCAAAGTGGGCGGGTACGACGTATCGCGGATGGCGCCATTGACGATTGTGGTAGGCGATGCGAAAGCGGGAGAGGCCTATTTTGGCGCGAAATGCGGGTCGTGCCATTCGACGACGGGCGATCTCAAGGGAATTGGCGCACGAATCCCGGATCCGAAGGCGCTGCAGCAGACGTGGCTCGTACCTGGATCCGGACGGGGCGAAGGCGTCCCGCGGCCCAAGCCGGTGATGGTGACGGTGAACAATGTCGAAGGGCGGCTGGTACGGATCGACGATTTCCTGGTGACGACGATCGATAAAGAGGGGGCGCGCCGGACATTCACGCGGGACGGGGATGTGTTTTGAAAGACCCGCTGCAACCGCATAAAGATCTATTGAAGACCTACGCGGACAAGGATATTCATAACGTGACGGCGTATCTGGTGACGGTGAAATGAAAATTCTCATTGGTTTGGTATTGATTGCGGGCGTGGTTTTTGGGCAGGACCAGGCGGCGCTTAGAAAGCGAGGCTCTTGCAAAATCCGGTTTTGCGGCCCGTTCGGTAACCGCTCGCCCACGCTCACGGCTCGGAAAGTGAATCGAATCAACACAAGCCTTCAGAGCCGCGACCGTTAGGGAGCCGGTTACC
>Ga0105046_10002032_pt1 | contig 31728 bp, 23 predicted proteins | sample MAT03_FD_78385 | JGI IMG/M metagenome (GOLD analysis project Ga0105046, IMG submission 78385) | Freshwater microbial communities from Lake Fryxell liftoff mats and glacier meltwater in Antarctica - MAT-03 (megahit assembly) | ecosystem: Environmental > Aquatic > Freshwater > Ice > Liftoff...
GCGCCGGTTTAGAAAGTGCGCCGGTTTAGAAAGTTCTTGTGAATATCACGGCAACTACCAGGGAATGGTAGCATAAGGGTCTAAAAAATATTGTTGCAATCCACTGACAAATTTGATCATCCACCTCATTTTATAGCCATCTTCTGTACCTTATCTATTGTCTGCGCTCGCCCCTTTTTCTACAATGGCTAAAGCGTTACAGAGGAAAATACGGGGACACGAATGTGAGGGATAATTATGAGCAGTGATTCTGGGCAAAGTACTTCCATTTGGATGGCAGTGGAGATGCCGCACTTCGCACCGCTAACAAGCGATTTGCAGGCAGACGTTTGTGTGATTGGCGCTGGCATTGCTGGGCTAACGACGGCCTATCTGTTGGCACGTGAAGGCAAATCGGTGGTGGTGCTAGAGGATGGCGAGATTGGCGGTGGTGAGTCCGGCCGCACCACCGGGCATTTGGCGAATGCAATTGATGACCGCTATGTAGAGATGGAAAAAATGCATGGTCGGGAGGGGGCGCGTCTGGCCTTCGAGAGCCATAGCGCGGCGATCGACCGCATTGAGGCGATTGTCCAGCAGGAAAATATTGATTGTGATTTTCAACGGCTGGATGGTTACCTTTTTGTCCCGCCTGGCGAAAAGACCGCTCTGCTGGACGATGAACTCGCCGCAGCGCGGCGCGCCGGGTTCCAAGCGGTCCAGCGCGTCGAACGCGCACCGTTAAGTGGCTTTGATACTGGCCCTTGTTTACGTTTTCCAGACCAGGGCCAATTCCATGTTTTGAAATATCTGGCTGGTTTGGCGCGCGCCATTACGCGTGATGGGGGGGAAATCTTCTGTGCCACGCGTGCGTCCGATCAGATCGAGAGTGGCCCTCCGGCTCGCGTCGCTACCGAAAATGGTGCGACTGTCACCGCTGATCATGTGGTTGTGGCCACCAACTCGCCAATCAATGATCGCTGGTCCGATCTGTTTTCCATTCACATGCGCCAAGCGGCCTATCGCACCTTCGTGATCGGGGCGCGTGTCCCCCGCGGTAGCGTACCTCGCGCGCTTTTCTGGGATACCGGCGATCCTTATCACTATGCCCGTCTCCAAGACGCACCGGCCAAAGCAGGCGCAACGGCTGCCGATGAAATCCTAATTGTCGGCGGTGAAGACCACAAAACGGGGCAGGCAGATGATGCCGACGAACGCTATGCTCGATTGGAAGCATGGACCCGTGAGCGTTTCCCCATGGTTGAGCGCATTGATTTTCGCTGGTCCGGCCAGGTGCAGGAGCCAGCGGACGGTCTGGCGCTGATCGGCCCTAATCCAGGCGATGCCCCTCACATTTATATTGCCACCGGTGATTCTGGTATGGGCCTGACCCACGGCACCATTGCTGGCATCCTTATTACAGATCTGGTGATGGGGCGGCCCAACCTGTGGGCAACCTTGTACGATCCTGCGCGCCGAATGCGGACCCCCAGCGCTGCCAGTGAACTGGTCAGTGAGAATCTTAATGTTGCCGCTCAGTTCAAAGATTATGTGACTGGTGGCGATGTTGCGCATGCCGACGAGATTCCCGCCGGCGCTGGTGCGCTGGTGCGACGTGGCCTGAGCAAAGTGGCGGCCTATCGCGATGAAGCTGGCATTTTGCATGAACATTCGGCCATCTGTACTCATCTCGGCTGTGTCGTCGCTTGGAATGCAGAAGAGAAAAGCTGGGATTGTCCCTGTCATGGCTCACGCTTTGATGCTTATGGCCGCGTCATTGATGGCCCCGCCAACGTGGATCTGCCTGCCATTGAGTAGGGAGAATAGCCATGCTTACGACCGACTTTGTGGCACTTTGGTTTTTGTATCACCAGCTAGACCATAAATCACTACCTTGATACATGACCACTGCTTGTATTTCCTCTACCCTATGTTATGCAGCTTAGCTGCCATGCCGTTCACTGGGTAGCCGGTACTACCCAATTACCTGGAGATAAGGAGTATGACGATGACGACGCGATTGCAACCAATGCGTCCCTTTGGCGCAACTGGCGTAACCGTCCCTTTGATTGGTTATGGCACTGCGCCGCTGGGGAAAGAGCACATCACACGTGAACATGCGGTACGTTGCCTAAACCATGCCATCGATCAAGGCATCATTTATCTGGATACCTCGCCCGACTATGGCAGCGAACCACATGGGGTGATGTCATGCGCACCCGGCGCGCCGAAGTTTTTCTGGCCACCAAAGTCAACCGGCGCAGCATGGAAGGCGTACTTGATGAATTGCGCGCGTCACTCGAACGCCTGCAAACGGATCATGTGGACCTCGTCCAAGTGCACGCGGTCAACGCCTGGGCAGATCTAGAACAGGCGTTGGCAACCGATGGCGCCGTCGCGGCACTGGAAGAGGCGCGTGCCGAGGGATTGGTGCGCCATATTGGCATTACTGGCCATGCTCGCCCCGAGTTATTGGCCCATGCCCTGCGCCAGTATCGATTCGACTCGGTGCTGTGTGCTTTGGGCATGGCAGATCATTTGGTAACCAGCCCAGATACCTTCTTGTTGCCTGTGGCCCAAGAAAAAAATACTGCGGTCATTGCGATGAAAGTGTTAGGGCACGGTACTTCCCCGAATGTCGAGCGGGCGTTGCGCTACTCGCTGGGGCTGCCGGGCGTGGCAGTGGCTATTATTGGCATGGATCAGATCGAACAGATCGACGAGAATGTGGCGATTGCCGCCCGCTTTCAGCCGTTGACAGAAGATGAACGTCAACAACTGATTGCTGAAGTTCAGCCACTAGTTGAGAAAGATGCGGAGGAGAGCCAAACGGGAAAAGGCAGTCTATTCTGGCTGCATGACAGCAAGGTCATGGGGTGGCAGACCAAGGATGAACCCATGTTGGTGGCGTATTGATTGTCCAAAGGAAGTGTTATGCGCGTTTATGGCTTGTTTGTAAAACAAATTTGGACCCAGTTGGTGATTGTACTGACGGCCACGCTCTGTTTTTGTGGGGTAGCGTTGAGTCAATCAGCAACAACTGGCACGGTGAATCGAGATGCGAATCTGCGCAGCGGGCCGGGCACTAATTACACCATTACAGGCAAAGCTGCCTCTGGTCAAACTGTCACCATCGTGGACAAGAACGACGCCGGCAGCTGGTATCAATTAGCTGAGGGGCAGTGGATTGCATCGTTTCTGGTGAATCTAACAACGGGCACACCTTTGCCAGCGCCAACAAGTGCTGCGGCAACAGGCGCAACCGCCCAGCGAGCTGCCAATCTGCGCGCCGGTCCAGGTGTTAATTATGCCGTGACCGGGGTTGTGCGCAGTGGTCAAGCATTAGAGCTTGTGGGTGCCAACTCGGATCGTTCCTGGCTTCAATTAGCGAATGGTGCCTGGATTGCGGCGTTTTTAGTCAATCAATCTGCGCCCGGCCCAGCCACGACTGTGCCCGCCGCGCCTGTTGTACCAGTTGCGACAGCAACCCCAACCGCAGTCCCCGCGCCAGCCGGCAGTGGCAATCAGTTTGTGCTCGTGCAAAAGCGGCTATGGGATGTGATTGAAAATGGCGGCTCGCTGGATGGTCCTTCAGTCCGCTGTGGTCTGGCCCGCGAGCTACTTGTCAACGTGCTGGATGCTAATGGTAACCGTCTCAATGGTGTGGCTGTACAAGTTGAGTATGGTGCACGCGAAACTGTTGTCACTGGTACACAAGGTAAAGGAGATGGCGTGGCGGAATTTGTGCTGGGTGGCGGTCAGGATGTAAAGGTGATCCGCGATGTGGGTGGTGCTGCTGTCACGAGTGATGTCGCAACTGCTTTGTCGACCAACCCGCAGAATATTCCCTACGAAGTGCTGATTAATGCTCAATATTGCCAGGACGAGGCAAACTGCCAACGTTTCGTGGCAGGCAACGCCTGCAATGGTCATTTTAGCTGGACCGTAACCTTCCAACGTCAACGCTAGTTGGACAGTGCGGATGGCAGCATTGAAAGGCCAATAAAGGGGAGTGAAAGGTTCTTTTCCACTCCCCTTTGCTTTATAAATTCTCTTTGCGCGGCGGGAACAGTGGGTTGCGGCCATGAGAATGACTGTTGCCATTGCTCCTTGAGGGCTGTTTCGCTTGGGTCATTATCTCCATCGGTATAGCCGTTGGCATCATGGGTGCAGGTGTTTGCATCACTGGCATGGTTGGCTGCACCACTTCTTGTGCTGGCTGACCATTGCCGTTTACCTGAACATTCGGCGCTACTGGTTCAGTTAACAAGTGCGAGCTACTGTAACTGTTGTAATAGCTGTAACTGTAATAGCCATTTTCGGCTTTGGTGATGCCGTTGACCACGACGCCAACCACACGTGCCTTTACCTGACCCACTGCATTGAGCGCCTGTTTCGCCCACTCGCGCCGTGTTTTGCCCGAACGGACCACCATCAATACCGCATCCGCTAGTGAAGATAAGATCACGGCGTCAGCCACGGCCAGCACTGGTGGGCTATCCATAACGACAATGTCGGCGTGCTCCTTTAATTTGGTCAGGATATCTTGCATACGGCGTGAGCCAAGCAATTCGGCTGGGTTGGGCGGTATGGGACCAGTTGCTAACACGTATAGCCCAGGTACGCTCGTCTTTTGTAGCAAGCTCTCGATTGGCATATTGTCCGACAGCAAAGCCGTCGTGAGGCCAATGTTGTTAATCAGCCGAAAGAGGCGATGTTGCGTAGGCCGGTGCATATCCACATCCATCAAGACGACACGCTTGCCACCATGGGCTAATGCTGCCGCCAAGTTGGCGGCGGTCAACGATTTGCCCTCCATCGGCGAGGGACTGGTGACGAGCAATAGCTTTAATTGACGATCGACCATCGTAAACTGGAGATTGGTGCGTAGGACACGGTAGGCCTCGGTGGCAGGTGCTGGCGTATTTTGTAACATCACCAGCCGATCTAGCTCAGTTGCCGGCTCTTTCATCAGCGGGATCGAACTGAGCACGGACATATCGAGCGCCTTTTGGGCGTCGTCGGCCGACTTAATCGAGTCGTCCAAATATTCGATTAAGAAGGCGCCACCGGCGGCCAATACAAAACCAATCATGGCGGCAATCAGCACATTAATCAGCAAGTTAGATGCCGTCGGTTCCGTTGGCACGACCGCCGGCTCCAGAATGTGAAGGGCATTGGTGGCGCCCTTTTGGGTGTTTGCCAACAGCGCCGCATAATTGGCCTGCAAGGTTGTCAATTTGGTTTGCAGCGCCGTGGTCTGATTCTGGACGGCAACGATCTCGCGCGCACTAAAGATATTGCCCAGATCTTCTTGTTTTTGAGCAATTTCATTTTCGGTGTCGGTAATGTTGATCTGGAGTTTGTTCAGTTGTTCATCGACAAACGTAAGCCGCTTCTGTTCTCCAGTCGGACCCTTCAAAATAAGCTGGCTCACCAGTTCTGCGGCGACGGCATACGATCGATTTGGCTCCTCGTCGTAGACGCGGATCTCGATGATCTGCGTGTTTGGGATCACGCTCACGTCATAATAGGGTAACCATTCCATATTCAGCGCTTGCATCGTCGCCTGTTTGATCGGTGTGCGCTTGGCGATGTCGGCATAGGTTTCGGCCAACTGTTGGGTCAGAAAAACTTGCGTGCTGCTGGGGTTGGGATCCTCAATCGTGGAGCCAACCATCAACGTGGTGCGCGCTTCGTAGACCGCTGGCTGCAGCATTGTATAGACAAAGCTGGAAAGCGCAGCAACCAAGGTAGCAGCGGCTAGCAACCACCACCATTTGATCAAAGGACGTACATATTCGCGAACTTCAACACTGCTCATAGTCTGCACCTTCCTGCTTGTAAAGTAAATAACGCTTTAGTTGGCAGACAGTAGTCGGTATACGATGCTCTACTGTCTACTGTCTACTGTCTACTGTCTACTGTCTACTGTCATGGCACCCAAATCGGATCCCAATCTTCATATTCATTATTGCTCAAATTGTAAGGGTTCGAACCATCTATATCCATCACCCAAAGTTGGCGCCGTCCGGTGTCGCGATTAGAGAAGAAGACAAGCTTGCTGCCATCGGGCGAAAAACTCGGGTGCTTATCCCATAACTGATTGTTCGCTGTCAACTGGCGCTGGGCGCTGCCGTCGATGGTGGATGTAAAGATTTCGTCGTTGCCTGTCACCGTGCTCACATAGGCAATCAAATCTCCGCGCGGTGACCAAGTTGGGTCATAGGTGATCGCATCATTGTTGCCGGTTAACTGGCGGAAGGTGCCATATTCAGGTGAATAGATTTGAATTTGTAATGTCTGATTCGCATCCGGTTGGACAAGCGCCTGATAGCCACCATCTGGCGACAATCCTAACCGATCCTGAAGGAAGGGATAGACCCAGGCTTCATTGACGCGGTAGAGTTCGCCGGTGTTGGGGTCTAGCGCATATGTTTCCTCTGGACCGCCGCGATTGGTCTTAAACAGAATCTTCTTGCTGTAAATGTCGGGCGCACGATCTGGCAAGACCACCGGTACGGCCGGGGTTGCTGTCGGCGTTGCTGTTAGCTCACTGGCTACCTGTAACGGGGGCAGTGGCGTAGCCGTGGGTACAATTACTACTGGCGGAGCCAATGTCGGTACAGCTGTAATGATCACAACACCCCATGGCAGTGCTGTTGGTGTCCCATTCACTTCGGCAAAGGCCGTCGCAATCACATCGTTTGCAATGGCGGTCGCCTGATTTTGTGGCAACGCTGTCGCGTAGATATATTTGGCAATCACGGCGTTGTGAGGCAGGGGCGTGGGTGTTTCGATGCCCTGATCTGCTTCACTGGTTGCCTGGGCAATGCGCGCGGCCTCGGTGGCCAGGTTCTCTGGCGATGGCGACGGATAGACCAACATTGGCGTTACATAACCGGTGGGCACAGGTGTAAACGTACCAGTCGTCAGCGCAACGGCTGTTGCATACTCGGCATCGGCGGTGGCCAACGCATCACTGGCCGGTGTTGGCGTCTCGACTACGATTGCTGGCAGCCTTTGCTTGATGGCAACCGCCTGCACCGTGGCCAAATTCTCTGGAAAGGGCGTCGGCGTTACAACGTCAATTGGGACAGCAGTGTACGTGCCTGTGATCATGGCAACAGTGGTTGCGGTCAAGTTGAGTGCTACCACCGTCATCACGTTTTCGGGTACGGGCGTTAACGTAGCAACGACAATTGGACGGGTAGGCAGTGCGGGTGGTGTGGCCGGCGGCTGGCTGATACTAATGATTAGGGCTGGTGCGTAGCCTTTGGTTTGAAGACCCAAACCGCTATCCCAGGCAAAGAGCGCATTTGTGCTTTGGCTAGATGGTAGGATGCGCACTGTAACCGACATGGCGCCTTCTAAAATCTGTTGCGCCAACCAGGCGCTGGTGTTGGCATCCAACGTCCATTGGTTGACTTGATCCACTGCCAGGTCTCCTGGTAGCAATTCGGGCAAGGTAATGGCGGTTGGTACACTATACATGGTCAAGAAATCAGCGCCACCCAAACTCTTCAGGGCATTTTCTGAAATTAGTTGCACCTGCCAGGCGCCACTAGATTGTGCATTCAACTGTTCTTGCCGGATACCCGTTAAGCGCAATTCAGTCTCCAGGATAGCGGTGCCGCGGGGAATGCTGCTCAAGTCAAAGCGCATAGCCGCGAGCCAGGTGTCTCCATCAAGTACACCGGCATACAAGAAAGAATCACCCAGATAGGCCCGGCGCTGGTCGTTGCTAACCCACCACCCTGCCGTGTTGGGATTTAAATAGAAGACTTGCCCATCCGGCACAGCAGTGGGTACCGCAAGTCGCTGCGAAATCTGCAGCGCCGAAGCGGTTGCTGGATCCGACATTGGCGTCGCGCTTGGTTTCAGAATCAGGTCAGCTGACATCGGCGTCGACGTAAAGGCAAAGGTGGATTCTACGACTATAGCGGCGTTGGTTGCCGTGTCTGTCGCTGTGCTAGCGCCATTGCTGTTGTCAACAACAACGCTGGCTGATGCCAAGGTGGCTGTCTCACCAGCTGGTTGGAAGCTGTTTAGCACCCTCCGGAAATCCAGCAAATCAGGTGCAAGTGCCATTAGCAATACTAAGCCACCGAGTGCAAGCGTAACGGCCACTCCCTTCCATAACCAACTTGGTAGCTGAAACTTACTCCGCTGGGTCATCGGCAAGGGTATTTGTTGTGGCGTTAGTGGCAGCGCCCCTTGTGGCTGGAAAGGCACAATCGCGCCTGGTAGGGTTGGCGCCTGCACCAATTCGATCATGCGTGGTGATGATGTCTGCGGCGCATAAAATGGGCAGTTGACATGATTATCATCCAGACAATGTTTATCCTGATGATTCAGATCTGGCGCAAACCCTTGCAATTGTACATAGCAGCGATGGGCCGAGGTTGCGCCTGTCAGCATCAGGGTGCGATCAGAAATTAGCCCCAAATGCGGGCAGCATGATCGAAAGGTGATAGAAGTGATGGATGGTTCGTAATCAGACATAAGTTCCTTGCTCTATTCACAAATTATTGCAACAGCCGCCGCTAAATCGGGTACAATCGGTGGAGGTGTCATGTTGCCTAGCAATTTGCGCAACTGGGGACCTTGCCTGCCACTTTCAACCAAAATCGATTGGCAGCCTGCTGCTTGTGCTGCCTGAAAATCGGTGAGCGCATCACCAATAAAGATGCAGTTGGCTAGTTCAATTTCAAACCGACTCGCTGCCTCAATCAGTAAACCTGGTTTGGGTTTACGACATGCGCATTGTTCATCTGGATGATGCGGACAGACAAAAAATCCATCGATCCGGCCGCCATGCTTTTCAATTACATCTTGTGCTTGGCGGTGAATAAGATGAATTGTTCCGCGACTCACCAGGCCTCGGCCAATGACTGATTGGTTACTGACGACAAGAATGGGTAAGTCTAGCGTTGCCAGGCGCTGCAAGGCTGGCAACACACCGGGCAGAAATTCAAATTCGGACCATTGTTTTACATAATCTGCTCGCTCACGGTTAATTACGCCATCTCGATCTAACAGAAAACCATCAATTCGCTTATTTCTCACGCTACATCCAATTGCGATAGGAAACCGAAAAAGTTTTAGTAACCTTTCGGTTTTACTCAGTTAGCAGCCAATTGCTGCAAATTAAACTTGAAAGTATTAAGAATGGTCATCTCTTCGTTACTAATCCGGCGTAGAGCCGCTGTGACCATGTGCTCCAACATCAGATGAACATCTTCAATCTGTTCGATTGAATCGCTCTGTACCACAATCGGGAAATCTACCAGGCCGGCCAACTTACCGCCGTCGTAGCCACTCCAGCCGACTGTAACGGCTTTGTGTGCTTGCGCCATCTTCACCGCTTTGAGCACATTGGGCGAATTGCCGCTGGCCGAAATCGCCACCACCACATCCCCTGCGCGCAGAAAGTTGGCTAGTTGTTCTACAAAGACATCTTCATAGCTGAAATCGTTGGCGCAGGCAGAAAAGAGCGCCATGCTGTCCGTCAGTGCGAGCACACGAAAGCGCGGGTAGTGCGGTGCGACGGTATTTTTGTTCAAATCACAGGCCATGTGCGAGGCCGTTGAGGCGCTGCCGCCATTGCCCATCACAAAGACCTGCCGGCCTTCCACGCGTGCTTGGTGGAGTAAGTTGACCACCTGGTCAATCGATTCCCACGGCAGACAATCCAGGGTTTGTTTAAGCTCCCCAACATACTGTTGATAATGATTCATCAATGCGTCCTTTGACGTTTGTGCTGATTTACTCTGCTAAGCCAGCGGCAAAGAAATCAGCGGCGGTAGTTGAAAATGACCTTTGAGCCGTCGCGCTCCAGGTTGAAAGATAATTCAGTCAGTTCAGAGAGGGCGCTGCGCACCTCATCTTGTTTGGCAGCGGGGCAATAGAGCAGTAGGAAACCACCGCCACCTGCACCCGTGATTTTGCCGCCCAGCGCGCCGGCCCGGCGCGCCACGTTGTACAAATCATCGATTACATCGTTGCTGATCTTGCTGGCCAACTGTTTCTTGAGTGACCAACTTTGATCGAGCAACCGGCCAAATTCGTCCATCTCATTGGACCGCAGGCAATCGCGAGCCTGGATAGCAAGCTGCTTCATCTCGCACAATACATGCAGACGGGCGTCGATGTTTTGCACTTGTTCGGCTAAAACGCTCTCGGCTTTGCGGGCAATATTGGTGTAAAAGAGCAGCAAATTCTGATTCAATTTGCGTACGACGCTCTCTTCCAGCCGCAACATTTCTACATTAATATGACCATTGCGGTAGAAATGAATAAAGCGTTGGCCCCCATAGGCGGCGATGTACTGATCTTGCACACCAATCGGCTTGCCAAGCATATCGATTTCGATCTCACATGCTTCCCTGGCCAACCGTTCGTGATCAACCGGCGTACCCAGATAATGATACATCGCATTGAGCAGCCCCACCGTCACTGTACTGGAGGAACCTAAACCGGAACCCTCCGAAGGAATGTCGGCCATGGTGGAGATTTCGACCCCTTTTGTAATCCCGGTTTTGCGCAAACATTCACGCACTAGTTCGTGTTGCAATTCGTCAATCGAATCGACCATTTCGGTGCGGGTGTAACCAACGCGGATCTTGTCGTCAAAACGGGCTTTGATCGTCACATAAATATACTTATCGACGGCCGAGGTGAGGACCCAGCCTTCTTCTTGCCGGTAATATTCACGAAAATCGGTGCCACCACCCAAAAAGCTGATGCGTAACGGCGTCTGTGTAATAATCATGCAACCATCATCCTTGCTTGTGCTTGGGCTCGTTCATAACCGGCTGGTGTGCCGATGTCAATTAAAAATTCGTCCTGTGTGATTGCCTGCCCAAAAACTGGTAATTCCAAGGCCAACAGGCGAGGCAATACATTGTGACCAAAATCGAATACAGTTGCTGGCGGAATCAGCCGGAGCAGCGCTGGCTCACAAATTAAGATGCCGGCATTGGCCAAATCGGTGAAAACTTGATGTGCTGGTGGTTTTTCAACAAAACGCGTCACCCGTTGGGTTTCATCCAGATCCACCAATCCACACTCGGTGGGGTTGGGCACTTGGTAGAGAGCCAGGGTCATCAGTGCGGCGGCGCCGGTTATTTGCGTTCGTGACTGATGAAAATGGTGCAAACGCGTCAAATCTAAATTGGTGAATACATCCCCATAAATCACGACAAAGGTTTCATCCAAGAAAGCTTCCAACCGTTTTGCCGCCCCGGCTGTACCCAACAACTGCGCTTCGTACGAATAAGTGATTGCTACATTGTGGCGACTGCCATCGCCAAAATAATCGGTGATAGCCTCGGGCGCATGGTGCAGGTTCATCGCAATCTCGTTGATGCCGTGGCCGTGCGCCCACTCAACCAAGTGGGCCAACAGGGGCCGGTCACCCACTGGCAGCATCGGTTTGGGACAGTTCTGGGTCAGATGACCAATGCGGGTGCCCTTACCAGCGGCCAGAATCAGTGCTTTCACAGTTAGTACGCTCCGCTTCCTTTTAAGACAGCCGGCAAAGTTTGAAAGACTAAGATCTGCAAATCGAGCCAGATGCTGTAATTACGAATGTACTGCATATCCAGCCTCACCCGCTCGTCGTACGAAAGATCCGACCGGCCAGAGACTTGCCAAAGTCCGGTTAGCCCTGGCTTGACGGTGAGCAGATTGTGCTTCATCGGTCCATACATGCCTGCTTCGCTTGGGCTGATCATGCGGGGTCCAACCAGGCTCATCTGTCCTAACAGGATGTTGAGAATTTGCGGCAGTTCGTCCAAACTGGTTCGGCGCAACAAGTTGCCGGCCCGGGTAATGCGTGGGTCGTGTTTCAGCTTGTGGTTGGCGTTTAACTCGGCCAACAATTCTGGATGTTGCGCCAACACCTCATCGCCGTTGACCACCATGGTGCGGAATTTGAAGGCGTCGAATGGTTTGCCGCCGATGCCCAATACCCGTCGTCGGTGAAAAACTGGGCCGGGGGAATCCAACTTGATCAGTAGGGCAATGGTGGCAAACAAGGGCAGCATCACCAACATACTAATCAAGACGACCCCATAATCGAGTGTAGTCTTCAACATGACTTCAATTGGGTCCAGGCGTAGGCGGTTCAGGTTCATCAATGGGACAGCGCCTTTGGCTGTCACCTGCATACCTGTCGTAAAAATCTCATAGAGGCCAGAGGAAAGCGACATTTTTACTTCTGGGATAGTGGTCAATTCCTGGGCCGTTTCAATCAATTGCGTGCGGGTCAGGGCTGTGGTCGCGATAATCACCTCTTCGGCGCCCTGGCGTTTCAACACGGTGGGCAACGAATCCAGGCCACCTAAAATTGGCAGGCCAATCAGCGAGGATTGATGATCCAGGTCGTCTAGGGTGTGCTCCTCGATAAAACCGATGATAGCAACGCCCGAATTACTGCTATCGCGCAATTGCATGGCGAGCGAAATTGCTTCTGAGTTGGTGCCAACAATGACCGCCGGTGTAACAAACCAGCCCCGGCTGCGCAGGGTGTAGGCGGTACGACGTAAAATCAACCGCCCTGTGCAGATCAACAAGCTAGAAAGCAACCAGGCCATCACGAGCCAACCACGGGCGATGCTGATTTCGGGCATCAGAAAGCTGATCACGACGACGAGCATCATGCCGCTAATGCAGCCGTTCAGTGCTCGTACGTACTCGCTGGTACCACCAAGCAAGTATTGAAAATCGTAGAGGCGCAGCAATGTGAATAACCCCAACCAGGCTGGCACCAACATTAACGTTAAGCGCGTATAGATTTCGACGGAAGGGTCGCCATCGGCTGAAAGCGCCAGGCCGCCATGAAAGCGCAACCAGTAGGCCAAGGCAAAGGCCAGAAGCAGCATCCCCGTGTCGCTGATGAGTAAGGCGATCCGATACCAGCGGCGGCTGGTCGCTTGGGTGGCAAAGAAACGAGGGGCAACCTCGATCGGTTCGGCTAACGCAACTTTGGCATTGAACATCATGGAACTACATCTCCCGGTCTGTGGTGCAGATTGGTTACCCAACATCCTGTAACTACGCTAGCCTGGTTTGTCCGGCTACTAAATTCCTTTGCTGCTCACCCCAACGCATAGTCCGTTGGGATTGCAGTTTCTGCGTTGGGTGAGCAGTAAAAATCTGCTCAGTGCTGCCGCTATCGAATCTTTTTGTATACTTTGAGCGGTTTGCAGATGTTGTAAGAAACAGATAGGCTTGTTATTTTTCCCTGCAATCTAATGTTGCTTTCTCTGTTCCACGACGACAGTGTATCAAAAGCTTGCATAAATAGGTGTTACATTTGGCTGACAATCAAAGGTGATAAACGTACATTTACTCGGGGTGACAAAGGAGGAAAATGCAAAATCCTGGGGTATTTTTGATGAATGTCGCTTCGATTGTGATGTGAAATCTGCGGTGTGTGGAACTAAAAATTAAGCCCGATCAGGTTATGTGCAGCCTGATCGGGCTTATCTCAATCAATAGTTTTTTGGTGATTGGAAAACGTTTGCTGTTAGCGGTCGTTATTCTTTAGAAGTTGCTGCCGTTCCAATAGATCAACTATACCGAGCGCGGCAAAGAGCAGTAGCACCGCATCTACGGGCAACCGGTAGCGGATTAATGTCCATGTTAGCAGATGGATCGCCGTGTAAATTAGCATAAATGACCAGAGTAGCAACATATGGGCGCGTTGCTGAGCATGGGTTGGCTGTCGCCAGCGCTGGATGGCTACCCAGAGTCCATAGAGCATAAAAGGTAAAGCAAGGCCAAATGACCCGACGCGCGCCAGATTGCTGACCAAGCCAGACTCTGCTGAAGGCCAGAACTTGAAGTATTCGCGCGTACGGCTCACTGAAAGCAGCATATAGCGCACTGGATCCGCTTGGACAAAGCCAATCCCCAGTTTGAGCAAGGCACGATCCAGCTCGGCCTCATTCAAAGGTCGCAGTTCGGTAGGAATCAGGTCCAGATAGGTGGGGCCATCGCCAGGCAAAATACCAACAAAGTCTGTGCCATAAATGGGGTGATTGCCCCAAAAGAAGGCATAGCCTGCATTGGTGTTCAGCGGCACCAACGTGCCAAACGCAAGGTAATTGCGCACCGTCCACGGTACAATCAGTAAAATGATCAGGCTAGTGGCGACTACGAAGCCTGGCACGGGCGCCAAGATCTTTGCTTGCCACCCCCGACGCGAGCTTTGCTTGGCCTCTACGGGTTTGGACCGATCGGAGTTAGGGTCGTTTGCAAAAGCCAGCATCCACCAGATCCATAAAAATAAGAAGGGTACAAACAGCAAAAAGAGCTGGCGCAAGAGAGCCGTCACCCCAATTGCTACGCCTAGTTCCATCCAGAGCCGCCACTTTTGAGCACGTGCCTGCTCTTTCTGGTTGGCGTCGACTAGACGCAACGCCACATCAAATGTCCACAAAATGCCAGTGATGTAAAATGGCTCGGTGATCAATGCACCAGCGTAATAAAAGAAATAGATATAAATGGCGCTCAAGCCCGCGGCTGCCAAACCAACGCGCGGTCCGAAAATACGGCGCCCCAATCGTTCAGCCAGCCAGCAATGCAAAACGCCGGCCAGTACGGCCTGGATCAGTCGCGCCGCCAGCGGATGGACGCCAAAGAGCGCATAGCTAGCAGCCAGATAGAGCGTATAAAGATAGCTCCAGTGGGCGGTCGGTTCACCTGCACGCGTCGCGGGCCAATGATCAGCGCCAAAACTGAAGCCGTAGCCATCGATGACGCGCTGCGCCAGCCCATCATAAGAAACCTGATCAAACACACCAGGCAGCGGCACCACGCTTTCACCTTGGATTAACGCCGATGCCACGCGCAGCAAAACGGCGGTGACGAGAATGATGAGCCATATCTGTTTGGCGGAGATGGCCCAGGTGTAGCGCGTAAGTGCAGATGTACTCGATCTAGACTGGGATAGGAATGGGCGTTCTACGCTCATTGTGCTTGCCTCTTTTTCTGGATGACGGTCGCGTAGATTGTTTCCAATTGGGCGGCCACTGCATCCCAAGAATGAAATTGTTCTACATAGGCGCGGCCTGCCTGTCCCAATGCGCTACGTTCTGCTGGCTGGTCCAATAGTTGTAAAAGATTGGCGGCAAAACCGGCTGCGTTGTCTGCTACCAATAGGTCGCGCCCAGCTTGCGTTTGCAATGCCGAACTAGCCTGGGGGCTGGCGACCACGGGTGCCGCACAGGCCATCGCTTCTAATACCTTGTTTTGAATGCCAGCCCCGTATGGGATGGGTGCAGCCGCTACCGTAGCCTGTTGCAAATAAGGCCGCAGATCGGCGACCGTGCCCGTTATTTGCACGCGGTCGGCGTAGCCGGTTGCCGTGTGCTGCGTGGCCAACGCTTGCACCGCCGGTGCCGGATCTTTGCCGGTAATGCAAACCTTTACATCTGCCCGTTGCGCCCACACTTGGGGCATAATATCGTTGACCAGGTGTAGTGCCCCAGTTACATTGGCGTGGTAACTCATTTTGCCGCTAAAGACGACCGTGGCTGGCGCCCGTCCTTTGCCATTCGGGGTAAAATAAGCTAGATCAACGCCATTCGGCAGCACATGCAGATGGGCATATGAACTTGATGACATTGGCGCTGGCTGGCTTGGATTGGACGCAGCGCTTGCAACCGCAGCTTGTGCCAATGCCATCAGCGCACGCTGGTCGGTGGGCGAGGTCACCGTTACGGCATCAAATTGATGCACCAAGCGGCCTTCGTAGCGCTGGGTACGCTTCAAATCCAGTTGCGTCAGCAGCCGGCCTTTGCGGCTACGGCTAGCTTGCGCGGCCTGTTGGAAGAGGTGTGAGATACAATCTACACTATCCCATACCACTGGGATAGGCGCCTTCGCCGTCCGTTGGAGCGATTGGACATAGAGCCCATAACGGGCGCCACGCAAGTGCTCGACATGCACCACATCAAACGGTTCGGTTTGTAATAGTCGGTGGATGCTCTGCGCCAACGCTGGCTGCCAGCTATAGACCGCTTGCAGCGGTGTGCGCGTCGGCAATGCGGCCACCACATTTACCAACGAGCGCCAGACCGGCGCACCATGCGCGACAACGCGAATGCCTGCTTGGACAAGTTTTAACAAGTCGGCGCGTTCCTCCTCTGTGGTCCATAACGTGGCCAGGGTTACCTGATGTTGGCGCTGCACTAATGAGGCCAGGAGTTGGTATGCGCGGACGCGGATTAAATTAGGTGTATAGGGAACGATAAATAAAATTTTCATTGGTAAATTTGATCCCACAAACGGTAGGTCTGACGCCAATTATAGTGCTCTAGCACCCAGTCGCGGCCGGCTTGAGCAAGTTTTTGGGCGCCAATTTCATCTTGCAGAAGATTGATTACGGCACAGGCAAAGTCATCTGGCTGATCCGCAATGCGAATGGTGGCATCTGCCTGCCAATTGATGCCCTCCGCGCCGACACTGGTGCTGACAATGGGTAAGCCCCATGTCCAGCCATCAATGATCTTCACCCGCATGCCGCCGCCTGCCAATAAGGGCACAATAAAGGCCGCTGTCTCTGCTAGGTAGGGCTGTGGATCGGCAATGTAGCCGGTTACTTCCAAATTTCTGGCTGGAATGCCATAACTCATCAGTGCTGGTGGGGGCTGTTTGCCCATAACGGTGAGGATTGCATTCGGCACTTTGGCTAAAATTTGTGGAAAAATCTTTTCGGCAAACCAACAGATACCCTGGGCATTAGGGGGATAATGGAGCCCGCCCAAAAAGGTGACGCGCCGCGCATCTGGATAACGTTTAACGGCCGGGATCGCCTCTGGGTCGCCACAGATCGGAATAACACCAGCATTGGGGATGGGCCGATCGCGCCCAGCCTGACCCTGAACTGCCACGTAATCTTCGCCTGTCACCCATGCGACATGATCAAACTGGCGACAGGCTTCCACTTCGTAGCGCGCCAGTTTGTATGCTTCCAAACCTAAGCCTGCCCGTTTCAGCGGGTTACGTTCCGCACTGGCGAGCCGCTGCGGGATCATGTAAACTGCATTATGCTGATCAAGCACCATGATTGGCTGTATACCCTTGGTAATGAGGTTTTTGGCGCGCAGGGCATAAGGCGCCATCCAAAGCTGATCCGCATGAATCGCATCAAAGTGGACCGGTCCTTGCATTAGTTCGGCCACCAACGTTGCCATTGCCGGCGCCCAATCGCGCGCAATGATAAAAGGTTGTCCCGTAACCAAACTCTGAGCGAGGAAAGCCGCATCTTTGAGCTTGGAGCGCGTCATCGGTATCGTGTGGACGGCGCGGCAGAACGATTGCAGGTGGGTGACTGCGTCTGGCGTATCGCTGTTGCGTACAAAGGCCACCAGCGTGACATCGTGTGTCTGCGCCAGATGACGCAGCACATAGTACGAACGTACCTTGGGACCAGCATCTAGCGGATAGGGTAGGAGCTGACTTAGAAATAAAATGTGCATAGTAGGTAATGGCAGCTAGACGAATGAGTAATGAGCATCGCTTGTTGTCGATGCTCGTTCGCCTGTTATTACATCCGAGGTAATGCAAAGACCAGGCGCCGATAATTACTAGCCAATTGCAAATGGCGCTTGCGGCCAGCAGAACGACCCAGCCAGGTGAACAGGCTGATGGCAAGGCGTGCCGTTGAAGCCATTAACAGAATTAGCTTATATAACTCGGCCGCTACCTGGCCCCGGTTTTTGCGAAAATAGATAATCTTACCTTCGTAGAGTTTGAGAAACATCTCGGTCGCCACCTGCTGAGTGCTTTGGCCACCGTAATGGATCACCGCCGATTGTGGCACCCAATAGATCCGCCAATTGGCATTTTGGATACGGGCGCAAAGATCAACTTCTTCGGAGTAGATAAAATAGTCTGCATCCAGCCCACCCACTTCCTCGATCACATCCCGTCGAACGATCAGCGACGCACCCTGGACAATATCTACATTGCGTGGCTGGGTGATCCACCATTGTTGCATTTTGTAAATTGCGTACGGATAGAGTTTGTCTAGATGGAAAAGTCGCCATATTTCGCGCGTCAAAGTTGGGCGAGGGTAGCAGGAAATTTGCAGCGAACCGTCCGGGTTGAGTAACCGTGAACCGGCGGCGCCGGCTTGTGGATTCGTATCCATAAAATGGACCAAGGCTTGTAGCGCGCCGGCAATCACCTGTGTATCGGGATTGAGTAATAATATATAGCGTCCACGGCTCATCTCGATCGCCTGGTTATTCCCTGCGGCAAAGCCTACATTGCTGCGGTTCTCGATCAACTGTACCCAGGGAAATCGTTGGCGCACCATAGCGCCACTGCCGTCGTGCGAGACGTTATCAACGACAAAGACTTCCATGCTCAGGTTTGGATATGCCACACGCTCTTCGTCGATCGAGTGCAGACACTGCGCCAGTAATGCGCGTGTATTCCAGCTAACGATAACAATTGAAAGATCAGGAATAAGATCAGCTAAAAGAGAGGCGGAAAGATCGGGTGCAGCGAGTGGTTTGGATTGAATGGGTTGACTCACGTTGACAGCTCCCGGCTTACTTGTTCGCTCATTAGCCACAGGTGTGCAAACACAAGTTTTTGCAAAAGAGCAAAACATCGGTTTGCCCACTTTGTACAAATGGGCCTTACTTGTTTAGACAATGATCATCTGCCAATGTGAAACGGTGATTGGCGTCTGTAGTGTAACAAGCTTTCGACCGGGTAGGTGTAACAATTTGCTTACGTTTTAGGCGGGACAAACGATAGCGGGTGAACGAGGATCGACTATCTTCGACTATCTTCGACTATCGCGCGACCGTTGCACTTCCTTCATAATTGTCTTGATACTATAATCCATCGTTAAACGGGTGGTTACTAACTGATGCCCATTTTCGGCAATCCGCTGCCGCTCGCTCTCGTGTTCCAAATAATACATAATCGTATCGGCCAGTTGCTCCACTGGCGCGGTGACAATGTGATTGCCTGCTTGATAATGCGGCACATGCGGCAGCAGCGGCTCGGAAATAACCAGGGAACGGTTCGCCGCCGCAATACAGATGCGCAGCGAGTTTTCATCATACCAAGTGCGTAACAGGTTCAATGTGATTTTAGTTCGGTTAAGCAGATGGGTGCGTTCCTCGTCAAAGATAAATGGCCGTTCCTCATTGTCAATTACATACATATCTACGCCACGCGCCCGCAGGGCTGCCCGTACTTGATCAAGCAATTTGCTACGCCGATGCGTCGCCCGTTTACCCATCCACAGCACGTCAATGTCCCGACACAAACCCAGCTCTGCATACCACTCTTGGGATCCACCAAAGGGTGCCACGACTGCCGGTATGCCACGGCTATGAAAGATTTGCGCGTAGACATCGGAGATGTCGGCAAAAACATCGATCCAACCGCGCTGATGCGCATAGAGAAAGTCACCCAGGTGGCGAAAGCGGATCATGTAAGGATCAAATTTGGCGAGCAAAGCGCCAGATTCACCGCTGGATTTCGACTGCAAGCGGCCTAGCCACGAGCGAGCACTGCCCAGGCTGGCCATCATAGGCCACGGCAGCCGCAAATCTGGCAATCCCTCTGTGTTCCAAAAAATAAAGGTTGGATTTTGGTCTGCCAGCGCCACATGTAATTGTTCCAACATGGGCAAAAAGCGCCCAAAGGGTCCGAATAAAAAGACTACATCCACTGGTTGTGTAGGCTTAGTATCCACCGCAAAGTAAAATGGTTCGTGGCCTTGCTTCAACAATTCCTGATAAATGGCGTCACCAATGCCGCTGCCATCGCGCGTCCAGCGCACGAGAGCAACCCGGTAACGTTCATTCTGCTGATTGGATTGATTCATTTCAGTTAGAGGGGGAGGCACGCTGGTTTTAACCTCCATGGATTCTCTGGCATAAAATAAAGTATGCATATTTTGAAATTTGTAAGGTTTATAAGAAAAAAGTAATTCTAGGCGTCCTTTTCTTGACCGAGTACCTGATCGATTACCACCAGGCCGCCTAGAAAAATCCAACTAAGAACGCTGGATCGGAAACCATTCATGCCCACATTATAGAAAAAAGGCAGCACCCAATCGCCCAAGGCGCTGGCCGCAACCGTCCCAACCAAGCCACCAAATGCCCCATATACATAAGCGCGAGCAAAGCCCTCTGGCGCGCGCCGGCTTAGCCGCCAGCAAAGTCGGCCCATCACCCAGACAAACCAAACAAAACAGGCCAGCCCCAAGATACCTGTTTGGGCAATCAGATCGACATACTGGCTGTGCGAATTAAACTTAACCGCATAGCCGCGAATGGGAAATAGCGGTGTATACCAGTGGTAATTGGCCGGTCCTAAGCCCAAAATTGGATTGACTTTGGCAATCTCCAGCACAATCTTCCAGGCATCCAAGCGCGTGCCATAGCTATATTGATCCGTACCAATCACATCGGACAGTAGCCGTGGCGCCGGGTAGGAACTGGCCAACATCATCACAACACCCAACCGAGGTGAGAGCAAACCAAACATAGCGCCAATGCTAACAACGGGGGGCACCCAGCCCGATTTCCAGTCGTTTAAATAATGATAGGCGACAAAAATGGTCAATATAGCTAGCATGCCCAACATGCCGCGAATGATTGGATGAAGTTTGTGGTTAAAAAAAGCTTGGCTGAATGAGAGACTAACTACCCACAACCAGAAGAGGCTCATGGTTGTGCCATATTGGAAAAGCGGATTAACATAGCGACCCAATGTCGGTGCTATCCAGCCAATAATGTGGAGGCTGGAAAATGCGAGAAAAACCCAGGTCAAAAGTTGGATCCAAAAAAGACTTTTGACCTGATTGCAAACCACCAGAAATGCGCCAACTGAGAGAATAATGATGAACAAGCCGCCAAGCTGGGCGCCCATCGGTGCATGCAAGGTCTGATACCAGGCCAATTGCCCAACGCCAAAGGCAAGAATGCTGACGACGACTAACCAGAGGGCTGGGCGCGCCGTCTCGATAGAAACAATCCGCACCGAACGGCGGCGCACGACCATCTCTAAGAGCCACAAAATGAGCAGCAGAGCAACGCCCAACATTGTAATGTTGAGACCACTTGGGCCGCTAAAAGGTACACTAAAACCGCCCAGTACGCTGAGGAGTAAAGCCAACGCTGGTTGTTTGATAAAGATCAGTACGCTGCCAAGGGCAAAAAGGCCGATCAACGTGAGCAGTGACGCCTTCACTCCGAGTAATACACTGGCTATCAGTACCACGCCAATGATGGCTATCTGGATCAGGTGTTGTTGGTGGCGCTCCCACCACTGGTGCAAGCGCTGATTGAGCGCTATCGGATAGGTTTGAAGAGTTGTCATCAGTATCCCGTTTGTTGCCTACTTATCCGCACCGGTTGTGCGCCACATAATCTGGCGTACAAGTGAACGCGTCTGATATTCAAGCCCACGTAAATTTACCTGCAAACTTTGCGTTTTCTTGTCTGGCGCGCGCTTTGGGGCGCGTACCCAGGTGCGCAGGGTTGCCGTTGTTGCTGCAAACGAAAGTTGGTTGGTCGCATATGAATAAGCTGTGCGCGCCAAGCGATCGCGCAGCGTACTATTCTGCGCAAGTTTGATCAGATGTTGACCCAATGCTTGCCAATCGCCCATCGCAAACGTCAATGCTGCCCCATGATCTTGTAAAAGATAACTTAGCTCTGGCCCCATGCTAGTGACCACAGGTAAGCCAGCCGCGATCATCTCGACCAAGCGCGTACGTGTGCCATAAATGGTCTCGTAGTGCAAGGCATCGATATTGATGCCGACATCGCTATCTTGGTAATAGCTTTTCATCTCGCTCCACGGTCGCCAGCCAAGCATGTGAAAGCGGGCCCGGTGCTGCGACTGTTCGATCATGCCTAATAGCCGCGTATAGACGTTGTCGGGTGCATCATAGGTATTGGCGCCCACTGAAACATAATGGATGCGGCGTTCTTGGCTCATCGCCCAGATAATTGAGCGAAATAGGGTATCGACGTCGGTCCAGGTGTTATAGCCACCACACCATAAGACGACAAAGTCATCTTCCGCGATGCCATGTTGGCTCAATAGAGTGCGCGGCTCACTGCGAAAGAGCGGTGGTTCAGTCGAGGGTGGCGACCCTGCGGGCACTACATGGGCAAATTCGAAACCAAAGGTGTGCCGGTTAAGGCGACCGCTCATAGCCAATTCACCGACCAGCGCGTGCTGTTGCGGCTTACCGCAGCCGGAAAAAGCATCCCCAGTCTGCAACACCTGGCGCATAAATGCAATTGATGTGTGTAGCCCTCGGTCCGACTGTGCTCGATAATTGGCCGCTTGGGCAATGGTCAGCATATCGCCATAAATATCCATCCAGATCGGCCGATCTGTGCGCAGTTTGGTAGCGTACAGGCAATGGCTAAAATTTACTGCGACAATGCAATCTGGTTTAAAGGTGTCGTGTGCTTCTTGCAATTCCACCATCCACCCTGGTTGCCCAAAAGCAATCGGTCGGTAGGTTAAGCGATTCGCCCAAGCCACGGGAATAGGCGCCCGTTCCGCTTCTTCGCCGCGGGCGCCTGCACACAACAAAACAGTATGGCCGTCGTCTAACAGGGGCTGCAAAAATTGCCAGGTGCGATAATGGGCAGCTTCAATTTTTGCCTGCTTCAACAGTTGCGGCGGGTTATAGCCAATCAGCAGTACGTTAGACATAACAGATTCATATCTCTAGAAATGGCGGCGTTTGTAATGCGAGTATAACAAAAAGCGCCTAAGAAAAAAGTTACAGTTTGCTTGCTGAATGACCTTGGTCGCTTGCGTTGTCAGGAACCATATCGCCATGCTCACAAATGGGCAAATAGTTCGCGATTTTCACAAATCCAATGAAAGAGGCGCTCGCCGCCTTCTTGGACGCCAATGTGGGGTTGCCAGCCAAGTTCGGTGGCCGCTTTACGAATATCGCTTACATAGATGGGTTGATCCCCAGGTCGCCAGTCACCATAAGTTACTGGAATGGGACGGCGTAACAAACGTTCCAACTGTTCGCCGAATTCGCTCCAGACACTGACTGTGTTTTCTGGACCCCCGCCGATGTTGTAGACCTGACCACGGGCACGGTCGATGTTCTGAACGATGGCTTCGTAGCCATTGAGCAGATCGTCGATGAAGAGTACATCGCGCACTTGTTTGCCATTGCCATAAATTGAAATAGGGCGGCCTTTGAGCGCGGCGATGGTAAACCAAGCCAGCCACCCTTGATCTTCAATCCCAAATTGCCGATAGCCATAAATACAGCTTTGGCGTACGACCACGGTGCGCAGGTTGTAAATGCGGGCATAATCGCGCGTATACTGGTCACCACTGCCTTTGGAGCAACCATAGGGCGAATGGAAATCTAGTGGCTGCGTCTCGGGGATACCATAAGGCAAATCCGCATAGGCATAACGTGTTGCATCCTCGCGAATCACCACTTCTTCCATGCCGCCGTAGACCTTATTCGTGCTGGCATAGAGCACAATCGGATTGTTGCCGGCTAACCGCGCTGCTTCCAACACATTGAATGTACCTAAGGCGTTGCTCTCAAAATCCTGACGTGGGTTGTGGACCGATGTCGTTACCGCCACTTGGCCAGCCAGATGATAGATCCGATCAACCCCTGTCGCTGCCCATTGCAGCGCGTTAAAGTCACTCAGATTAGCGCGGACCAACCGAAAGGCATCGGGACCGTGCGTAGCGGTCAACCAATTCAGATTGCATTCGCAACCGGAGCGCGACATGTTATCAAAAATGGTCACTTCATGACCTTCGGTGAGCAAGCGGTGGGCCAGATTAGAGCCGATAAAGCCGGCGCCGCCTGTAATTAAAATTTGTTGCGTTTTCAAGGGCTAATCTCCTATACAGATAGAAAAATATGAATCGACGGTGTGATGTGTACTCGTACATAGCGCATCGCCCGCATCATTCGTCGTTGGTGCTTTCGTCTTGGATCATCTACTCGTGTTGTGCAACGGCCTGTAGATAGGCTTCAATCTCCTGCGTCATCCGCGTGGCATCAAACTTTTCGCGAGCCGTCCTTTGACCAGCCTCGATCAAGTGTTGATACAATACCGGTGCGTTGGCCAGCCGCATGATTTGTTTGGCCAATGCCTCTGCATCGCCAGGCGGAAAGGTCAGGGCATTCTCCTCGTCGACAAGGATTTCAGCGGCGCCACCTGTAGGTGAGCCAATGACCACCGCACCGGCGGCCATCGCCTCAATTAAGACGCGGCCAAATGGCTCCGGCCAGATCGACGTAAAGAGAAAAATATCTGCCTGGCGATAAATGCGCGGCATTTCCTCTTTTGGTTGCGCGCCGCAAAAGTGTACAAACGACTCGATCCGATGGTGGCTTACAAGCTGACGAAGCTCCTCGGCATAGTCGGCCTCACCGTCACCGACTATTGTCAAGACTAAATCAGATAAGCCAAATTGATTGACCAACAGACCAACGGCCTCAATCGCAACATGCACACCCTTATCCGGTCTAATCCGCCCGGCGTAGAGCAAAGCCAGGGGCCGGCCTGGCTGAAGGCCATTGGTTTGCGCTGGATCGGCATAAAGCCGGGTGTCGGCAGCGCCATAAATGATCTTGGTGCACTTGGTCGGCATGCCCATGCGTTTTAGTTCCTCGCGCATGAAGCGGGTCGGAAAAATCACATGGTCAAAATTCGGCACGGGTAATGGTTGGTGGGCTAGGATACGGCGCGCCCAGAGACCGAGCACGCTCTTGGGCAACCATGTCTTCCAATCACGCGCCGGTGTCTGCCAATACATTTCGAGCTGGCTTGCCAAGGTCGGCCAATAATCACCCATATAGTAGACAACGCGCTGTGGCATCAATGTCTCGATCAACACCGGCAGCGTACGCGATAGATTCCACATCCCCCACACGAGGACAACGTCAGGCCGAAAGGTATTTACACTTTCTTGTAGATAAGTGATATTTTCCTGTTCATTCATCCGCCGGTGGGTAAAGAATTGAATACCGTTGCGCAGCGATTTTAACTCCATTTCCAGGTGCAATTGGCGCTGGATCCACGTTGGCTCGGGTTGGGTTACCTGTTCGCGGTGGTGGCGACTGGTTACAACAAGCACCTCATGTCCGTGCATCCGCAACCCTTCAGCTACTTCTTGACACCACAATTCATAGCCACCCTGGCCACAAGGTGGATAAAAATTTGAAAGGAAAAGTGCGCGCATAGCGGGTTAGGCTCAGGCTTTCACAAACTAGATTTTACGGATTGAACTTCACGTGTTGAATTTACAACCTGTAAAAGATAGGCTTCAACGTCATGCACCATTCGCTCAAGTGTAAAGCGGGCTAGCACCATCTGCTGTCCGGCCTGCGCCAGGCGTGATCGCAGCGCTGGATCTGCCTGCGCGCAAGCAATGTGGCGCGCCAATGCGGCGGCATCTTCGGCGGGAAAGGTCAACGCATTCTCGCCATGTTCTAACATCTCGGTTTGGCCTCCCACCGCCGACCCGATCACGAGCAGGCCGGCGGCCATCGCTTCCATCACGCTGCGCGCCATCGGTTCGGGCCAGATCGAAGTAAAAAGAAAAATATCAAATTCACCCAACCACTGCGGAATTTCGGTACGGGGCACCTGGCGGACAAATTGTACTTGCTCGCTTAGCCCCAAGCTCACCACCATCTGCGCCAGTTTGGCCGCATAATCGGGGTGACCACTGCCCAAAATTGTGAGTTGCAAGCCAGGGCTGCGGCCTTGTTGCTGGAGCAGCGCGAGTGCTTCCAGCGCTGTGTGGACGCCTTTGTCGTGAATTAAGCGGCCAAAATAAACTAACTTCAGCGGCGTGCTGGCATCGACGCCTGTGGTGTGCGCATGTTGTAGAAAAGGCGCTGGATCGCTGCCGCCGAGCAATACCCCTGCCTGTTTAGGTAATTTGCCTGCTTGGATCAATTTGTTGCGCACGTATTGGCTGCAACAAACGGCATGTTCGAAGCGCAGGCGGGGTGGATAATTTTCCCGCGCCAGTTGGGCCTTGGCCCAGATCCGTAGAGGCTGCTTAAGTGCGGTTGCCAGCCGGCGGCGGGTGGGCAATTGCCAGTACGCCGTGTGCGGATCGACATCAATGGGCCAATAAGATGAAATAAAATAGGCCACACGACCGGGCAACCACTGCTCCGCCCAATAGGGCAGATTGTGCGATAGATTCCACATGCCCCACACCATCAGCACGTCTGGTTGCGCTTCGTCAATGGCTTGGCGCAAAGCCTGTTGATTGGCTCGCTCATGGCCGCGTCGGTGCAGAAAAAAATCTGCTGGTTGGTAATAGGCCAGATCGGCCTGTAAGTGTAAAGTGCGGATTACCACCGGTGCCGCGCGGTGATCCGCGGGCGCGACCTGTTCGCCGGCCGCCACGCCATAGCGGCTGGTGAGCACTGTCACTGTGTGGCCGCGTGCGTGCAGCCGGTCCGCCACTTCCTGGCACCATTGCTCATAACCGCCAATCGCGTGCGGAGGATAAAAGTTTGAAAGAAACAAAATGCGCATAGTTAATCCAGTGAAGTTCGTCTTGTGTCGTTTGCGGCTGTCTTTTTTTGTTTCAACCAATCAACCAAGCGCGCACCGATGAGCGCTTTTACGAACGTGGACAACAACTGCCGATTTTTGCGCAACTGCGGGGCTTTGAAAAGCGCCTGTAAAAGATGCCCGCGTGTCAGCGCAAAGTTGCCAGCTCCATAGCTGATCAATCCCAGCGCAAAATGAGCCAATGCGATCATCTGCTTTGGCGATTGCTCTGCGGGGACCATTTGCTCGTAAGCCAATCGATCGAGCAGGGTGTTGAGTGTTTGCCAATTGCGCTTTAGATCTAAAGCGGCAAAATTACCGCGTTCACCTTTGGGCTGGCTGCCACATCCCAATTCAAAAAAGGTTCGCAACTGGTCGAGTAGAGCCGGGTAAAGTTGGACACCTTGACGTAAACATTCATAGGCCTGTTGCTGATCGCCAAATTGTAAATATTCAACGGCAGAGATTAGATAGGCTTCGCCGTAAGCCCGACAAATACGGATATTGGCTTGGGTTCGCTGCTCTGGTGGTGGCCCCATATGTTTGGCCAAGACCGCCATGCGGTTTTGAATCATCCGCGTTGGGTCACTGGACATGCTGCCGGCTAGCACTCGGTGGCGGGTCAACACCAGATTGGTGCCAATGATTTTATGCTGACGACTCATGCGCAGCCACATATCCCAATCTTCACAGGCGCGCAAGGTCTCATCAAAGGCGCCGGCGCTGGTATAACATTGTCGATGCACCAAGATCGATTCCGGCACAAAAAAATTGCCGTCTAAGAGCGTTTCATATAATTGTTCGGTTGGCACCGGGCGTGCCTCCACCTGGGGTAACGCTTTGTTTTGTTGATCGACAAATTGATAGCCACAAAATACCCCATCTGCCGCCGGGTCGCTTTGTAGCGCAACCAACATAGAGCTAACAAAATGGGGTTCGTACAGATCGTCGGCGTCGAGTAGGCCAATATATTCGCCCCGCGCAGCTTGGATACCGGTGTTGCGCGCGGCCGATAGTCCTCGATTTGTCTGGTAGAGATAGAGAATGCGGTCGCCAAATTGTGCGGCGACGGCCCGGCTCTGATCGGTCGATCCGTCATCGACCACGATCACTTCTACGTTGGCATAGCTTTGATCCAACACGCTCCGAATTGCGTCGCCCAAGTATTGGGCATGGTTGAAGTTCGGAATGATCACGCTGACGAGCGGATTCGGTTTGCCTGTCCGTGCTCGGGTCTTATGGTCAAGCTTGGTCGGTGCGAATGGAACTGCGCTTTGCTGAATGGTCATTGTTCGGTAACCTGTCGAAATAGGTTTTCTAGTGCTTGCGCAGTATGGCTCCAACTGTGCATCGTTTCTGCTTCTTGACGCGCCGCTTGTCCCAAGCGCCGGCGCTCCTGTGGATTGCGCACCAGGTGCACAATCGCGTCGCTCAACGCATCTGCATCGCAGGGGGGCACGATCCAGCCGGTCTGGCCGTGGGTGATCAGTGCCGGCTGTCCATTCGCGCCGGACGCAATGGTCGCCAACCCAGCCGCCTTATAGTCCAGTAATTTCAGCCCCGAGTATTCAACGCGCCCACAGTAGGGTGAAACCCCAATCTCCGCCCCTGCCAGGTAGGTGACCATACGGCGAGCATCTAGTGCACCGGTAAAACAAACTATAGGCCGTAAGCCTAACTCGTCCACCATTTGCTCGATCTTATGCTGTTCGCTGCCGGAGCCAATCAAAACCAGCCGCAGTCGGACCCCTTGGGCGATGGCTTTGGCCGCGGCGCGTAGAAAGATCAGAATGCCATGCCAGGGTTCAAAGCCACCTACATAGGCAATCGTAACCGGGGCGTCACCAGTTGGCAGCGGCTGAAATGCACGCAATTGTTCACGCTTTAGCAGGGCAACCACTTCGCTGCCGTTTTCAATCACAGAAACTGTGGCTGGATTAACCCCCCAGCGCTCGATAAAGCGATGGCGCCAGCCTTCACCGGTTGCTACGGTATGCGTGGCCTGGCGTGCGGCCCGGCTCATCAAGCGCAACGATAGCCATTTTTGGCTACCTTGTGGCGCCAACCCAAACGTCTCCAACTCGGTCAGATGGTCGCCATTTACCTCTAGGATTAATGGAATTTGCATCCAGCGCGCAGCAAGGCCCCCAGCGTAACCCATCCAACCCATGCGTTCATATAAGAGGTCATAGCCCGCCAACTCCTGGCGGCATGCCAATGCAAAGCGGGTGCTCTCGAATAGTGCCGCGTATGGCAGGCGCAACTCATGCTGAATGCGGCGCACCGCACGCTCGCCTAGCCGGCTGGGACCGCGATCCATACGCCGCACGGTTACTGGCTCATAGTGGCGCAGATCGTCCGATCGCCATAGCCGCTGTCCAAAATGGGCCAGCAAGCGGACCTGATGGCCCCGACCTTGTAATTCTTCAAAGATATGTTTGACATGCAGCGCTGGACCAGACAGCGGTTGGCTGTGCATATCGGGCACGCCAGTTTGGAGCAAATAGCCAATCTTCATCTTCCCTCAGCTTCACGAATTAAATGCGGTTGATGAACTGGGCTCGTTTTTTTGTGATAGGTTTGTGCCACCTCGACAAAAATTCGGCGGATGGCTGCTTTTTGATCTTCCGCATCAAACTTGCTGCAGGCGATAGCGCGCATTTGGTCGTGCCGTTGTTGCTTGATGGCAACTGGCAAGTTGGCATATTCAATCACTTTCTGCTGCAATTCGGCATCAGTCAGAAATAACTGTTCGGTAGGTACAACCTCTTCTGCGCCATCACAATTGTGCGCCAAACAGTAACATCCAGCGGCCATGGCTTCAACCAGCGCTACCTGTTGTCCTTCCCAGTAGCTGTTGGAGATAAAGAGATCAATGGTTTGTAACCAAGCCGCGGTGTCCTTGACAAAGCCCACCAGTGCAACATCATTTTGTAGCCCGAGCTTCTCGATCAACCGTTGGATCGAGACTAGATAGTCGTCAAAATAACCATCAGCCCAGCGTCCCCCGGCGATGGTTAGGTGGGGCTGGTAGCCTTGCTGTTTGAGGCCATATATGCTGAGGATCGTTTCGTAGATGCGTTTGACCGGATGAATATTGCACAACATACCCAGTCGCAGTTTGAAGTCACGTTGCGTGGGGGGCGTAAACTTGTCGAGTGCGACGCCGTTGTCCACCACCTCGGCTTTATGGGCATGGTTGGGATAGAGCTCAACAAACTTGCGGTGCATATGTTGGCTGACCAAGATCACCTTGTCGACATGATCCCAGTTGACTTTGGGCGCCCAGACGTATAGTTCGTACGAATGGAGACGCGTAATAATGGCGCCTGTTTTGGGCAAATGGCTAGCCGGTACCAGTAACTCACTGGCCCAATCAAAAAAAGAGACATTGCTTTCGCGTAGGATCGTCCGCATCTGTCGCTCGGTGGCCCAGCGATTGATGCGTCCACTGAAGAGGGGCGTCTTGTAGGTCGTTTCTTTAAAAACAACTGTCTTGTAACGTGCGCTTATATCGGCATAAATATCATGCAGAAATGCCCACTTGCCATGTTCACCAACAAAAATTCCAATTTGATGCATGTGGATCTGTCCATTCCCCTGGTGATGTGCGGCTCAACCAAACTTATGCTGTCGCCAACATGGGCGCGGCGGGCAAGGCGCCTACCATTGTTTCGCGGCTGCTTTGGCCACCCTGTTGCTCGACAAACAGATCTAACCAGACCATAAGGTTGATCAATCGCCATAGGCCCGGTGTCGCGGCCAATGCTGCATCGGGCAAAGTCTGCATATGGTAGAGCAGGCCTGGTTGCAGATAGGGTTCAAGCGCTGGGTTGGTGGCATGTTTTTTCAACAACTGGCGGATATAACCGCTACCCTGTTGCAGCCAACCCAGTTCCGGTGTAGGAAAGCCCATCTTGGTGCGCCGCCAGCAAATCTCTGCTGGCAGTTGGTCGCTGAGCGAACGGCGTAAAATCCATTTGCTCCAGCCCTGATTAATCCGATAGTTAAGCGGCAACCGGAAGACCATCTCCACCAGACGATAGTCGAGGAAGGGGAGGCGAGTCTCTAGCGAAAAAGCCATCGAATTGCGATCTTCGTAGCGCAAGAGCTTAGGCAGATTGGTTGCGGTTAGATCACGATAAAGTAACCCCACCAGGCTGTTCTCGTGCGCCGATAACGAAGGCTGCCAACGGCGTGCCCAGTGGCGTTGAACAAAGGCGGGCGATATTTGATCTTCTTGTAGTCCGGTGCCGCCCTGGCCGGGGGCGAGACGCGGCGGTCGCACCGCCTTCACCATCTGCTGTAGCCGCCAAGGCAACTGTTGCGTCGCTTGATCAACCAGCATATTTACGACTGGGCCACCGCCGACGCGTGAGACATCCCATGCGGCACGGGCTGCGGCCCACGCGCCTTGTTGCTGTAAAATTTGGCTTACATAGGGTGGATAGTAGGCGTAGTAGCCGGCTAAAATTTCGTCGCCGCCCTGGCCGTTCAAGAGAACGGTGACGCCATGCTGTTTTGCCAACCGCATCACATTCCACTGCGCGTATTGGCTAGACGAATTGACTGGTTCATCCATGTGCCAGATGAAGTTCTCGAACTCCTGCCAGAGTTGAGCGCCGTCGGGCACAACCAAGTTCTCTTCGGCGCCGGTGCGTTCGACGATCAAGTGGCTGTATTTATACTCGTCGATCATCGCTTCGCGATTGCGTGCCGTAAAGGTCTTTTGGTGCTCACCAACCAGATGGCTTGGAATCACCTGTTCTTCCAGCAGCAAGCGGTTGGCCAGCGTGACAATCGCCGATGAGTCCAACCCGCCGCTCAAACAAGTACCTACTGCCACATCGCTGCGCAAGCGCAGACGGATGGCATCCTCCAGCAAGCTCGCAAATTCATCGGCCACGTGTGCTTCGTTGGCGCGGGAAGGCGTAGTGATGGCGGGGTTGATCTCTGCCTGCCACCATGTTTGTTGGGTCAACTGTTTCTCTGCAATGTCGATTAGCAAAAAGTGGCCGGGGGGAAGGGCGGAGATCTCTTCAAGAAATGTCTCATTGGTGTGGTCAGAGAGACCAAGCACTAGATAGTCGAAAATGGTTTGATCGTTAGGTGTACGCCCAATCAATGGGTGTTGAATCAGTGCTTTGATCTCGGAAGCGAAGAGAAA
>Ga0105046_10002033_pt1 | contig 31728 bp, 23 predicted proteins | sample MAT03_FD_78385 | JGI IMG/M metagenome (GOLD analysis project Ga0105046, IMG submission 78385) | Freshwater microbial communities from Lake Fryxell liftoff mats and glacier meltwater in Antarctica - MAT-03 (megahit assembly) | ecosystem: Environmental > Aquatic > Freshwater > Ice > Liftoff...
GACAATCACCCACTTCCATGAGGGCGGTCGGTGGACGGAAGGGAATGTCGGCATGTTTGCGACAGGTTTCATCGGCGTGAACGACTGGAAGCGAGCAAAACAGTACTTCACGGAAGCGATCGCGCTGCATCAGCGAGCCAACCCTGGCAGAGGCTTGAACGACAGCACGCTGTCGCAGTATTACCAGAATCTCGCGAGTGCGGAATCTGCTCTTGGCAATACCAAAGACGCCGTCACGGCAGCAATGTCCTCAATTGTGTGCTGGGACGCTGGGCACGAATACAGAACCTACGCGCTGAACGCTCTTCGCAGCACAGTGAATGCATCCACAGATCTGGATGCGTTTGTGGCGCAACTGGATGCAGAGGCAGCTCAGTCCGGCCAGGACAATCCGATCCTCCGCAAAACGATTGGTCAGACGTATCAGAGTCGCAATGAACATCGCAAAGCGATCACGCAATTCAACCTCGCTCTGGAATTGCAGCCCAACGACAAAGAAACGCATCAGGCTCTGATCGTGTGCTACGACGCCGTTGAAGACAAAGCCGCCGCGAGTACGCAACTTCTCAGGCTCATCGACCTGCAGCAGCACGATCTGACGCTGTATCAGCAACTCGCCACACGCATGTCGGACAATCCGCTCGAAGCCGAACGCGCTGCGACATCGATCATCGAGTCATCCCCGAATGAAGCCGAATCGCACGCGGCGATGGCTGAACTTCGGCAGACTCAGGACCGCTGGTCCGAAGCCATCCCGCACTGGGAACAAGTTGCCCGCTACCGCAGACTGGAACCGACGGGTCTGTTGAAGCTCGCCGAAGCTCAGATTCACGTGAAGCAATTCACCGAAGCCAAACAGTCCCTCGAGAAGCTGAGACGCACAGCATGGCCATCGCGCTTCAGTGATGTGGATTCAATGATTCGGCAACTGGAAGAGCGGGTGCCGAGCGAATGAGACACGGTGGCGGTTTGTGGAAGTGGAGAACTCAGCGCGGGCTTCGCCCGCAACCCAAAGTAGCCATCACGCTCCGCCGTGATGAGCATTTGTCAGTCGATATTCATCAACAAAAACAGGGTCCAGTCGTCAGTCGTCAGTAGTCAGGGAATCGCAAAAACAAGCCGCCTGCTGACGACTGACGACTGCAAACTGACGACTGCAAACTGAAAACTCCATTCATGTGGCCCAGTTCAAGGCTCTTCACGGCGGAGCGTGACGGCTACTTTGCGATTTGCCCGTCGCCGCGAAGCATCAGCCAAACCGTCGGCCCGATCACCAGAAACATGCCGAGAACTGAATGGATCTGGAGCGAGCGGTTCCAGAAGATGACATCGAAGATCATCGCGAAACCCACCTGAGTCAATCCGATGACCGAGATGCGCGCGGGTGCTCCTGCGGCGAACGCGCGGGTCAGCAGAAGTTGTCCAATCGTCGCGGAGATTCCCACGCCAATGCGATCACCTGCCAGTCGTAATACTCCGCCGCTGCATGCGTGAACGCACCCATGACGGCAAATGCAAATGCTCCCCCCAGCATCAACAAATATGGACTCATTACAACTTCTTAAACGCCCGGCTGCTGGTCTTTTCCGAGGTGGGGAAGTCGGCAGGGATCGGGAGTGTGACTTTGCCCGTGGCGGCCCATTCGGTGCCGCGAAGCAATGTCGTGATGAATCCCACGCACTCCACAGAATACTCTGCGTGGCCCATTGGAGTGTGGAAAACGCGGCCTTTGCCGTAGCCGATTGTGAAGATCATCGGTTCGTTGCGCCCCGTGACGGTCGATTCCGCAGTGGCCAGAATCTGCATGTTCTTCGCCGGTCCACGAAGCTGGTCGTACAATTCATCCCTGGCATGCAGCCATTCTGTCGGCATGCCTTTCGTAATCGGATGCTCGGCGTCACGAACGATCACGGGGAATTCCCACTGAGCCCCATGATTGCCGCCGTTGCCGGGTGTCTTATCGCGTACAACATCACCCTTGTCATTCACATACACATACGGGCCATCCTTCTCCGTGCGACCACCCCAGCCGCCAAGTCCGATCATTTCGTTGTAGGCCGGCCATTCGGGGAACGCATTGTCCGCCGCGTGAACCACCACGAAACCACCGCCGCTGCTCACGAAAGTTTCGAACGCCTTCTGCGTTTCTTCCGGCCATGCTGACGCACCGTGGCCAAAATTGCTGATCACGACGGAGTACCTGCTGAAGTCCGGTTTGAAGTTTGGGTCAGTGCCCTCGGGGGCGGCTGTGGCCACATCGACCGTGAAAAGTTTCGTCTCTTCGAGATATCTCTTCATCATCTTGGTGGTCGTCGGCCACACTGCATGGTTGTTCTGCCCATCCACAATCAACACTTTGATCGGTTCAGCGGCTGGCGTCTGATGTGGAAATAACGTCACGGCTGCGGCGACAACCAGGTATCCGAAACACAATGGAGCGAAACGATGTAACATGGCGGGAGACTTCCTGAAGATTGCGAATTGAGACGAATACGTTCACAGATGCACTGTTGGAAATTGATTGATGGATGCAGCAGTCGCCGTGAGACTTCCGGCACGAGCTTCACTTCCAGGGAGTCAGCAGCACTACTCGTTCGACAGAACTTCTTCCGGATCTTTCTGAGGCGGTTCGGTCTTGTCCCATTTGGCCGCGCGGGCTTCTTCATCCGGCGTCATGAAAGGTCTGACCACACGCAGGCCAACGCCAAGTGCGTCGGTAAAGTACCAGATGCTCTGCGGCAACTGCGGATCCTGCTGCTTCCATTCTTCGCTTGATCCTTCACGCACTGCGCTGCGAAGCATATTGGCCGGATCATCCCAGCCTCCGCCGCGCACGACACGCGGATATTCCGTCAGCGGAATGACGAGTGGATCGGTTGAGCCCTTAGCTGCCTGCAGCGAATACGCTTCGGGAACATATTGATCGAGGACCCATTCCGCAACATTGCCGTGCATGTCGTGCAGTCCCCAGGGATTTGGTTTTTTCTTTCCGACAGGCTGATAATTCCCATTGCTGTTTTCGTCGAACCACGCAGAGGCATCCATTTCCGTCGGGTCATCACCAAAGGAGTAGGCCGTCGTTGTTCCGGCGCGACAGGCATATTCCCATTCCGCTTCTGTCGGCAATCGATAATAGCGTCCCGACTTAGCGCTCAGCCATGCACAGTACATACGCGCAGAATGCTGCGTCATGCAGATCGCCGGATTGTTTTCACGGCCCATACCGAAACTCATGTCCGTGTAGGGCGGAGTCGGACGAGTCACGGCATCGGCTACCTTGTCTCGCGGAGTCGATGGCTTGCTGTAGGCCGCTCGACGCAGCGAATCGACACGGTCGCTCCAGACTTCGTACTGGTTCCAGGTGATCTCGCACTTGCTCATCCAGAAGGGCGAGACTTCAACCTCATGCTGTGGTCCTTCGTCAGTGTGCCGATCAGCTTCGGTCTCCGGGCTGCCCATCACGAACTTCCCACCCGCAATCGGCAGCATGTCAATTTTGAAAGCCGTGTGTGCCAAAGGTTCGGTATACGCCTTCATGTCGGCAGGCGATTCGGCAATCGCCTCCGGCACTTTCACAGGCTGCGGCTTGTCGTCCGCAATCGTGGCGACGTGCGACGAAGCGGCCAGAATCAAAGTGCAGCACAAACGGAACCAAACGGGCGACTGCCACGATTGCGACGTCATGATCCACGAGCCTTATGATGCGGAAAGTATGGCGAATTCACAAACTGGACAGCCGTGCCCCGTTCTATGCTACTCAGCCGGACCGTTCCTGTCCCGTCCGAACTGACCGGCAACGCAGAAATCCTGCGCTTTGAGCCAACGTCCGGGTTCGAATCCATTGAATTAACGCGGCTGCGTCAGTCCCAACGCAGAACTTGTGCGGTGTACGAGAGTTTGCAGGTGTTCCGGCAAGGCCCCTGCAGTTGCCGTGAATCGCAACCGATACGACAGGAATAACCTGATTTGATGCTGCAGAATCCTCTGTGAACGCAGGCAGGACGCCGACTTTATAACGCCTGTAACGGATTGGCGACGCAGATTCTTTTTGGAGACATTTGTTCCTTCCAACAGCTTCAGGAGGTGTACTGTGCAGCAGCGTTCCGTTCGAGACCTGATGAGAATCCGGCACGGCCTTGTCGTGACGGAAACGTCAACCCTAAGAGAAGTGGCCGAGCGGCTGATCATCAGCGACTGTGATCTGATGGCCGTCACTGATGAACGCGGCAAGCTTGCCGGCGTCGTCTGCGAAAGCAGCATCGTGCGCGCACTCCTGGCCAATCCTTCCACGAACGTCACCATTCAATCCATTGTCATCCGCCATGCGGAGTGTGTTCGACTGGATGCGAATCTGGCAACCGTCCAGCCTCTGTTTCGGTCCTGCACCAACACGGCGATTCCAGTCGTGGATGCGGATGGCTTTGTCTGCGGACTGCTGATGCGAAGCGATGTGATTCGCAGTTTGCTCAATCGCCACCCAGAATCGACCGAAACTGCGACGGCGAAAGAATCAAATTCAAAGTTGATCTCAGGCATTCCAGCGGCAGTCACTGGTTCAGCCTTGGCATTCACACCGTCAAAGAAGCGAAACATTCACGCAGGCGAAGCTGTGTCCGAAGACGAAACCAACCAGCCTCGTCCGCACTTCCTGCGTGCTGGCGAAGCTCGTCGAGTCCTGTGGGCCGCCGAGGACAGACTGTAGTTGGACATCGCCACTTTTCGGCCTGTTGTAGCCCGAAGTGTAAGCGGGCGAACGGGCTCAGTAGAATCCCTCGCTGACGCGTCGGGTTGCAAAAACACTCGGTTTCCCGGACAAGCGGCGCTGTCGAATCAGTATGAGAGGCAAAACGGACAGGCGAACTACTGCAGCTCAACGCCCAGTTCCAGCATGAAGAACTTCATGTCATCCCAGACTTCCTTCTTGGCGGAAGGATTGCGCAGCAGATACGACGGGTGATACGTACACATTACTTTCGCGCCGTTGTGTGTGAAGAACTGACGCCGGAGTTTGCCCATCGTACGCGTTTCATTCAATAGATTCTGAGCAGCGACCGCACCCCAGCAAATGATGTACTCCGGCTGCACAATCCGGATTTGGGCGTCCAGAAACTCGCGGCAATTGGAAGCTTCCTGCGGCAACGGATTTCGATTTCCGGGCGGACGACAGCGCAGCACGTTGCAGATGTAAATGTCTTCGCGCCGCAGCTTGCAGGCCGTGACAATCTTATTGAGCAATTGACCCGCTTCTCCGACAAATGGCTCGCCCTGAGCGTCCTCATCAGCCCCCGGTGCTTCCCCGATAAACATGATCCGTGCATTCGGATCACCGACACCGAACACCGTTTGTTTTCGAGTCGCCGCCAGTTCATTGCACCGGCGACACTTTGCCACGATCGCCGCCAGCGAACAAAGTGCGTCGTGCTTTTGTTGAGAATCAGTCAATTCCTGCCGCAGCAGGCCCTGGACCTCTGCCAGTGCTCCCGGTCGATCAGCATCCGTGATCCTGAGTTCTTCCATCGACCGCAGGCCGCTGGTGGGACGACGCATTTCCGGAACCGCCGCCGCTGCTGCTTTCGAAGACTTTCGTCCCGGTTTCGTGACAACCTTTGCAGTAACTTCGTCAGCGACCGTGTTCGCACCGCCGCGCGCCTTCGATTCGATTTTCTGTGTCGGCTTCGCGGGCTTTGGAAAATCCACACGCGGCACATGAGTCACCCCGACACCGGAGAGGTGCTGCAGTAACTGAGCAATTGCGCGTTTGCTGTTCACAGGGTCGTATCCGAAGAGACTATCAACAATCAGAGATGTGTTATCATCGCAGATTCCAGACAGACTCCTAGTGCATTGTCAAACCTTAGATTGCAGGTCAACGGCATCGCGAAAAAAGGGGTCCGGAACCAATAGTGTGCAGCACCCTGCGGGCCATTTGGCTATTGGTTCCGGACCCCTTTCCCAGGGCGAAGCGTTGACAATGCACTTGTACTCTGTCACTCGCGCTTTGATCGATCGGGTGGCCGGGGCTGGACAGAGCGGAGCGAAGGAAGCCCCTGGGTTTCGGGCTAGCGCCCTCCAACCCCGGCCACCCATCAATCCATGCGTGGCGATATACTACGACAGCACAGCATGTACAATATTTCCGAAGACATCTGTCAGGCGAAAATCGCGACCGGCATGGCGAAATGTCAGACGTTCATGATCCAGCCCCAGCGCGTACAAAATCGTGGCGTGAAGGTCGTGCATGTGGACCGGATTCTCTGCAGGAGCATAGCCAAAGTCGTCGGTCGAGCCATACGTCAGCCCGCCCCGCACACCTCCACCCGCCATCCACATCGTGAACGCTTTCGGATGGTGATTGCGACCGTCGCCGTTCTCGACCATCGGCGTTCTGCCAAATTCAGCACCCCACACGACCAGCGTATCGTCCAGTAATCCGCGTCGATCCAGGTCTTCCAGCAGGCCAGCAATCGGACGGTCCACTTTCGCCGATTCCTTGACATGTCCGGACTGCACCTTCTGATGATGATCCCAGGTGTAGTCCGTCGAAACCTGAATATACCGCACGCCGTTCTCGGCAAATTTGCGAGCCAGCAGGCACTGACGTCCAAAATTGTCGGTCGGTTCAGAATCGATGCCGTAGAGGTCAAGTGTCTCTTTGGATTCGTCGCTCAGACCCATGATTTGTGGCATCGTGGACTGCATGCGAAACGCCAGTTCGTAATTGGCAATCAGGCCTTCAATGTTCTGGTCAACCGTTGTGTCTCGCAGATGCCGACGGTTGATTGACTGAATGAGGTCCAGTTGTGAACGCTGGAATCCATTGTCCAGCCTCTTATTGGCAAGATTCGAAACGACCGCCTTCGCGATCGGGGTTTCAGCCGATCCAATCGCCGTCGCCTGATGAACAGCCGGCAGAAACGCGCTGCCGTAATTCTGCACGCCTCCATGGCCGCGCGGCGGCGAGATCGTGATGAACGCCGGCAGGTTGTCACTCTCGCATCCCAGTCCGTAGCTCACCCAGGCCCCGACGCTTGGCCGCACAAGATTTGCCTGACCCGTGTGCAGTCGCAGTAACGCCTCGCCGTGGGCGCTGCCTTCCGTATGCATGGATCGAATCACGCACATGCGGTCCGCGTGCCTGGACAAGTGCGGGAACAACTCACTGATCCAGACTCCGCTGTCGCCATGCTGAGCAAACCTGAATGGTGATCCCAGAGCCGTGCCAACGGAATCGGCATCGCTGCCCACCGACTTCCCGGATAACGGCAGACCGGATATTGCGTTGAGCTGCGGTTTGGGATCGAACAAATCTACGTGACTTGGCCCGCCCCACATAAACAAAAAAATGACACGCTTCGCCCGCGCTGCCACATGCGGTAACAGCGGAATCGATCGACTCAGTTTCTGATCCGCCGCCACGGACTGCTGCCCAGCCAATGCCGTGAGCGCTAGTGAACCGAAACCGGCAGCGCTGTTCTGCAGCATCGCGCGGCGAGTTGTCGTGGGAAGGAATTGATGGCATCTCATCGTTCACTCCAGTACCTGAAAACGGCTCGACGCAAACAACGCCTGACAAACCATCGACCATGCGCGGACTTCAGCGTTCGCGTCGCCATTTCCCTCGAAGCGTTTCTGTGAATCGACGACGAACGCCAGCAGTTCCCGCCGTTCATCATCCGTTGGTTGTGTCGTCAGAACCAGTTCGAACATCTGGTCCAGTCTCGCTTCAGGCCCGAGCGTTGACTCAGCCGTCAACAGGCGTCGCGCCGTGGCTTCGGCGGCGTCCATGACTGTCGCATCGTTGAGCATGAACAACCCCTGTGGGGCGACCATGGTTTGTGATCTCATACCGGTTGTTGCGTGCGGATCCGCGAAATCAAATACGCTGAACAGTTCGGGAAGATCATTGCGGATCACGGGCAGGTAAACACTGCGACACGGAAAGTCTGTGCGCCGTCGGTTTGAGTTATCTCCCACGGCCGTGGCCTGATCACCCAGATACGACACCGTGGAATCCATCGGCTTCAGGTCCAGGTTCCCTGCGGCTGACAACATCGCATCGCGCATCGACTCAGGGTCGAGACGTCGTCGGTGGGCGCGCCACAACAGACGGTTTTCCGGATCGACGGCGTTTGCGGTATCGTCGTGGTGACTACTCATCGTGAACGTGCGACTCAACGCGATCTTTCGGACCAGCGACTTCACCGACCACTTCGAAGCAATCAACTCGCAGGCCAGGTGGTCCAGCAATTCCGGATGACTGGGCATTTCGCCTGTACGGCCAAAATTATCGACCGTTCTGACGATACCGCGACCGATCATGTGATACCAGATGCGGTTGGCAAGAACCCGTGCAGCGAGCTGCCCAGCTCCGCCATCGACATCCGTGAGCCAGTGAGCGAGTTCAAGCCGTCCGCTATGTCCGTCGGGAATTTCGACGGCCGTATCGCTGACGACCCGCAGAAACCCGCGCGGCACTTTTTCGCCAGGGCGATCAAACTGACCGGCGAGTCTGATCGATTCGTCGGCAGGGGTTTCGGCATCGCTGGGAATCATGGCACGCGGCGGAATTTCAGGCGGTTTGGCGATCGATACATCCAGAGCCGCGACGAACGCTTTCTGAGTTTCAATACGCTGCTCCGCTGTCCTGGCAGAATCAGTGATTCCTTCGGCAACGGCATCTGCATGTTCGGCGGCAAATGCCTCAAACGCGCCGGCATCACCCTTTTCCAGCAGTTCGAGCGCGGACTTCGCCTGCTTTTGCTGCTCCAGCAACTTCGGACGCTTGCGCCAGTATTCTTCGTAAGCTGCATCCAGTTGCTCACCCTCGGCACCAAGTCCGATAAGGTGTTCCATCACTCGCTGCTCGCCGAGCATGTAGCGCCGTTCCATAACCTGTGTCGAAGTCAGAATCCCGGCGAGTGCGTAGTAATCGGCTGTCGGAACCGGATCGAATTTGTGGTCGTGACAGCGAGCACAACCCAGTGTCTGGCCGAGAATCGCGCGGCCAATCGTATCAAGCTGTTCATCGGCAACATCCATCCTTTGCCGCTGCGGGTCGTTGCCGAGTAACACTTTCGGACCCACTGCAAGAAAACCCGCCGCGATTCGCTGTCGGTCTCGCTGTTCGATTGATTCATGTGGAAGCAGGTCTCCCGCGATCTGCGCCATTAGAAACTGGTCGAACGGAACATCGGCGTTCACGGCATCAATCACCCAGTTGCGGTATCGCCACGCTTCGCGGAACAGAAAGTTCTCGTCGAGCCCGTTGGAATCGGCATAGCGCGCCAGATCCAGCCAGTGCCGTCCCCAGCGCTGCCCGAACTGCGGCGAATTCAGCAGTTGATCAACAAGCCGCTCGTATGCATCCGGATCTTCGTCATTCAGAAAGGCCGTCACTTGTTCCGGTGTGGGCGGCAATCCGATGAGTTGAAAATACACTCGGCGAACCAGCGTACGAAGATCGGCATCCGCCGCCGACCTTAAGTTCGCCGCTTCAAGCTGGGCCAGCACGAAGGAGTCAATTGTCGATCGAGGCCAGTCCAATGCTTTGACGGCAGGACCATGCTGCGATTCCGCCGCCAGTGGCCGAAACGCCCAGTGTTCTCGCCCGGCAATCGGATCGGAAGGATTTCCTCGCCGGATCTCTTCGACCGATTCGTGGTCGCGCGGATCCGGTGCTCCCATGGCCACCCATCGTTCGAATACCGCGACTGCGTCTTTCGGCAGAGCATTGTCCGGAGGCATCTGCAGGTCCGGATCCGTGTATCTGACGGCAGAAATCAAAAGACTCGCATCGACATCGCCGGGAACAATCACCGGACCCTTGTCACCACCCACGGACCATCCCGCCATGCTGTCCAGCAGCAGACCGCCTTCACGTTTCTGCGAACGAGATGAATGACACTTGTAGCAATGCTGGACCAGAAGCGGTCGAACGTGCGTTTCAAAATACTCCACACCCTCAGCCGTTGGCGAATCTGCAGCAATGGATGTCGATGTTGCGGCGAACACACACGCCAAAGCCGTCACGAGAATTTGTCGACTGCTGAATTTCATCCCGCCATTCTACCGCCTCCGCGTCGAAAGCCGCAAACGAAGTCGGAGTTGCTACAGAATTCACTCTGCGCCAACGGCTCACTCAATCCCGCGCGAAGGTTGATCGTGCCGAGGTTCGGACATGCGAAAGGTCAGCAGGCCGCTGCAGGCGATGGTGCTGCTGACGGCCAGAAAGGGCACCTGCCAGGGAATGTAATCGATCACAGCACCCAGCAACGGGGAAAACAGAAACGGAACCGTGTAGCAGATGGTCATGGTGCTCAGATACTGCGGGTGCTTTTCTCGGGGCACGAGTTCCAGCGTGTAGTTGGCGATGGTTCTCATGGTGACAGGAGTGATTCCAAGGAAGATGTACGTGATCCAGAACCATTGACGGCCAAATGGGAACCACGGCGAGGCCAGAAGTACGGCGACCAGTGGTGTCAAAGCGGCCAGAAAGGCCGAGATACGAAGAGCCATACGGTTGCCGTAACGGTCAGCAATGCCCCCGAATACAGGGCTGAAAATGCCGACGCTGATGTTCTGGGCAATCACCCACCAGATGATGTCAAGGTCGGAGGTTCCGAGCATCTCCCGGGCCAGCGCCTGGTAGTGTGGAAACAGCAGCAGACCGGTCATGAACAGCGTAGCCATCCAGGCGGCTCGGCGAAACCGCGGGTCGTCGCGGAACGTGCGCCAGGCGCGGACGAATGGCATCCACCACGGTGGTTGACCGGGCCGGTCATCCGGCGGCTCATCCGGCCGCTCGTAGCACATATTCGCCATCAATCCTGCGATAAAATAGGCCGAGCCGTTGAAGAGAAAGATGTAGACGAAACCGTCGTGATTCGGCAGTTGAATCCAGGGCCGCAGCAGAAAGTAAGCAGCGCATACCGCACCCGTTGAGCCGATGACACCCGCAATTCCCAGCAATCGCCCGCGACGCATCGGGCGAATCAGTTTGCCCTGCAGCGTGCCATCCACCAGTTGGTTCAGGCCGGTCGCCGAGAAGAACAAAAAGTACAGGACCAGAAAGAGTCCAATGAACCACGGTTGACGGCGATTATCCAGCCACCACCACACGCTGGCCAGTGTCAGAAACGGCAACGCCATCCCCAGCGTTGTGAAGATGAGCGCCCTTTTCTTCAGGCGGATATCGCGAATGAAATCGGCGGCCAGCAGTGGCGTAAGACTCTGTCCCAGTCGATTGAGCACTGGCAGAAATCCCCGAGCCCACGCGGCGTTGCCGGAGATCACATCCAGCACATGCGGAATAATCACGCTCTCCGTCTTGAAGATCCAGCCGATCCGCATAATGATCAACTGGACCGCCAGGATTCCGATGTTGGCGGATTCGTGTCGCTCCTGATCAGACATCAATGCCATTCTGTTTTAGTGCTCTGTCAAGGCCTGGAAAAGGGGTCAGGAACCAATAGCCAAATGGCCCGAAGGGTGCTGGGCACTATTGGTTCCTGACCCCTTTTCCAAGCCCCATGAGTTCTTTCACGGCGTTACCGATGTCGGGTTGCCTCATCAGCGATTCGCCCACAAGGACAGCACCAACACCTGCGGCACGTAGTCGCTGAATATGTGCAGGGGTGCTGATGCCGCTTTCGCTGACGAGCAGTATGTCGTCGGGAATCTGCTGCTTGACTCGAAACGTATGTTCCAGCGACGTCACAAACGTTCGCAGGTCGCGGTTGTTGATACCCACCAGTTTCGTGCCTGTTGCCAACACGCGCGGGATGTTTTCGAGGTCGTACAATTCGATGAGTGCGTCCATGCCAAGGCTGCGAGCGTACCCGTACAGATCGTGCAATTGAACATCATCCAGACACTCAGCAATCAGCAAAACACAGTCTGCACCCGCGACCCGCGCTTCGGCGATCTGATAGCGATCAATGATGAACTCCTTACGCATCACCGGGATCCGCACAACCTGGCGGATGTCGCGCAGATAGTCGAGGTGTCCCTGGAAGAAGTGTTCGTCGGTGAGCACGCTCAGGCAGGTGGCTCCCGCGACTTCGTACTGCCGCGCGATCGTGACCGGATCAAAATCTGCGCGAATCAGTCCGGCGGACGGTGATGCTTTTTTCACTTCCGCGATCAAGCCGGGCCGTTCCACAGACTGCAGAGCCGCCAGAAATCCTCGCACTGGCGGGGCAGATGGTATTCGGGCTTCGAGGCACTCAAAAGCTACCCGATCGCGCGCAGCGGCAATTTCCAGGTGCTTCTGGGCAAGGATTTCGTCAAGAATGGTCGACAATGGGCGAACTCCCCGTTCTGATACTCGGCAGGATGGTATTGTGATCGCCGATGCTGGTCGAGGCCTGACAGTGAATTGCGCAGTGATCGCCGATAATTTTTCCCGACAGAGTCCCTGAATTTCCCCGTTAACTTCGTTCGCCTGCTTTGAAATCTTCGCATGATGTCATTTCTGAATCCAATTCTTGCTCAGGCTGCAGCCGCGCCGGATAAAGTCACCGTCGGCACGGTCATCACCGCGGCTTTGTTCCTCATGACGGCCGTTGGCAGTATGGCGATGATTGTCGCCTGGGTAATTCGCTTTGGCCAGACTGGACACGCATTGCCTGCAGCTCGACGCGGAGTGTTGCGAGTTCCGTGGCCGCTCACGCTCGTCGCAATTATTCTGTCTGTGCTGTTCACGGTCTTCGCGCTGCTTTCTTCGTTCGCTCGTCCGATCCCTGTCGCAAACAAAGTCGCCACTCAAGCTCCCGCAGCAACGGAAACGAGTAACGCAGACGGTCGCACTGACAGACCCGCATCGTCAGGGACAACGACCTCCGGTGTGGCTGCACCTCAAACGGCTGAGGGCGAAGCGGCAATGCCTGAGAAAGAATCATCTGAGGTGCCAGACGAGCAGGCGGAAACAACCGTCCTCAATGCCCAGGCAGCTCCCGACGCTGATGGAAAGGAAACCACAAAACCAGCAAAAACACCGAGCGCTACTCCGGGTCAGGTACAGGAAAATCTGATGCTGACAATCGGAATGGAACTGATGATGCTTCTGGCGTTTGGTGCAGTGGTTCTGGCAGCCAGCGCAGCAGGTCGAGTGTATTTGATGGAACCCATGGTTCAAGATCGTCATGAACCAGGCCGCTCAGCTTCGATCATTGGTCAACCAGGCCGCGCGATTGGTGCCGGAATGGGGTTCGGTTCACCGTGGCCTGATCTTGATGATGCGTCTTCAATACCGCAGATGCCGGGCTACGACATTCTGGAAAATCGGCGAGTGATTGATCCGGGGCGAACTCCCTATGGGACAACAGCGGATGCGCTTGCGTCGCCGAATCTTCCCGTGTCACCTGCTTCGCGGCAGTTGCCTGAAGTCGCAGCGCACAATCCGTTTGCTGTTGTGCTCGAAGATGAACCATTCGGCACCGATACAAACGCGGCCGACGCTGTCGCAGCCGAGCCGCGTATTGCGGATGAGCCTTTCTCGATTTCCCGTGAACTGCGATTTGCAATAGAGGTATTTCTGGCTGCTTACCTTCCGACGACGGCTCTGCGATTACTCATTGTTGTGATTTCTATAGGCATTTCAGGCGAGCCACCGGATTCGCATCCGTTTCTGGAAATGCTTGAGGCCGGTGTCAGCGTTCCCACGATTCTGATGATCCTGGTCATGGCAGTGTTCGTGGCCCCGATCGTCGAAGAGTTGCAGTTTCGTGTTGTGATTCTCGGAGGAATCGCCCAGCTTGGAAAGCCAGTGCTGGCGTTGATCGCGTCCTCGATCCTGTTTTCGTTTGCGCATGGATTCCCGGATTCCATCGCTCTGATTCCGCTGGCTCTTGCACTCGGGTACACCTATCTTCGGCGTCGCAGCTATGTGACGGTGATGCTGGTGCATTTCCTGTTCAACGGCTTTAACATGATCCTGGCCCTGGCGGCGCTCATCTGAGAGGTTGTCCGAGGGGGGGGCCTTCTCGTATCGTGGCCACCATTATCGAAACCCCAGCTGAAATCCCACAAAAAGTCAGACAAACTTCGCCATTTCGAAGATCTGATTGATCGGCAGTCGATACAAAAGTAGACTATACCGGCGGAATTGGTTGAGAAAGGTGTCTGAGACACCTTTCTCAACGCGCGAACTATACCGCGCGGTTGAGGATGGCACATTCGTTTAACCGCGCGGGCAGCGCCCGCGCGTGGGAATCCATGCAGCGGGTCGTCGCGAGCGCGGCCCGTTGGGCACGCGGTTAAACGAGCCAATGCCAACCGCGTGAGATCTAAGAAACAAACTGTTTAGAGTGCTGCAGGAGAGTGAGATGTCGAATCAGCCCGTTTCTGTCACGTTACTGAACCAGGTTCAAAACCGACTTCGCGCGGCCAGTTTCGCTCGAGCGTTACACTGGTGGACGTTGGGAGCATTCGTGCTCGCCTGTGCCACAGTGCTTGCCGTCAGGTTACTGGGACTGCTGCCGGAGAATCGACAACCGCTGCCATGGTTGTTGGTGTTTCCCGCCGTGGCTGCCGGTGCTGCCTGGCTGTTTTACCGTCGTGTGGAAAAAACGGCAGCGGCTCGCGCTGTCGATCGACATGCAAAGACTGACGATCTGTTTCTGACGCTGGCCACATTGTCGTCGTCTGCTGGTGAGTATCAGCCTCTGGTCGAACAGTCTGCCGCAAAAGTTGCGACGCGCATCGTGCCTGCGAACGTGGTTCCATACAAGGTGGAACGACCGATCGGGATGCAGGCTGGTGTGCTGTGCATTCTGGCACTGCTGATCTGGCTGCTGCCCACACTGGATCCATTTGGCAACGTCGAGGCAGCGACGAAGGTCGAGAAGGCCAGGAAGGAAATCGAACTCGTTCGCAAGGCGGTCAAATCCCGCGAAGAGAAACTGTCGCAGGAAGTGAAGACAGCTGATGAACGCGATGACAAACTCAACGAGCAGATGAAAGAACTGATGGCATCGCTGCGGCAGATGCGACCGATGGAAAAGAAACCGAATTCCAAAGTTCTGCAGGATCATCGCGGCTCATTGAATGACACGTGGAAAAATGTCTCCAGTGAAGAACTCCGTGAAATGCTCAGTCAGTCGATCTCCGACCAACAGTTCGGTGGCCAGCGCACCCAGAAGATGAATGAATGGCTCAAGCAGTTGCAGCAGGGCAACAGCGACATGCTGCAACAGCAGTTGGATCAGGCCAAAGAAACCATGGAAGCCATGCTGGAAGCGAAAACGCCCGAAGATCGCCAGAAACTGGCCTCACAGTTGCGACGACAGTTGCAGGACATGAAAAAATTCTCGTCGGAAAAAGCCAGTTCCCCGGAACTCGAAAACGCACTCAATCAGGCGTTGAAAGCTCTGGAAGCACTTGCCGCCAAAAAGCAAAGCGGAGAAGCCACCAGCGAAGAAGAAATGCAGATGGCGCAGGAAGCCGCGGAAGCGCTGCGAGAATCCCTGGAATTGTCAAAAACTGAACTTCAGGAGTTGGCTCGATCGGCAAAAGAAATGAAGCAGCTCGAAGAAGCCCTGCAGACGTTGCAGCAGGCGGAAAAACTGAACAGCGAAGGCCAACTGGACGGGGAGCAGTGCGAAGGCTGCAAGTCGCTGGCGGAATACGCAGAAAAGTACAAGAAGATGATGGCGGGTATGGGCCAGGACGGGCAGGCGGAACGTGACACACCGGGTGCGATGCAGGATGAAGACGACAGCGATCCGGAAGGCTACAAGGACGAAAAAACCAAAACGCAGATTCAGGCTGGAAAAATCCTTTTGTCGATCAAGACCAAAGAGGCAGCGACTGAGAAAGATTTCGATCCGGAAGAATTGAAGAAGTACGAAAGCACCGTCAGCGAAATCAAATCCGGCGTGCAGGCCGCCATCGAAAACGAACAGATTCCACCTGGTTATGTCGATGGCATCAAGAGTTATTTTGACAATCTGGACTCAGCCGATTCGACAAAAGAGTAGTACGTCACTGGCCTGGAAAAGGGGTCAGGAACCTGGCCTGGAAAAGGGGTCAGGAACCAATAGCCAAATGGCCCAACGGGTGCTCCGCACTATTAGTTCCTGACCCCTTTTCCAGGCGTTCACCAGCGGTTCCCTGATCGCCATTCCTGGATGCTCAACGCCTTCCCGCCAGCCACCACGATGTGATCGATGAGCGGGATGCCGATGATTTCGGCGACCGATTCCAGGCGCTCGGTCACGCTGATGTCCTGATCGCTGGGCGTGGGATCGCCGGATGGATGGTTGTGGACCACCAGAATGCAGTTCGCAGCATCACGGATGGCTGGTCGAAAAACTTCACGGGGATGAACCAGACTGTTCCGCAGTGTCCCGACAGTGATCTGATGTGAGGCGATCGGCTGGTTCTTGGTGTCCAGCGTCACCATGTGGAATTCCTCCTGTTTCGCTTCTTTCGCAAGACGACCGAAGTGTTCCAGACAAAATCGGATGGCAGTGGCGGGACTCGTGATGCGGATACGTTCCTTAAAACCATCGTCCATCGCCGCAGCGACGCGTCTGCCAAGTTCGATTCCGGCCATGATCTGGCAAAACGCAGGCTCATTCACGGCCACGCTGTATTCTTTGAGTTCCTTTCGCCCAAGCCCCGGCAGCGTGTCCAGTCGGCTTCCCAGTCGTGTTGCGATCCGCTCACCCGCCTGCAATGCGGATTCACCAACGCGGCCCGTGCGGATGAGGATCGCCAGCAGCTCGGACAACTTCAACTGCGCCGCCCCGTGCTGCAGCAGTCGTTCGCGTGGCCGCTCACTGGCCGGTGCTTCAGTGATCTGCGTTCCATGCACCTGTGAATTGACCCAGGGAACAACTTCAAATTTTTGCGGATCGTCCTTCCACCGGAATCGTTTACCGCTTTCCGTTTCAAGCTGTTGCAGGTTTCCCTGCTTGACGAGCGTCGTCACAATCAGGCGTGTAACCTGCAGATATTCGTCACCGTGCGATTCACGAATTTCGTCCATCGCGAATTCAGGGCGTTCACACAGCCGCGACAGGACTGCCTGATAAATCTGTTTGCGATCAGGTTTTGAAGCGCGCGGCATCTGAAGGAATCCCACTGACAGGCGATCAGCATCGTTTTTTGCAAATCATCATACGAACTTTCACCGGCAATTGCCTCGCAAACGAGCGGCTTCCACGGAAAATTACGAAGTGCCTTTCTTCAGGACGAAGGCTGAGTAAGATAGAGTAGCAGGCACACTCTGTGTGCCGTAGCCATTCCAGGTCTGTCCAGCACAACGGACGGTACACGGAGTGTGCCTGCTACTTTTTGAGAGGCCGGACGTTGCCTCAGGGAGTGCAATCTATGCCAACTTATGTTTACGGTGTCATCCTTTCCGACGATGACGAAGACGTGGGTGAAACGTTTGAAGTGGAACAGAGCATCAAAGATCAGCCGCTGACGCATCATCCGAAAACCGGCGAGCCCGTTCGCAGGCTTCTCTGTGCGCCGTTCGTCGCCGGAACCTGGTCACCACTAAAATCAAAGAACCTGCTCAGCGACAGGAAGCTCACGGAAAAAGGTTTTACAAAGTACGTCAAGACAAACAACGGTTACGAAAAGAGCGCGGGCACCGGTCCGGATCGCATTGGCGGCGGATCAAGCGAATAGGATTCCAGCCCGAAGCGTCAGCGCGGGATCTCAACGTCAAAGGCAGGTCTATAACCAGGACGGACATTCATGTCCGTCGCATGGCCACGAATCTCTGTCAAAGCGATAATCAGCGTAACTCCGCAATCCCGCGACTGAGGGACGCTGTTTTGCGAATCTCTCGGACTTGAATGTCCAGGCTACATGACACTCAACCAATCACTGCTCTGTTCGCTCGCTCGATGTGTGATCATTGCCAGCATCGCCGTTTGGCCGGTTGTGATGCTGGTTACCCGCATCGAAAATGCACCCACCGTTCGGTCGCGGCGAATACGATTACTGTTGGCCGTGTTTCCGTTCTTTCTGCCGGAATTGCTGATCGGATTTAATTATCGTCTGACGGCGACTCAACTGACTTCCGGAACCAGCCCTCTGACTGCCGCGATCTGCACCGAAGGATTATACGGTCTGCTGATGCTGTCTCGGTGCATGGCTGTCGGCGTGGCGCTGTCCATGCTGCTGCCGCGCGGAAACTCGACCGATGAATCGCTGCATTCGTGGGTTCTGCTGCGTAACAGGTTGCCGTTGGCAACATGGTGGGCTGGCTGGCTGCGGTTGAAGATTTCAGGAGCATGGCAAGCGCCGCTTGTCGCATGGAGCGTGATGGCTCTGGTCAGTTTTCAGGAATTTGAAACGGCCGCGCTGATGCAGATTGATCGATTTCCGATCTCGTGGTCCGTGTGGCTCTTCGACGCTCATGCGGCCCGCCTGCCACTGTGGGATTCGCTGAGGATGATGGCGGGGCCGCTGCTGTGCGAACTGGTGATGCTTGGACCGGCGCTGTACGTGCTGCTGCTGAGGCCGGCGACTGACGTAAACGAACCGTTCTGCGACCATGGTATAAACCGCGGTTCGACTGTTTGGAAGTCGATGCGCTATTCCGCGTTGCTGACGCCGGGGATCGTGCTCTTCTTGTTATGGCCACTCATTCACAATGCGTTGCCGATCGTACGCGGCGGAATGCGGATGCTGGAAAACGCGACACTGAAACAATCACTTGTTCAGATTGTGACATCGACAGGATTCGCCGTCGGGGCCACGGTCGTGTCGATGGGCATCGCCCTTCGAATTTGTACTGCGTTCAGGACTTCGTCTCGTGCGATCGCATCGCGGATATTCTGGATGAGCCTGTTACTGCCCGGTCTGCTGGGCTCATTGGTTCTCAGCCTTGGCCTGTTGGCCATGTTTCAGCTGCCTGGACTGCGAGGACTCTACGACACATGGCTCCCGATGCTGCTGGGGCAGACGCTGGCGGTACTTCCGTTCGCAGTTGCGGTCGTGCTGCTGTTGATGCGCGTCACTGATCCGACGGCACTGCATTCGGCGAAGTTGCTGGCAGTGTCTGAAGAGTCCCACATCCGCAGGCAGATGGCCGCGATTCGCTGGCGACTTACAACAGGTCGCTGGCTGCTGGGCGGACTTATCGTTGCGCACCGCTGCTTCTGGGACGTCACGGTTGCGTCCATTCTCCGCCCCGTCCAGGTGGAACCCGTCATCACGCGGCTGTACAACGAAATGCATTACGGTCGCACCGAAGCACTGATATGTCTCTCCCTCTTCGCCGCGCTGACGCCATTGGCCATCGCCGCCGTCGTCATGTTGCTGAGTCGCCTGGCGACAATCTCAGCCTCGTCGCGCTGAACGCAGAAGTCCGGTTCACTCGACGACACGGATTAAACTAGCGACAATCGTGATGTCTGGATCTCCTTCGTGTCACCGGAGCTTTGAAATGATTATCGATTCTCACCAGCATTTCTGGAAACTGGATCTGCCGTTCGACTACGCATGGCTTCACGAACCGAAGCATGTTCCCATTTGTCGGGACTTTCTGCCGGAAGACCTGAAACCACATCTGAAAGCGTGCGGCATCGACAAGTCGGTGTTTGTTCAGACTCAGCACAATGTCGCAGAAAACCGCTGGGTTCTGAAACTGGCGGAGCAGAATGACTTTATCGCCGGTGTCGTCGGTTGGGTAGATCTGGCATCAGAAAAATGCGAAGAGCAGTTGAGTGAATTCATCGCGCACCCGAAATTTATTGGTATTCGACACGTTACGCAGGCGGAACCGGACGACAATTTTATCATCCGTCCGGACATCGTACGTGGCCTGAAAGTGCTCCAGAAACACAAAGTCCCGTTCGACCTGTTGTTCTTCACTCAACATCTGAAGCACGCTCCCGCGTTGGCTCAGATGCTGCCCGAATTACCCATGGTGATCGACCATCTCTCAAAACCAAAGATTAAGGATCAGAAGATCGACGACTGGAAGAAAGATCTTCAGGCCGCCGCAAAGTTTCCGAATATCTACTGCAAACTGAGCGGCATGGTGACCGAAGCGGACTGGAAAAACTGGAAGCCCGGTGATCTGAAACCCTACGTCGATACGGCGCTGGAAGCCTTCGGTCCCCAGCGCTGCATGTATGGTTCCGACTGGCCCGTCTGTGAACTCGCCGCCAGCTATGAAATTGCGTTTTCGGCGCTCAACGAAGTTCTCGGAACCATCAGCACTGAAGATCAGAATGCGATCTTTGGTGAAACTGCGCAGAAGTTCTACGGCCTGAAGTAAGCCTCGTTGTTCATCCAACGAAGCCATCACGCTCCGCTCGTGATGAGCCTGTTTCAAACGACGTGCGACAGGAAAATCACGCCATCAGGTCATGTCTGTGCGTTTAAGAAAGTCGGCACGCCGAACCTGGGACGTAATAAGCACTCATGCACAAGTTATCGAGCATAATTCGTTTAACGGCGAGCCGTAGGCGTAGGCGAATTACAAGTACACTGGCGTCTTTTCGGCCCCACTGGCCCTGTGCCAGTGGACCGCAGGTTTGGAAACTAAACAGAAGTGGCACGAACGCGACAGGTCTGTCCCCACTGGCTTTACGCCAGTGGAACAGAGGTTTGACAACTGCGATCAACGACGACGCGCAGCCTCTTTTTCATTCTCGGCAATTGAACTCCGCTTCTTATGTTGATATGGGGACTGTTTGAATCAATGATCTCCGCCCGCTTAAGCACCAACCTTTACCTCGCGAAAGCGCGGGGCGTTGCCCACGCGGTTAAACGAAGAAACTTGGCATGGGTGCTTAACGCTGCAACTTCACTTACGCGGCCACGTCAAAGGCTCCTCTCGACGGAGCGAGAGGGCTACAATGGTTTTGGAATCACCAACCATCTGCCTACAATGCGATTCTCACCTTGCTCCCTGCGTGCCTTGCGATGGTGGCAAAATCCTGCCTTTAAGGAGTGCTCCCGATGCGTTGCGGTTTGTTTGCAGTGCGTCTCTTGTTCCTGATCGTGTTGCTGAAACCGGTCGTTGCAGACGAACAAAAGCCGCTTCCTCCCGATCATCCTGAACGCGCGAAAAAAGGGCTTGCGTTATTTAAGTCGTCGGTGCGATCAACACTGACACAGCATTGTCTGGATTGTCACGGTGGCCAATCCGTGAAAGGCGACTTCGATCTGTCGACGCGCGAATTGCTGATGAGCAGCGGGTTCGTGACGGATGCGGCGGACGACAGTCATCTGGTGGCTTTGATCGAGCACACTGCCGACCCGCACATGCCGTTTAAAAAACCGAAACTGCCCGATGAACAGATTGAGCAGATTCGCACCTGGATCAATCTGGGCGCACCGTACGATGCGCCGCTGGCGGAAAAATCAACAACGCCTGCCCTGGAAATGCAGGTCAAAGACAGTGATCGGCAGTTCTGGTCGTTTCAGACTCTGCAGCCGATCACGCCGCCGACGGTGGAAGATGCCGCCTGGTGCCGAACACCGATTGATCATTTTGTGCGGGCCAGACAGGAAGCCGTTAAGCTCTCACCCAACGCGACAGCCGATCGTCACGTGCTCATTCGCCGAGCTTACTTTGGTCTCATCGGACTGCCGCCAACGCCGGAACAAGTCGATGCGTTTGTGAATGATCCGTCTCTCGAGGCGTGGTCGAAGGTGATCGATGAATTACTTGAGTCGCCTCAATACGGTGAACGCTGGGCGCGGCACTGGATGGATGTGGCTCGGTTCGCCGAATCGCACGGCTACGAACAGGATTACGATCGCCCGAATGCCTATCACTACCGGGACTTTCTGATTCGCGCGTTGAATGCAGATCTGCCATATGACAAGTTCGTGCAGTGGCAACTGGCTGGGGATGAATTGGCGCCGAACGACCCTCTGGCGATGATGGCCACGGGGTTTCTGGGTGCAGGAGCTTTTCCGACCCAGTTGACTGAAGCCGAATTCGAATCGGCGCGCTACGATGAACTCGATGACATGGTGATGACCACAGGAGTGTCGTTCCTTGGATTGTCGATTGGATGTGCGCGTTGCCATGATCACAAGTTCGATCCGATACCCGCGCGCGACTATTATCGTATGGCCGCAACATTCAGCTCTGCAATTCGCGCGGAAACGGAGGTTGACCTGTCGCCGGAAGAGAATCGAAGACGACAACTGACATTTGACTCGCAACTGGCGGCGAAAAGACAGGCAGCGGCGGAGTATGAGAAGACTCAGCTGGGAGCCAGATTCCGCGAATGGCTGGCAACGGCCCCTGCCGCGACACCGCAGGGTCCGTGGGAGACGCTGCATGTGGTCTCAGCCGAATCATCGGCAGGGACGAAATTTGAGCTGCAGCCGGATGCCTCAATTCTGTCCACTGGAACGGCACCGCCGCAGGAAGTCATCACGATCGTGGCTGATTCGTTTCGTCCGGGCGTGAAAGCTCTGCGAATTGAGGCGTTGACGCATGACTCGCTTCCGCAACACGGCCCCGGGCGTGCAGGGAACGGGAACTTCGTGCTGGGAGATTTGCTGGTGAAGGTTGCGCCGGTTAATGCTTCCGGCGCGGGCGACAAACTGGAAGCTAATCCCATGAAACTCGTGGCCGCACGAGCCACACATCAGCAGAACACGGATTCACTTTCCGTCGCCGCATCAATTGACAGCGATCCGGTCTCCGGTTGGGCGGTGGATGCAGGAGGCATCGGCAAAGACCAGGCGGCGGTGTTCGATCTGGAGCCGTCCGCTGAGTTCACCGGCAGCGCGCGATGGACGATCACGTTATCTATGAATCATCCAAATCCCCAGCATACGCTCGGGCGTTTTCGTCTGTCTGTTTCAGATCAGGCTCAGCCAATGCCGGAAGTTGGCAGCAGCGGACCGGATGCAAAAGTCCTGCACGCTCTGGAAGTGCTTCGTAAGAGCATCGACGAATCATCCGATGCCTGGAAGACCGGCCTTGCATGGTTCGCCACCAGCGATGCAGAAATGAGCTCACTGCGACAGGCCGTACTGGACCTCGAAAAGCAAGGCCCCGGTTTGCAGAGGGCCAAAGTCATGGTGACCAGCGAAGGCCTGCCGCACATGAGCCACCACGCTGACGATCGTGGCTTCCCGCATTTTTATCCGGAGACGCACCTGCTCAAACGCGGCGACGTCCATCAGAAGCAGGAAGTCGTCAACGCCGGATTCCTGCAGGTTCTGGCTCCGGCGGGCGTTGAACTGTCTCATTGGCAGGTCACGCCGCCCGAAGGCCGGACTCGTACCAGCTTCCGTCGCGCGACTCTGGCGAGTTGGATGACCGATCCCAAACAAGGTGCTGGCAGCCTTGCCGCGCGCGTCATGGTCAATCGATTGTGGCAGCACCATTTTGGTCGCGGCCTTGTTTCAACGCCGAACGACTTTGGAATTTCCGGCGAACGCCCCAGTCATCCGGAATTGCTGGATTGGCTGGCGTCTGATTTGATTGAGCACGGCTGGACACTCAAACACCTGCACAAGCGGATCATGATGAGTCAGACATACATGCAGTCCGGTGCGTACGATGAACCACGCGCCGTGATTGATCGGGAAAACGTGCTGCTTTGGCGACGCGCTCCGCAGCGGCTGGAAGCCGAAGCGATTCGAGACTCGATGCTGGCGGTTTCCGGGCGACTGGACCTGACTCAGTTTGGTCCCGGAACACTCGACCAGAACATGACTCGCAGAAGTGTGTACTTTTTCATCAAGCGAAGTCAGTTGATTCCGATGATGATGCTGTTTGACTGGCCGGAACATCTCGTCAGCATCGGCCAGCGCCCCGTCACCACGATCGCACCTCAGGCGCTGATGTTTATGAACAGTCCGCAGGGGCGAGATTATGCCATGGCGTTTGCCAAACGATTGCCGCAGGATGCACCTGAGCGAATCGTCCGCGAAGCATGGCGACTGGCATTTGGGCGAACTCCCTCGGAGGCCGAATCTGTGGCGAGCGTAGAGTTTCTGAAGCAACAGCCGGACCCGGATCAGGCCATTGTGAATCTTTGCCAGACAATTTTGAGTATGAATGAATTCGTGTATGTCGAGTGATCAGGGTGAGTGGCTCAAACAGAGTGAATAGCAAGCAGCAATCTGGTGTGTTTCGCTTCACTGCACACACGCTACCAATCACAGGAGATCTTCAAAATGACGATGCCTTCATTTTTAACTCGACGCAGCCTGCTGCAGCGCAGCGGTTGTGGACTTGGGATGCTGGGCCTGGCAGGCTTACTGCGTGATGAGGGGCTCCTTGACGCGGCGTCCGCCGAAGACAGTCTCGGCAATCGATCGCTCAATCCGCTGGCTCCGCAGTCCGGACATTTTGACGCGAAAGCCAAACGCGTGATCTGGATCTTTATCAACGGTGGCCCAAGTCCTGTGGACACATGGAACTATCGGCCTGAACTGACGAAGTGGAACGGCAAGACGATTCGCGAATTCGATCCGGAGTTTCAGAATACGACGGGCTTTTTCAAGGACGCCGTCGGCAATCTGATGCAGTCGCCGTTTACGTTCACTCCGCGCGGTGAGTGCGGCAAGATGGTGCCTGATATCTTTCCTCACCTTGGCGAACACGTCGATCGCATGGCCGTGATTCAGTCCGGCTACACGGAATCGAACAATCACTCCCCGGCCCTGTTCGCGATGAATACCGGATTCGCGCGGATGGGATTTCCGTGCGTGGGCTCGTGGGTCACGTATGGCCTCGGCAGCGAAAGTGCCAATCTGCCGGGCTTTGTCGTGATGAGCGATCCGAAAGGCCGCGGACTGCCCAAGGGCAGCGCGGCCAACTGGAGCGCCGGATTTCTGCCGGGCGTTTACCAGGGAACATACCTGCGTCCGCAGGGGGAAGCGATTGATAACCTGGTGCGACCTGCGTCGCTCACGGAATCCGCTCAGCGGAATGAACTGACCCTGCTGAAGCAGCTCAACGGACTGCATCAGGAACAGCATGCAGCAGATACAGAACTCGCGGCGCGGATTGAGAGCTTTGAACTGGCATATCGCATGCAGGCGGCAGCGCCGGAAGCACTGGATCTGGCGACTGAGCCGAAACACATTCAGGATCTGTACGGTATCGGCGATGAACAATGTGACCACTTTGCGCGGCAGTGTCTGACGGCTCGTCGCCTGGTCGAACGTGGCGTTCGCTTCGTACAGATTTACTCCGGTGGAATGGAGAATCAGCGATCCTGGGACGGCCACAGCGACATTGAAGGCAACCACCGGCAATTCGCCGGAGAAACAGATAAGCCCGTTGCCGGATTACTCAGTGACATGGCGGCGAGTGGTCTGCTGGACGACACGCTTGTCATCTGGTGCGGAGAATTTGGTCGGCTGCCGATCGCGCAAACCGGAGACAAACCAGGCCGCGACCATAACCCTCACCACTTCTGCGCCTGGCTCGCCGGGGGCGGTGTCAAAGGCGGAGTCAGCTACGGGAACTCAGATGAGATCGGGTACAAGTCCGTGGAAAACCGAGTCCACCTCAACGACCTGCATGCCACGATTCTGCATCTGCTGGGCATGGACCACGAACGGCTGACCTACAAATACAACGGCCGCCGTTTTCGACTGACCGACGTCGCCGGTCATGTGATTCAGGACATCCTTGCGTGAAGGCAGGTCAGTTAATGCAAAGCGTCGCAATCTTTGTAGACGTGCAGAACATCTTCTACACGGTGAAGGAATGCCATGGATGTCATTTCAATTATACGGCATTCTGGGAAGCCGTGACCACGGGACGGAAAGTCGTGCATGCCTTCGCGTACGCTATCGATCGTGGTGACCCAAAGCAGATTAAGTTTCAGCAGATCCTCAAGTCCATCGGCTTCGAAGTGAAACTCAAGCCGTTCATTCAGAGAAGCGATGGGTCCGCGAAGGGTGACTGGGACGTGGGCATCACACTTGACATGATCGAGCTTGCCAGGGAATGTGATGTCGCCGTGCTGGCCTCCGGCGATGGCGACTTTGACCTTGTCGTCAAACGACTCCGTGACAACCATGGCGTGGAGGTCGAAGTGTACGGGGCACGAAAGCTCACTGCGGCCAGCCTGATCCAGGCCGCAACCCGGTTCATCCCCATTGAGGGGCGACTCCTGCTGTCGAATTAGTTCGGTCGGCTCGCTTCATTGATGGCGGCTCGATACGATGTGGAACTTCACATCGCTCGGCCTTCCCAAACCCCACCTGGAGAGAACTCGTGATTGTTCGCCTTTTGCCAATGTTGATGCTGCTCGCTCTGTATTCCCCATTGAGCGCCACTGCCGAAGACTGGAGCCAGGAGCAGATTCCGAAACTCCCGACGGGGGAAACTCCGGTCCAACTTTTCAACGGTAAGGACCTTGATGGCTGGGTGGGTTACATCGGGAAATATTACTCCGTGGAAGAAGGCATGATCGTGGGGCGAAATTCTGCCGAGAACGCGCCGAAGTCGAGCACATATCTGATGACAAAGAAGTCGTTCCGCAACTTTCGACTGATCTTCGAAAGCCGACTTGTCACCAGTGAAATGCACTCCGGGATTTCGCTGTGGGGTAAGGCGATCGAGAAAGACGAAGGACCGTTTACGTATCAGGGGCATCTGGTGATGTATCCGTCCGCCTATGGATACTATGACCTGTTTCGCCGCAACAGTGTGTATCAGGACACGCTGGGGGTTGCGCAAAGTGTTGGAAAACAGCATGACTGGAATCGTATGGAGATCCTTGCCATCGGTCACCGCATCCGCCATATCGTCAATGGACGACTGGTCGCCGACTGGGCAGATCCTCAGCCGGAACTCTGCGAATCCGGCCCGATCGGTCTGCAACTGCATTCCAACAAAGTCGCTCAGGAAGTTCAGTGGCGTGGTTTGGTTCTGACAGAGAATCCCGCGGATCAGTTGGTCACGGCCGAAAGCTACGACGCCGGTCTGATCGTCGCCGGTAAACCGGCCGAATCGGGTCTCGATGAAACTTCGCTCAAGCAGATCGAAACCCGCATGCAGGAGTTCGTGGCGGCCAGACAGATCGCCGGTGCTGTGACACTTGTGGCACGGCGAGGGCGAGTGGTCCATCTGGGAGCAGTTGGCAAGGCGGACGTCGCTGGGGGACGTGACATGGCGGCCGATACCGTGTTTGCAATCGCTTCGATGACCAAGCCGATCACTGCCGCAAGCGTGATGATTCTTCAGGATGAAGGTAAGCTGAAGCTGGACGATCCAATTTCAAAGTACATCCCGGTGTTCAAAGATACAAAGGTCACCGGCGGCAAAGCGCCGAGTCGCGAAATAACGATTCTTGACTGTCTGATTCACACGAACGGCCTCGTGAGTGATCAGCGCAACGTGGGAACGTTGGCGAACACCGTTGAGCTGTTGGCAAAATCCGAACTTGCGTTTGAGCCGGGTTCCAAATGGCAGTACGGTCCGGGCCTGAGCGTCGCTGGTCGCGTCGTCGAAATTGTTTCCGGCAAACCGTTCGATCAGTTTCTGGCGGAACGTATCTTTGCTCCGCTGGAAATGAATCAGACATCGTTCCATCCGACAGATGAGCAGTTCCAGCGACTGGCACTGCTGTATCAGCCAACGGCCGACAAAAAAGACATCGAACGCGGCAATCATTGGCTGTATGAAGTGAATGCCGGGACGTCTCCAAATCCTTCCGGTGGCCTGTATTCCACTGCCAGTGATCTGGTGCGATTTTATCAGATGGTTTTGAATGGCGGCGATCTGAACGGCAAGCGTGTCCTTTCGGCGGATGCGGTGCAGCAAATGACGTCGCTGCAGTCCGGTGAACTGGAGACCGGGTTCACACCAGGGAACGGTTGGGGACTGGGCTTCTGCCTGATTCGTAAACCACAGGGAGCGACCGAAATGCTGGCTCCAGGATCCTTCGGCCATGGTGGGGCGTTTGGAACTCAGGGCTGGATTGATCCAAAGCAAGAGATGATTTTCGTACTTTTGATTGCTCGGCAGGGTTTTCCTGGCGGCGATGCGTCTGATGTCCGGGCTGACTTCCAGCGACTTGCGGTCGGTGCGATTCGGGATTGAATGCATGCGTGATTTCGATCGGATTGCCAGGCGGCTGATTGCGGCTGCAGATCAGCCGCTGGCGGATCGAATCGCCCTGCTGAAGCGACTCTGCCCGGAACTCGTGCATCAGATTGAAACAGATCGCGGTCCGAGTGGGCCGCTGATTTTTTGGGGACGCTGTCGAAACTTCGACGAGCTCGCGGGGCAGGTCATCGTCGATCCGGCGATTCTGGAAACGGTGTTTCGGATTGCCGAGCAACCATTCTCGCTAGCGCACCCTCATGCCGGGCTGCAGCATACATACAGCTATTTGCTGAGCGTCATCGACACGCCGTACGGACGCAAACGCGATCGCTGGGTCAGGACATCGCTGGAATCAGCCTTCGGCCTGCCACCCGATGTGCTGGGGCCGTCGCCGACTGACGGAACTCTGCTTGCCAATGCAACATGGCTGGCTGGCAGCATTGCGTTCCAGGGCCATGACCGCCTCAAATGGATGCAGCGATGTTTATCTAAAAGAGTTGCACGTTCACTGACAGATATGAAGCTTGATCGCCTGAAAGGATTTCGATTCAGAGAGACCACCACATTTTCGACAAACGGTGGATTGTGTGCAAAAGTATCGTTCGTGACGGATCTCATCCGCATGCCATTTGTTGAAGAGGGCAAAAGTGAGGAGACCTGGTTGCTGGTCTACAGCATTGAAGACGATCGAAGCCGTCATCCGCAACTCATCACACTGTTTGCCGTGACGGACGAGTTCATACAGGCAATTCAGGACCGTGCCGCGACTCTCCGCCGCAGCGATATTCGTCCGCGGTACAACGCATATGTCTCTGGTTTTCCATCGGCAGGCTGTGCCGGGAAAGTGCAACTTGTCCGACGCTGAAAAGGCTGAATGTCGTCAGTTCAAAACTGTATCGCCACCAGATAAATCAAAGCGACAAGGCTGCTGACCCCCATGAACCGAATCGACGTTGTTACGTAAGAATACTTGAAGCCGGAGATATGGGAATCAATCAGCAGACAGGCCGCCACTTCTTTTCGAAGTCCACCATCACCCATCGATTCGCACTCGGCAATGAATCGTTCGACATCGTCGAGTTTGAATGCCGTGCAGATGGCAGCGGGATGAAAATGCGAGCTGTGGCCCAGGGCCGGGTGTTTGCCTTTCCGGCGAAAGGGCAGTATGCATCGGAACGCACAGATGCCGGACACCAGCAATAAGAGCAGCCACACTGCAAAAAGACCAATGACCAATTTTGTCCACCACACGGTTGGATGGGCAGCGACGTCTTCATCCAGATAGCTCTTCAGTGTCGGGATGACCAACCCCGCAATCGCGCCCCCAACCGTGAGCACCACGGCCGCTTTCGCATCGGCAAACCGAATCCATTCAGCGATGACGTGGTACCCTTCGATCAGATTGGCCGTTTCGAGATTCGACGCTACGATTGTCCTGTTTGAATCAGTCATCAGCGTCTCGGAAGTACTGCGGCCAGGAGTGCTTGGAGTTTCAGACATTTGATGCACTTTATGAATGAATAGAATGGATGAGTCGGCTTTCAGAACCCAGTCGGGGGCGCAATCTTAGATCATTCAGCAGACAACCGGAAGGAATTCCTGCCCAGGCTGCACGGTCGGCCATTTTAATGACTCTGCGCGACCTGCAGGTGTGCCTGCGCTCCGCTTGTCACACCCTACAGATTCACGAACTGGCCAGCCGTGGCCTGAGATCGCGGTGGGCTTCCTCACTGCACAGCTCGCCGCCGCAGCGTGGCACCGCCGGAGAGATTTGCGACGGAGGCAAAGCCGTGCTGTTTCAGAATGCGCTGCGCCACATGGCCTCGCACGCCGACGCCGCAACTGACGACCGTCGGCTTCGACGCATCCAGTTCGTGCAGTCGATCGCGCAGTTCATCCACCGGAATGGCGATCACCGCAGCGCAGCCGGTGAGTGGTGCTTTGGCGATTTCGGCCGCCGTGCGCACATCGACGACCTGAAATCCTGACAAATCCGCGTCCGGGTCCAGGAGATCTCCCAGTCCGTCCAGTTGATTGCAAGCTGCAAACGCTGCCTGATGAACAGGATCCTTCGCAGATCCGTACGGCGGCGCGTAGGACAGATCCAGACCAGTAAGATCGCGGACTGTCGCCTTGAACGCCATTGCCGTCGCAATTACGTCGATGCGTTTATCAACCCCGTCCTTGCCAATCGCCTGAGCTCCCAGCACACGACCATCGTCTGCAGCATAGATCAGCTTCAGCGTGATCGGCGTGGCGCCGGGAAAGTAGCCCGCGTGTTGCCCGGCCACGACTGTCACGCAGCGAAACTGGAGTCCCGCTCGCGTTGCCGCCTTGGCCGATAACCCTGTCATCCCTGCAGCGTATTCGAAGACGCGCACGATCGCGGTGCCCAGCACCGCCGAGCTGGCGGCTGCCGTACCCGTGGCTGCATGTTGACCGGCCAGACGTCCCGCGCGATTGGCGGGGCCGGCGAGAGCAACGCGCATCGATTGGCCGAGCGGGGCTGTCAGATATTCCGCCGCATCGCCGACCGCATAGTTGTCCGGATCAGATGACTGACAATACGAATTCGTCGCGATGCCACCGGTCTTGCCGATTTCCAGACCGGCTTCAATTGCCAGCTGCGTATTCGGACGTACGCCCATGCCAAGGATGATGAGCGAGCCCGACAGTGTCTTGCCATTCAGCAATTCGACGCCAGTGGCGTTTCCGGCAGTATCTTGCGTGATACAACGAATGCCACTGCCGAGTTCCAGAGTAACGCCGCGACTACGCAATTCATCCTGCAGCGGTGCGACCATTTCCGGATCCATCGGCGGCAGCACCTGGCCCTGCAATTCCGCGAGTGAGACAGCAAATCCGAGCCCCACAAGCTGCTCAACCATTTCCATCCCGATAAAGCCCGCCCCGATCACCACGGCCCTGCGTACTGCGGTCGGAGCCTGGTCCACCGCCGCACGAATTCGATCCATATCGGCGATATTGCGAAGTGTGAAAACACCTTTGGCGTCAGTGCCGTCCATCGTTGGCACAAACGGTGCTGCACCGGGGGAAAGAATGAGTTTGTCGTACGGCTGAGCGTATTCAGTGCCGTCATCGACTCGACGCACAAGCACATTTTTTCCCTGGCGATCGATCCGCACGGCTTGACTTCGCGTGCGCACGTCGAGTCGAAAGCGGCGTTCCAGAAGCTCTTTCGTCGCAACCAGCAATTGTCTGCGATCCGGAATCTCACCGCCGATGTGATACGGCATGCCGCAGTTGGCGAAAGAAACAAACTCGTCCTTCTCCAGCAGAATGATATCTGCATGTTCGTTGCAGCGCCGAGCTCTCGTTGCGGCAGACGCACCACCTGCGACTCCACCGACAATGACGATCTTCAGTTTCTGTAGAGACATTTTGTATTCAATTCCTGGTTACAGGCGAGATGTCCGTCATGGAACAACGGATGCAGCAGAAATCGCGATCCTGTGTTCGCAAAAGTGTCGTTTTTGACCGGGCGGAGTACAACGCATGTTACAATGCGCCAGCGTCAAAACGCTCATTCGTGCCTTTGGGCGAGCGGCAGATTTCTGGTTACCGTCGAAAACCGGGGGCTAGCGCCCAATGGCTAATAAAATCAGCCGCCACGCGCTAGCGTCCGGTTGTTCGGCATGGTAGTTCCTAATCTGCCGCTCGCCGTTGTCACACAGCGCGCCACGGGAGCACGC
>Ga0105046_10002034_pt1 | contig 31711 bp, 18 predicted proteins | sample MAT03_FD_78385 | JGI IMG/M metagenome (GOLD analysis project Ga0105046, IMG submission 78385) | Freshwater microbial communities from Lake Fryxell liftoff mats and glacier meltwater in Antarctica - MAT-03 (megahit assembly) | ecosystem: Environmental > Aquatic > Freshwater > Ice > Liftoff...
ACATAGCGCGGCGGCGAGCCAAGTCGCAGAAGAACAATCGCCGGGAATCGATTTTGAACATACTTTAAAATCGGTTTTTGGGATGGCCTCTCTCCAAACGATGGAGGGGGGCTTTTTTTATTTACTACACCCGGATGAATATTTTTCTTTTGTACAGCACCCAGCACACGCTCCAGATCACGGCCGTATAGGAGATCGCACAAAGCAGGGAACCCAGTTCGGCCTGTTCGATGGGGTAGAACACGTTTTTGTAAATCCAGTAGTAGCCACCCCGAGATTTGCCTTCTGCGTCGGTGTATTTGAACAGATTGAGGGTTTTCATCAATAGACCCGCCAGTACATACGCGAACAAAGGATTGGAACCAAATACCAGGAAGGGTTTGGCAGGTGCGCGCCAGCCTCGAATATCAAGCGCCCAGATGCAGAAAGCCAGAAAAATCATCGCCAATCCACCTACATACAACACATACGAACTGGTCCAAAGCGGCTTGTTGATGGGGAACGCCAAATCCCACAGCAGCCCGGCGGCGCCCAACGTCGTGCCATACCACAGCAAATCATACACCAGTTCGCCTTTGTTATCGCCGTGCCGGACGATCAGGCTGCCCGTGAGGTAACCGAGTATCAGGGTTACCGAAGCCGACAACGTTCCAAGTACTCCTTCAGGGTCGAATGGAATGCCGAAGCCCTTGTATAAGTGGGCTTCCCCCAATAGCGCAATATCTATCTGGCCGGGCAGGTTGGTCGCCAATGCATACGGATCATCGCCGCCGCCCAGGTGCAGCAATGTCCAGTAAACCGCCAGCATCAGTCCGGCTGTAATCGTAAGTACGGGTCGTGGCAGCAATACGCACAAGAATGCACCCAGTCCGTATGCCAGCGCGATGCGTTGCAATACGCCCATGATCCGCAGCGCCGACCAGTCTTTGCCAAAAAACGGATAGGAATTGAGTGCCAGGCCGATGAGGAAAATCAGGGCCGTACGCCGCAGGATTTTCCGGGTCAGTGCGGGCGTGAGATTTTGGTTGAATTTTGAAAACGAAAACCACACCGATACCCCGACGATGAACAGGAAAAAAGGGAAGACCAAATCCGTCGGTGTACAACCATGCCATTTGGCGTGGCGGAGCGGAGCAAAGACGTGATCCCAGGTGCCGGGATCGTTGACTACGATCATCAGGGCGATGGTGAGGCCGCGAAAAAAGTCAAGGGAGAGGTAGCGCATAGGAGGGGGAAGGTTTGGACAAAAGTAAAACATCCGCGTCAATCCTAACTATCCACATTTTCTTACCCCGCCTCAAACACCATGGCGTCATGCCCCAATTGCCTGAAATCCACCGGCGTCACCGACGAAACGCCTGGCTCGGGCATATAAACGCCGTAAATCGTATCCACAGCCGCCATGGTCGCCTTGTTGTGTGTCACCACAATGAACTGGGAATCAACCGAAAACTGGCGAATAATGCGGTTGAATTTTTCAATGTTCGCGTCGTCGAGCGGCGCGTCCACCTCGTCGAAGATACAGAACGGGGCGGGTTTGAGCAGGTAGAGCGCGAAGAGCAGTGCCGTTGCCGTGAGGGTTTTTTCACCGCCTGAAAGTTGAGCGATGGTCTGCGGGCGCTTGCCTTTGGGCTTGGCGATGATGTTGATGTCCGAGTCGAGCGGTGAGGCAGGGTTGGTGAGCAACAGATCGGCGGAGTCATCTTCGGTGAAAAGTGTGCGGAATACCTTGATGAAGTTTTCGCGCACCTGAGCGAAGGATTCGAGGAAGCGAGCGGTGGCGGTCTCCTCGATTTCTTTCATGGTTTGCACCAGGTTTTCCTTCGCTGCGAGGATGTCGTCGCGCTGCCCGGCGATGGTGTCGTGGCGCTCTTTAATTTCGTTGTACGCCTCGATGGCCATCGGGTTGATTTCACCGTAAGTGTCGAGCCGGCGCTTCATGGCGTTCACGTCTTTTTCGAGCGCATCGCGCTGGAAAAGCGGGTTCGGTTCCTGGTTGATGACATCGTTTACACCGAGGCCGAATTCTGCGCGTAACCGCTCTCCGATGGCGGTGATCTCGAATTTTACGTCGTTGAATTTTTCCTTCAACCGATTGACCAGCACCTGCAAATCCTGTTGTTTGCGAAAATTCTCGCGCTGCTTGTTTTCGAGTTCGTGAATTTCATTACGGGCTTTAAAATAAGCCTGTTCCACGCCACTCAGGGTGGCTTCTTTTTCCTTTTTTTCTGCGTACGCCAGTTTTAATTCCTCGTCTATCCGTTGGATATCGGTTTGAATTAACCCGACTTCATCTGCATTTCGAACGAGTGTAGTCTGGGCAGTAGCAAGCGTTTGACGCAATTCTTCGCGGCGCTTTTCGCGGAAGGTCAATTCCTGCCGAAAAGCGTTGACCTTGTTCTGCTGGCGGATGAACTCGATGTTTTTCTGGTTGTAGTTGGCACTGGCCTGACTGAGTTGGTCGGCTACGTCGCGGAAGGAGCCGTCGGCGTTGGTGAGCCGCTCGCGGGCAGCATCGGCGGATTGCTGCCTGGTAACGAGTTGGGCTTCGATGGTGGTATTGCTGGCGATCAGTGCTGCAATGCGCTGGTTGGCATCGCCTGCCTGGGCATCGAAATTGGCTACAAATGCAGCGATGTTGTCGCGCTTGGCTTGCATACCGGCTTTTTCCTGGTTGAGGCGGTTGAGTGCCTCGCGCTCGCGCTGGAGCAGGGCCGATTGATCGGCATTTTTTAACGCAGCCAGGTGGGTGCGAAGGGTGCTGAGTTGGCTGTTAAGTTGATTTTCAGTGGATTCAAACTTCTTGATCTCTGTGTCCAGGATTTCCAGGTTTTTCTTGCGGCCGATTTTTTTACCTTCAAAAAGGCCGACGGAGCCGCCGCTCATGCTGAATTTTCGGCGGGTGAAAGTGCCTGATTTGGACAGCAAAACAGTGTTGTCATTGCCTGAACCTAATGAGAGGGGTGCGGGAGAATCGTCCACGATCAATACGTTTTCAAGCAGAAACTCCACCAGTGGCCGGTACTGTGATTCAACTTCCACCAGTTCCACGGCCCGCAAGCCACCGGGCAACAAAGTCAACGGCGGCTGGTAATCCTTGAAAGCGTCGAGCAGGAAAAAGTTGGCCCGGCCTTTTTGGCTCTGGCCGAGCAGACCGATTGCTTTTACGGCGTCGTCGGCGTTGGGCACGATGTAGTAGTTCAGATAAGGCTCCAGGTAGTTCTCGATGACGATGCGGTATTCTTCGCGTACATAGATCAGGTCGGAAAGCAAAGGGCAACGTTTGGCCCATTCCTTGTCCTGGCTCAGGAACTTGATGCTCTCGGGAAATCCTTCGAGCGACTCGACCATACTTTTGGTGAGTTTGAACTCATTGCGGCGGGCATCCAGTTGGCGGTTGTGATCGGCCAGTTTTTTTACCAGCACGTCCTGCTGGGTTTCCGTAGCGGCGATGTCGGCCTTGCGCTTGGTCTCCCCCGTGTCCAAGTCGTTGATTTTCTTAACCTGCGCAGTTTCTATGGTAGCTTGTTCGGCCAATTTTTTTCCCAGGCCCTGCATCTCTTCGCGACGCGTAGCGATGTCGCTCATCGTGCGCTCTACATCGCGGCGCAGGTTTTCCACCTGGTTGGTCTGAATGGCTTTTTGTTTTTCCAGTTCCACGATTTCGCGCTCGACGGTCTGCTGGGCCTTTACGAATTCATCGAGGTTGCCTTTCAGCAGGTTGTGGTCGGAGCGGACTTTTTCTAACTGTTTCAGAGCGGAGGAAAGCGCGTCTTCCAGTTCGGTTTCCACGGTGCGCTCATAGTTGACATCGGTCTGGTAACCTTCGATTTCGGTTTCGAGCGTACGCAGTTGTTGGGTGCTGTGGGTGATCTGGTCTTCGAGTCGGCGCACGTCGTTGGTGACGAAGGAAAGTTTTTGCGCCAGCATATTTTTCTCGTTCTCCTTGCCGCGGATACGCCCGGTAAGGCGGTTCACGTCCTGCTGCTGTTCGCTGAGGCTGGTTTCTTTGTCAGTATGGCTCTTGCGCTTGGCTTCGGTGTCGGCTTCCAGCAAGCGGGTCATGGCTTCCGTGCTGCGGTAATTGTCTTCCTCGCGGGTAATTTGAGTTTCGAGTTCCTTGTAGGATTTTTTGTGGCGGGCCAGGTTTTGTACTGCTAATTCGACGCTCAGTGTTTTGTATTCGTCTTTAAGCGCATAAAATTTCTGAGCGCGCTCGGCCTGCTTCTCCAGTTTTTTGAGTTGGTCGGTGATCTCGAACAACAAATCCTCCACCCGGTCAAGGTCGGCAGCGGTGGCTTCGAGTTTTTGTTGGGTTTCGTGTTTGCGGGCTTTGTACTTGCTCACGCCGGCAGCTTGCTCGAACATTTTGCGGCGGGCCTGCTCCCGGTCGCTGAGCATGTCTTCCACCATGTTGAGGGCAATGATCGCATAACTGTCGGGACCAATGCCTGTGTCGAGGAAAAGTGAAGTGATGTCTTTCAGGCGGCAAGTGACGCTGTTAAGCCGGTACTCGCTTTCGCCACTGCGGTAGAGGATGCGGCTGATGCTGACCGTCCCATAGTCGGTGGGCAGCACGTTTTTGGTGTTGTCGAAGGTGAGCGTGACTTGCGCCATCTGGCCTTCTTTGCGCTTTTTAGTACCATTGAAAATGATCGAAGCCATTTTATCCAGGCGCAACTGGCTGCTTTTTTGCTCACCCAATACCCAGCGGATCGCATCCACGACATTGCTTTTGCCCGAGCCGTTGGGGCCGACTACCCCCGTCACGTCCGAGTTGAAGTGGAGGACGGTTTCGTTGGCAAAACTTTTAAAACCTTTGATTTCTAATGACTTGAGCCGCATATCGGTATCCTGGAACTCCGTTCCGGGCTAGGTTCGTGGCCGGAACGGAGTTCCGGGATACAAAAAGTGGGCGAAAATAGCAGATGGGGATGAAATGAGGAAGGGGAAGTTTTCAACAACTGCTTTTACTGAAGACTTTGTTCAGCGTCGGTTAAAATATCCCGCATTTCGCCCTCCTCGCGCCTTCACGAAGAAAAAATCTGTCTCGCTGATTCATACGTCCACTGCCGGATGCGCCACGAGGGAATTATCAACGCAAACCCGAAAGAATGCCCTGCCTTTGCTGTTTGCGTTATAAATTTGCCCGCCTTGCAAATTCTCATAGACTCAAAAGATCAGTGAAGAAAAATACAATTGCTATCCCTCTATTCTTCTTGCTCTGTTTCTTTGGCTATCTGTCATTCGATGCAATTGAGCGCCCACAGAATGTAATTTGGTCAGATGCAGAAGGCTATTATGTATACCTTCCTTCTGCCTTTATTTACAACGGTTTTGACAAAGCAGCCGTACGGGATACCAACTACCTGCGTGTTTGGCCAGGTACGGATCAAATTTACATCAAGTATACGTGCGGTGTTGCTATTTTAGAATCGCCTTTTTTTCTCACGGCACATCTGCTGAGTCGGCCTTTCGGTTACGCATCCGATGGGCATAGCCTGATTTATTGCTATGCATTGATGCTGGCCGGAATCTTTTATCTGCTGGCAGGGATGTGCTTGCTTTGGCATTCCATCCGCGCATATTACAGTCCCTGGGCGGCAGGAGCGGTGCTGGCAGGGCTGCTGTTTGGTACCAACTTGTACTACTACTCCTTTTTTCAGCCATCCATGTCCCATGTGTATAGCTTCTTTTTATTTGCTGCATTGGTCTGGAGTACAGATAAATTGCTACAGGGAGAGAAAAAAAATCAAAGGTGGCATTACCTCTTGTTTGGTTTCATTGCGAGCTTGATGGTGTTGGTGCGACCCACGAGCGTCCTCGTGTTACTTTATCCGCTTTATCGCTGGAGCAAACGAACACCTGATAAGCAGGCTTTTTTGAAAAGTCATGCGGGTTTGGTGATAATGGCTGCTGTCATAGCGATGTTAGTTTGGGTACCCCAGTTGATGTACTGGAAGTCTGTGACGGGGCAATGGCTGATGTGGTCGTATGGAGACGAAACATTCAAATACTGGAAGGAGCCCAAATTGTTCAGGGTGTTGTTCGATGCCTGGAACGGCTGGCTACTGTATAGTCCCATCGCTTTCATCCCACTTCTGGGGTTGGTATTGGGACGTCATACCAATCAGCATTCGGAGCCAATACTGATGTTTACTCTGGCTGCTGCGACCTATTTGTTTGCCAGTTGGTGGGCATGGTGGTTCGGTGGGGCTTTCGGACACAGATGCTATGTGGAGTATTATGCTTTGCTGGCTATTCCGTTTGCGGCTGTCGCTGAACGTGCATTTCGTAAAAAATGGAGCACCGCGCTTTTTGTACTCATTTGCATTTTGCTGATTTACTACAATCTGGGTCTGACGTATAACTACCGTGCTCCATGGGACGGTGAAAACTGGACTTATGACAGCGTATGGAACGAAATTAAACGTTTGTTTTGAACGTGTGGAGCGTATTGAAGAGAATTATCCATTGGACTGCCGTACTAGCAACTATTTTTGCAGCACCGTTCCTTGAAACCCACCAATGTGCTCCGTATGCAACGTTTTCCCACCAATACTGCCCGGTACGCTTCTGTATTATTGTCCGTATTAGCAGTTCTGATTACTTTTTTTCTCAGTTTTTGCCAGAAAGAACGTTTCACCACCGACCCCTCCGACAAACTCGAATTCAGTACCGACACGCTGCGCTTCGACACCGTATTTACGCAACTGGGCTCCGCGACGCGGATTCTAAAGTTGTACAACCGCCACAAAGAGAGCATCCGCATTTCTAAAATTTACCTGGAGCGCGGCGCAGCCTCGCGGTTTAACCTGAATGTGGACGGTATCGCAGGTGATAGCCAGACGGACATCGAAATCGCGCCGAATGACAGTCTGTATGTATTCGCTGAAGTGACCGTCAATCCCAACGACCAGAGCAGCCCTTTTGTGCTCAATGAAACCGTCGTGTTCGAGACCAATGGCAACGTCCAATCCGTGGTGCTGGAGGCCTGGGGACAAAACGCGATTTACCTGCCTTCGCGCTTTGTTGCGGGCGGAGCAGCAGGTTTTGGATGCGGTGGTGGAGAATGGGTTTGGGATGACCCGCGGCCTTATGTCATCTACGGTATTTTAGTAATTGACAGTTGTACCGTGCGCATTCCGGCAGGTGCGCGGGTGTATGTGCATGGTGGTTTGGGGCGCATCGAGACGGACACGGCCGTGTACCGCTACAACGATGGTTACCTCGCATTTCAAAACGCGGGCCGGCTGATTGTGGAAGGGACCAAAGACAACCCCGTGATTTTTGAAAGCGACCGCCTGGAATCCGAATTTAATGAAGAATCCGGACAATGGGTCGGGCTGTGGCTGCAAAAAGGCACCAGCGGCCACCGCATCGAGCATTGTATCATTCGCAATTCGATCATCGGGGTGCGGGTGGATTCGGCGGCTGATCTGACGCTGCGCAATACGCAGATTTACAATACGGCCGGAAGCGGCCTGATCGGCTTGCACGCGAAAATTGACGCGACCAACTGCTTGTTTTACGACAATGTGGGCCTTTGTATCCAACTCGAATGGGGAGGGGATTACAATTTTACGTATTGTACAGCCGTCAGCATCGGCGTAGACGGCGATGCGCTCGGCATGAGCAATGTGTTGTGTTTCGACCAGAATTGTATTCAGTATTCCATTTACCCGTTGCGTGCCCGCTTCCAAAACTGTATTTTTTATGGGAGCCGCGTGGACCAGATCTCGTTGTTCGACCGCGAAAGAACCGGACAAAACTTTGATTATCAGTTTAAAAACTGCCTCGTACGGGTGCGCGACCTGCTGAAAGCCAATGCGCATCCCAAGTTTTTCGACTTTTGCAACCCCTGCCGCAACGTCGACAACCGCGACACCATTTTCCTGGATACCAACAAAGACAACTATCACCTGGATACGCTTCATTCGGCAGCCAATAAGTATGCAGTGCCCGTGCCAGGGTTGGATAAAGATCTGGAGGAAAAAATGCGGGATGCTGCTATGCCGGATGCGGGGTGCTACGAGATTGAGTTTTGACCGTTGACTGTTGACCGTTGACCATTGACCGTTGACCATTGACCGTTGACTATTGACCATTGACTATTGACCATTGACCGTTGACTTTGGACCGTTGACTATTGATCATTTGGAAACATAGCAATTGGAGTAGAATCCAATCGAACAGTCAGCGGTCAATAGTCAACGGTCCAAAGTCAACGGTCAAAAGTCAACAGTCAATAGTCAACGGTCAATAGTCAACGGTCAACGGTCAAAAGTCAACGGTCAAAAGTCAACGGTCAATAGTCAACGGTCAATAGTCAACGGTCAACAGTCAACAGTCAACAGTCAACAATCAACCTATGTCCAAAGTCGTCCTCATCGGTTCTGGCCGCATCGCCTGGCATTTGGGCAAACGCCTGAAAGGCAAAGGATTGCCGATTGCTCAGGTCGTGAGCCGAACGGCTGAACATGCCCAGGCGTTGGCCGACGTATTGGGTGCAGACTGGACGGACGACTGGTCGCAGGTGCGCCCCGATGCTGAGTGGTTGCTGCTGGCCGTTCGGGACGATGCGATTGACGAGGTCGCAGCTGCACTTGCTCCTTTTACCGGTGATGCACTGGTGACACATACTTCCGGCGGAACGCCCGGTACCGTACTGGCGCCTCATTTCAAGCGATATGGAGTGTTTTATCCCCTACAATCGTTCTCTATGGATCGGACCCCCTTGTGGTCCAAAATTCCTTTTTGTGTAGATGCGGCCGAAGATTCGGATGTGCTTTTTTTGAAAAAAGTGGCCAAGATCATTGGCAATCTGGTCTACCGGGTCAATGACGCGCAACGTGCGCAACTGCACATCGCGGCGGTGTTCGCCAACAATTTTGCGAACCACTGTTTTGCGATTGCAGAAAAAATACTGGACGAGAAGGACCTGCCTTTTGAAATGCTTCACCCGTTGATGGAAGAGACGTTGGCTAAAGCCTTGCAGGACTCGCCTGAACGGATGCAAACAGGCCCTGCCGTCCGGGGCGACCTGGAGACGGTACAGCGGCATTTGAAATTGCTGGAAGACCATCCCGAATGGCAAGGCTTGTATGAGCGAATGTCGGAGAGCATTCGAACGCAGGTGAAGCCTGTTATAGGGAGCGCTTGATCTGTTTATTCCATCAGTCCGCGCCCTTCTTTGACGATCTTTTCTTCTTTGACCAATTTTTTCATCAAACGGTCCAGAATGCCATTGATAAAATCCTTGCTTTTATCGGTGGAATAAACTTTGGAGATCTCCACAAACTCGTTGAGCGTCACTTTTGTCGGAATGGTGGGGAAGTGCAGGAGTTCGCAGAGCGCCATTTTTAGCATAATCATGTCGAGGACTGCTACCCGCTCCGCATCCCAGTTTTTGAGGGTCGGCTCAATCATAGCGAACAATGCCGGATCTTCCTGGCATGTTTTGCGAAGCAATTCTTCTCCAAATTCGCGCACTGTTTCATCCGAGGGCTCGTGTTCCTTGTAAAATGCACCCTCAAAAGGCATCGTTTTCAGTGTCTTTTTCATAGCCCCCACGACGAGCGACTCGTCATCCTGCATGTTGTTGTAGCGGTCCTCCGACATCTCGATGTAGAGATCGTGGTTGGTCAGGAAGCGATATAGTTCGAGCAGGACTTTAACGTGGTCGGCATTGGTCGGCTCCGGCAGCGCGAGGTAGGCTTTATTCTCCGGGGTATCCACAAATGCCTGATACAGAGAGCGAATGTGGTCGTCGTCTATGTTTTCGTTGGCGTGGTACTTGGCGACGATCTTCAGAAACTCGACGTGGTTCGCAAGGCTCTGGGTACAGGGATTGGTATAAAGCCGGGGCTGGAATACTCTATCGTCGTCGTTCGGGAGCAGCTTGGCAGCGCGGTTGATCGCGTCTTTTTCGGCGTACTGAGTCACTCGTAGAAGGAGGTAGAGTTGGAAAATATAAAGTTCGTAGGTTTTCCAAATACCTTCGTTGTAGTCTCTCACCAGATCGGTGAAAGTCAGGTGCTCGTCGCGATTGAGCATATACAACAATTGCATTACCTTGATTCGGACGCTGCGACGACTAAGCATAAAATTTCAAAGGACGTTTGTGAATGTGTACTGGAATTTCGGACGCAAAGAAACGAAAAACCTCGCGCAGTTTCAAACTACCTTTGCTTGTAGTATAAATCTAAATCATGCAAGACAGAAAAACCCTCTTCTGGTCGGGCGTAGGGATCTACGGAACGCTCGCTATTCTATCCGTCATTTTTTATAAAGAGCGAACCGTTTTTATTGACATCGCTTTTCATTTGTTCTATATCCTCAAGGATGGTGCCCTGGCGATCCAGAACAACCGCTTCGGAGCCGTTTTTACCCAATTGTTCCCCTTGATGGCCTCCAAAGCCGGGCTGTCGCTTTCTCAGGTGATGATCGCTTACTCCATGGGGTTTGTGATTTACTATGCCACTCTTTTCTTTCTTTGTCTTCGCCTCAGCCGTCCGCATGCCCTGATGTTGCTCTTGTTCAATGTAGGGATGGTGACGGACACCTTCTATTGGATTCAGTCTGAATTTTCACAAGGCGTTGCTTTCAGTTTGCTTTGGTGGGCGGTGATTGCGCATTACGGCCGGCTGGAACGGGTGCCCGCCTGGGTGACCGGGCTCTCTGCTGTCATGTTGCTTTTTGTGGCATTTTTTCACCCAGTATTGGCGGTTGTGATGGTTTTTTTGTTCGCTTTCCACTGGGTGCACAGCGATTATCAGGTGCATAAAAGATTGATATTCAGCGGGCTGGTTTCATTTTTGGGAATTATGGCGGTCAAGTTTTTTTTCTTTAAAACTACCTACGACGCCGAGGCGACCGATCGCCTCAACTACTTCCGGCGCTTTTTTCCCAACTATCTGGGCATGCACTCCAACACGGAGTTTTTAAACGATGTGCTGCGCCACTTCTATTTGCTTCCAGTCCTGTTGGGCATCACCGGGGTGTTTTATATCCGTCGGAAGGCGTGGACGAAACTTGCGCTCACCGCTGGCTTCTTTTTTGGATATCTGCTGGTGGTCAATGTGTCGTACCCCGATTACGGCGAGTCGTTTTATATGGAGAATCTCTACCTGCCGCTCGGATTGTTTGTGATCGTACCATTTGTGCTTGATGTGCTGCCCGCTTGGCCGGTGCGCTGGGCGACGGGGATCGTGGCAGCGATGCTGCTGCTGCGGGTCGTCCATATTGGGCTGAATCATGAAAAATTTACCGCCAGATTGGAGTGGGAGCGCAATTATCTGGCTCAAACGACTTCCGAAGGCGCCGGAAAAATGATCGTTTCTGAGCGGGCCGCTCCCATGGACACCTTGATGATGTCGTGGGGGACTGCCTACGAGTTCTGGCTCCTTTCGACCGTGGAGCAGGGCGAGACGCGCGGACTTTTGATTGATGTAGACCCTCCTTCACTGAAATGGACCACCGGACCACCTCATTCGTTTGTCACTAAATGGGGCGTTTTTGAATACAAAGAACTGCCGCAGCGATACTTCATTTTTAAAGATACCACTACAGGCTACGAGATCCGGTAAAATCCGTGTCGAATTCGTCCAATCCGTGTTCTATTGCACACGGATTGGACGAATTCGACACGGATTTTGGGACTAATCTACTTTCAAATAATCGTACGAAGCCCGTTCGGGCCAGTTCACTGCTGCTTCGTCGTTTTCTCCGGCAAAATAGTAGTGTTTCACAGCAGCCACGTCTACCAGCGCGGCGAAGAGACCGTCGCCCGCCGTTTGATCGCCGTTGGTGCCGTCGTCGTACATCGGTACGCGCTTGAAAGCAAAGCCTTTGTCGTTGCGGTAATACAACCAGGCGTTTTTGCCATTGGTGAGGCGCAGCATAAATTTTACTTTTTCTCCTTCTTTGACGTGGCTGGCTTCTGCAATGACCGGCTGAGCCTTGTTCAGCAACGGATGCTTGAGCAGGTATTCGGCTCGCTTGTCGAGCAGTTGGCGCAGGCCGATCACATTGTCAGGCCCATTCTTCATGGTTTTGTCCATGGAGTTCTGGAAATCAGTGTAGGCGTAGAGTTTCAGGCTATCCAGTTTCACCCAGGGATCTATGTCGCGCATCATCCCTTGTGCGCGTCCGTACCACTGGCCGTTTTTCAGATTGTCTGCCACTATAGTCTTCATGTGTGCCAGATACGTTTTTCGGTAGAGCGGGTTGCGCAACAGTTTGGAAATCAAGGGTCTTTTCAGGTTGTCAATGTCTGACAGCGGGGGGTATTGAACCAGCCCCTCGTCCTTGATCTCTACAAAACTCTGGTCGCGCCGCCAGCCGCCAAAAGCCATATTCAAATCCCAGATCAGCGGGTGCGCCACGCCGGTAGAGTCGAACCAGAGGTAGTAATTATGCGACAGCGACCCGTTGTAACTGTCCAGGTTGACGATGGTGTTGTTGATGGCGAGCATCCAAAGCGTTTGGTCTACATCCAGCACGGTCTCGATTTTTTCCGGCGTTTTATTGAGCACCTTGATGAGGTTCAACAGTGGCTTCCAGGCGGCGGGATCGTCCACTTCATAAAATGCGTCGTAGCAACCCGTGTTGTCGTTGAGATAGACCAGCGAGGCATTCTCACCTTTGGGACAACCTGTCTGACTGCGCACCCGTTGCCAGTTGTCCGGGTCGCATTTTACCAAATGCCCGGTGGTGGTGCCGTAGTGTTTTTTGATAAAATTGGCATCAATTGATTCTGTATTAATGTACAAGCCATAATATTTACCGTTCATATATAGTTTCGAGAAATTGCAGAGCGGTGTAGGCATATACTTCCGGATCACATCATACGCCAGCGGGTCGCGCATGAAGGAAGGATCGAGAAACGCGTTGGAAAGTTTGACGGTTGTGTGGCCGTCCTTCAGTTTCTGCGACTTGATCTTGAAATCCAGTTTGAAGTTGATCGGAAGTTTTTTGTAGGTCTCGTTGCGGGTACGGAAGTACGAACTGTTGCCTTTATAACGGATGCCGACGCTGTCGAATTTAATGCCGTTCACGGTGGCAGATGCCACCAGGCGGGCATCGGGGTTTGCTTTTTTGAGCGAGTCGAGCTTGACATCCCAGTTTTTATAAGGCAGCACTACCTTGACGTCCTGAATGCCGGAGCCATAAAAATCTTGTGCGGAACTGGTGTTTTGAAATAAAAAAAACGCCGTCACGACGGCGAAAAAAATACGCGTGGTGTTCATGTGAAAATGTCTGATTTTGCTGAAAATCAAGAAGATAGGGTAGGGGAATGGTGATCAGAATTTTTAATCTTGTGCAAAGAACGCAAAAAATAGCCGGGCGAAAAAAACGGCCTTCCGGTAGTTTTATTTTTGTCGCCTGAAACACGGGTTTCCTGCAAGGTGCCGGACGAAACAAGTGTTTCGCCGTACTTTGCGCTCAAACACAACAATACATGGAAAATCCCCAACCCGTTCCCACCGATCATCCTGCGCATCAATCCGGTTTTGTCAACATCATTGGCCGGCCCAATGCAGGGAAATCCACCCTGATGAATGCGCTGGTCGGGGAGCGTATGAGCATCATCACCCACAAACCGCAGACCACCCGCCACCGCATCATCGGTATCCTCACGGGCGAAGGTTTTCAAATGGTATTTTCCGATACGCCCGGTTATGTGAAGCAGCCGCAGTATAAAATGCACCAAAACATGAACCATTTTGTAGAAGGCACGGTGGAAGATGCCGACCTGATGCTGTTCGTGTTCGATCTTACCGAGGAATTGGAAGACGACAACCCGGTGCTCGACGTGCTCAAAAAAACCGAGGCGCCCATCCTTTTAGTGCTCAACAAGCAGGACCTGGTGGCGGAACAGCGTCTTCAGGATGTCGGCAACTGGTGGCGAAAACGTATCAAATTTGCGGACACGATCAATATTTCGGCTTCCCGCATGAGCCGGGAAGAATCGACTGCGCTGCTTCAGAAAATACTCGCTTATCTGCCCGAAGGCGCGCCGTATTACCCAACCGATCAACTCACCGACCGCCCGGAGCGGTTTTTTGTCAGTGAGATCATCCGGGAGAAAATTTTTCTGCTCTACACCGATGAAGTGCCCTACTCCTGCGAGGTCGGCATCGAATCGTTCAAAGAAACCTTCACGAATGCCGGAGTGCCCATTGCGCGCATTCACGCAGTGATCTATGTGCTTCGCGAAACCCAAAAGGCCATCCTGCTGGGAAAAGGTGGCGCAGCGATCAAAAAACTTGGCACCTATGCCCGAGGGGAGATCGAGCGGTTCATTCAGACCAAAGTGTACCTGGAACTCACCGTGAAAGTTCGCGACAACTGGCGGGACGACGAACTGGCGTTGCATCAGTTTGGGTATGGGGGATAGTTTTGGGCCGGATACTTTAAGTTTGACCTTTATATTTCGAATGCCTCTTTCAGAAGCGTTGTTCTTATATTAAAGGGATCAATCTTCCAGGCCAACCACCCTGTCTTCCAGTCTCTTGTACCGGACCCGCAAACCCGCGATCCAAAACCCCATCAGCGTCCAGCCGATGATGGCCGGATAAAACACCGCCCGCATCGTATTGTCCAAATCCTGGCTACCGAATGCCGGGTTGCCCGTTGCACCGGGGTGCAGACTGGCGAACATACGCGGCACGATGTAGAGCAGGGGAATCAGGGAAGAGAAAGCGAAGATGTTGTAAACGGCTGCCAGCCGCGCTCCTTTTTCCGGCTCATCGAATGAACTGCGCAGGATAAAATACGCCAGGTAGATCAGCAAGGCTACAGCTGTCATCAACTGCTTGATGTCATTGCTCCAGGCGGCTCCCCAGGCATATTGGGCCCAAAGCATACCGGTCACCAAACCGCAGATGCCGTACAGCAGCCCGACCTCGGCGTAGGCAGCAGCCTTCCGGTCGTAGCCCAGTTTAGAAACCCGGTTCTTGGTGTTCAACGTATTCTGGTTGGAGCGCAGCAGAAACAGGACGCTGTTCCAGGCAGAGGCGACAAACAGGAACATGAGCGCAAACCACATCGGGACATGGTAGTAGGTGTTGCGGATGCTCTCATAGATCACGTTGCGGTACGGAAAAGAGAAATCAGACTTGATATGCAAGCCGCCCACGGGATTTTCTGACCAGGTACGGCCGGGGCTTGTGGTAGCCGACGAGTCGCCGAGCGTAACCTCCAGCGCCCCCGGCAGGAGCGACACGCCATCCTCCGGATGATCCACGATGGCATTGAGCCGGGCAGATTTTTTACCATCCGGCAAGGAATGAGGGATGCTGAAAGACGCCTCTAACGTGGTGTCGTTCAGTGCCTTGATATTGGTTCCTTGTATAGCACTGGCAGAATCCAGTTCGAGCCAGATTCGGATGTCGCTGGTTTTGCCATGGGTATAAAACGAGTTATAACCGTGCAAAGTCAACTGCACTTCCCGGCCGGAACGGGTAGTTTCAGGAGCGATATGTGTGATACCAGGTTTAAGCGGGACCAACATGCCGGCGACCAGCGAGTAACAGATCAGAAAAACGGAGAGAATTTTCCACCACATAGGTGTGAGAGGAGGTTAGAGGATGAGAGGTGAAAATCAATCTTTCCAGATGTAAGGGAACAAGACGAAAGCCAGCGTGATCAGGATAGCATCAATGGCCAACAAATTGATAATGTCCCGTTTGTAGGAAGTATCCTGAATCAGCCGGAGCGCAATCTGCGAAAGCCGCACCAAGGTAAGCAGGATGGGCAATATCACGGGAAAACTCAGGATGGCCATGAGCGTGGCGCTGTTATTGGCTTTTGCTGCGATGGAAGCAATGAAGGTGAATGCAATAGAAAACCCAAGGCTCCCCAGTAACAGCACCAGCGCGAAAAGCCCGGGATCTTTCACCGGATTGCCCGCCACCACGCTGTACACCCCGAATGCGAGGCTGCTGAGCACCAGCAACAAGAGAAAATTATACAGGATTTTTGCCAGCAACAAGACGGATGGGTCGGCCAACTGATAATAATAAAGTTGCCGGGCCCCGCTCTCCTGAACAAAACTTTTTACGACTGCATTGATGCTCGCAAAAAGTACAATCAGCCAGAACAGTACATTCCAGACGGGCGGCGAGACTTTGATGCTCGCGATATACACCACGAACACCATGCTGAACATATACAGCACGATACCACTGATGGCGTAGCGCTGCCTAAATTCGAGGAGAAACTCCTTGCGCAACAGGAGGAGAAACATCTTTGGATTCATGGAGGGCAAAGTTACCGCAGCAGCGTCACCTCTCCGAATTTTTTCACCGACTGATTGCCGCAGTCTACTTCGATGACCCAGACGTATACGTCGGACTGCGCGGGTTTGCCGTCGAGTATGCCGTCCCAGGCGACTTCGTCGCGGTTTTCATACACCTTTTCACCCCAGCGGTCGTAGATCGTGAGCCGGGCCAGCAAACCGCCGTCTTCAAAGGGCACGGCCCGGAATATGTCGTTCAGGCCATCTCCATTGGGCGTGAACGCATTGGGCATCAATATTTTGCGCTGATCGCAAGGCGGTGAGAATAAAACGCGATAGGTGATCGTACCGTCGCAACCATTCGGATCGCGCACCGTCAACGTGTAGGTAAGCAAACCGGCAGAGTCAAATTCAACTTCGATTTTGGAGCAGTTGGAGCAATTCGGAACAATGGGCGACCAGGTATAAGTGGAATAACCCGAAGGCCCGCTGAGTGTGATCGGTTTTCCCGCATCTCCGAAAATAGTATCCGGGTCGGCGGGTAGACCAGGCTGCAAATTCACGAAGGAAGCCGTGATACAGTGTGTGCTGTCGCAACCGTTTTTGGCCGTGTATTTCCGGCAAACCTGACCATTCTGGGTCAGCAGCGTATCGAACGCCAACAGCGTATCTCCTTTGCAAATGCTGCGTTGCGCAGTCGTATTCAGATTGGGCAATACTTTCAGTTCCTGCCAGATGGTGCTGTCACAACCATTTGATTTTAAGATTTTTACAGCATAAATTCCTGCCACTTCGGTGATCCTTCCCGGCACTTGCACGGGGAAGCCGGGGCAGGTAGTCAGGGTTGGCAGTTGCAACGAATCGGACGGCAAGAGGGTGACGGCTGCGGTAGCGGTAGCGGTACAGGCGTTGTCAAAGGTGACGGTGACCAGATAGATCGAAGAGGTGGCGGGAATGACAGTCTGTTGCGCCAGCGCGGGATTCTGAATGCCAAATCCTTTCCATTTGTAGCCAGTTGCGCCGGGGGCTGTAACAGTCAATGTAGTGGGACTGCCTTTGCAAATCATGGCGTTGCTCGCCGACATGGACGCGGTTTGCCCGAATGTCAGCAAGAAGTGATAGCGAAGGACGCAAGTGGACGTTTTTTCCTCCAGGATCAGGGTCAATTCCTGACCGGGGGCAGTGGCGGGATCAGGCTGCAAAGCAGTCGTGGGGCAGGTTGCGCAAAACAGTCCAGCCGGAGGATTGATCCATTGGTAGTTGGCACCGGGCTGTTGTGGTATTCCGATTTCAACCGGGTCCAAATTGCAGAAGTGCTTCTTTTCTTGCGCGCCTTCCAACGCATCGGGCTTAAATATTTGCGGAGCGCAGGCGCAGTTTTCAGCGGCAGGCAGCACGACCAGCAATTCACAGAGTTGACCGGTACTGAGGTTTAAATTCCCTTCTAATGCAGTGATAGAGCCGCCTGCCGGAATGGTTTCCAAATTGCTGAAAGTTCCGACCATGATATCGCCTGCTGACACCGTTCCGTCGCCGTCCAGGTCGCGCCAGAACTGCACGGTAGTGCCATTGGCTGGCACGTTTCCGATGTTGTTGATTTGCACAGAAGCGCTGCCTGGTCCTCCGGAAGCACCCTTAACGGAGACCTGGCTGAGCGATAATTCCGGGTGCAACGGATTGATGTTCAGGAAACTTTCCCCGGTGGTGACATAGACGGTACAATGGGTTGCACTGGTCTGGCAAAATGCGATGTTGCGCACCCGCGTCTGTACGACGATGGTCTGATCCAGGCAGCCGGCAGACTGGCTGAACGCGGCGCTGAATTGAAACTTGACCACAGAACCCGCCCCTAAATTCGTCGAAAGCGCAAGCCGGAATCCGCCGGCAATCAAGGTCGGCGGACCTGCGGCAGCATTTTGCCCTGGCACATAAGAGCCAGCCTGTAGCCCCACACCGGTCGGCAACAACACATAAACACTATCACCCAACGAAGGCTGACCCAGTAAATTCAACTGCACTTCATATTGCTCGCTACCGCCACAAAAAACGGGCTGGCCACCGATCGCCTCCAGGTTCACCTGCACCCCGTAGGTCGGATTCAACCCGAGGATATTGAGCGGCTTGCCGGGCTTGTTGAGCACATTGGTGCTGCGCCCGCAAGGCTCCGTGGCCCGGGCGCCGTAGATCGGCTGGGCATTGGAGACGAAGCCACACGCTGCAATGGTGCGAAAGCGAATGCGCAGGGCGTTCTGGGGTGCGAGGTTGACACCGGGAAGGCCATTGGCAGCGATGCCCGGCTGGATATCGGCCACCCGCCAGCGCGAGGTATTTCCGGGCAGGCTCTCCGGATCGGCGATGTTCACAAACGCGCTGCCGACTGGATAGGAAATCTGACAAGAACCGGGTACGATGTTCAGGCCAGGCGGCAATTTGACGGTAGCGAACGGGTCATAGCCATAGCCAATCTTGGCATTGTAAATTTCAAGTTCAAAAAAGTCGCTGACCTCGCAGAGTTTGATGGCCGTGGGTTCTTGTTTCACATCCAGTTCTAACTCAGGATTTTGCAACCGCAACTCGATGTGGAAGGTGTCGCGCCAGCAATTGGCTTCGCTTAAATCCGTGAGCGGAGCACAGCCCCATCCGTACACCAGCATCAGTGAATCAGGATCGCAGTTGACGTTGCGGCCCCGCAATCGTAAATTGCGCTGCGTGAATCCTTGCAGCGTATTGAGTTGAAAAATGTTGTTTTTTCCAGGCAGGGCCTGACCGCCCGGCAATTGTATGATTTCAAAATTCGAAGCCAGTCCGGAAGCAGAAATTACCGCCAGCCAGAGTTGCGGGGCAGGCGGTACCACCCAGTTGCGCAGCGAGAAATCAATATCAAAAGTGGTCTCGGCAGAATACGCCACGGTGTCCTGGGTGGCCAAGCGCACATCCGGGTTGTTGCTGAAAAAGCCGAGTTTGTTGGTCAGCGAATCGGTATCTTCACTGGGCTCTTTTAAGCCGGAAGCATAGTTAAAAGTGATCACCTGGCGCGAAGTATCCGGCAGGCTGAACTGGCAATTGGGCAAAAAAGTGGTTTGCAGGGCAAGTGAAAAACCTTCATCCACCGGATTGGTGAAAGCAGTGGTAAAATCAATCTCCGCCCAATTACCAAGCGGCGTGACGGCAAGCGGAAAGTCCTTTAAGCGAGGTACACTGTCCTGTAAAACAAGGTATTGCAGTTTGCTGGAAGCGATTTCCAACCCGGCTGGCGTACTTTGCCGGTAGGTGGAAATATTGGCCAGCGGGCGCACCTCGAAGGGGAACATATTTTCCCGGGCGATGCGAAAACGCCAGCGGAAAGGTTTCACCAAAGATGAATTTTCGCAAGGTTTGATGCTGAACTGGTTGACGGAGCGGGTTTCTTTAAATCCTGAATACTGTAGTTTGGCAGAAGGAAATTTGTTCCAGGCGTATTTTTGCAGGCTATGGGTCAGGCTGGTGCGAAATCCCACAAGCGGCGGATCGGGCAGGTTGCTCGAAAAAGGTGTGAAGTTCAAATCCATTTCGAAGTCCGTGTAAATCACGACGCTATCTCCCAACTCAATGCTGGCTTTGGGTAGCAAGCCGATCGCATTGAGGTGGGCGAAAGGAACCAGTAAGGTGGTGCGCATCGTCACCAATTCATCTACGATGCTGGCGGGCTGGGTATTGACGATGCCCAGTTTATACTGCTTGCGGTCGAAAGATCCAAGGAACTCATTGACGGGACAGCTGGCTTGTGTGCCGTCCGCATAGTGTACCTCCAGAATCGTCCGTGCATACCTGATTTTTTGAGCACTTGTAAAGTCGAACTGCCCATTTTTCAAGTCGAACGCATCATTTCCGGCGCCGCCGTTGATGTCGGAACGCACCAATTCGTGGTAAACATAGCGGTAGAGCGTATCGAGACTTCCACTGTCAATGCGGGCCGCGTATTCCAGCCGCAGCGTGTCACCCGGTAAAAACCGGTCGCGGCGCAATCCCGCTGCCGCAGCAATACCAGTACCGTCGGCGGTACGGTCGTTGTTGTCGTCCGCCAGGCCGAAGTTGAGGCGATAAACCTGATATTTCCAAGCAATTTTTGCGTCCAGATTATCATCTGGTACTGGCTCAATCGGAAACGAACCCGTCGTATCCGGGATGGAGCATTCTTCCTTCAAGCCCAGCACCAGGGGCATGGTCTGGCAGGTTCCGATGCCGCACTCGGAAGGCGTATTCGATGCCGGCGTCCAGTACGTGCGCAATCCCAGGTCCACAAAACATTTGCGGCCACATTCCGCATCCACCACTTCTTCGATGTTGTTGGTATCCGGCACACAGATCATGTTGGTGTCGCATTGGTAATAAATGCACAGCGGCATTTTCACGGAATCGGCACTGATTGGAAGCGGAAAAGTAAAATGCACGGTTGTACTTTGGTTGACGCCTGGCACCGATGTCACGGACGACGGTTGTACGCCTGCCAATTGGAGCGGACAAGCCGGGTCAATGCTCAAGCCATAAGGCAACGAAAACTCCAGGTGCAAAAAACCCTTGCTGTGGTTGAGCCGCTTCGATCCCGCCAAAAAAGTAAAGGGATAACTGTTGCCGCTTTTAAAACAGGAACCGATGGCGAGCCGCAGAGCCGAACTCACTAAATATTCGGCATCGGGTGCGACAAACAAGGTGTCCGACACAAAGCCGTTGACCGGGCAAGGCTTTTTGTAAAAGTACTCCAGCAGCGCCCCTGGCAAGGCTTGGTTGCACGAGTCCATACAGGTATATACATCGAACAAAAACAGCAGCGAATCATTGGCTACCACCTTGGGCAATGAAAACGAGGCTCTTTTTAAGAAACTCAATCCGCAGGAAGCCAATGTATTGGCAACCATCAGGTTGGGTGAAACGGATGAGGTGCCGTTTTTTCCGACCATCCGGAAGGTACCGGGCTTCATGCCGGCGACCGTCTCGTTAGACATCGAAAAGTTGAGTAACACATTTTCTGCGTCCGCTTTGCCTTTGTTCCAGATTTTTACGCCCATCATCGTCGGTCGGTCGCCGCACTGACTTTCGGGAGCAGACCAGATCGGAGTGATTTGCAGGTCGGGAATTCGGGTAGATTTTTTGATGTCAATGCTTGCCGTAGTGCTGTCGTATTGGCAAATCTCTGTCCCACAACCCCAGCCGATCCGGATTTTTGAGAAATTGGTGTAGGCTGGTTCGCCGCAATCGGCGATGGTGATTTTTTCCGTGAGGAAGGCTTGCTCGCCTATTTCGAGCAGGTTGTCGCCGTCGCCAAACTGGCTGAAAAAACTGCCGTCGAAAGTAGCCTGAAAAAAGGTAGGCGTAGAAGACTGTCCGCTGGCGTTGGGCACGTCGATATTGAGGCCAGCATTATGGGTATCTCGAAAAACAAAAGACGAGATGGGCCCAAGCCGGGTGTTTCTGAAATAGATCGTCCGCGTGATCATATCTCCATGTTCGCCCGAAGCCAGGGAGTTGTCTACGAAGCCGAGAAACAGCAAGCCGGTTTGTACTGTGAAAGGAGTGGTAACGATTTGTGCATTGCCCTGCGCCGATTGTACACTGAGGTTGGCGGTGAACACCTGTCCGAGATCAATCGCTTTTTTGGCTGCACAATCTGCCGTGATGAGCAGCGCTACTTGCTGGCTCGCACCGGGAGCAAGGTTCGGCAGCGTGAACACCGGTTGGCCTAAATTGCTTACATTCTGCTCTGTTGCGCCGACTACCGTGCCCGGTAAATAAGTTAAACCAACTGGTAATAAGGCGGTTAACTTCGCTGATTGCATGGTTGAAAGCCCTGCGTTCAGCACGTGGACATAAAACGTGTCCATGCCACACACGAACAAATCGGTGGGCTTTTGAAAAGTGATCAGAATGTTTTGAGCAGACAGAAGGGCGGGAAAAAGCAGGATTAAAACAACGCGGTAGCCAATGCCCATAGAAATCAATTTTTGCAGGAGTGAGTACTAACTGACTCGACAAGGCTGGTGCCAAGTTTAGCCAAATAATGCCCCGCAATGACAAAGGCCGATGTTGTGTAACCTTTTTGTCAAATTTTCCGATAAACGGCGGCTTTTGGGGGGTGTTCTGCAAATTGACGTGGTTGATTGTCAAATGATCAAAAAAATATTCCACCTGATTGCCCCCTTCCCCCTTCCTTTGCCGTGTCATGTCAGCACACATTTATTTGGTCGGCTTTATGGGCAGCGGTAAATCCCACTGGGGCAAACGGCTGGCCGAGCACCTGGGGCGACCTTTTTTTGACCTGGATGAAGTCATCGAAGCAGGGGAGGGCCTGACTGTTTCAACCCTGTTTTCCAGCATCGGCGAAAACGGTTTTCGCGAACTGGAACGCAGGTACCTTCATCAAATGGAGCATCAACCTCCTTCGATTGTTGCCACGGGCGGCGGCACTCCCTGCTTTTTCGATAACATGGCCTGGATGAATGCGCAGGGTACAACGGTTTACCTGAAAATTTCCATGCCAATACTCCACCAGCGTTTGGTCGCAGGGAAAGGCAAACGGCCCCTTCTCGCCCGGCTTGATGATTCGGAACTGTTGCGACACATCGAAACATTGCTGGAGCAGCGCGACGTTTTTTACCGACAGGCGACAGCAACGGTGCAACGGGAAACGGAAGATGATTCGAAGTTTTGGGAAGACTTGACAGCAGGATACGAGCCAAGATTTTGAGGGATTCTGGTATCTTTGCGCCTCTTTTTTAAATCAGCCAATACCGACTTGCGCGAAAGTTTTTTAAAAAATAAAATGACCAACAACAACACAACGCTTGCCTCTGCCTCCAACAACTTCCTCGAAGAAATCATCGAGGCTGACCTTGCTGCCGGCCGTTATGCCAGCATCCTCACCCGCTTCCCGCCAGAGCCGAACGGCTACCTCCATGTAGGTCATGCCACCAGCATCTGCCTCAATTTTGGACTTGCCCAGAAATATGGCGGCGCCTACAACCTGCGCTTCGACGATACCAACCCAACGACCGAAGAAACCGAGTTCGTGGACAGCATCATCGCCGACGTGCGCTGGCTGGGATTCGAACCGGCCCATATTCTCTATGCTTCCGACTATTTTCAGCAACTCTACGAATGGGCCAAAGTATTGATCGGGAAAGGCAAAGCATACGTTGACTTCTCAACCGCCGATGAAATAGCCGCCCTGAAAGGCACCCATACAGAGCCGGGCAAAGACAGCCCTTATCGGGATACAACGCCCGAAGAGAACCTCGCTTTGTTTGAAAAAATGAAAGCCGGTGCGTTTCCAGACGGCCACTGCACCCTTCGCGCCAAAATTGACATGGCTTCGCCCAACATGATCATGCGCGACCCGCTGCTCTATCGCATCAAACATGCCCATCACCATCGCACAGGCGACAACTGGTGCATCTATCCGATGTATGACTGGGCACACGGGCAAAGCGACAGCATCGAAAACATCACCCACTCCATTTGCACCCTTGAATTCGCACCGCACCGCGAACTCTACGACTGGTGCATCGAACAATTGGGCATTTTCCCGTCGCACCAGTACGAGTTTGCCCGCCGCAACGTGTCGTACGCCATCACCAGCAAGCGCAAACTCAAGCAACTGGTTGAAGAAGGACATGTGCGTAGTTGGGACGACCCGCGTATGCCCACCATCAGCGGATTCCGCCGCCGGGGATACACACCGGAAAGCATCCGGGAATTTTGTAATCGCATCGGCGTAGGGAAGCGCGAGATGGTAGCCGACATTTCACTGCTCGAATTTTGTATCCGGGAAGACCTGAACAAACGCGCTTTGCGCCGCTTTGCTGTGCTCGACCCGCTCAAAGTGGTCATCACCAATTTGCCCGAAGGACAAACGGAGTGGATGGAAACGGATAACAACCCGGAAGACCCGGAGGCTGGCAAACGCCCCCTCGCCTTCACCCGCGAACTGTATATCGAGCATGACGACTTCATGGAAAACCCACCACCCAAATACTTCCGTCTTTCACCGGGCGGCATGGTGCGCCTGAAATCCGGTTTTATCATCAAATGTGAGGAAGTGGTGAAAGATGCAGCAGGTAAAGTTGTGGAATTGCACTGCTCCTATGTGCCCGAAAGTCGTTCCGGCCAAGATACATCCGGCCTGAAAGTGCAGGGTGTTATTCACTGGCTCTCTGCCACAGATGCACAACCTGCAGAGGTGCGGTTGTATGACCGCTTGTTCCAGGTGGAAGACCCGGCGGCAGAAGAGGATTTTAAATCCACCATCAATCCTAACTCGTTGACCATCTTAGAAAATGCGCTCATCGAGCCCGCCCTGGCAAAAGCAGCGGCAGGAGAGAAATTCCAGTTTACCCGACTGGGATATTTCTGTGCAGACCTCGACAGTACGCCTGAAAAACCCGTGTTCAATCGCACGGTAACCTTGAAAGACACCTGGGCAAAGGCTAATAAGTGATAAGTAGTTTGCCAATCCCGGCTTTTCAAGCAAGAAACAAATAGGTCGTCCGGCGTGAAGGGTAACTTTCCGCCGGATTTTTATTTCAAATAAAACATTTCAACATGACCCAGTTTTTTACAAAAACACTCTTCCTTGTCGCGTTTTGCGCGGCGCACCTTTTGCATGCGCAAACCAAATTTTGGTCACAGGATTTTTCAGCGGGCCTGCCAGCCAGTTGGACGACCGCCGACGCTTCTAACCAGAACATTACCTGGAAATGGTGCGGCGACCCGGCTGCCGGGCGCGACGGTACGGGCTGTTCACCCATTTTCAGCGAAAACCCCAATTTTCAAAAAACCTTCGGAGCGAGCACCCCCACCAATGGTTTTGTGACTGTAGATTCAGACCTGCCGGGCAAGGTGCTGCCCAAAGCCCATATCGCACAACTCACCACGGCGCCCATCAACTGTACAGGGCGCAACCAGGTTTTTTTGACTTTTCAAACCCATATCGGCGTATATACGGTCAATGCGGAACAGGGTGCGCTGGTGCGCGTCAGCACAGACAAAGTGAACTGGACGGAATTTACCGTTTTCTCTGGCCTGACCACCGACGACCGTTGGTCAGAAAACCCGGAGGAGGTGTTTCTCGATATTTCAGGGGTGGCTGACAACCAGCCGACAGTATATGTTCAATGGCAATGGACAGGCAACTGGGAATATTTCTGGAATGTGGACGACGTGGAATTGTACCAAGGAGGTAATCCTGCACCCAGGCATAATCTGGCGGTGAGCCGTTTTTTCTATCCGGCTTCCAATTTTAAAACGCCTGTAGGATTGATCGCCCGGGACACGTTCGGCTTTTTTGCTTACCTGAGTAACAAGGGTTTGAGTGACGCCACCAACGTGGTATTGACGGCCATCGTAGAGGATGAATCGAAAAAGGAATTGTTCAAAGACAGCCTCAAAATTGCTGCTTTGGCTGCCGGTACGCAGGATAGTCTGTTTGAATTGACCGGGATATTTGCCCCCAATCTGCCGGTCGGAACCTATTCTGTAAGTTATAGAGTCAGAGCAGATTCTGTAGATCAGCGCCCGCTCAACAATCAGGGCAGCAGCCCTTTTGTGGTGTCATCAGAAAGCGTATTTGCCAAAGAAGATTTGCCTAAAACCTACACCCGCACTACTCAGGATATTGGCTGGAGTGTCGGCAATTATTACCAGATGCCGACGGGCTTGCTCGATCAGTATAGAGCCATGCGGGCAGCGTTCGCATTCGATACGGACCCTGATGAAATGGCTCTCACAGATGTCAATTGTACCGTTTACCTGTTGAAGGTGAAAGATGAAATAGCCGCTGATTTCAGCAACTTCGAACAAGCGGATTATCCGGGCACCAGTGTGGACATCGTAGGACTTGCGGGCTATCAGGCCCCGAATGACATCGTTGGCGGTACCCTGCAAACCGCTTTTCTGATTGATGTGGTCTCCGGCGACGATGGCGTGCTGCTTCAGCCCGGCGGTCGCTATTTCCTGATGGCCACTTACCCCGACAATGCGAAGCAGACCAACCATGCTTTCAATACCAGTATCGAGTATGTCGGCCAGACCAGTACGGTCCTCTACACCGATGAATGGTATCTCGGCGGCTTCGGCGAAGAATACGCTGCTGTGATGCGGATGCAAATGGACTTGCTCGTGACGACCGACGAAAAGCCGTTGCCGGAATCCGCTTTGAGCATATCTCCCAATCCAATTCAGGATGCTGTCGTCAACCTGGACATCCGCTTTGCAATCCCTACGGACGCCACCATCACTTTAGCCGACCTGAACGGGCGGGTGCTTCGGATTGAACAACGCGAAGGGTTGTTGAGCGAGCGCGTCCCCCTTTCCATGCCGACGTTGGCGGCCGGTACCTACCTGGCTCGTATTGCTACGAAAGCAGGGACTCGAACGGTACAATTCAGTAAGTTGTAATGGTCCTCATCCCGTTTCTTTCAGAATCGCCTGCGCTGCCCGGTCGGAGGCACCACCATCGCCCAGTTTTTTTCTCAATTCATCATAGCCCTGCTGCAAAACTGCTGCTTTTTCGGGCAGCAGGATGTCCGACAAAGCCGCCCGGACATTCCGGGTATTCAGTTCTCCCTGAATCAACTCCTGCACCAATGGCCGGTCAAGGATCAGGTTGACCAGCGAGATGTATTTTACCTGTACCACCTGACGCGCAATCGCGTAGGAGATCGGGCTGCCTGCATAACACACGACCTGTGGCACTCCGAATAATGCGGTTTCCAGCGTTGAAGTGCCCGATTTTACCAGCGCAGCCTTGGCTTGCCGAAGCAGGTCATAGGTCTGGTTTTTCACCAGATGTACGTTGCCGTATTTTTCCAAAAAAGGCTGGTAGAACGCCTCCTGCAGCGAAGCTGCTCCGGCCACTACAAACTGATATTCCGGAAAAAAAGGCACTGCCGACAACATCACCGGCAAAATGCGCTGTACTTCCTGGCGGCGGCTGCCGGGCAGCAGGGCGATGGTTGGATGCTGGACTGGGGATGTTGGATGTTGGACGTTGGATGTTGGACTGGGGACGTTGGACTGGGGACCGAATATCCAACGTCTAACGTCCCCAGTCCCCAGTCCCCAGTCCAACGTCCCCAGTCCAACATCCAACGTTCCCTGTTCACTACCCAGAGCATCCAGCAGCGGGTGCCCCACAAATTCCACTTCCATCCCATGCTTCCGAAAAAAATCCTGCTCAAACGGCAGGATGACCAGCATTTTATCCACGTCCCTGCGGATGGCATGGACACGGCTTTGGTGCCAGGCCCAGATTTGCGGGGAGATATAATAGATGACTTTGATGCCCTGCTGTTTGGCCCATCGGGCGATGCGCAGGTTGAAACCGGGATAGTCAATGAGGACCAGTGCATCGGGCTGATAGTCGAGAATGTCCTGCTTGCAAAAAGCCAGGTTTCGATAGATGGTGCGAATGTTTCTGAGCACCTCTACGAAGCCCATGAAGGCGAGATCGCGATAGTGTTTGACAACCGTCGCCCCTGCGGCCTGCATCAGGTCGCCGCCCCACGCGCGGCACTGCACCGCAGGTTGCAGTCGTTTTAATGCCTTGATCAGGTTGGAGCCGTGCAGGTCGCCGGAGGCTTCTCCGGCGATGAGGTAGAGGCGCATGCAAGTGGGTAGTTTGGGCAAAGGTCCGTTAATTCACAAATACCTTGCTTTTGTTCTTTGCACTCAAAAAACGATAGCCGATGTTCAGGATACCATAGCCGGTAACATCAAAACTGGAGTTATCGCCTAATAAACGTCCGGCACCGATCCCAACTTCAAAAACGATTCTCTTTTTGGATACCAGTTTATAACCTATTAAAAACCCGATGCCTAATCTGTCCCCATCAAAGGGTTGGCTCACGAATGCGCCTACATGAAAGCGGTCGGCGCCGTATTTCGGGATCAGATAGTATTTGGCAGAGCCAAACACTACACCGCCATCTTCTGCGGCATATATATCTAACTGCCCGCCCCAGTCTTTCAGGTTGGAATATTCCATGGAGACCGCGCCTACTTCAAAAAGCAAGGCAATCGGATTGGATTTGATTTCAAATTGTGCAGTTGCAGTGGTTGAAAATGCGAGGAGGCAGAAAGCGAGGAACAGGTTTTTCATGTGTGATCAATTTGAATGGTGAATTTAGTTAGAGTGGAAATAGTATCAACCTTCATCAATCCTGTCAAAATTTACACCTGCATCACCCCCACATTAAATTTCTCCACCGGCGCATTGTTCGCCGCCTCGATCCCCATCGAAATCCACTTCCGCGTATCACGCGGGTCAATGATCGCGTCTACCCAAAGTCGGGCGGCGGCGTAGTAAGGTGTGGTTTGTGCAAGATAACTGGCTTTCGTTTTTTCCAAAAGTTCTTTTTCAGCCGCCGGATCTGGGGCGTGGCCTTTGTCTTTCAGGGATTGTACTTGTATCTGTGTCAATACTTTAGCGGCTTGCTCTCCGCCCATCACGGCAATCTTGGCGGTCGGCCAGGCTACGATCAGGCGTGGGTCGTAGGCTTTGCCGCACATGGCGTAGTTGCCCGCCCCGTAGGAGTTGCCGATGACGATGGTGAACTTTGGCACGGTCGAATTCGATACCGCATTCACCATTTTTGCACCGTCCTTGATGATGCCGCCATGTTCGGAGCGGGTACCGACCATAAAGCCTGTCACGTCGTGCAAAAATACGAGCGGGATTTTTTTCTGGTTGCAATTCAGGATGAACCGCGTGGCTTTGTCTGCTGAGTCTGAATAGATCACCCCGCCGATCTGAATTTCCCCCTTCGCGTTTTTCACAATTTGCCGGTTGTTGACCACAATGCCGACGGCCCAGCCGTCTATGCGGGCGTATGCGGTGATGATCGTTTTTCCGTAATGTTCCTTGTATTGGGTGAGTTTGCCGTCGTCCACAAGGCGGCGCAGGAGTTCGACCGTGTTGTAAGGTTTTGGGCTTTCAGGATAAATTTCAAGCATATCTTCCGGTTGCCCCGCAGGAGGCTGGGGAGCGACGCGGTCGAATCCGGCATGTTCAAACCGGCCGAATTTATCCACCAGGTCCTTGATCGTATCGAGGCAGGTTGGGTCGTCGGGCATTTTATAGTCTGTCACGCCGCTGATTTCCGAGTGGGTGGACGCACCGCCGAGGGTTTCCTTGTCTGCATCTTCGCCGATAGCGGCTTTCACCAGATAAGGGCCTGCAAGAAATACGCTTCCGGTGCGTTCCACGATCAGTGCTTCATCAGACATAATCGGCAGGTATGCGCCCCCTGCCACGCAGGCACCCATGATCGCGGCAATTTGTGGAATACCTGCCGACGACAGCCGCGCATTATTGCGGAATATCCGCCCGAAATGCTCTTTGTCGGGAAAAATCTCGTCCTGAAGCGGGAGGTATACGCCCGCTGAATCCACGAGATAAATGATGGGCAGACGGTTCTCCATGGCAATTTCCTGCGCCCGCAAATTCTTCTTCCCGGTAATGGGAAACCAGGCACCGGCCTTCACGGTCGCGTCGTTGGCGACTACAATGCATTGTCGTCCACGGACATACCCGATCACCACTACGACGCCGCCCGCCGGGCAGCCGCCGTGCTCCGCGTACATCTCGAATCCGGCAAAGGCACCGACTTCTATGCGGGGCTTGCCTGCATCCAACAGATAATCAATGCGTTCGCGGGCCGACATCTTGCCTTCGGCGTGTAGTTTCTCGATGCGCTTCGAGCCGCCGCCTTCGTTGATTTTGTCGAGTCGGCGGTTTAGGCCGGAAATGGCGAGTTTAAGCGCATCGGTGTTTCTTTCGGCTTCCAGGTTTGTAGTGGTGGACATGGGCTATGTGAGAGACGTGAGAATGTGAGAGGGGTGAGAATGTTGTCAGGGGGTAATTTGTTGCGCAACGTAGTAAGCGAGTGCTTGCACGGACAGCATCGGATTGGCTCCGCTGGCGGACGGAAACAAACTGCTGTCGGCGACGAACAAGTTGCGTACTTCGCGGGTCTCGCCATTGGGTTTTACCGGATAGTTGGCTGCATTGCCACCCATCCGGCAGGTACCCATTTGGTGAGCAGAGAACAATCCAAATCGGTTGATCCCCCAGTTTTTTGTTATGATATGTTGCAAAAATACCTCCAGATTGTCTTTTTTCGGAAAAAAATGAATCGGCTGGTTGTGTACCACTGTTACGCGCTCCACTTCAGCCGCAGCGTGCAAACGTACGCTTTCCTGCATGGCCCGTAAGAGGTGCCGACGATCATAGTCACTCAGGCTGTAATGTACGACGGGCTGTTTCGATTTTTTCCCTACCACCACTCGTCCGCCAAACCGGTCGCGTACCAGGCAGATGTGGACGGCTAAATGGCGGACGTTCGCCAGGTCGCTTTTGAAGGATTCACCGCTCTCCCACGGCATCGAAAACGCTGCGAGGCCGGGATGAATGGGCGGATTTTCAATCCGGAAACCCCAGTTGCCGTCGAGTTGCGCAAATTCCTGCATGATGACCGACATCATCGGGCCATACCAGGGAAATATTTCGGATTTGTGAAATGCTGCGACCGGTGCGACCGGGTGCAGGTAGAGGTGGCGGCCGATATGCGGGTGTGTAAGGCCGCTTTTCAGCAACAGCACGGGGGTGTGCAGAGCGCCGGCAGCGACCACGACTTTTTTGGCGCGGATGGTGCCAGATGAAGTTTCAGCGCCGACTGCTTCCCCGTTTTTTACCAAAATCCGCTCTACCGTTGTGTTGGGTAACAGCCGGGCGCCATGCTGTACGGCATCGCGGAGGAAAGTTTGAACGCCTCCCTGTTTGATCCCATACGCATCGCCAAGGCAGGAAAAACCACTGGCCTTCCACGCCGTTTCGGGCGAAAGTTCAGGTGGAAAACGCAGGTTCATCGGAATGTGTTCGGCGCGATAGCCGAGCTTGTGAGCGGCATCGAACAGGGACTGATTTTGTGGATTGTGGCGAAAGTCAGAGCCGATAGAGTTCCTTTTTTCCACAAAATCAAATCCCCCGCTATATGCCTTTTCCGCGAAATGCGGGTTGCCATGCTCCCTTGCCCATTCTTCCAAAACGTAATCGGGCGTACGAAGCGAGCCAGCCCAATTGATCGTACTGCCGCCGCCCAGCGTGCTGCCTGCGAGCAACGTGATGGAGCCGCTCTGCGAGGTGAGCAGACCGCCCGCCTCGAAATGCCGGTGCAGCATGGGAAATTCCTGCTGGGTGAATTCGTGGGATTGGGCGTAGGGCCCCTTTTCTACCACCAGCACATCCAGACCTTGCGCCGCCAATTGCGCTGCCACCACGCCGCCACCGCTGCCGGAACCGATGATCAGTACATCGCAGTCCAGCGGTGTATCAGGCTGGGTTTGAAATATGGGGAGTGGAGCCGGGTCAGTTTGTATAAATTCGGTAAGAGGTTGGTAACCAATGGTTTCCCAGTTTGAATTTTTTGTTTCGCCGGG
>Ga0105046_10002036_pt1 | contig 31700 bp, 31 predicted proteins | sample MAT03_FD_78385 | JGI IMG/M metagenome (GOLD analysis project Ga0105046, IMG submission 78385) | Freshwater microbial communities from Lake Fryxell liftoff mats and glacier meltwater in Antarctica - MAT-03 (megahit assembly) | ecosystem: Environmental > Aquatic > Freshwater > Ice > Liftoff...
GCCGTCGGCGTCCGAGTCGGTCGTGCGGTCCTCCTCAGGCTCGTCGCCGCCGAAGAGATCTTCGATGGCATCCACGACATCGTCCGCTACCTTCCCGACACCGGTGACGATCCCACCGACCACACCGCCGACCGCCTCGGCTGCGTCCTCCATAGCGTCCGCGGTCGCCCCAGCGGCCGAACTGATCAAGTCGGCCACCGCACCAGGTGCCGCCTCGATCGAGCCGATCGGATCGTCGAGGATGTCGAAAGCCCCTTTGACCAACGGAGTCGCAACGTCGAACGTCACCTCGTCCACGACGCCAGCGACGTCGACTGCCACCCCCTCGACATCGTCAACGGTGTTCTGGATTGTTTCGGAGATGTTGTTGAGCAGGGCTTCCGTTCTGTTCTCAGGGACTCCATCGCGATACTGCTTGGCCAACTCAGCCTCGAGCGCGTCGAGGCGCGCTTTGTGCTCGCGTAAATCCTCACGCTCGAGGTTGATAGCTTCCACGGCCTCGCGCATCGAGCGCAGGGCTTCGCCCGTGTCCGCTACCTGCAGCGCTTCGTCGTCGTACACGACGCCAAGTGCGAAGTCTTTGTCGTTGGACATCTCGGTGCCTCCCGTGCTCGTTGCTGGGCACGGTACGCAACCTCTCGTCGGGGCGAATCGGGGGAACCCCTACGTCGTGTGCTCCGCACGCCCTCGGTCGGCGAGGCGATTGGACAGCTCCGCCCGATTCGACACGTGCAGCTTCCGGTAGATCCGAGTCAGGTTCGCCTCCACCGTTTTCGAACTGATGAACAACGCATCGGCGATCTGGCGCGTGGTGCGGCCGGCGGCCGCCAACTCGGCGACGTGCGACTCCGTCTGCGTCAGAGCCGACGGCTCGCCCGCTCTACCGCCCACGCGGCCGAGCTCGGCCGTCGTGCGCTCGACGAAGCTTCGAGCGCCCATGCGGTCGAAGGTCTCCAGGGCCTCCGTCAGCGCGTCGCGAGCGTCGGCGCGGAGCTTGAACCGGCGCAGCACCATGCCGAGTGTCAACAGTGCCCTCGCACGTTCGTAGACGAGCGCGGTCCGGTCGTATGCGGCCACCGACGCTCGTGCTGCAGCGATCGCGGGTGCCGAGTCCCCGACGTGAGCCAGGACGAGCGCCCGCCCGCGGCGGACGGTGCCGACGGCCGACGGGCGGCCCAGCCGCACGGCGATCGGTTCGATCCGGTCGAGGACCGCCACTGCGCGCGCCACCTCGCCGATCGTCACGAGTCCCTCGACGTAGTCGCCGTGGAAGCGGATGTAGCCCGGCTCGCGGAGCTGCATCGTCTCACCGATCTCGTCGTATCGAGCGAGGAGGTCGACGGCTGCGACGGCATCCCCTCGGATCATGGCGAGGAAACCGAGCAGCCCGACGCCGTTGCGCTCGGTCCACAGCGTGCCCGTGGCTCGACCCTCGTCGACCAGGCTCTGCGCCAGCGGTGTGGCAGCCGTGACGTCGCCCCGGTGGGCCGCCACGATCGCCAGGTTGAAAACCCCTGCTTGTACCTGGCTCTCCTGCTGTGTCCTCCGGGCGAGCTCGATCTGACGGTTGGCGCACTGTTCGGCCACGTCCCAGTTGCCGGACCACAGCTCGAGCTGCGGCAGATGGCCCAGCGCGTAGGGCAACGAGCCGGCATCGGCATCGTCGACGAGCTGTGCGAACCTCGCGCGCGACTCGTCCAGCTCGTCGGCGTACTTCAGGAAGGCGGCATACGCACCGGCGGCGGAGTCGGCGGCCGAGATCGACGAACCGCGCTCAAGGTCGATGGCACGGTCGAAGCGCTCCCGGTCGAGTCCTCGTCCCGCCATGAAGTCGGCCGACGCGGCGGCGTTCAGCGCCATGGCGAGTGCCCGAGGTGCCGGCGTCGGACCTGCCTCGATCAGCTCTAGGGCCCACGTCGCATGATCGGCTGCTTCGGCGAAGTCGGAGTACAGGACGCGGGCCAGGACGGTGTGTGCCTCGGCGCGCAGTGCTGGGTCGACCGATCGCCCGAGTGCGTCCCTCGCGAGGTCTGCGGCGAGGTCGGCGTTATCGGTGTGTGAATACTCGATGGTGGAGAGCGCGAGCAGAGCGCGCGAAATGTCATCCGCCGAACCGGCGCCCGATCGGACCTGTTCGAGCTGCCCGATGGCCTCGTCGGTCCGCCCTGCCCGGAACATGGTGTCGCCGCAGAGCAGCATCCGCTGCCAGCGCATCGGATCGTCGGCCGGCGAGATCGACACGGCGAGGAGAGCGAGTTCTGCGGCCTCGGCCACGGCACCGCGTGCCACGGCCGCCTCCACTCCGAGGGCGAGCGCTTCGGCGATGGCGGTATCGGGCTGCTCGGTGCCCAGCGCGAGGTGGACACAGCGCTCGATACCGTCGGTGACCGTCGCCAGCCGCCGGTGGAGTGCGAGGCGCGCGGTGCCGGGCACAGCGTCGTGCGCGGCGGATGCGAGGAGTGGGTGGGCGAACTGCACCGTTCGGTCGTGGATCTGGATGGTGCCCGCAATCTCGGCGGGGGCCAACGACTCGAGCGCTCCGAGGCGGTCGAGCGCCTCGACAGAGGGGTGGCCGAGCAGCGCCACCAGCGCGAGAGCTTCTACCGTTGCCGGCGGGAGGCTGCCGACGCGGCCGGCCACCAGCTCGTGAAGCGAACCCGGCAGCGGGAGCGGCACGACCGGTTCCGACGGTCGCTCGGTCAGGCTCCGGGACAGCTCGATCGCGAAGAGCGGGTTGCCTCCTGCTGCGATGACGATCCGGTTCGTGAGCCCCGGGCTCAGCTCCTCTCCACCGTGCCGGCCGACGAGCTCGACGATCGCGTGGACAGTGAGGGGACGCATTTGCAGCTGCTCGGACCGCTCGACGAGGCTTGTCCCCTCGTCCCGTCGTGCGACGATGAGCACGACGCCGCTCGACGGCAAGCGCCTGGTTGCGTAGGCCATGACCTCGGCGCTCGTAGCGTCCATCCACTGGAAATCGTCGATCGTGATCAGCAGTGACCGGTCGTGGGTCAGGGTTCGCAGCAGAGCAGCGATCGCTGACCCGAGCTCGGACGTCGACGGTGGTTCACCGTCGTTCGCCCGGCGGCACAGCGCGATCTCGACCGCCCGCCGGTGGTGCTCGTCCAGCGCGTCGAGGTCGTCGACCGTCTGCAACAGATCGCTCAGACCCGCACAGCCGAGTGAGGACTCGGCCATCGTCGGCCGCGCACGCAGCACGCACCAGCCTCGACGCCGGGCGTCGTCGACGACTGCTTCGACGATCGCCGTCTTCCCGATGCCCGGTTCGCCGATCAACTCCAGGCGCGCCGTCGCCGCTGTCGCCCCATCGAGGAGCTCCGAGCACCGGGCGAGCTCCTCGCTCCTGCCGACCAGCACGATGTCGTCCTCCCCGTTGCTACGACGGCTCTGTGACGGCATGCGCGTCCGTCAGGCCTGTGTCCCGCAACATCGGGTGCGGCCGGTGGCCGAGCGCTGGCGAACCGGCGGGCTGGTGGTCCCCCCCGAGGTACGTCGCAGGGGTTCTCATCTGGGGACCTGAAATGGTTGGGTTGCGGACGTTGGCATTTCCGCACTGTAACCGTCGCCTGATCGACGCTGCCTGCTTCGAGTCGATGTTCGAATCGTCATCGCACCTCTCGGGGCTGAAGTCTGCACCGATCGAGCGGGCGGTCAGACGCCGAGTCGACCCTCTGCGAACCTGTCTCGACGTCACCGCCACCCTGGGTGGACGTGAAGTAGATCTCGTGGCGGGTGTAGATGGCTCCCTGAGCCTCGAGAAGCCGGCAGCCCCGTCGAAGCGGCCCTGATCGCCGACGAAGACGGCTGCGACGTCATTGGCGGGTGTGCCGGCGAAGAGGCCGTCGGTACCCGGATACGGATTGGGGATCTCCTTCCACTCAACGGGGTACATGGCACCGTTGGCCTGTGCACCTTCGAGGTGTGCCTGATCGACGCCGACAACCTTCAACATCTGCAGTTCACCGCCGTCTTCGATCTCCTCGCAGGAGATCCATGACCCCCAGGGCCGAGGTGTCGCATCACCGCCCACGCCATGGCCATCGGTGCACCTGGTCGAGTGCCTTGCATATTGGGTGACGCATAGAAGCCACCGAGCCAAGTCGTCGAACACGAACGTCTGGTAGGCGCGCAAGGCTGACGACGCGTAGAACAGGTGAGGCATTAGCGGTCGTTCATGATGGCCGACTGTCACATGATGTTCGAGCAGACCTGCAAGGTGGAAGTAAGAAAGTAATTATGTAATCTACACACATGACCTACACCGCACCCACTGACATCTCCGCCTGGTTCGCCGGGCGCATCCCCTCCGAATGGACCACCGCCGGCGCCGCCGAGGTGATCGTGGATCGTGAGGAAATCACCGTGATCCTCTCCATCGATGCCCCGGTGCTCGATGATGTCGACGAGGCCGGCACTGCGCAGGCAATCGTCGGGCGCATCGCCGGCTTCCGCGATGACACCCGCGATCGCCGCATCACCGCCGCCGCCGAGGCAGAGCATCGTTTCGAGCGCAAGGTGGCCTGGGGGGTTCGCGTCGGCGACACCACCATCATGTTCACCCATCTTGCCGTCCCGGTGATGACCCGGCTGCGCCAGCCCGAACGCGTCGTCCTCGACACGTTGGTGGCGGCAGGTGTGGCGCGATCGCGCGCCGATGCGTTGGCCTGGTGCGTGCGTCTCGTGGGCAGCAACACCGACGAGTGGCTCTCCAGCCTGCGCTCGGCGATCACCGACGTGGAACGAATCCGCTCCGCCGGCCCGACGGCCTAGCACGGCCACCCCCTTCTCGTCCGCCGACCAGCGACATCGCTGATCTCATTGCCGATCGCAGCGATGTACAATCGGCGGCATATGTGTCGCAAAGTGTCTCACTTCCGCGCCGATGGGGTAACACTCACTCGATGAACGACGGGTTTGCGACAGCCGCTGGTCTCGATGGGGTTTCGTCCGGGATACGACGTTCATCTGTGATCTCAGTGACCTCTGTAGACGACCTCGTGGTTTTGCTCGACAGCTCCGGCCGGCCGAGCGGCACAGCCCTGAAGTCGACGGTGCATACCGACAAGACGCCCTTGCACCTGGCGCTGTCGTGTTATGTCGTACGAACCGACGGGCGTGTACTGCTGACGCGGCGGTCGTCGTCGAAGCGGACCTGGCCGGGCGTCTGGACGAATGCGTGCTGCGGGCATCCGCGCCCGGGCGAGGCCGTGGAGGACGCTGTCCGTCGGCACTTGCGAGACGAGCTGGGGATTGGACCGGACCGGCTCCGCCTGGCGCTCCCGGACTTCACATATCGCGCAGCGATGGACAACGGGGTCGTGGAGCACGAGGTCTGCCCCGTCTACGTGGCCTCCACGAGCGACGACCCCACGCTCGATCCGGACGAGGCGGACGCGATGGAGTGGGTGACGTGGGCCGACCTCCGCAATCGCGCGTCACGGCACCCCGACACGCTGAGCCCGTGGTCGGTCACGCAAGTGCGCCGCCTGGAAGATCACATCGGCAACCCGCTGGAGTGGGTGGTCGCTCCAGAGGCTCGGCGTCGGTCGCGCACCGCGAGCCCGAAAACGGCCCCGGTCGACCTGAGTAGCCGACGTGTCGACGAACTCATGATCGCGTTCATGGAGAAAGCCGCAGGCGAACTGGCCGACCTGGATCCCTCGGCAGCCGAGCTGTGCACCCCCATTCGGTCGTTGATCGATGCCGGAGGAAAGCGGCTGCGCCCATGTCTGGTCGCGTGCGGCTACGCGTCCGCTGGAGGTCACGCGGACGAGGCCGATCAACACGACCTGGCCCACATAGGTGCCGCGGTCGAGATGTTGCACACGTTCGCCCTGCTGCACGACGATGTGCTCGACCGGTCGCCGTTGCGGCGCGGCCAGCCGAGCGCGCATGTGCGGTTCTCCGAGCTGCACACCCGAACGCGCCCCGAGGGCGACGCTTACTGGTTCGGGCTGTCCGCTGCCCTCATCGCTGGCGATCTGGCGTTCGTGTGGGCAGATCAGCTGCTCGATCAGTTGCGTTGCGACGGTGATCGCGAGGCGGAGATCCGGTCGTTGTACGGACGCCTGCGCAACGAGGTGATCCTCGGTCAGTACCTCGATCTACGACTCGCCGGTCCGCACGCGACCGATCGGGAAGCGCAGATGGTCGCGTTGCTCAAGTCCGGCCGGTACACGGTCACTCGTCCCCTCGAGCTGGGAGCTGCGCTGGCCGGCGCATCCGAAGAGATGCGTCGCTCGTTGCGCGCATTCGGCGACGCGGCCGGCATCGCGTTCCAGCTGCGCGACGACATCATGGGCGTGTTCGGCGATGCCTCCGTCACCGGCAAGGGGAACTCCGAGGACATCAGGTCGGGCAAGGCCAGCCTCTTGCTGGTGCGGGCGCTGGAACTTGCCAGTCCAGCGCATCGCTCCGTGTTGCTCGCAGGCTTGGGCAATGCAGACCTCGATGACGATGGGGTTGATGCGTGTCGCGAGGCGATCCGGTCGTCCGGTGCCGTTGCGTCCATCGAGCGGTTGATCGACGCCAAGATCGAGCAGGCCCACGCCGCTGTGGCCGACCTGCCGTTCGCTGCCCATGCCCAGCTGGTCGGCGTCGCCGAACTCCTCGCCCATCGGCAGGTCTGAGATGGGTGATGTCGACGTCGTCGTGATCGGCGCCGGGTTCGCCGGCCTGTCCGCAGCGTGCCATCTGCGTGGCATGGGTCGCTCGGTCCTGGTGCTCGAGGCCGGCGACCTGCCGGGTGGACGGGCGGGCTCGGCGACTGTCGACGGGTATCGCTTCGATACCGGCCCGACGGTGCTGACGATGCCGGACATCATCGAGGAGTGCTTCACCGCGATCGGCGCAGACATGGCCTCGTACCTCGAGATACGCCGGATCGACCCGATGTACCGATCCTGCTTCGCTGACGGATCGGTGATCCGCCTCCGTCAGGGCCACGACGCGATGCGCGAGGAGATCCGAACCGCGTGCGGCGACCGCGAAGCCGCAGCGTTCACCGAGTTCTGCGCCTGGTTGACCGAGCTGTACAAGCTCGAGATGCCGAACTTCATCGACCGCAACATGGAGTCACCGCTCACGCTGCTGAACCCGATAGGGCCGGCGGTGGCCCTCGTGCGAGCGGGCGCGTTCCGGCGGTTGGAGTCGGCCGTCAAGCGTTTCTTCGACGACGAGCGGCTGGTGCGGATGTTCAGCTTCCAGGCGCTCTACGCCGGGTTGGCTCCGCAGCAGGCGCTCGCGATCTACGCCGTGATCACCTACATGGATTCCGTCAACGGTGTGTTCACCGCCAGAGGCGGGATGCACGCCGTCCCGGTGGCATTGGCAGCCGCCGCGACCAAAGCCGGCGTGAAGTTCGAGTACGGGAAGCGGGTCGAAAGCATCCTGCTCGCTCACGGATCTCAGGGTGCCGTGCGTGGCGTTCGCCTGGAGAGCGGGGAGGTGATCGCCACCTCGCGGGTGGTCTGCACGACGGATCTTCCGGTCGCCTACCGCACTCTCGTGCCGGGCGTTCCAATGCCGCGGCAGGCCCGCAGGGGGAACTATTCGCCATCGGCGCTGGTGTGGCACCTCGGTGTGCGCGGAGAGCTCCCAGAGGGGGTTGCGCACCACAACATCCACTATGGGCGCGAGTGGGCCGGTTCATTCGATGCACTACTCGGCCAAGGCCGTCGGATGCCGGACCCGTCGATCTTGATCACGGTGCCGACGGTCGATGAGCCGTCGATGGCCCCGCCAGATCGCCACGTTTTGTTCGTGCTGGAACCCGTCCCCAACCTCGACGGCCGCATCGACTGGACAACGGAGCGGGGGCCGGCGCGCGAACGGCTGCTGGGCATCCTCGACCGCTCCGGCTATCCCACCGACATCGAGGTGGAAATGCTTGTCGATCCGCTGGACTGGCAGGCCCAAGGATTGGAACGCGGGACACCGTTCTCGCTATCGCACCGCTTCTTCCAGACCGGTCCGTTCCGCCCGGCGAACACCACGTCGCGGGCGCCCGGACTGGTGTTCGCCGGCTCGGGGACCGTACCCGGAGTGGGCGTGCCGATGGTGCTCATCTCCGGCAAGCTGGCAGCGCAACGAGTCGCCGAGATGGATGCGCGATGACGGTGACGCTGGAGCAGTCGTACGCGCATTGCCGAACCCTGAACAAGCGATACGGAACGACTTACTACTTGTCCACGTATGCCTTGCCCCGGGTCAAGCGGCACCACGTGTGGGCGCTCTACGCCTTCTGCCGCCGCGCCGACGACATCGTCGACGAATTCAACGACGCACAGCCGGCTGAGCGCAGCGCCGCGCTGGATGCGTTCGGTGAGCGGTTCTTTGCCGACCTCGAACGAGGGGGCTCTGACGACCTCGTGCTGAAGGCCGTCGTGCACACCGTCCGCGCCTTCGGTCACGATCCCGAGACGTTCCGGCGGTTCCTTGCGTCGATGGCGATGGACCTGACGATCAGTTCGTACCAGACGTGGGACGACCTGCTCGGCTACATGGACGGGTCGGCCGCGGTGATCGGCGAGATGATGCTGCCCATCCTCGAGCCCTCCGACCCCAGGGCGTTCTCACACGCCCGCGATCTCGGACTGGCATTCCAGCTGACGAACTTCTTGCGAGACGTCGCCGAGGATCTTGACCGGGACCGGATCTACATCCCGCAGGACGACCTCGACCGGTTCGGCGCCGATCCTCGTCTGCGGACCGTCGACGACGCATGGCGGCGGCTGATGCAGTTCGAGATCGAGCGCTGCCGCGAGCTGTACCGTTCCGCCGACCTCGGTATCCCGATGCTGCCCGCGGCCAGCGCTCGTTGCGTTGGGGCGGCGAGGGCGCTGTACTCGCAGATTCTCGACCGGATCGAGGCGGCCGAGTACGACGTGTTTCACGAGCGCGCTCGGGTCTCGACACCGCGCAAGATGACGACGGTCGCGCGCGTGGCGTTGCATCGGAACTGACGTGGTCGCCCTGACCGTCGCCGTCGTCGCACTCGTGGCTGCGGCGTGGTCGCTCGGCCGACCGCGTTGCCTCGGCAGCGGGCAGGCAGAGAGCGACGCAGCGGACGTGTCGATCATCATCCCGGCGAGGAACGAGGCAGTCAATCTGCCACGCCTACTCGCTTCGTTGGCTGCGAGCACGGTGACGCCCGGCGAGGTGATGGTGGTCGACGACGGTTCCACCGACGACACCGCTGCGATCGCTGCTTCGTTCGGGGTGACCGTCGTGGCTGCTCCGCCGCCACCGATCGGCTGGGTCGGCAAGACGTGGGCGTGCCACCTCGGATCGGTGCGGGCGCGACTGCCCGTGCTGCTGTTCCTCGACGCCGACACGTGGCTCGCACCGAGCGGCCTCGCTGCGCTCGTTGCTCAGCACCAGCGTTCGAATGGGCTGCTGTCGGTGCAGCCCCACCATCTCGTCCCCCGCGTGTACGAGCGGCTGTCGGCGGTTTTCAACCTGGTCTCACTGATGGGCTCGGGCGCGTTCGGACTGCGGATAGCTCGACCGATGCGGGTGGCGTTCGGCCCCTGCCTGATGACGAGCGTGGCCGACTACGGGCGCGTCGGCGGCCACGAGGCAGTGCACAACCAGGTCGTCGAGGACATGGCGCTCGCTGCCAGGTACGCCGACGCAGCCCTGCCGGTGACCTGTCTGCTCGGTGGTGATCTGGTCGCGTTCCGGATGTATCCGCTCGGCCTGCGTTCGGTCGTGCAGGGCTGGACCAAGAACATTGCAGTGGGAGCCACCCGCGCTCCCGTCTCGAGGGTGCTCCCGGCGGTGGTCTGGGTGGCGGCTGTCAGCGCCGTATCGGCGGCCTTCCTCGAGGGGCTCGTCGGCTGGGCGTCCGGCGGTGACCCGCCCCTGGCCGCCGCGATCGCCTGGGCGGCCGTCACGTTTCAGATCGTCGCGATGTTGCGACGGATCGGCTCGTTCGGTGTAGCCACAGCGGTCCTGTTCGCCGTGCCGGTCGCTTTCTTCATCGTCGTGTTCGTCCGGTCGATGGTGGCAACGGCGTTGCGGCGACCGGTCGAATGGCGAGGGCGGGCCGTCCTGGCCCGCGTGGACCGGGACTCGTGACCGTGCCGCTCGTTCACCTCGGCAACTGGGCGATGGTCGGCCTCGACATCGTCGCCTGGGGCGCCATCCACGCCGGCACTGGATACCTCGCCCATCGATTGCCCGAGTCGTTCTGCCGACGCGACACGTGGTTGACGACCCTGCGTGGCTGGGAGCGGTCGGGGCGAGTGTGGAGGGTCCTGCGGGTGCACGCATGGAAGGACCTGTTGCCGGAGGCGGGCGACGTGTTCGCGGGCGGCGTGTCGAAGCGTTCCTTGCCAGGCCTCGACGACGCCGGCTTGCTGCAGTTCGCGGCGTCCACCCGCCGTGCAGAGATCGGTCACTGGTCGGCAGTTGTCTGCTCGCCGATCTTCCTGGTCTGGAACCCGCTGTGGATCTCGGGCGTGATGGTCGCTTACGGGCTCGCGGTCAACGCGCCGTTCATTGCCATCCAGCGTTACAACAGGCTTCGGGTCTCGCGTGTGCTCGTGCGCCGAGCCTCTCGGCGAGCGGCCTCGGCGCGTCGGGCCGCTGATACGACAGGGAACAACATCCCGTAGGGCTCGCCACCCAGAGCGTGATGGATCTGGTGCGAGTCGCGCATCCACACGAGGTATCGGCGGTCGCGCACGGTCACACCGATTCGCCGATGGATGTAGACCTCGTGCACGAACGCATACGCGAGCCCGTACGCAGTCACGCCGCCCGCCACCCAGAAGAGCGGCACAGAACCCAGCAGCGACGCGGCCAGAAATGTGCCGAACCCGATCACCGAGAACACGACGGGGAAGAGGTCGTTCGCCTCGAGACGTGTGGTCGATGGTGAGTGGTGGCTTCGGTGCCACACCATCCCCGGGCCGTGCATCACCCAGCGGTGGGCTGCGTAGCTCACGCCCTCCATGGCCACGAACGCGAGGAGGCCGAGGGCGAACAGCGTGACGAATTTCATGACGCCGCCGCCTTGTCGGCGACCGCGGGTGCCGACCGTTCCCACAGCAGGATCACCATCGTCAACAACGCAAAGGCGAAGGCATACTCCTCGATGAGAATGTCCCACACCGGGCGAATGCCGCTGGTGTTGGCGTCGTTGTAAAAGACGATCGGGGCCGACAGCTTCGTCAGCCAGCCGTCGACTGCGATCATGAACCCGAGCACGATGGCCATCGAAACCCAATAGGCGCGGCTGCGGAAGATCGCGGAGCGGAAGTAGATGAACTCGAGCGCGACGACCACGATGGCCGCCAACACTGCCAGCACCGGATAGATCGGCATCAGCGTGCCCGCCACCAACGCTGCAGCGGCGTGGTGCCTGCCAGCATGTTGCGCACGGCCTCCAGGGTCAACAACGCGCAGACCGGGACGGCGACGAAGAACAGGATCTCCTCGACCACCATTCCACCAGGGAACTTCCATCCGATGGTGTATTTCGGGTTGAAACCCCAATCGCCACGGTTCGTTGCCCACAAATCCCACACCAGGAAGAACAACGCAACGGGTACGACCGAACGGACGAGGCGCTTCGGCTGGCGCCACACACGAGCACCGAACACGAACTCCAACGGCAGCGTGAGCAGCAAGCAAGCGATCATCAGGGCCGAATACTGCAGGCGGTCCAACACCCCTCCATTCGTCGCTCAGACTTCACAATCTGCCACGATTCTAACCGGGACAGTACGGTGCTGCGAAAACCCTTCGCTGAGGGACGCAAGGAGGAGCGGTGACTTGCTGGATCACCGCGAGTTGTGATCTCTTCTCGTGAACTGTTAGGTTCGCCTAACCATGAGGACCTCAACACGAACCTTCCTGTCTGCAACGGTGCTGATCGGCGCCCTGGTTCCTGCTGCGTGCGGCGACGACGCCGCGGCGCCGGCGAAGGCGGGAGAACAGATCGTCACCGTGTACACCGGTCGGCACTACGGCATCGAAGCTGTGTTCGACGAGTTCACCGCAGCAACGGGCATCGAGGTCCGTTTCACGACCGGGAAAGATCCCGAACTGCGCGAGCGTCTCATCGCTGAAGGCGCCAACACCCCTGCCGACATACTGATGACCGCAGACGCCGCCAACGTCGAGCTCGCCGCCGCCGCCGGGGTTCTGGCCCCGGTTGCGAGCGAAACGCTCGACACAGCGATTCCCGCCGAGCTGCGCAGCCCGGACGGCAAGTGGTTCGCGCTCAGCCGCCGGGCCCGGGTCATCATCTCCAGCACCGAACGGGTTGACTCGCCGCCGACGACATACGCCGCCGTTGGCGATCCGGCATGGAAGGGAAAGCTGTGCCTGCGCCCGAGCACGCACCCCTATACGCAATCCTTGGTGGCGAGCCTCATCGCCGGTGAGGGCGAAGCGGCCGCCGAGGCCATGGTGTCGTCATGGTTGGCCAACGACCCGCTGTTCATCGACAGCGACACCGACATCTACAAGGCCGTCGCCGCCGGCGAGTGCGATGTGGCCATCGCCAACAGCTACTACCTGGGTCGGTTGCAGACCGAAGACCCAGCCTTCCCGGTAGCCATCACATGGCCCGACCAGGACGGGCGTGGCGCGCATGTCAACGTCAGCACGGCGGGCATCACGACGGACGCCCCGAACCCGACCGGTGCGCTGCGGTTGCTCGAGTGGTTGGCCACCGACGGGCAAAAGATGTTCAGCGATGCGAACTTCGAGTTCCCGGCCGATCCGTCGGTCGAGCCCGCTGAACTCGTCGCAGCCTGGGGCCCGTTCAAAGGTGACGCCGCTGTGATCGTCCGCCTCGGCGAGTTCCAGCCTGCAGCCGTCGCACTGCTCAGCCGCGTCGGCTACGAATGACCGGCGCGTGGCGCCCGGGGCGCGGCCCCGGATGGGCGCTGCTCGTCGTCGTCTCGGCCGTGATGGCCGCCCCTGTCGCAGTGATCTTGTGGTCGATCACCAACCCGAGCACCGAGGTGTGGCGAGAGCTGTGGCAGACGCGCCTGCCCGGCATGATCATCGACACGGTCACGCTCGTCACGCTCGTTGTCACCGGCACGGTCATCGTAGGAACTGGCCTTGCCTGGCTGGTCAGTGCCTATGAGTTTCGCGGCCGCCGCCTACTGAGCTGGTTGCTGATGACGCCAATCGCGATACCCGGCTACGTGCTCGGTTTCGTCTGGCTGGACACCCTTCAGGGGCCGCTCGGCGCCAGGGCGGTACGCAGCATATGGCTGTGCGCTGCGGTGCTGATCGCCTCGCTGTACCCGTACGTCTACGTGTTGGCCTGGTCCGCGTTTCGTGAGCAGTCGCCTCGCACCGTCGACGTCGCTCGCACTCTCGGACGTTCGTCCTTCAAGGCATGGTGGCATGTCGTCGTCCCTATGGCACGGCCGTCGATCGCTGCCGGTGCTGCGCTCGTGGCGATGGAGGTGCTCACCGACGTCGGCACGGTCCGGCTGTTCAACGTCTCGACGATCGCCGATGGTGTCCTGCGCGTTTGGTTCGGCACCGGCGATCGTGACGCCGCCGCCGAGCTCGCCGTGCTACTCGTCGTTGCCGCGATGAGCCTGATTCTCGTAGAACGAGCTCTGCGCGGCAGAGCGCGTTACACCCAGGCCGGCGCCCGCGGCGCGACGGCCGCCCGTCCCGTCACCGGCATGCGGGCAGCAGCGGTCAACGTCGTGGGATGGGGCGTGTTGTGCATCGCGATCGCCGTGCCCGTCGTTCGGCTCGTGCGGTGGGCACTGCGAGCGCAGCAGGTTGGCCAGGCCGAGACGATCTCTGGCGACCTCGGGTTCCACGTCGTGTCCTCACTGAAGGTCGCCGGCTTCGCGACCATCGCCTGTCTCGTCATCGGCGCGACGATGGTGTTCGCCGCACGCGAACGCGGTCGGTGGGGCGCAGCGCTCGGCCGCCTCGCAAGCCTCGGCTATGCCGTGCCGGGACCGGTCGTTGCCATCGGCGTCATCGTTACCCTCGCTGCCGTCGACCGCCGGGGATGGTGGCCGGGTGATGGGTTGCTGGTCGGCTCGGTGGTCGGCCTGGTGTACGCCATGGTCGTTCGGTTCCTTGCCATAGCGACCCAAGGCATCGGTGCAAGCGTCGGCAAGGTGTCGCCGAGCTCGGTCGCTTCTGCACGCACGCTGGGGGCCGGGCGGCTGCGCGTCGCCACCCGGATCGAGCTGCCGCTCGCTCGTGCCGGCGTGATCGCGGCTGCGACGCTGGTCGCGATCGACTCGTTGAAAGAGCTCCCGGTCACCTTGCTCTTGCGCCCGTTCGGGGTCGAGCCGCTACCTGTGTGGGTCTGGCAGGCGACCTCTGAAGGCTTGTGGGTGCAGGCATCGGTGCCGTCGTTGATGATCGTTGCGATCAGCATGCCACTGGTTGCCGCGCTGCTGTGGTCGGTCGAACGCGGCGCCGAGGTTGTGTCGTGACCGCTGCCGTCGGCCTCGTCTCGGTGACTCGCCGCATCGGCGCACGCCCCGTCGTCGACGATGTCACGCTCGAAGTGCGCGAGCGCGAGCTGCTCACGCTCGTCGGCCCCAGTGGGTGCGGCAAGTCGACGTTGCTGCGTTTGATCGCCGGGCTCGAACGGCCGACCAGTGGCACGATCACCCTGGGCGGGCTCGACGTCACCGATGTCGCGCCCGAACGCCGGCGTATCGGGCTGGTGTTCCAAGAGCACGCGCTGTTCCCGCACCTGACGGTCGGTCGCAACGTGGCGTTCGGTCTGCGACGCATGGACAGGCGTCGTCGCGCCGAACGGATCCAGGAGATGCTCGAGCTCGTCCGCCTACCCGGTGCAACGCGGCGCTATCCGCACGAGCTCTCCGGGGGCGAGCAGCAGCGGGTCGCGCTGGCCCGTGCGTTGGCCCCCGACCCGGTTGCCGTGCTGCTCGACGAGCCCTTTGCCAACCTCGATGCATCGCTGCGCGACGAACTGCGCGCCGACGTCGTCGCCGTACTCCGTGAGCGTGGTGCGACGGCGCTGCTGGTCACTCACGACCGTGACGAAGCGCTCGCCCTCGGCGACCGCGTAGCGGTCATGCGTGACGGCGCCATCGTGCAGGTGGGCCGTCCCGAGGTGGTGTGGTCTGCGCCGAATGACGGGTTCATCGCCGGCTTCCTCGGGCCGATGTCGCTGCTGCCCTCCGGTGACGGCCAGTTCGAGATCGTCCGGCCTCACCAGTTCGAGCTCGTCAGTGGCGGCGACGACCGGGTCGTCGAGCGCGAGTTCCGTGGCGCGGTGTGGCGTCACACGATCGTTCGCGCCGACGGCACGCAGCTGATCGTCGACGCCGAACCCGGTCGAGATCTCGAGGTCGGTGCGACGTGTGCGGTAACCGTCCGTCCCGGCCACCTGCCTGCCCGGCTCACCCGACGCTGAGAGCGGCCCCGAGTGAGTGGTCGGCGAAGACGAAGTTTGCGCCGCTCCTTGGTTGTACCGGCAGACCTACTTGCCGGTTCGTGTCTGAGTTGGACCGAAACCCTGTGTGCAGCTTGGGCGCTCGACGCCGATCGTCAGTCTTCGACTTCTTCGCTCGGGTTGGTGTCGCTCGGGTTGGGGTCGACCGAGTTTTCGGTGGGCGTGTCGATGTCGTCGTCGCCTTCGGTGCTGGCGCAGCCGGTGAAGATGGTGATGGCGAGAAGTGCGCCAGCGAGTGTGATGGATCGGTTCATTGTCTGCTCGATTCGTGTGTGGTGGATGGGGCGCAGGGGCCCGCGGGATCATTGGCTCTTTGGGTGGGGCCGACCCGCGTTTGAACAGCGTGAAGGCGATGATGAGAACGGCGACTGCTGAGGTGAAGATGACGGCGTCGAGGGGCTCTTCAAGGCTGAGGAGTCGCTCGATGCCCGGTGCGGCGCAACGGCGGCGGTGTAGTCGTGGACGGAAAGGGAACGTCTCATATTCGATCCTTCGGACGCAAGAGGTTTGCTGGCCGAAGGTCTCTCCCAGCCCGGCGATTGCGGACCTCTCCGTGCCGGGTCGTGGTGACCGTAATGACGACAAGGTGATGGTGGGATACTCCCCTTCACGGATCACGATACACCGCTGTTGAGAACATGGCAAATGTTGCATGTTTTGTTCGACGGTGTTAGCGTCCCTGCTCTGAAGGGGAGTATCCCAACACGGAACTGCCGCCATCACGGACCGCCCATCGGTCTCGGCAGCCCGGCTCCACTGAGTGGGAGAGACCTTCGATCGAGCGCTCGGCGTTCATCGAAAGGTCCACCTTGATGAAAGTTGCCTTTTCCCATCGGGCGAAGATGGTCGCGATCGGCACCAAGCGGATGCTGGTTATCGCAGCCGGCTTTGTTGTGCTCGGCGCTGGTCTGACAATGCTTGTTCTTCCCGGCCCCGGCATCCTCGTTGTCGCCGCCGGGTTGGTCATCCTCGCGACCGAACTCGATTGGGCCGGTCGGCTCCTCGACCGTGTCCGTGACCGGGCTGCGACCGCAACGGCCCAGCTCCAGAGCCGCCGAACCGTGCAGGCCGCGCTGGCGATCTCAGCGTGTGCGTTGATCACCGGCGGTGCGGCAGCCGCGGTGATCGTCGCCGAACATCGAGCCCTCGGCCTGGCCGTGTTCTTTGCAGGGATCTGCTCGCTTGCCGTGCTGGTTCCAGCCACCCAACGCTGGCTCAACCAACCTCGCAACCCGCGATCAAGGCCGCCCACGACTGAACCGCTCCCAGATCCCAGCCCGGGATCTGAACATCCCACCCGAAAGGAATCGGCGTCATGAACAAAGCATTGCTCTCCGAACTCCAACGCCATCGCGGCTATCCGAGCATCACAGTGCTGATCAACACCACCCCCGGCGCTGCGCTCACCGCCAACGATGTCGACACCGCCTTCCGTTTCGCCTGTGAGGCCGACAACCGCCTCGACGGCGACGTCAGTGACCGTCTGCGGACCGCACTGATCTCGCGTCTCGCCGACCTGATAACGGAACAGACCAACCAGCCGTCAACTCGCGGTTTGGCCCTGTGTGTCTCACCCGACTACACGGCGGCTGTTCGCCTCGGGCGGACCGTCGATCAACGTCTGATCATCGATGACACCTTCGCGACTCGCGACCTCGTTGCTGACCTCAACCGGACCGCCCAGTATCGAGTCATCACGGTCAGCGAGCGAAGCACTCGGCTCCTCATCGGCGACCGGCAACGACTCGTCGAACAGCTCGACGACACTTGGCCACTGACCCGCGACGACGACGACAACCCGACTACCTGGAGCCGCAACGTCGCCCGGCAGCTACGCCACGAACACCGTCATCACCCTCTCCCCACCGTCGTCGCCGGAGTACAACGATCCGTCCGACAGATCGTCACACCCGAGTTGTTCGAGACCATCGGGTTCATTCCAGGCAACCACGACCGCAGCAGCTGGATGGACCTCCACACCGCCGCCTGGCCGCTGGTCACCGACTGGCTTCGCAACGACCACCTCCGGGCCATGACACGGCTCGACCAGGCGATGTCGACCAGCCGTTACGCCGGCGGCATCCACGAGATCTGGCCGCTCGCCAACGAAGGACGCATCGATACCTTGATCGTCGAGGAGGACTACGCCGTACCTGCACGCATCGACCACAACGGCCAGCTACATCCGGCCGACGACCCGGACCACCCCGACGTCAACGACGACATCGTCGACGACACCATCGAAGCCGTCCTCCGCCACGGCGGCAGCACCGTGATCACCGCACCGGCAGCCCTCCAACAACACCAGCGCATCGCTGCAATCCTGCGCTTCTGAACCAAGCCGACGATGACCACCAATGCCGACTTTCCCATCCGATGTGCCGGTAAAGCCGAGTGGTTACGCGCAGGCGGCGTTCAGTGCCACGGCGGTGGCCCAGCTCACACCCTCCGGTCATCGACACACAGCCACCAGGAAATAAGCCGATCGGGCCCAGGTCGAGTGGGCGGCCGGTCCGGCGTTGGCGACGAGTGGGTGCAAACGGTGTCGCGAAAGACGCTGTCGTCGAGCGGGCCGATGATGGGAAGGAACTCTGGGATGAGATCGATCGGCGACAACACCCACAGCCCGGCGATCGCTACTACGACCTTGACCCGACGAGGGACTCGGGGGTCCTTGCGCAGCGTGCGTGCCGTGGTGACACACGCCGGCAACACCGAGGCGAGGTCCTTTGCGAGACCGGGCGGCAGCGGCTTGGCCAACACGATCATCACAATCCAGGACACCGCGATCGCGATAGCTGAGATGAGGAACCAGTGCAGCAACATGCACTACGTGACTGTACGTCCGCTACATGCGAGGTCGATTCGCCGAACTCGCGTACAGCGCCATCGGCCTCCTGCGACCCAGCCCCGAGACAGCAGTCGGCATCGGGTGGGCAGCAGCTCGGAAGAGCATGTCCCCGACGGAACCGAAGCGATCAAGTACAACGCGACCGACCCGAACAAAGGGCACGATCACACGTTCTTCGTTGCGCAGAGCTGCGCGGTGTTCACAGACTGCAGCGATATCGACGTCGCTCTGCGACGGCGGCATCGTGCGTAGACCGGGTGGCCACGCTGAAGGTTTGACCGCACTCTAGGCTGACGTGTGCTTTCCGATCGGCCTGATCACGCCACGCTGACGCTTGGCGACTACCTGCAGAGGATCCTCACGTCTCGGGTCTATGACGTTGCAGTCGAGACCCCGCTTGACGCTGCTCCTGGGATCTCACGGCGGATCGGCAACACGGTGCTCCTCAAGCGTGAGGACGCACAACCCGTCTTCAGTTTCAAGTTGCGCGGCGCCTACAACAAGATGGTCAACCTCACCGTTGAGCAGCGGGCGCGAGGCGTGATCTGCGCATCGGCCGGCAACCACGCGCAGGGCGTTGCGATGAGCGCTGCCAAACTCGGATGTGCGGCCACAGTGGTCATGCCGGTCACAACTCCTCAGGTGAAGGTTGACGCGGTACGCGCGCTCGGCGCCTGCGTCGTGCTCTTCGGCGACAGCTACTCCGACGCACACACGCATGCCGCCCAGTTGCAGAGCGAGCGCGGGCTCACGTTCGTGCACCCGTTCGACGATCCAGACGTCATCGCCGGCCAAGGCACGATCGCGATGGAGATTCTGCGCCAACACCCAAGCGATCTCGACGCCGTGTTCGTCGCCGTCGGTGGCGGCGGATTGATCTCCGGTATCGCCGCGTACGTCAAGGCCGTCCGACCGAACATCAAGGTGATCGGCGTGCAGATCGACGACTCCGACGCAATGGTGCAATCACTGGCAGCCGGTCACCGTGTACAGCTCGACGACGTTGGACTGTTCTGCGATGGCACGGCCGTCAAGCTGGTCGGCGAAGAAACATTCCGCATTGTCGGCGAACACGTTGACGACTTCGTAGTGGTCGACACCGACGCGGTGTGCGCCGCGATCAAGGATGTCTTCCAGGACACCCGCAGCATCCTCGAACCGGCCGGCGCACTCGGCCTTGCGGGCCTCAAGCAGTACGCGGAGGACCACGGCTGGACCGGCCGTTCATTGGTTGCGATCGCCTGTGGTGCCAACATGAACTTCGACCGCTTGCGGTTCGTGGCCGAGCGTTCCGAGGAGCGTGAAGCCCTCTTCGCTGTGACCATTCCAGAACAGCTGGGCAGCTTCCGGCGGTTCTCGGAACTGGTCGGCGCACGGTCGGTCACCGAGTTCAACTACCGCATCTCCGATCGCAACCAAGCTCATGTATTCGTCGGCATTTCTGCGGCGGATCGCGACGACTCCGGTGCAATCGCTGCCGAGTTCGAGGCCCACGGCTTCGCAACCATTGACCTCACAGACAACGACCTCGCCAAGGAGCATGTGCGCCACATGGTCGGCGGGCGCAGCGAGCTGGCGCACGACGAGCGTCTCTTCCGCTTCGTGTTCCCCGAACGGCCAGGCGCGCTGATGCGGTTCTTGTCGACGATGCATCCCGACTGGAACATCAGCCTGTTCCACTATCGCAACCAGGGCGCCGACGACGGACGGGTTCTCGTTGGTCTGCAGGTTCCCGCCGATGACGACGTCGCCCTCGGCGACTTCCTCGAGACGCTTGCCTACCCCTACACCGAGGAGACCGACAACCCGGTCTACCGCCTCTTCCTCAACTAGTTCCCGAGGGTTTCGGTGACCTGGGGTGGTCTTGGTGTCAATTGGTGATCGCGACCGTCCCAACACCGCCCTCGTGGTGATCGACATGCAGAACGATGTGGTGGGCAACACGTACCTGCGCGATGAGGTCATTGCCAACATCAACACGCTCGTTGGGAAAGCCCGCGCCGAGCGGGTGCCTGTCATCTGGGTGCAGCACTCCAACGAGGAGATGGCCGAAGGCAGTGACGGCTGGCAATACGTGCCAGAGCTGCAGCGCCTCACCGGTGAGCCGCTGGTGCACAAGAAGTACGGCGACTCGTTCGAGACACGGTCCTCGAAGCCGAACTCTCCGAGCGAGGTGTCGGGCACGTGATCGTCACCGGCGCCCAGACCGACGCGTGCATCCGCGCCACGCTGCATGGGGCTTTCGTTCGCGGCTACGACACCACACTGGTCAGCGATGCGCACACCACCGAAGACTTCTCCGAGTACGGCCTGCCGCCGGTGGACAAAGTGATTGCCCACACCAACATGTACTGGACGTGGCAGGGCGGCCCCGGCCGAGTTGCCGACGTGATCTGTACTGCCGACGTCACCTTCGCTACGACCGGAGCAGCCGCCAACGGTTAGAGGCGACCACCAAATGCGCACGCAGCTGCCTACGATGGTCTGACACGTCAGGCGGACCTGTGCGTCGGCGAACAAGAGAGCGAGGGCCGACCATGAGCCCCGGCACCGTGCAACCCAGCCCCTGGGTGTTGGCGTCAGAGCCGACGAGCCTCGGGGACCCCGCCAACATGATCACGCTGGTCGATGGGCAAACCTTCTGCCTCAGCGGACGCTCGGGCGACTTCAGCAGCAACCCCACCCACGGAGTGTTCTTCGCCGACATGCGGGTGCTCAGCCTTGCGCGCCTGCTGGTCAGCGGGTCGCCGGTCGAGTCCCTGGCGGTAACGCTCTCCGACGCCAGCAGCGCCACGTTCGTCGGGCGCTCGCAACCCGCCTCGCCATCTGAGCCGCGCCTGCTGGTTGTTCGTCGTCGCACCCTGGGGACGGTGTGGCAGGAGCACATCGAGGTGCGTAACACCGGCGCCGAGGCTGTCTCGGCCGTCATCGAGATGGAAGTGGCTGCCGACTTTGCCGATGTGTTCTCGGTGAAGGAAGGCCGCGCTGGTGTGCAAGGCGAGCATTCGCTGGAAGTCGAACGTCACGGCCTGCTCTTCGGCTGGCGGATGGGCGAGGTACATCGTGCGACGAGATTGACCATCGACGGCGTGGACGCGGAAATCTCGCCACGCGGTTTCAGGTGGACGGTGCATCTCGACCGGCACGAGGTGTGCAAGGTGAAGTTCGACCTCACAGTTGCCCTAGGTGGACGTTGGATCGAGCGCAGCGACCATCACCCCAGCCTCTCGAACGCGACCGCGCGGAACCGCCACTGGCTGGCCTCGGTGCCGAAGCTGCGCACCCTCGATCGAAAACTGGGCGCCGCCTACGACAGGTCCATTGCCGATATCGGCGCGCTGCGACTGCACGATCCCACAGGCCATCATCGTCCAGTCATTGCCGCTGGCGCCCCGTGGTACATGACGCTCTTCGGGCGCGACGCGCTGATCAGTGCATACATGGCCTTGCCCATCGACCCGTCGCTCGCGCTCGGCGTGTTACAGGCGCTCGCCGAGCTGCAAGGCAAGGTCGTCGACAGAGTGACCGAGGAGGAGCCGGGTCGCATCATGCACGAGACTCGCTACCTCGGCATCGACGCGCCAACCCTCACCGGCGGCAGCACGTACTACGGCTCAGTCGATGCGACGCCCCTATTCGTCGTGCTGCTCGGCGAGCTGTCGCGCTGGGGCCTGCCCGAGGAAGTGCTGCTGGAACTGTTGCCACATGCAGACCGTGCGCTCGCCTGGATGCGCGACTTCGGTGATAGCGACGGCGACGGCTACCTGGAGTACCAGACCACCTCCGAGCGCGGGCTGGCGAATCAAGGGTGGAAGGACTCGGTCGACGGCATTCGCTACCACGACGGTCGCATCGCAGAGGCGCCGCTCGCGTTGTGTGATGTGCAGGGCTACGCGTACGCCGCGTACCGGGCGCGTGCGGCGATCGCCGAGCGCTTGGGCCGCGCCGATGACGTGGTGGAGTACTCAAAGGCTGCCGACCAACTGAAGGAGCGTTTCAACCGCGACTTCTGGCTCACCGAGCGTGGATGGTTTGCAGTAGCGCTCGGGCCGAACAAGGAGCCGGTCGATTCGCTGACCTCCAACATGGGCCACTGTTTGTGGAGCGGCATCGTCGCCGACGAGCACGCCGCCGACGTGGCGAAACACCTGATGTCCCCGGCGATGTGGAGCGGCTGGGGCATCCGCACCCTGGCCAGCGACGAGGTCGCCTACGACCCGATGAGCTACCACTGCGGCACCGTATGGCCGCACGACGGAGCGCTGTGCGCAGCCGGGTTGCGGGCCTACGGATTCGGGGCCGACGCGCTGACCGTGGCGCGTGGTTTGTTCGCGGCCTCCGATGCGTGGGACGGACGCCTTCCTGAACTCTTCAGCGGGCTCGACGAAGCCGACGTCGGCACGCCCATTCCGTTCCCAACGTCGTGCTCACCGCAGGCATGGGCCGCCGCAACACCATTCCTGCTTCTGCGCACGATGTTGGGCATCGAGCCCGACCCGGTCGCGGGACTGACCATCGATCCGATACCGGGCGCCATCGACGACCTGTTCTTCACCGGCGTGCGTCGGGTGGACCGTCGTTTCGACATCCGAATCGACGATGGCCACCCCACCATCACGGCCTGGCCCGAGGGCCGGCTTTCCTAGCGTGAACTCGAGGGCAGATGAGCGTGCAGCGCCTCTGCGACGCCGAGCCCGGCAGCGCCGGATGTGAGCGATATGCCCGCCGAGCGCACAGCCTCGTCGGCGTTGGCCACACCGATGGCGATGGCCGCGATCGCGAACATCGGCAGGTCGTTTGCGGCATCGCCGATCGCGATGATTCGTCGCCCCTGCACACTGAGGTCGGCAACGGCGGCGCGCAATCCGGTGCCCTTGTCGCAACCCGTCGGCGCGAGCGCGACCGAACCCTTGTTCACAACGAGGTGGCGCTGGCTGCCCACAGCGTCGCGAGCAGATTCCACCACCGCACGCCAGGAAACTGGAGCACCGACCACCACGTGCCCTACATCGAGATCTGGCACGCCGGCTGTACGCAACGCGTTGATAAGGGCTGGTTCGACAGCGTCGGCGAGCAAGGTGAGCTTGCCGCTGGCGACGTTCGCCATCACACCGCCCTCCTCGCACACGACGCGGTCGCACAACTCGACGATCGCCGGCACCACCGACCGCAGGCTCTCCCAGCGGCGGCCGGTGACGATGATGATCGTGTGCCCATCGGTGCGTGCCTGACGAACTGCGGCGAGTGCTGCCGGCGCCACTGACACGCCGTCGAACAGCGTGCCGTCCACATCGAGTGCGATCACCATCTGTTCCATGCTGATGTCCTATCTGGTTGGGCCGGACATGTCTTGCCACGCGCACATTTGGGTAGAGGACGGCTGTGATCAGTGATCTGCAGGCTGGCCGAACATGAGCGCACTGGTGGTTGCCGCGAACCGGCTTCCAGTGGAGATTTCTGCCACCGGTGAAGTCACCGCCAGCCCGGGCGGCCTGGCCTCCGCCTTGTCGACGGTCGCGACGGCGGGCTCGATCTGGATCGGTTGGGCGGGCCCCGGCGCGGGTCGTCTTGCGCCGTTCACGCTCGGCAATGCCCGCCTACATCCGATTTCGCTCTCACCAGGTGAAGAGGCCCGCTACTACCAGGGCTTCGCCAACTCGGTGCTTTGGCCGCTCTTTCACGGTCGACTGCGCCGCGAAGAGATGAATCGGACGTGGTGGCGCACGTATCGCAGCGTCAACGAGCGATTCGCGAACGCGATCGCCCGAACCGCACCACCGAACGCCACGGTATGGGTGCACGACTACCACCTGCTGCTGGTGCCGAAGCTGCTGCGCGTTCGCCGACCCGATGTGCGCATCGGACTCTTCCTCCACATTCCCTTTCCGAATGCGCAGCTGTTTTCGATGTTGCCGTGGCGACAGGAAGTGGTGGCGGGCATTCTCGGCTCGGACTTGATCGGCTTCCAGGTAGCCGAGGACGCGGCCAACTTCATCAGCACCGCCGAGCGATTGTTGGAAGTACATGCCGACGGTCATCGTCTACGCGTCGGAGCGCGAATGGTGGAGGTGGACGCGTTCCCCATCTCGGTCGACTTCGTCCGGTGGGAAGCGCTCGGCAACGACGCATCCGACGCAGCTGCAGCGCTGCGTACCGACATGGAGGTGGCATCGGTCTTCCTGGGTATCGACCGTCTCGACTACACGAAGGGCATCACCCAACGCCTGCAAGCCTTCGAGGAGTTGCTGGACGAGGGTCGCATCGACGCCGAGCAGTGTGTGTTCGTGCAGGTGGCGGTGCCCAGCCGATCGGATGTGCCCGCCTATCAAGACGAGCGCGAGGAAGTGGAAGCGATCGTCGAGCGGATCAATACGCAACATTGCCGCCAGAACGGAAGTGGCCCAGTTCGCTACATCGAGTCGTCGTTCGACGACACCGGGCTGGCCGCTTGGTACCGCGCTGCGGACGCGCTGGTCGTCACGTCACTCGCCGACGGGATGAACCTTGTCGCCAAGGAGTTTGTCGCGGCCCGGGGCGACGGCAATGGGGTAGTGGTGCTCAGCGAGTTTGCCGGCGCCGCTCAAGACTTGCCGGAGGCGCTCATCATCAATCCCTACGACATCGAGGCGATAAAGTCAGCACTGCTGACGGCACTTTCGCTCCCCGTCGCTGAGCGTCGTTCTCGAATGAGTTCGATGCGCGACAACGTTCGGCATCACGACGTGCATCGTTGGGCGCAGCATTTCCTCGAACGCCTGGAGACCGTGCCCCGCGAGCGTCATCGCTTCTCGATGTGGAACCTGCCGGTCCTCTCGCGACTAGCCGTCGCACATCGGAGCGCGCGCTGATGAGGATCGGACTGATCGCCCCGACATGGCTGCCGATTCCAGCACCCGGGTATGGCGGCACCGAGACCGTTGTCGACACGTTGGCGCGCGGGCTGCACGCCGCCGATCATGACGTGCTACTCGTCTGCCATCCGGCCTCCACCTGCCCGGTACCGCATGCGTCGGTGGTTCCCGCTGCGGACACCGTCCGCATGGGTCGCGCGTCGATCGAGCTCGAGCACGCAATTGGCGCCTACGAGCTGGTCAAGGACTGCGATGTGGTGCACGACCACACCCTCGCGGGGCCGGTGTATTCGGCTCGTTTCCCCGACCTGCCCGTGGTTGCGACGAATCACATGCCGTTCACCCGCACGATGACCGCAATATTTGGCGCGGCGATACCCCACGTCGGCCTCATCGCAATATCCCATTCGCACGCTGCGTCGACCAGCCTGCCGATAGCCGGTGTGGTGCATCACGGGGTCGACCTCACCGAGTTCCCCATCGGTTCTGGTGAGGGTGGCTACGTCGCCACGTTGTCTCGCATGACACCGGAAAAGGGCATTCATCGGGCCATTGCGATTGCTCGCACTGCTGGAGTGCAGCTGCGTATCGCGGCGAAGATGCGCGAGCAGCATGAGCGCGAGTACTTCGACGAGTTCGTGCGTCCGCACCTTGGTGATGACGTGATCTACCTCGGTGAGCTGGGAGCGGCCGACAAGCGCGAGCTACTGGGCGGCGCAGCTGCGCTCTTGAATCCAATTGGCTGGCCCGAGCCGTTTGGGATGGCCATGGTCGAGGCCCTGGCCTGTGGCACGCCCGTTGTGGGGTGCCCGCAGGGTGCTGCACCAGAGATCGTGGTCGATGGCGTGACCGGCTTTCTGAGCGACGATGACGACGACTTGGCCGCTGCGCTACGCGCGGTTCACCGCATCGACCGGGCAGCCTGCCGCCAACGCGTGGCCGACCACTTCTCCGCGGAGAGCATGGTGGCCGGGCACCTTCGTGTGTACGAACAGCAACGAGCGGCGACCACCCGAAGGGCGGCCGCCGCTGTGATCGATTGGTAACGCGACAGGCGTCGTTGACTGTCGCAGCCGTCTGTCGCTGGCACCGAATGGTCCCGAGACGTTGAGAATTCGTACCGGCGTCACTGCCGGCAGAGTCGCTTTCAGCCGCCGGTCATGGCGGTGCTCATCTTCGTCAAGCAGTCCGAGATCGCAGTTGCGTCAGCGGGCGATGCCGACGCCAGCGTCGCAGCCTTGGTGCTCAGCTCGGTGGCGGTGGCGGTGAGGGCGGTCACGTCGCCGCTGGCAGGATCGGCCATGACCTTCTTGAACTCGACGGCCAGCTCGTCGGCCGTCTTGCAGAACGCAGTGACCTCGGGGTTGGCGCTGGTGCCGGTGTCGCCAGCATCAGCGGCCGTGGTGTTGGCGGTGTCCCCGGCGTCAGCGGCCACGGTGGTCTTCGCCTTCGAATTGTCATCGCTGCAAGCGGCGGCGGTGCTGACGAACACGGTTGCGACGAGCATCCAGCTCATTGCATTCTTAGATGCCTTCATGGTGGGTTCCTCTCCCTATGGGCGGCTCGTGCCGCTCGGTTGAGATTAGTGTCGTTGCAGGCGTCGAGGAAGGCATGAGTAATGGTTACTCATTGGCGCGCGCCGCAACGTGCAACAAATGAGTACCTACCCCAGCGGGCAGGCTGGAGCCCGCCTCGGCTACGGCCGGTAGACGACGAAGACCTTGCGCAGCGTTTCGTGGACGGTCCAGGTTCCCTGCCAGCCCAGCTCGAAGATGGCGCTGCTGCCGGCGGTGAGCAGCACGGCGTCTTCGCCGTCGCGCTGCACGGTCATGCTGCCGCTGAGCACGTAGATGACTTCGCCGCGGGTCAGGAACTCCCAGCGCGATGTTCCCGGCTCGCACTCCCACGTGCCGGAGGTGATCTTCTCGATGTCGAGGAACACCTTGGCGCGGGTGATGATCTCGCCAGTGAGCGGCTCCGCCGACGGCTGGCCGAGCGGCTTCTCAGCCAGTTCTGTTGCCGGGATCTCTGCGGCGCGGAAGGTGATGGTCACGATGTCGTCCTGTCGTTGGGGTCTGGGTCTGTATCGAAGAACGACGACCATACCCCGTGTCACTGTTGCTCAGAGTCGTAACGGTGCGATGACCTGCTCGACGAAGCGGTATATGGGCTCGGTGTTCTTCGGGTTGCCGAAGTCCATGACGAAGTGCTGCACGCCCATGTCGGCGAGGTGGCCGAGCTGCTCGACCAACTTCGCACTGTCCTCGTCGGTCTCGGGTAGCGGGTGCTCCACCGTGGTGCTGACTTCGATGTCGGCCGGTTGACGGCCTACTTGTTCGGCCGCGCCGCGGATGATGCTCAGCTTGCGGCTCCAGTCATCATCGCCGCGAAAGAAGCCGTTCCACATGTCGGCCAAGCGGCCCACCATCGGCAGGCCGATCTTCTCGCCGGCTGCGCCGATACAGATGCGCGGCACCGGGTTCGGTAGGGGCGGGGCCGACGCGCCTGCGATACGGAAATGTGCGCCCTCGAACGAGGGCTCGTCCTGCGTCCACATCAGCCGGCAGATGCTGATCATCTCCTCCAGCTGGGCGAACCGAACGGACGGCTTGGGGAAGTCGTAGCCGTAGGCCGCGTACTCGTCCTCGCGCCAGCCGGCGCCGACACCGAGGATGAAGCGGCCGCCCGACAGCACCTGCAACGTCGCCGCCATCTTCGCCGTCAGTGCCGGTGGTCGATACCCGTGCCCCAGCACGTGATGGCACAGCTGCACATCAGGGTGGCGCGCAGCGAGCCAGGTGAGCGTGGTCCACGCCTCCAGGAACGGATCGGTCTTGGCGTCGAAACCGTAGAAGTGATCGGCAATCCACAGCGAGTCGAAGTGTGGCAGCGCCGTTGGCAAGATGTGCTGGTCCTGCCACGCTGCAATCGGCTGGTAGTCGCTCCAGCGGTTGCCGATGACCGGCGACAGCCAGCCGAACTTGAGGGCTCGGCTCATGCCTGCTCCAGCGAGCTCTTCACGCGCGCCAACGTGCTGTTCATGCCCTTGGTCATCGCTTTCGGGCGGAACAGAATTCGGTCGTAGACGAAGCCCATGAAGCCTTTGGCTGTGTAGTCGAACGACTCGGTGACGGTGGTGCTGCTGTCGCCCGCCGGCAGGAAGTCATAGCGCCAGGTGGTGTAAGCCTCTGCAACGAATTCGAAGACGAGGCCCGGCTCGCAGGCCGTCACTTCCGAAGTGGTGGTCCACTTCTTGATGGTGCGGCCAGCCACCATGGCGACGTTGTCGCCTTCGAATTTGGCACCGACGGCGGGGCCGGTGGCACCGCCAACCCAGCGGCCAGCGATGCACTCCGGGCTCCAGTCACCCATACGCGTGACGTCGGCAATTGCCGCCCACACTTCGTCGGCTGGACGGTCGATGCTGATCTGTACGGACCCTGAGCTCATAGGCCGCAGCGTAGAGCCGTTTTTGAGACGGTGCCGTTAGCCGACGTGTGTGAAGGTCGGTGCGGTGAGCACCGGGGCCTGCACGCAACGAGCGAGCAGGTCTGCCAGGCCCGGCTCCAGCCGATCTACGGACGACGGCAGCAGCACGCGACGAACGGTTTCGGTGGCGGCCACGTCGGCCAGTTCGACGGCGGCGCTGGGACCGCAGGCGGTCATTGCGAGCAGCTGCTCGGGGACGGACCCGACGCGCTCGACAACCTGCTCGAGATAGCGCCAGCCGGCGGTGGACATATCGATGTCCTCGGCGCGAGCGAAGTCGCGCAGGGAGCGTGATGCGGGGCCGCTGAGCAGTACGAGCAACGTGATGTGCTCGTCGGTAGCGTCGAGCAGGCCGAGCGCGTTCTCGCCATCATGCGAGGTGGGGTCGAGCAGCACCAGCGTCGTCTGGATGGGGATTGCTGACGTCGTGGCTGTGGCGAGTGCAGTCATCGGGAGTGCAGTCTGCGTCATGGCTTTTCGGTGGAACCTCATGGTTGGGCCGTCCTCTCTTCGAGCGGTCGCCTCCAGGGTACGGACCGTTGGTGACGCGAAGATGAACGCAGCATCACAACGGCGTAGTTTGCGCGTGGCAGTTGTCACCTCACGTGTTAGGCGTCACGCGAATGCGCAGAATTCGTTGCCTTCAGGGTCCGCCAGGACGCACCAGTCGATGTCGCCGTCTCGCATCCGCAGCAGTTTTGCCCCTGCATCGACAAGGTCGTCGACGCTGGCGTCGGCCAGTTTCACGTCCCAGTGCACCCGGTTCTTGACGCTCTTTGGTTCGGGCACCGGGTTGAAGACCCAGTACATGTACGGGAAGCCGGCAGCGCCTTCCACCCACGCAAAGTCGGTGCCCGGTCGGGCGCCGACCGTGCCACCCGTGCGAGCCGCCCACCAGTTGGCGATGCGCAACGGGTTGACAGCATCGACGACCAATTCGAACGGACCGTTCGGTGCGTCGGGGTACTTCGGGTGCGGACCGAACACGCACATTGCGACACCGTCAGGATCGTTGAGGACGTACCAGTGGTCGTCGTCGTGGGGCTCGTGAACGAGGCGCGCGCCGGCAGCGATGAGCGGCACAGGGTCGCCGCCGGCCACGCGCAGGTCGAGGTGCACGCGGCTCTTGCCGGCGGCCGCTTCCGGCACGCCATTGATCCAGATGGTGCACTCCTTCGAACCGCCGAGCGGCGGCTCGAGATGGAAGTCGCCACCCTCGTGCTCGACCACCGGCTGCGCCAGCGCGGTGCCCCAGAAGCGAGCGACAGCCTCTGGCCGCCCGCCGCCACTGGTGACATCTATACAGAGATCCTTGAACACGACGTCAGGCATGACGCGAACCTACCCGCGCCGCGATCCGGTCGTGTCGCTTCGGCTCTCGCCTCGAGTTGTCGGGCTGCCACACTTCGCCGGTGAGCATCGATTTCGAACCCGACGCACTACGCGAGAAGTACCAGAGCGAGCGCGACAAGCGTCTGCGCGGCGACGGCAACGAGCAGTACGTGGAGATGGTCGGGCAGTTTGCCCATTATCTCGAAGACCCGTACGTCGAAGTGAAAGAGCGGCCTGCCCTCCACGACGAGGTGGAGGTCGCTGTCATCGGTGGTGGCTTCGGCGGGTTGTTGGTCGGTGCTCGGCTGCGCGAGGCCGGCATCGAAGACATCCGGATGATCGAGAAGGGTGGCGACTTCGGCGGTACCTGGTACTGGAACCGGTACCCGGGCGCGGCGTGCGACGTCGAGAGCTACGTGTACCTGCCGCTGCTGGAGGAAGTCGGGTACGTGCCGCGCAAGAAGTACGCGCCGGCCCCGGAGATCCTGGAGCACAGCCGCAACATCGCCCGTCACTTCCGTCTCTACGACAACGCCTGCCTTTCAACAGAAGTCACCGACATGACGTGGGACGACGCCGATCGTCGTTGGATCATCACCACCAATCACGGCGACGAGATGCGTGCGCGATTCGTGGTCATGGCCAATGGGCCGTTGCACCGCCCGAAACTGCCGGGCATCCCCGGTGTCGAAGGGTTCAAAGGGCACTCGTTTCACACCAGTCGTTGGGACTACGACTACACCGGCGGCGATTCGACGGGTGGTCTCGACGGCCTGCGCGACAAGGTCGTTGGCATCATCGGTACCGGGGCGACCGCGGTGCAGTGCGTGCCACACCTCGGTGCTGCGGCCAAGCAGCTCCTCGTGTTCCAGCGCACGCCTTCGTCCATCGATGTGCGTGCCGATCGGCCCACCGACCCTGAGTGGGAAGCGCAGCTGCAGCCCGGCTGGCAGAAGCGGCGGATGGACAACTTCAACAACCTCGTGTCGGGCATCCCCGAGTCGGAGGACCTGGTGAAGGACGGCTGGACCGACATCATCGGCAACCTGCTGATCCGTCTACGCCAGGGTCAGGGCGGCGATATGAGCCCGGAAGGTATCGGGAAGGTGATGGAGCTGGCCGACTTCGACAAGATGGAGCAGATCCGCGCGCGAGTCGATGAGCTGATTGCCGACCCGTCCGTGGCTGAGGCGCTGAAGCCGTGGTATCGGCAGTTCTGCAAGCGCCCGTGCTTCCACGACGACTACCTGCCCACCTTCAATCGGCCCAACGTCACGTTGGTGGACACCGACGGTAAGGGTGTCGACCGCATCACGGAGTACAGCGTGTGGGCCAACGGTGTGGAGTATCCGGTGGATTGCCTGATCTACGCGACTGGCTTCGAGGTCGGCACCGACTACGCGCGCCGCGCGGGCTACGAGGTGCATGGTCGCGACGGCGTCACGCTGACGGAGAAGTGGGCCGATGGTGCGGCCACGTTCCAGGGTTTCCACTCGCGCGGCTTCCCCAACTGCTTCATCGTCAGCGTCGTGCAATCCGGATTCTCGGTGAACTTCCCGCACATGCTCGACGAGCAGGCGAAGCATCTCGCTTACCTCCTGAATCGCGCCGAGACCGAAAGGCTGACGCTGGTCGAGGCGACACAGGAGGCCGAGGATGCGTGGGTGAAGACGATTGTCGAGATGGCCCAGTTCAACGTGAAGTTCCTCGAAGCGTGTACGCC
>Ga0105046_10002038_pt1 | contig 31692 bp, 30 predicted proteins | sample MAT03_FD_78385 | JGI IMG/M metagenome (GOLD analysis project Ga0105046, IMG submission 78385) | Freshwater microbial communities from Lake Fryxell liftoff mats and glacier meltwater in Antarctica - MAT-03 (megahit assembly) | ecosystem: Environmental > Aquatic > Freshwater > Ice > Liftoff...
ACACCGTTGGCGATCGCAAGCGGCATCACCCCCGAGAACGTAGGGGACTACTTGCCGCACGCGGAGAGCTTCCTGGTGGCGACCGGAATTAGCAAGAGCTTCACCGAACTGGATCCCGCTCGAGTGCGAGCCTTGGTTGAGCGCGTTCGTGCGTTCGCGGAATGATCATCTGAGCACTCGGTGGGCATTAATTCAGGCCCACGCACGATGAATCTCTCTGGGTCGTTGAAAAGGAAACGCCATGCGTTACCCCCAGGTCGTCATTTACGATTCCGATGACTGGCTGGCGACGCAGGTTGCCGAGGTTGCGCGCGAGAACGGCTGGCTAGTCCGGGAATCCCGTCAGGCCGACGCGTGCTTGCAATTGCTGCGTGAAGCCAGGCCATCGGTCGTGCTGTTGAAACTCGGACCAAAAGCACTTGAGGAAATGACGTTGCTCTCTCGGTTGACGCGGCACGTTCCCGATTGCCCGGTGGTGCTGGTCAGTGATGCGAAGCTCGATGTCGCCGGCCGGCACGATCTGGTGGGACTCGCTTACGATCTCGGCGCCCGGTATGTGTTGATGCCGCCGTTGACTCGCTCCGTGATTGAGGACGTTGTCGTTGGCCTATTGGAAGCAACGATTCAACGCCAAACGATGGGGTAAGTTGCCATGCGTGAACTGCCGATACTTGATGCCCGGCGTTGTACCGCCTGCGGAGAGTGCGTGGTCATTTGCCCGACGGAGTGTTTGGAGATGCGGGGGAAATGCCCATGGATGCCGCGGCCGCTCGACTGCATTTCCTGCGCGGCATGCGTACAGCTTTGCCCCGTCGATGCGCTCGAAATGAAACTGCCGGCACGGGCCTGAAGTAAAACAACAAGGAGCGCCTGTGCGTGCAGGCGCTCCCCGTTTGATCAGCCGTCAACTACTTCGAGGCTTCGGCAACTGCGCGATCGTCGCGGATCCGATCGGACAATTTGTCGAACGCGAGGTTCGACTTTTCGCCAGCACGGACCGAAACACGCCGGATGTCTTCATAAGTCTTGCCGCCCTTTTCGACAACGACACGAATCGTGTAATAGAACGATTCGCCCGGTTCCAGGGCCGGAGAGGTGAAGATTCGTTCTGTCGAAGTGCTCTTCATCAGATTGCCATCAATGTAGACCTTGGCTTCAGCCGGGACGCGAACGAGGACCGAGGCCTTCGATTCGATCGGGGCGGTGGTCTTCATCGGCTTGACCTCAATCGGTTTGATCTCGATCGGCCTCACTTCGATTGGGCGGGTTTCGACTGGTTGGGCATTGAACAGCGGGGTGTCATAGACAGGAGCGGCGACGATCGGCAACGTGTTGTACAAGCCGAAGTTGCCATACGCCCCGAAGCCGGCATAACCGACGCCCGTATAGAGCCCGCCGTTATTCCCGCCGCCATAGCAGTTGTAATAGCCCCCGCCGCAACCACAGGAGCGGATCGTGTGATTCCAGTTACCGCCACATCCGCCGCCGCCGTAACAACCGCCGCAACCCGCATGCCAGCCATGGCAGGAGGTGAAGCCTGGTTGCCAGCCGAGGTGACCGTGGCAAGAGTAATTGTGAACGACCGGCCAGTGATGATAACTGCCGCCGCAACCGCAGCAGCTGTTGTACGATGCGGGATAGTAAGCCGAATAACCGGGGCCACATGAGTTCCAACCATACCGGGCGGGCCAGCACGCCTCCCAGAAGCACTTCTTCGACCAGACGTCGCCAAGGCCAGGGGCCTCCGTTGTCGCGGTCATGGCAGCCATCAGTACAATGCTGTACATGAGAATACTCTCCTTAGTTTTGCCCGGAATTTGTCAAATTAGACACTCTGGGATAAATGGTAAATCCAAGTAGAGTGTTCGTCAAATTGAAACGGGGCTAACCACGGTGAGTTTGCGGGCGGAAGCGCGTTAAAGTGGGAAGGATCGGGCGATTGAGCTCGCCGCTCGCGGCGTCGCGACGCCGCAAGCGGCGAACAATGACTAGTTCGTGATCCCCTTCGTTATCTCCATGAAGACGTCCTCCAGGTTCACTTCCTTTTCCTGGAAACTTTTCAGGCGGAAACCTTCCGCAATCAGGCGTTCGGGGAGGAAGCTGCCGTCTTCTTGACCGTCCTTGAGTTTCACCTCCACCAAATCACCCAAGGGGACGATCTTGACCGATTCGACCTCGGCAAACGTCTCGATCTTCTTCGCGGCCTCTTCGTTGCGATTCTGGCCGACGGCGAGCGTGTAAACCGCCAGACCACGAACTTGCTTGATGGCCGTGGCGACGTCGCCGTTGAAGAGGAGCTTGCCGCGTTCGATGATGCCGATCTTGTTGCAGATGTCGGCCAGTTCGGGCAGGATGTGGCTCGAAACCATGATGGTCTTCTTCATGTTGCGAAGCTCCTTGAGGAGTTCGCGCATCTCGATGCGGGCACGCGGGTCGAGTCCCGAAGCCGGTTCGTCGAGCAGAAGCACTTGTGGCTCGTGGAGCAGGACGCGGGCGAGGCCGAGCCTTTGTGTCATCCCGCGCGACAGGCTGGTGACCAGGGCGTCGCGCTTGTAACCGAGGTCAACGAGTTCAAGCACCTCGTCGCACTTCTTGCGCCGGGCGGGTCCCTTGATCCGGTAGGCGGCCGCGAAGAATTCCAGATACTCGACAACCTTCATGTCGTCATAGACGCCGAAGAAATCGGGCATGTAGCCGATGGCTCGACGTATCTCTTTCGAGCCCGTGTAGATGGAATGCCCGCACACCGTTGCCTCGCCCCACGAGGGGTTCAGCAGCGTGGCAAGCATTCTCATGGTGGTCGTTTTGCCTGAGCCGTTGGGGCCGATAAAGCCGTAGACGTCGCCCGGTTCGAGCCGAAGCGTCAAACGGTCGACCGCGTAGAGTTCGCCGTACTTTTTCGTGAGATCACGGGTCTCGATCATATGGCCTTAACGTCACTTCGAGGAGGGAAGGATCGGGATAAAGACACGAATGTACGTTTCTTGCCGCCAGGTGCCGGCGAGCGGTCCGCTCAGGTTCAGGCGTGTCGGGTTGCGGGGCGACATCGCCATCGTCTCGGCGGGCTCTTCGGTGCGGCGCAAGCGGATGATGACGATCGCCTGGCGCGGGTTCTTCTCGCTGACTCGCCATGATTGATCGAGTTCTCGTTCCGAGGCGTTGGCGAGCCGATTGAACTGCCCCTGAATCAACTCGTGGAAGAGCATCGGCCACAGGCGAAATCGCGGATCGTCGGCCCCCTCTTCCTCCCCGGCCTTGGGTTTGCCGGTGCGGCTGTTGGGAAGCAGATCACGCGGGACCACCGCGTTCTGCAGCCAAGTCGTTGCCGGGGTCGCGGTGGCACTGGTCGAAATGTAACGCGGCAGGTCACGGATCAGGGACGGCAGCGGTGTGATCGAGCCGCGATAGAGCAAGTGCGCCTCGTCAACGACTTCCACGGGCAACCGGCTGGTGATGGAACCGGTGATTAAATTCGGGTCGGCCGAGGACTGGCGCAATGTCGATTCGATGAGCGGCCTGTCAGCGGGAATGTCCGCCGCCCAGACACCGGTGAACGATTTCGTCGACCAGATGGGGATCGGCACGTCTTCGAGGCCAGTTTTTCGGTCCTGATAGGTTCGCCGGAAAAGGCTCTGACGGTTCTCACGCGACTTACCGTACCAGGAGACAAGCGTCTCGGTGGGGGTCGACCCGTCGTACCAGTCCGGCGCAGGTTCGGCCCCGACCGTGAAGTTCCGATTGGCGGGACTAAAGAGTGTAAACCATGTATGCCCGTAGACCCGCGAGCCAGCCAGATCGATGTCGACGAGATCAACTTTGTTGATGCGAAGTTTATCGCCCTTCAGTTCGCGGGCGGCGAAGTAAGTCGCGATGCAAGTCACGGCGACCAGGATCGGCAGCGTCAGCCAGGTGAGTTCCATCCGCTTGAGCACCCGTTTCAGCAGCAGATACTCGATCGGCCCGATCAACAGGATGTAGCCGAGAAGCAAGAGTGCGACCCAGCCGAACGAAATCAACGGCACGCCTTCGAAGAACTCCAGGTTGTTGCGCTGGGCGGTCAGGTATTTGTCTTCCTCATCAGAACCGATCTGTTCCGCGCCGTTGGGTAATCGTGTCGTTGAGACGGAGACGAGCCAATCCCAGAATGCCTCACGCTGCGGCCATTCGGATAGCGGCATGCGGTCGACAGCGAATGCGACGCGCGTGACACGGCCGAGGCCAAGTGGATATTGAACAACCAAGGGCGGCGAGGACTTCAGTTCGTCAGCGGTGAGAAGCACTTCATCAAACGTAGCGGGTATAAATTTCGAGAGTCGAAACGGCCGACCTGTCGGATCTTTCAAAATCAATCTCGGCGAATTTGGCAGAACGAAAGCCGTCTCTTGCACTTCGCGATTGTCAACCTTGAACTTGCCGAGCAATGGGCGAAGAGGGTCAATGCGCTCAATGGTCTCGGCGGCGCCGACGTCGATAATCACTCGCCCGCCCCGGCGCACCCACTCGATTATTGCTGCTGTACGAGTCGAATCGCGACCCAGTGCCTGCCAGAATGCCTCGTTGGCCGTGTTGAGAATTAAGAGGTCAACCGCATCGTAACCAATCCAGCGGTCAGGCAGCTGCTCGACACCTGCCGAGGCCAGTTCGACCCAGCCGTTGCGTAACGATTCCGAGTTGGTATCGCCCGCTTGGCCTTCTGTCCTTGCGATGCGAAAGCCCGGTAAACTCGAGCCGACACTCAGGAAAAGGAACCGCGCTGGCGGCAGCCCTGAAACGCGGCGACGGGTCGGTTCGATCAAAGGGCGTCCGCTGGAAACACCGACGATCTGCACGGAAACATCTGTCGCGATTCCGCCTGGCTTCAAATAGGGAATCGCACCGAACGTCGACGCGGGATGGTCGCCCACACTTGGAGCGGGTATTCGGTAACGGACCTCGCAGATCACATCGTCGCCGTCCGGCACGCCGAGGCGGATCTCGATTTCCTCGCTGATGACGTCGGTCAACTCAAGATCGAGCCAGACGGGCGCCCACTGCCCTGCCTTGAAATGGAACGTCGCTTTTTTCGAAGGATCCTTGCTGAAGACGGGGAATCCGAGTTGAACATTTTTGACCGCAATGGGATACCGCGCATCGGCCGCGGCGTCGCCGCTGAAGACGAGCGCGAGCACCACAGACCATCCCAAAAATCGTCGCGAGTTCGCCATGGAGATATGGTATACCGTTTAGCCGCTTCTCGAAGAGGAGCGCTCAAGGCTTCTCCCCCGGCCCACACACACATGGGACCTTCCGACATGAGGGGCAACCGCCGCCGTACTTCTTCGCCATCGCGTCGTCGAGATTCACACCGGCGATATTCGCGAGCGTCGCCAGCCAAGCGAGAACGTCGGCAAATTCGGCCGCGGTCTCCTCATGAGACCGCTTTCCGCGCAACGCTTCTGCCAATTCGCCGACTTCCTCCATGAACCACATGAAGGTGCCTTCAACGCCGCGCTGGGCATCCTTGCTGCCGAACGTCTCACGAATCAAGGTCTGGAGTTCCGTCAAATGCATCGCTGGGCTTTCTTCTTTCTTGTTTATTTCTTGTTTCTTTTTTCGCCTTTTGTCTTTGTTGTTTCGTATTTCGATATTCGAATTTCGTGTTTGCCCATCATGGGTCGTATCTTTTCAACACGCGATCCGCTTCGTCATCTTTCTTCTGTTCGCGCAGGGCTTGCAGGAAGAGTTTGCGGGCTTCTGGATCGAGAACGTCGATAAATAAGGCGTCGCGGGCGGCTTCTTCCGCTTCTGAGTATTTTTTCTGCTCAATCAACAACTTGGCCAGTTGGACGCGGGATTTCAGATCATCGGCATCGTTCTTTACCATCTGTTGCAGGACACGGATCAGCTTGTCGGGATCGTCAATCTGCGTGTAGAGCGAGCGCAGTTGTTCGAGCCAGTCGGCCTCGAGTGGGGCCAGTTCCTGGCAACGTTCGAACTGCTCGGCCGCGGCCGCCAGTTGCTTTCCTTCAAAATGAAGTCGGCCCAGGAAAGCCCGCAGGCGCACATCGTTGGGTTGCTCGGCCACGGCGGCCTCCACGAGTTTGCGGGCGGCCGCGTCGTCGCCGGCAGCGATCAGCAGTTTCGCCTGAACGATGCTGGCTTGCGGGTGCGCCTTCTGTTTCGCGAGCACAGCTTCCGCTAGTTTGCGAGCGTCGGCCGGTCGTTTGCGGCGCAGATACTCGGCCGCGAGGTCGGCCGCGGTGTCGGCATCGTCGGGGTTCTTCTCGTAGGCTTTTTCGAGTTCCGCGAAAGTTCTCGACTTCCCGGCCGGCTTGGCCGACGCGGGAATTGCCTTGACGATATGGGTGACATAGGCCTGGTATGCTTTTTCGAAAGTTGCTTTCTCGACGCCGCAGACTTTCTTGATCGCTGCCGAGGTATCGATTCCGGTGCGGTAGGCGTCGAGCATTTTGCCGACGGCGACGATGCCGTATTCCTGGATGAGATATTCGACGTAGAGAAGGCTTTGGTAATAGGCGAGCATCCATTCTTCCTGCGACTTCGGCCGCACAAACGCCAGCATGACGGTATCGAGAGTCAGCAGCGTGTTTGCTTCATGGCGCTCGCGCAGCGTGACGTTCCACGACGGCGGCCGGCCCGTGCCTTCATTGCGGACAGCCAGACCTTCCGTTAGCCAGTGCGGCACCAGGAAATCGGTCTGGGCCAGGTTGAAGATGTGCACCAGTTCATGACGAACCACGCGGCCCCAGTTGAACTTCTTGGAGAGGCCCTTGCCCGCCGGCGACACCATCGTCACCACGCGGCCAGTGCACGCGCCGATCGTATGCAGGTCGGGCAACGCAACCGTCCGGCCGCTGAACATCTCGTGGTTGTTGAAGACCTCGATCAGGACCTTGCCTTCCGGTTCGAAGTTGAAGTCTTTGGCGAGTTGGGCGTGCATCTCTTCTAGAAAATCGAGCATGTACTCGGCTAGAACGGCGTCGGTCTTGGCGTCAAAGCGGAGGATATAATGCTTGGTCTCCTTCGTCGTGTAACCTTCGAGATGGGTCAGCACCTTGCGCGAATTGGCGACGCGGACGTTGAATTTGTCGTATTCGAACGCCTTATCAAGTATCTCGCGGGCTTCTTTCTCCTTGCCGATGCGCAGATAGAGCAGGCCGAGGGCGCTGTGCGGGGCCGCGAGTTGATCGTTTGTGGAAATGGCCAGGTTGAAGTATTTCTCGGCTTCCACGTACATCTTGCGATCTTCAAGCCCCTGGGCGAGATCGCTGTAAAACAGGGCCGGTTTCGGGTTGAGGGCGAGCACATCGGCCACGATCTTGTCGAACTCCGCGGGCTCCTTCATCAGTCGCTTGCAAAGGGCGACTCGGGCCAGGGTCGCTTCATCCCGCGCGTTGACCTGGAGTGCTTTTTCAAGAGCCTTGAGCGCCAGGCCGATCTCGCCGCTGATGATGTGTATATCCGCTTGAAGCCGCAAAGCTGCCGGGAGACGCGGGTTGATCTTGAGGGCATCCCCGGCGAATTGCTCGGCATCCTTGATCTCGTAATTTTGCAAGGCGGCCTCGCCCTTGCCGACATACGCCTCGGTCGCCCGTGGGTTCATTTTCAGGGCGTTGTCGAAAGCCTTTGTCGCCTGGGCTCGGTTGAATTTCTCGAGCAGGATCGCCCCCGAGAGGCACTCGGCCTGCCAACAGTCGGCCTCGAACTTGACGACGTCGACGTAGACTTCGTTGAGGATGAAGCGGAATTGATCGTGGAGATGATGCCAGCGGGCGTTTTCACAACCGGCCTGACCGACGAGCAGGAGTTCCTCCGGATCTTTGATGTCATCGTCGTTGTTGCTGCGCTGGGTGTAGGTGCGGACGAACCAGCGCATCTCCTGATCAGCTTCTTTCATCTGGCCGCGATCGCGCAGCAGCCGGGCACGCACCCAGCGGGCGGCGAAGTGGTTCGGTTTCTCCTTGAGCGCGGCCTCGGCCAATTTTAGAGCTTCGTCCCACTGCCCGGTCTGATAGAGCACATCGGCCCGCGCGGCCAACAGGTCGGCATCGCTCTCGGCCTTCTTCAAGGCCGTGGTCAACACTTCCAGAGCTTTCTCGTAGTCCCCTTCGCTCAAAAAGGTCCGCGCTACGCCGATGGCGGCCGCGGGACGCAGCTTCTCATCGTCGAGCTTCGCTTGATAAAGTTCGCGCGCCTCGGCATAGTTTCCCTTGAGCCAACGCAGGCGAGCTTCCGCGAGAGGACCCTTGGGTTTCTCGTCCGCGAACAGACCGGTGACTATGAATAAGCAAAGAGTGATCGAAATCAGGCGCATGAGAATCCTCGGGGTCGGTGTCTCTTCAAATTATCGTATTTGGACCGGCGATGCAATCGGCGAGTCGAGCGGATACAATAGAGAGAAGATTTGGAGAGGGTACGATGCGTTTGATTTCATTCCTGACGATCATGATCCTGACCACTTCGTGCCTGGCCGAAGAACCTTCCGTCGAGCGCGGCAAAAAGGCGCTCTTGGGCACTAGTTACATCCCGCCCGCCTGGCGCAACCCAGCTTACGAAAATGTCTGGAAGCTTTGGAAGGGCGTTGAAGCGAAGCCGGCGGACTACCCGGCCGCGATTCGCGAACGATACGGCCTGCATCCGGCCCCCTATCCGAACGGTGATCTGCCGATGGGCCTCCGCCAGGCTTCTTTTCTATTTATTAAAGGCGTCAGCATCGATTGCTTGCTCTGCCATGGCGGTTCGATTCACGGCAAGAGCTACGTGGGTCTCGGCAATAGCTCGCTGGAGATCCAGTCGCTCTTCGAGGAACTCTCAGGCGCGGACAACCGGCCGGCGCGGACGCCGTTCCCCTTTGGCAATGTTCGCGGCACCTCCGAAGCGGGGTCGATGGCGGTATATCTCCTCGGCTTCCGCAACCCCGATCTCTCGTTGCATCCGAAACGCACCGAGCTGGGCCTGCATGCCGACATGTGCGAGGACGTCCCCGCTTGGTGGCTCCTCAAAAAGAAAAAGACGATGTACTATACCGGCGGCGCTGATGCCCGCTCCGTCCGTTCGAAAATGCAATTCATGATGACACCATTGACGACACGTGAGGATTTCGACAAGCACGAGCCCGCTTTCCGTGATATTCAGGCCTACATTCTCTCGCTGGAAGCGCCGAAGTATCCCTACCCAATCGACGCTCAACAGGCGGAGACCGGCGCCAAGTTGTTCGCCCAAAATTGCGTCTCATGCCATGGGACTTATGGCGACCACTGGACCTATCCGAACAAGATTGTCCCGCTCGACAAGATCGGCACCGATCCGAAGCGGTACGACGGCATCTCACCTGAATTTGGCGAGTACTACAACCAGACCTGGTTCGCGCAGGAAGTAAAGGACGGTTACACCGCAATTCCATCCAAGGGTTACCAGGCTCCGCCTCTGGATGGTTTATGGGCGACCGCGCCGTACCTTCACAACGGCTGCGCCCCCACGGTGGAGCATGTTTTGAATTCCAAGATCCGCCCCATCATCTTCACACGCAGTTACAAGACAGGCGAAGAAGACTACGACGCGAAACGCCTCGGCTGGAAATTCACGGAGTTGAAAGAAATGCCGAAGACCGAGGCCGCGATCGAACGCCGCAAGATTTACGACACGCGTGAACCAGGCCGAGGCAACGGAGGCCACACCTTTGGCGATCATTTCAGCGATGAGGAACGGGCGGCCGTGATCGAGTATCTAAAAACGCTTTGACGCGTCGCCCCGTTACAGAGATGTGACGCCCTTTATTCCGTGATCTGGGTATAGTTGGGAAGTCGACTACTCATCGCCAAAACCGATCACGGAGACTTGTCATGAAACTCTTCGCACCCGCTCTCTGCGGCCTCATCATTCTGTCCGCCGGCGTCACCGCCAATCCGCGACTCCAACCTTTCAATCAAGGACTGGCAAACTCCAACATTGACATGGAAGGCTACCTGCGCGTCTCGGTTATAGCGTCCAAGCATCGCGAAACGCGCAGGCTTACCGAGGATGAATTCATCCGCAAGAGCCAGGAAAAAGGCGTCGTCATTCTCGACGCCCGCAGCAAGGAGAAATTCGACATGCTGCACATCAAAGGCGCGATCAATCTGAGTTTCTCGGACATCGACGTCGAAAGCCTGAAGCGGAGCCTGCCGGACAAGGACGCGATGATCCTGATCTACTGCAACAATAACTTCCAGAACGCTGAACTCGTGTTCCCCACCAAAATGCCGACCGCGTCGCTGAATCTCTCGACTTACATCGCGCTGTACAACTACGGCTACAATAATGTTTACGAACTCGCTCCGCGAGTCGATCCCAAGAACTCGAAGCTCACGCTGGTATCGACGCCGAAGAATCCGAAATAATTCGACGTTCGAAGAAAGCCCAGGGACGGCCGTCCCTGGGCTTTTTTCGCGCGGAACGATCACGGCTCACCCGTATAGGGAGTATTGCTTGCCGACAGGAAGCCGAGCTTGTGGTCCTTCACCGCGGTCGGCCAGGCGGTTGCCCAGGTGGCAGTAGTGAGCGCCGCATTCGTAACGACTTCCGGGCGGCGTGTCTCGACATGAGCATCCACGAACGCCACGTTCGCGAAGCCATCGAAGCGAAAGTGCGTGGCCGTGATGCCGGAATTGGAGATCGTCTTGCTCGCAACATGCGGCGAACCGAAGTAGCCGCCAAACGGTTCTTCGAGTGTGCCATTCGACTTCAACAAAGTCACTTCCGTGAACATAAAGACCTGGCTGGTGGGGAAGTCACCCGTGATCTCTTTGCCACTGACCGGATTCGGCCAGGCGGGTTCGTTACAGAGATGGCGGTTGTAGGCATACCCGGATGTCAGGCCGTTGTAAACCGGATTGATGGGATACGACTTGAACATCGGGCAGACGGTCACTTTCGTGTTGTTCTCGTAGTAACTGGTGAGGATGCCGTCGGCCGGATCGGTTGAGAGGACATTATAAGGCGACGACGAATTGCTGACGGTCGCCCCAAACCAGTACTTTCCTTTCGGCCAGGCGACACTTGCATCGGTGTACGGCGGAAGCGTGCCGGCCATGCTCTCGTAGGTGCGAGCGGCCGTCGCCAATTGGCGCAGGTTGCTCGCCCCTTTCATGCGCAAGGCGGACATCCGCACTTTCTGCACCGCGGGGAGCAGTAGCCCGATCAGCACCGCGATGATGGCGATGACGACCAACAATTCAATGAGGGTGAAGGCGCGGCGAGACGCCGCTAAACGGGATCGTAACACGGGAAAATCCTTCCTGCCGGACCGGGCAGATTGGGCTTCGGTCCAAGGCGGCAAGGCGCCCGCGCATGCGAACGTAACCGTGCCGACTCAATGCTTGGTACCGAAGCATCGAATTCGACTCGATCGGCAGGTCTTCTGGCTCTCGGCTCGTTACGGACTCCGGGTCGCCTTCCCATCCACGCGAGCGAAGCGTGAACAGTGGCGGATTGACCCGGGCCCTGGCCGATTACAGCGGCGGCCCCGCGACGGATTTTCACCGTCTTCCCTTTTGATCGCCCCGGATGAACCGGCGCGAACCGATCAAGACTGCTTCTTGATAGGGATGCACTAACCTGCGGCAAGGATAGAACGTCGACTAACGGCATCCCGGCCGTCGCCTATACTGAAAGGAGAGAAGCTTCCGAACCGAGAATGATCGATGATTGATAACGTTACTTTTCAAACATTTAGCCATGCCGGCATCACCATCGAAGGGTACTCCCGCGCGATGGTTCAGACCGTCTGGCGGGTTCCCATCTGGAACATGGGATTCGACCTCGGCGCGATGCCCTGGAGTTTCCTCGAAACGTCGAATTGGTTTGTCAGCCACCCGCATCTCGATCACCTGGCCGCCCTGCCGGTGCTGGCATCGCGGCGGACCATTCTCGAGTTTCCAACTCCCACGATCGTGTATCTCGGCGAAGAATGCGTCGATGATGCCGCGGATTTACTGAAGATCTGGGAACGTCTCGATTGTGGCCCGTTCAACTGCACGCTGAAAGGCATCGCCGCGGGCGACGAGGTCGCCATCGGCCGCGACCTCGTCGTCAAAGCGTATACGATGCAGCATCGCATCCCGGCGCTTGGCTTCATCGTCAGCGAGGTCAAGCAGAAACTGAAAACGGAGTTTCAGGGCCTATCCACCGACGAAGTTCGGGATCTGAAAAAGAAGGGGATCGAAGTCACACACCCGGTGCGTACCCCGCTGTTGGCTTACACGGGCGACACTCGGCCCGAAGGTCTCGACGCCAATCCGGAGTTCTATGCGGCCCGCATTCTGATCGCGGAGATGAGTTTCGTACGCATGAATCACCCGCGTGAGAGGATTCACTCGTATGGGCACATGCACGTGGCCGACTTTGTCGATCGGGCCGATCGCTTCCAGAATGAGTGCATCATCGCCAGTCATGTTAGCTCGCGGTACGAAATGGACGAAGCTCGCCAGGCGGTGGCGGAGCACCTACCTGCGGGGTTGCGCGAACGCGTCCACGTGTGGGGGTGAACAGATTTCGGTCAGCGCATTCCGAGCCCGACGCGTAGCGAGGGAATGTTCCACAGCGAGACGAATTCCGACCCGACCCACAGACAGTCTCGCATTTCCGTTGGCCTCACGCCCTCGCTTCGTGTCGGGCTCGGAATGATGGCATTATCAACCATCCAACAACTCCCGCAACTTCCTCGTCAAACTGTCCGCCGAAAAACGTGTATGTCGCGCCAACCGAATTAGTTCGAGCCCCAATTTCGGTGAACGCACAACCTCCCACAACACGCGGGGAATCGACACCCGCCCTGATTCGACGATCCCCATCAACCGTTGCGAAAGCGGGCGATTGACATCATCGGAGACGACACGGACGCAACCGAAGGGGATGCCGTGCTTCGCACACATCTCGGCCACGGCCGCTGATTCCATGTCGACCACATCGGCGTGAAGCTCAGTACCAAGTTTCTTTTTCTCTACAGGATCGCCGATCATCCGCTGGGAGGTGAAAACTCGGCCCGCTCGCTCGTTCGGCCAAGTCGTCCGCCAGATTCTGGTTTCATCGACAACTTCAGAAGCGACGATCACCTCGCCGAGAGCGAGGCCCGAACGTAGAGCGCCCGCGAACCCGGCCACGATGATGCGATCCGGCCGGGCGGCGCTTTCCAAGAAATGTTCAATCACCTTTCGGGCAGACGGTTTGCCGACGCCGAGAAGGCCCACGAATACCGGGGGATTGCCGATCAGCCAGCCGACCTTACCGAGCGGTCGAGGCGACTCAGGGAACGACCTAAAAAAGGCGCTCGACTCGCGTTCCACGGCGAAGAAGAGAGCCGTGCCTCGGAAGTCGGCCAAGGTCATGCGAGTTGCCACATCAGCATCTTGAAGCTGTCGCCCAATTTCGCGTTGACCCCAAGTGCCGCGGATGGTTCGAACCCGCAATGGACCATGCAGTGTTCGCAACGCGGGTCCTTGCCCTGGCCGTAGTTCTCCCACTTCGTGTTGTTCATCAGGTCGTCGAACGAGTCGTGGTGTTCGTCGGTGATGAGGTAACAGGGTCCCTTCCAGCCCTTCACGTTGCGTGTCGGGTTGCCCCAGGCGGTGCAGGTGAGATCGCGATTCCCTTTCAGGAAGTCGAGATAAATTGGCGAGGTGGCCATCTTGTATTTCTTCAGCAGCTTGTCGGCCTCGCGGAATTTTTCCTTGATCTCGTCGCGGGTCATGAAGATCTCGGCCGCGCCGTTGGGGTTGGTCTTTTGCACCGCGTCGTAGCCATAGGCCGGTGAGAGCATGAAGCCATCGACGCCTAGCTTCGTGAGATAACCGTAGAGAAGGTCGAGTTCGTCCATGTCCGTTTCCTTGTACACCGTCGTGTTGGTGCAGACGAGGAACCCGGCTTTCTTGGCGGCCTTGATGCCTTCAATGGCTGCCTGGAAGACGCCTTCACGCTCGACGGCGCAGTCATGCGACTTTTCCAAACCATCGAGATGGACGTTGAAGAAGAATCGCGACGTCGGCCGGAATTGCGAGAGTTTGCGTTCGAGGTAGACACCGTTCGTGCAGAGGTAAATGTGTTTGCGCCGCTTGAGAATGCCTTGCGCCAGTTCGCCGATGCCGGGGTAGATCAGCGGCTCACCGCCGCAGATGCTGACGATCGGCGCTCCCGCTTCGTCCACGGCCGCGAGACACTGTTCCACCGATAGCTTCTCGCGGATCGATTCCTCATACTCACGAATGCGCCCGCAACCGGTGCAAGTGAGATTGCAGGCGTGCAACGGCTCGAGCATCAGCACCAGCGGAAACCGCTTCTTGCGCATGATCTTCTTGGTGGCGATGTAAGCCGCCATGTCGAGCGTGAGACTCAAGGGGAATCGCATAGGAGCTCCAAACTAATCGCGATGTCCGACGCGTAACGCGCCAGCGCCATCAACGGAAAATACACCGGGTATAGATGATACTTCAAGTAGAAGACTTTCGGGAAGCCCGTGCCCGTGAACGGTTCCTCGTCCCAGCCGCCGTGCGGCTTCTGGGAACTCACGAGCCATTCGATCCCGGCCCGCACCGCCGACGATGAACCATCGCCCGCCGCTAGTAAGCCCAGAAGCGCCCAGGCCGTCTGCGATGCCGTCGGCTCTCCCTTGCCGGCCCAGGCGGGGTCGTCGTAACTTCGGCACGATTCACCCCAGGCGCCATTCATCTGTTGCACGCTCTTGAGCCAATCGACCGCTCGGCGAGCCATCGGCAGGCGAAGATCGCAACCAATGCTCTTCAACCCGGCCAGCACTTGCCACGTCCCATAAATATAGTTGACGCCCCAACGGCCGGGCCACGAACCGTTCGATTCCTGATTCTTTTCGATGAAACTCAACGCGCGATCGACATGCTTCTGACCGGGACGATGGCCGAAGTGACCCAGCGCTTCCAGCACGCGGGCGGTGATGTCGGGGCAACTCGGGTCGAGCATCGCATTATGATCGGCGAACGGAACCTTGGTGAGAAATTCGCGGTTGATGTCGCGATCGAACGCGGCCCAACCGCCATCGCGGTTCTGCATGCCGAGGAGCCAGGGCAACGCCCGCTGAACCGCCGGCTCTTCCGTGTGCCCGGTGCGGGCGAGGGCGATGAGCACCATGGCCGTGTCGTCGGTGTCCGGATAAAAGCCATTGCGATACTCGAAACACCAGCCGCCCGGTTCCAATCGCGGATTCGATCGACTCCAGTCGCCCGGCCGACGGATCTCGCGATCAAGGAGCCAGTGTACGGAGGATTCAGAAGATTCTGAGGCATCTGCTAGAGCGATCAGCGCCAGAGCCGTGTCCCACACGGGTGAGACGCACGGCTGAAGACGCAACGTGTCGCCTTCCGCGATCATCAGGTCTTCGATCTGCTTCATCGCCCAGATCATTTCTGGGTCGTCGTCTTTCACGCCGAGACTGCGGAGCACGATGACGTTGTAGACCATTGATGGAAAGATGGCGCCGACGCCGTCGCTATCGACATAGCGTTCGCGCATCCAGGCGATGGCCCGACGTGTCGCCCGACGACGCAGTGGGGTGATGCCTCGACGTTCGAGCCATTTCAGGAACCCGTCAGCCTTCAAGAAAAAATTCGTCCAGGAAAAGTAGGCTTGCGTGGGCGCGAGCGGCGGGTGAATCGCTTGCGGATCTTCGAGAAACAACTCACGGATGCCTAGTTCGGTTGGCAAGTTTCGCACGGGCTTCTTGGCCCAGACGACGCTGAGTGGGACGAGAATCGTTCGCGACCAGGCCGACATTTTGTAGATGTTGATCGGCGACCAGCGCGGAAGCAGAACGAGTTCCGGCGGCACGGCCGGGCAATTGGCGTACGGCGTTTGCCCGAGCAGGGCGAGGTAAAAGCGAGTGAAACTATTGCACGCTTCGGCCCCGCCGAGCGACCGGATGACACCCGCGGCCTCACGCATCAACGGCTCGTCGCCCGAACGCCCGGCAATCTTGAGCGCGAAGTAGGCTTTGACGGAGACGCTGATTTCAGCGGGACCGCCGGGATAATTTCCCCATCCGCCATTGGTACTGCGCACTTGCAGCAAGTAGTTGGCGGCCTGACGGACGCGCGGGTCGCCTTTACGGCCAAGGAACGCCATCAGCAGGATGTATTCGGATTCGAGAATCGAATCGCCTTGAAGCTCGCCGACCCAGTGGCCATCGCCGCGTTGGCGATCAAGCAATCCGTCGGCGCCGAGACGCACTGCGGATTGAAGGTCAATAGTCGGATCGGCAGATGGTGGGGGAGCAGAATCTGAAGTGGCGAGTCCGTTCACGGGAAATCCATTCCTCGGGGCGGTGAGGCGATGATGCCAATTGTGCTTAATGTAGCGATTTTGCGTGGTGGTAAACAAGAGCAGTCACCGTGCGCCGATCGATCAAACTCGTGAAGAAAGAAGAAACCACGAATCAGGCGAATCGGACGTATAAGAAAAGCCGGGTCATCGGGTTTCTTGATTCGTTAGCTTCGCCTGATTCGTGGTTTCTTCTCTTTGCTTTCGAAAGTTTTACTCGATCCAGCCTCGCTCGCGGAACCAGGCGACGGCCTCGGCGATGGACGTTGCCACGGGTCGGGGCGTCAAGCGGAGGGCCGTCAGACTGCGCGAAGCGTCGAAGTGCATTCGCCGTCTCGTCAGTTTCACCCCCGTGACACTGGCCGCGGGAATCTCGTGCGTCACGACGTGGGCCAGGAACTCGCTCACATAAGCGGCGGCTAATGCGATCGGATAGGGGACGCGCCAGCGTGGTTCCGGCAATCCGGTCAACCGTGCCAACTCACCGAACACGGAGCGGATCGACCAGTTCTCCGCGCCGAGCAAGTAACGTCGCCCCGGTTCTCCATGCTCAAGAGCGCGGACCATCCCCTCCGCCACGTCGCGGACGTCGATCAAGTTGAGTTCCGCGTCAAGATAGGCCGAGCGCTTGCCTAAACAGAAATCGAGCATCATCCGTGTCGGCGGCGAACGTCCCCAATCGCCAGGGCCAATAGGAAGAGTCGGATTCACGACGACGATCGGTGCACTGCGGCTCGCGAGCTGAAAGGCGTACTTCTCCGCAAGAAACTTCGACCGACAGTACGGTCCGATTACGTCGTGAACCGTGATCGCCTGATCCTCGGCAATCGGGGCTGTTTGCTTTGCTCGGGTCAGGATCGATTCGGTACTGGTGTGCAGAATGCGCGGCACGCTTGCGGCGATGGCCGCATCAAGAACGTTGACTGTGCCGAGATAGTTGACGGCATGAAAATGCCCACGGCGTCGAGCCCAGAGTTGCGGATCGGCAGCGAGATGATAGACCGCCCGGCAACCGCGGACCGCTTGGGCGACGCACGATCGATCGCGGATGTCGCCGTGGACATACTCAATCGACGAGGGGAAAGATGCAATAGCTGAGGAAGTGCGATCAAGAACGCGGACTGATTCGCCACGCTCAAGAAGCAGCCCAACGAGATGACGGCCGACGAAGCCGGCCCCGCCTGTGACGAGAATCATGTCAAAATCACAATGCTTTTGGCGAGCGTCGAGCCGTCAGGCCGACGTGTGAGCGGGTTCCACGTCGGCCTGACGGCTCGACGCTCGCCAATGCATGACTACTTCTTCTTGTTCTCGTCCACACGGGTCTTGATGTCGACGACATCCGTATTGATCGTCTTGGCGATCTTCTCGGAGAGCTTCTTGGCGATGAGGCCGCTCGGATCGCAACCGGCGGAAATCGCGAGGATCTCGCCGCCCTTGCCGATCAGGAAGTTCGTCGGCATCGCTTTGGTTTCGAAGACCTTCCAGCTATCGCCCTTACTGTCGATGCCGTAGAGCATGTTGATCTTCTTGTCTTTCGCGTACTGGGCGACCTTGGCGTCAGGTTCCTTGAAGATCGCGACGCTGGTGAGCCCGGCGGTCTTGTACGCCGTGTCGAGCTCCTGGAAGTAAGCCAGTTCCTTGTCGCAACCGGCGCAGCCGCATGTCAACCGTACGAGCACGGGTCCTTGCTTCGTCAGATCCGCGAGGTCGATCTCTTTGCCCGTCTGATCTTTGAATTTGAAAGCCGGGGCGGGAGAGCCGACGGCCACCTTCGGCGCATCCGCGGCCAGAAGGAATGAAGGCATTACTAGTATGGTGAGAAGGGAAGCGAATCGAGTCATCGTGAAGACTCCAACTTGGAAAGGAGGGAAAAGCGGTGAGAATCACACGATAGCACGAACGAACGGGATTGGAAACAGAAAAAGGGAATTCCCACGAAGTTTGCTTGCTGATGCCTTTGGCTCATTGGAAAATGATCTATCGGCCCCAATATCACATCGGCGGACCAAGTCATGCCTATCACGATTCCTCGTCGGACCCTTGGAATTCTTCTCTTGATCGCGGCATGGACCGTGTGTCCGAAGACGAGGGCGGACGAGGCTCCGATTATCGAGCGCCTCGGCAAAGGCGATGATCCCTTGAAGGCCGCCGATTTGCAGAGGCGCAAATTGGTTGTTCTTTACTATGCGAACGACCTCTATGCTCCGGTGACGATCGATCTCATCCGCAAACGCCATTGGGCTCTTACCGAGCTGATCGAGAAATCCATGATGAACAAGGAAGGCTCCGAAGAAGAACGAGCCATCCTGAGTTCTCTCCATGCGGAGCTCAAAAAACAGACGGACAACATCATTCGGCAGACCGGTGACGACCTCACGCTGCTGCGCGGCCAGTTGGGGAAGACCATTCATGGTCTCGTGGTCTTCCGCAACTACTACAACGGAGCGAATGCTGGCGGGAACGTGCGACCATTGGATACGTTATTCCGTTCATTCGAATGGAGCTACGGCACCGAGCCCAAGACGAGCCGTGGCGGGACAATGCCGATCCCGCATGAGTTCGTTCGGCCGGAATACGTTTGGCAACCGTTGTCGCATCCCGCGATCTTTCGCCACGTTCTGCGGGAAGTGGAGAAAGAGGTCCCACCGGCGGATACCCGTTATTTGCTGCTCGTGCGCACACCTTGCACCAAGGACAACATGATCGCGACGTTCCTGAGCGTCGATATTGCCTCTCTGCCAACCGCGGAAGTCCGCCAGGTGCTCACGAAAGCGTTCACCCGCGAGGCAATTGCGGAAAGCGCTCAGTCGGGTGACTTGTGGGCCAGGGTGAATCAAGTGCTCGTCGATGTCTTTCACGTGCCGGTCGAAGCGAAGGAACGTGCCAAGATTGAAGCAAGTAAGCCGATCTTTCCGGAACCGCTTCTGGCCCGGATCGTGGAGCCCGGGACGTCGAAGGTGAGCTTTCTGTCAACGTTGTATCATGTCGGAGGGCGGGACTTCCGCAAGGGGATGTATTTTTCGCTCGTCGTGGTGGCCTCGCCACGCAGTGCCTGGAAACTATCGAATCAACGCGATTTCAAGGAGTTGAAATCGTCGGAGGACATGTTTACAGACAACGTCGGCCGTCTGGTGACATGGGGTGACAAAGTTCTCGACAACGATCCGCTGAATCTTCCCGCCATCCTGGAAGGAACGAAAGCGGACCCCAAGGCCGATCTGCAAGAACTGATGTTGCGTTACTGGCAACTCAAGAAGCCGGCCAAGTGACCCACCTATTCCGCGGGGGCCTGCCAGATCACGGTTCGTTTCACGCCGTTCGTGCTGTTGTCAACGACCTTCCAATTTTTGGGAATGGGAAAGGTTTCGATCGACGGCCACAAGTTAGTATCGTCCACCAAAAGAAATCCTCCGGGTGCGATCTTGGGGATGCTGTGCCGGATGCAGTGCGTGCGATAATGACCGTCGACGACGACGAAATGAAGGCTTCGATCCGGAAAACGATCGGCGAGCGCAATGTACTCCGGCACCGGATCGTATGTTTCTTTCTCGCCAACTGATTCGGGGTGAGCCAGAGGAACCAGCCGGTAATCAACGTTCTTCAGGTTCGTTTCGTCCAACTGTTTTTTCACAATCGCGTGCCAGTCGCCATGATGTTCGATGCTTGTCAAATGGCCAACATGCTGAGCGAACCAGCGAGTGCTTCGACCGCTCCCGAATTCCAGTGCCTTCATCGAAGGGGTCAGGATTTTCTGACAAAAAGCCACTGAACCAGGGCAGAGCCAGGGTTTGTCGGGGTTCCGTCTTTCCCAGAGTTTATATCGGATGCGGGCAATCAACATTCGCGGCCGCTTCAACCACATCCAGATAGCCATCGCGTGTCTCCGGGACGTTCGATCGTTCGCGAATTCGTTTCATTGAACTTGACGCCCTCATTCTAACTATTTCTTCCCGTTGAAACCACCAATCATGACGCTGAATCCAACCGGTTCCGACGAAAATTTCGATGGCGTCCGCTGTATCTTTCCGATATATTGATGAGAGTCGAAATCCCACCTGCCGGTCTCTCCCGCTTCGGCCATTGGAGCCTTTCATGCTCACCATTCTCGGTTCCGGTTCACGTTACTGCGATGGCATGTCCCGCCGCACCTTCCTGAAGGTGGGCGCGCTGGGGGGGCTGACGCTGCCGAATTTGCTTCGCTGCGACGCCGCAAGCGGCAAAAATCGATCGCATAAATCGATCATTCACGTGTATCTCTCGGGCGGTCTGGCTCATCAAGATACGTTCGATCTCAAGCCCGACGCCCCTGAAGAAGTACGCGGCGAGTTCCGGCCGATCCCGACCAATGTTCCCGGAATTCTGATTGGCGAGCATCTGCCGCTTCTGGCCAAGTGCATGGACAAGATCGCCTTGATCCGTTCCATTACGGGGTTGGCTGACGAGCATTCGAGCTGGCAGACGATGGTCGGCGTCGGTCAAAGCACCGCCAAGCGTGAGATGAAGCCGCACATGGGTTCGGTGATTGCCAAGCTGCAAGGCGCGGTCGATCCGCTGGTGCCGCCCTTCGTTGATCTCTTCCCCACGATGCAACACAAGCCTTACAACAGCCCGCACACGGGCAATCTCGGTCGCACGGCCGCCGCGGTCCGCGTCGATGGCGATGAAGTGTCGTTGATGAAGAACCTGTCGATTCCCGCCGAACGGTTGGGTGATCGCAAGCAACTCTTGGCCGACCTCGACGCCTACCGCCGTTCAAGTGACTCCACAGACCGCAACGGCCTGGATACGTTCCACGACAAAGCCTTCGACGTTCTCTTCTCGAGCAAACTCGTCGAAGCACTGGACGTCACCAAGGAAACGGTCGGCGTTCGTGATCGCTACGGTCGTGGCTCATCGAAACATCAGGGCGACGGCGCCCCGCAGTGGAACGATCAACTGTTGATGGCCCGACGGCTCGTGGAAGCAGGCGCTCGCGTCGTTTCCGTCGCCTACGGCTTCTGGGATACGCACGGCAATAATTTCAAATCACTCAAGAAGCAGCTGCCCCTCTTCGATCAAGGCATCTCAGCCCTGATCGAGGACATCTACGCTCGCGGACTCGATCGTGACTGCACCGTGCTGGTGTGGGGCGAATTCGGCCGAATGCCGAAGATCAATAAAGATGCCGGTCGCGATCACTGGGCGCGTGTCAACGGGGCAATTCTCGCCGGCGGCGGTCTCAAAGTAGGTCAGGTTGTCGGCTCGACGGACACCCAGGCCGCCCAGGCCAAAGACGATCCGATCCCCTATCCGAATGTCTTGGCCACGGTGTATCACAATATGGGGATCGATCCCCATTCGATGGTCTACGACGTCTCGAATCGTCCGACACCGATCCTGCCGAGCACGGTCGAGCCAATCGGTAAAATTATTTGATGAATCAACGGATGGCGTTCACCATGTCTTCCAAAAACGCCATCACGTTTAAGCCGCTTGGCGATCAAGCTATACTCGCTTACCTGCCCGATGAATCCTCGGCCAGCCGGTTTGCCGCCAGCGTGCGTGGGGCTGCATTCCCCTGGCTCGAAGATGTCGTCCCCGCTTATGCCAGCGTCGGCATCCACTACGACGGCGATCGTGTGCAGAGTGCAGACGTGCTCACGGCCTTGAAAGGGCTGCGACCGGCGCGGGCCTCGGCGGTTGTTGGCGCACTTCGTGTGATCCCTTGCTGTTACGAGATGCAACTCGATTTAAATCGCGTGGCCGAGCACAAGAGCCTTTCGACCGACCAGGTCATCGCCCTTCATTCGGGCATTGAATACGCGATCCACGCGATCGGCTTCGCCCCTGGGTTCCCCTATTTGGGTTATCTTCCGCCAGAACTAACCGGCGTGCCGCGACTGCCCTCGCCTCGCCTGCGGGTCGAACCCGGCAGCGTCGGCCTGACCGGAAAGCAGACGGGCGTCTACCCGCAGGCACGGCCGGGCGGTTGGAACTTGATCGGGCGAACACCGCTCGTGCTCGTCGACGTCAACGACAATTACTTCCCCCTTCGTGTCGGCGATCGTGTCAGCTTCAAGCGCGTCGACGAAGCCGAATTCCAGCGACTCGCGGGAGAGCGATTGCCCCTTTCGCGCGGAGTGTGATCGGCCGTGAACACTCCAAGATACTTATTCGTCACGGGAAAGCTGGCAGCGCCGGCCCTGAAGCGTCTTCTCGCGGAACTCGGTCCACGAGCCGGGTTCGAGGCTGAGGTCGTTGAGTTGCCGATCACGGTCGCGGCCTTGTTGACCACCGACTGGATCGCCCGGCATCTCACGTTGACGCTGGGCTTCCAGCGGATCATCTTGCCGGGCTATTGCCGAGGAGAACTCGAACACCTCTCGCGATTGACCGACGTGCCGGTCGAACGCGGCCCCAAAGATTTACGCGACCTGCCCGCCTACTTCGGTCAGAAACGCCGCAAGGATTCTTACGGCATGTTCGACATCGAAATTCTCGCCGAGATCAATCACGCCTCCTCGCTTTCACGCGAAGAAATCCTCACTCTGGCGCGGCGCTATCGTGAGAATGGAGCGGATGTGATCGATCTTGGCTGCGATCCCGGAGAGACCTGGACCGGAGTGGGTGACACGGTCCGCGCCTTGCGTGACGAAGGCGCCCGTGTTTCCGTTGATTCATTCAATGAAGAGGAAGTCGAAGCCGCACTTGCCGGCGGCGCGGCTCTGGTCCTTAGTGTCAACGGCAGCAACGTCGATGCCGCCCGGCGCTGGCATGAAACCTACGCGGATGTCGAAGTCGTCGCCATTCCCGATACACCGAGTGATCTCGGCAGCCTCGATCGAACCATCCAGCATTTAGTGAAATCGGGATTACGCTTCCGGATCGACCCGATCATCGAACCGATCGGCTTCGGGTTTGCCGCCTCGCTGGGGCGGTATCTGGAAACACGACGGCGTTATCCCGACGCGGCGATGATGATGGGTGTTGGCAACCTCACGGAATTGACGGATGCCGACTCGGCCGGCATCAACGTCCTCTTGGCGGGTTTCTGCCAGGAACTCGGCATCCGCTCCGTGTTGACGACGGAAGTGATCAACTGGTGCCGGAGTGCCGTCAAGGAATTCGACCTGGCCCGGAAATTGGTCTATCACGCGGTCAGCGAGAAGGTGCCGCCCAAGCATATCGAGCCCGACCTACACCTGCTGCGTGATCCCAAGCAGTACGAGCTGGGTGAGGAGGGCTTGCGTGAATTAGCGCAGCGGGTGACCGATCGCAATTACCGCCTCTTTGTCGAACGCGGTGAGATCCACGTCCTCAATGGCTCGATCTATTTACACGGGACCGATCCGTTTGATCTGTTCGAACAAATGCGGAAAGCGGATCCAAAGCTCGACCTGGGCCACTCGTTCTATTTGGGCTACGAGATGGCCAAGGCCGTGACGGCGTTGACACTTGGCAAGAACTACACACAAGATCAGGCGCTGCGTTGGGGATTTCTGACGGTGCCGGAGATTAGCCATCGGGGCGGGTGACGTTCACCCGAACAATTCCGCATATTGCTCCTCGTTGAAGCCAACGAGGAGCGTCTTGCCGACCTTCAACGTGGGCGCTCGCATGTTGCCCGTGGGGCCGATGAGATGGCCGAGGAGGATGTCGTCATCCGGTCGATCTTTCACGAGATCGAACGTGACGATTTTCTTACCCTTCATCGCCACCAACTTCGTCATCGATTGCAGATGACCGAGCGCCTGTTTCGGGTTAAAGCGAACCTTGACCGCGTCTTCCCATTGCTTCACGGTGCATCCAAGTTCATCAAGGCTCGCCCGCGCTCGCTGGCAGGTGATGCAGGCTTTGCGGTTGTACATCCAATCGATTGATTTCGCCATGATTGACTCGTTAACGAGAAGACCAGCCGGACGCGAACAATCGATTATTAGTACTTGGGCATCCGCAAATCCACTCTCTCCGCCCAGGCCGCGATGCCACCCTGAAGGTTCACGACATGTGAGTAACCCTGTTCCCGCAAGAACTGGACGGCCTTGGCGCTCCGCATGCCGGACTTGCAATGAACGATTACTTCACGATCCCGAGGGATCTCATCCAGTCGCGTGGCCAATTCCGGCAACGGAATCAGCGTCGTGCCTGGGATGTGGCAAATTTGAAACTCGTTCGGATTGCGCACATCCAAGACAAAGAGTTTCTCACCATGATCGAGTCGTTTCTTGAGTTCCTCGACCGTCATCTCGGCGGAGTTAAGCGCCGGCGCTGGGGCTTCCTGACCGCGGATGCCGCAGAACTGCTCGTAATCGATCAAGGCCGTGATCGTCGGATGATCGCCGCACATCGGGCACTTGGGATTTCGGCGAACCTTGAATTCGCGAAACTTCATCGCCAAGGCGTCGTAGTGCATCAGACGGCCAATGAGCGGTTCGCCCTTGCCGAGAATCAGCTTGACCGCTTCCGTCGCCTGGATGACGCCGATGACGCCGGGCAGGATGCCGAGTACGCCACCCTCGGCACAGCTGGGGACTTCGCCGGGAGGCGGTGGCTCGGGATAAAGACAACGATAACACGGCCCCGTGGGCGGATAGAAAATCGATGCCTGCCCGTCGAAGCGGAAGATGCTGCCATAGACGTTCGGCTTCTTAAGCAGCACGCAGGCATCGTTGACGAGGTAACGGGTTGGGAAGTTATCGGTGCCATCGATGATGATGTCGTAGGGCTCAAAAATGCGCAGGACGTTCGCGGAAGTCAAACGCTCTTCGTACGAATCGACCTGAACTTCCGGGTTGATGGCGGCAATGCGATCGCGAGCGGAGTGAAGTTTCGGCCGGCCAACGTCCGCAGTACTGTGGATAATCTGCCGTTGCAGGTTGCTGTAATCGACAACATCGAAATCGACGATGCCGATACGACCGACGCCCGCGGCAGCCAGATAAAGGGCCAACGGCGACCCGAGCCCCCCGGCGCCGATCAGCAGAATGCTCGACGCCTTCAGCCGTTTCTGGCCGTCAACGCCGACCTCCGGCATGATCAAGTGCCGGCTATAGCGGGCGACTTCTTCGGTTGAAAGCGTCAAGTAATCGGCACGATGGCCGATCAGATCGGGGAGCGGTGACATGTTATTTATCCAATGGCGCCGATTTTATTCGGCAGTGATCGAGAATCTACTCTGTCTTAAGCAATTCATCCCAGTCGTTCACATGCAGTATTGCCACCCCCATCCGATCGAGCCGTTCCAGATCGTTGATCGACTGAATGATTAATTCGACTGCCGGCTTCGGGGAGCCGAAACGACTGCGACCTTGCATCAGCAGAAACTTTTGCGTGCGCTTCGTCGCACCCTCTTCCAGCCATTTATCGTATGCGGCCTTCATATTGCCCTCTCTACGAAAGACTTTCCCCAACTCAGCTCGCGGTATTCGCAAGACCGTTAAGTGATAGGCGGCCTTCATCAGCTTGGCGGCTCTATCCGGGGTCGTTTCGTTCAACAATCGTGTATCGAGCCGCTCGGCGACAATTCGAAGTGCCTCGGTCTCGGGCATATCTTCCGGCAATGCCCCCAACACCGCAAGTGGAGCGATTCCCAAACCAGCAGTCAAGGAACTCTCCGCTGTTTGTTTCCAAAGCCGAATCACTTCGTATCGAAATTCTACACTCGACGCAGCACTTTTGTAAGAGAGTACGCCAGTCAAATTGGGATGGTCCGCCTTCGGACGCAAAAGAACGAACACTGATCTTATGGGAACCAAATAGCGGAGTCTTAACGCGGCACTGTAAAGCAAGCCGCGTTCGGGCAGAGCCGAATCCGCGCCGGTCTGAAAAATACAAGTCAACTATCTCGTCGATAGGATCGCCGAATCCAAGTACGGCATCTGTCGCGGCGGAAAGCGTGGAGAGATCCACATTCAGAAGCGACAAAGGCCGTTGCGATGACAAGCTAAAATGGTCGGCATAGTCGGATTTCTGCTCGCCAACCAATTCTTTGAGGATGACGTCGTAAACAAAGGGCATGTTCAACTCCCGAAGGGGAGGAAATCAGATCGCGCCGACGACGATCGTAGAATTGTGCCCGCCAAAGCCGAAGCTGTTGGAGAGAGCTCGCCGGACTCGTGTTTCCCGCGGTTGGTTCGGGACATAGTCGAGATCACAGGCGGGATCGGGCGTCACGTAGTTAATGGTGGGATGAATGACGCCGTGCTTGATCGTCAGAACCGTGGCGATCGTTTCCACGCCGCCCGAAGCGCCCAAAAGATGCCCGATCAGGCTCTTGGTGCTGCTGACCGCTAGTTTGTAGGCGTGTTGACCGAAGACCTTTTTGATCGCTTTGGTCTCAGCGGCATCGCCCAATGGCGTGCTGGTGCCATGTGCGTTGATGTAGTGGATGTCTTCAATGTTCAGGTTGGCCATCTTCAAGGCCATCTGCATGGAGCGTGCCGCACCCAGGCCATCTTCGTGAGGGGCGGTGATGTGGAAAGCGTCGGCGGTATTGCCGATGCCAAGCACTTCCGCATAGATGGGAGCGCTCCGTTTGCGAGCGTGTTCGTACTCTTCCAGAATGAGAACGCCCGCCCCTTCGCTCAGCACGAAACCGTCGCGATCCTTATCGAACGGACGGCTGGCGATCTCGGGTGCATCGTTTCGAGTTGAAAGTGCCTTGCAGGCGATGAAGGCCCCGAGACCCATCGTCGTGATGGCTGCTTCCGAGCCTCCCGTGACCATCACGTCGGCCATGTCCCATTTGATGGCATGGTAGGCGTCGCTGATCGCGTGGCCCGCGGAAGAACAAGCTGTTGAGACAGCTGTGTTCGGTCCGCGCAGGCCGAACTCGATTGAGATCGTGCCTGAAGCCGAGTTGGCAATCATTTTGGGAATCGTAAACGGATTGATCCGTCCCGGGCCGCCTTCGAGACAGCGCGAATGCTGATCTTCGAATTCGTTCATGCCGCCAATGCCGGAGCCGATCATGACCCCGCAGCGGAACGGATCCTCGCGATCGAACGCGATGCCAGACTCAACGATCGCCTGCTTGGCGGATACCATGGCGAACTGAGCGAAGCGATCGAGATGGCGAGCCTGCTTGGAAGGAAGATAGTTCTCAGCCTTCCAATCTTTGACCTCGCCGCCGAAATGGACTTTGAACGCCGTCGTATCAAACTGAGTGATCGGCGCAATCGCGCTACGACCGGCCAAAAGCCCCCGCCAGTAGTCGGGGACGTTCTGCGCCAGCGGGTTAACCGTGCCCAGGCCGGTAACCACGACGCGGCGGGTCATTTCTTCTTGATCTCCGCGTCGATGAAGTCAATCGCTTCGCCGACGGTCTTGATCTTTTCGGCCTGATCGTCCGGAATCTGGATATCGAACTCTTCTTCCAGTTCCATGATCAGTTCGACAATATCAAGAGAATCGGCCCCGATGTCTTCAATGAAGTTCGTTGCGCGCGTCACTTGCTCCTTGTTGACAGCAAGATGCTCGCAAACAATATCAATGACCTTTTGCTCGACGGACACGCTATAACCCTCCGATAGCGGATGGCGCTCGACCTGCAACCGCCCGAGTAGGGGCAGGTTTCGCCCGAAGGTTTGTTTCCTACCACACCCCCTCGGACGCGGGCACGATGATTCCGAGGTACGATGAACCCAGTCATCCCATCAGTCCTACCTGTTTAGGGATGACGTTAAAAATGTATAGAGGGCTGCTGGAAAAGAAAAGAGAAACCCGATGCTTCTCTCGACTTCCCGCTCTCCGCAAACAGCGCTAGGCGGTGCAATTCCGGCAATCGATCTTCCGATTCACCCGCTTCAGGAGCCCCGCGAGCACCCGACCTGGGCCAATCTCGTAGAAGCGTTCGACCCCGTCTGCCAGCAGATTTCGCATGGTTTCTTCCCAGCGGACCGGTTGTAACACCTGCCGGATGAGAAGTTGGCGAATCTCTGCCGGCTCGGTATGAGGACGAGCGTCCACGTTTGACCAGACTGGGATGCGAGGCGTCTTCAGCTCGACCGAATGCAAAACCTTTTCGAGCCGCTCATCGGCGGGCCGCATCAGTTCCGTGTGGAATGCTCCAGCCACCGCCAGGCGAATTGTGCGGCCGCCCTGAGTCTCCACCAGACTCTCAATGGCGGCGCACGCTTCTAGCGACCCAGAGACCGCGGTGTTGCCTGGGCAAAGATAGTTAGCGACTTCGAGTTTACCGGTCCCTCGCGCCTGATTGACCATCTCCGTCACGGCCGCCGCGTCGGGACCGAGGATGCTGACCATGCCGCCGGGCGACGCCAGTGAAGCTTCCTGCATCGCTTCGCCACGGCACTTGACGACGTTCAAGCCTTCTTGAAAACTCATTGACCCCGCGAAGACGAGCGCGGTGTACTCACCCAGGCTTAAACCTGCCGTGGCCACGCACTCGTCGAACGCCGTCCGATCGGTCACGATCAGCGACTCGAGGGCCGCCAGGCTGGCCACGAAGATGGCCGGCTGGCTGACGTCGGTCGCGTTTAACCGCTCGGCCGGTCCGTTCAGGCAAATATCGAGCAGGTCGTAGCCGAGGATCTCCGCGGCATCCGTGAAGAGCCGTTTCGCGGCAGGAGTGGTATCAACAAGAGCCCTGGCCATGCCGACTGTTTGGGCGCCTTGACCGGGAAAAAGAAATGCGGTGCGAGCCATGGGAGAGGATCCCTCCATTCCGATGTGGTTCGGCAAGTCACTCGTCGTCTACGGCCGGCAAGCCATCGAGTTCTTGCACAATCTTTTCATTTAGCCGGCAACGGGCATACTTGGCGGCCATCTGGATCGCATTGTGGATCGCCCGGTCTCCCGAGCTGCCGTGGCAGATGATGCAGATACCGTCAATGCCCAGGAGCGGAGCGCCGCCGACGTTGCTGTACTCGTACTGGAGCACCAGCTCGTCCAGGGCCTTCTGCGCCGCTGCACGCTCGACCGTAAGCGGTTCAACGACTTCCTTGGCGACCATCTTCATGAGAAAATCGAAAACGCCTTCGCAGAGCTTCAGGATGACGTTGCCGACAAAGCCATCCGTCACGACCACGTCGCATTTGCCACGGTGGATGTCGCGTCCTTCGATGTTGCCGGAAAATCGGTCCTTCAGCGGGCTGTTTCCAAAGAGTTCGTGAGTTTTCTGGGCCAATTCATGACCCTTGCCTTCTTCTTCCCCAACGTTCATCAGGCCGATGGTGGGGTTTTCTCGCCCGAGAATGTGTTTCGCGAAAATCGCCCCCATCGCCCCGTATTGAAGTAAGTGCAGCGGCTTGGGGTGGACGTTGGCGCCGACGTCAAGAATGACGCAGTGCCCCTTCGCTGTGGGCATCAGTGTCGCGATGCAAGGCCGGCGAACGTTCTTCAGGAATCGGCGTAGGCGCAAGCCGCCGGCGACCATCGCGCCGGTGTTGCCGGCGCCGACGACGGCATCGACCTTCTTCTCGGCGAGGAGTTGCCAACAACGGCTAATGGAGTTGTCGGGTTTTTTACGAAGTGCGTCAACGGGCGATTCATCCATCCCCACGGCCTGGGACGCATGAAAAATTTCCAGGCGATCTCGAGGATAATCGGTCGGTAGAAGTGGTTCGATACGAGCTCGATCACCCACTAAAACCACCGTGGCATCGGGAGTCGATTGCACCGCTTGAATCGCCCCGGCCACGATCGGAGCGGGGGCGTGGTCGCCGCCCATCGCGTCCAGTGCGATCCGCATGGATTAATTCCCTTCTTCCTCTTTCATCACCACCACCTGGCGGCCTTGAAACCAGCCGCAATTCGAGCACAAGCGATGCCCCAGAACGGGCGCGTTGCAGTGCTTGCAGTATTGCACCTGGATCGCGGTGGCGTGGTGATGACTCCGCCGATGTCCTTGCTTCGATCGCGAGGTTCGTCGTTTCGGTACTGCCATGATTCGCTTCGCTTTCCGATTTTCGTTGGATACAAAAAGATATGTTATAGGGGTCTGAATTCGCGTCAAGTGCGACGCTTAATCTGAATCCCCCCGGAATGCGAGCCCTATCATGGACCAACTTTGGGCGCCTTGGCGATTAACTTACGTGGTGAAGCCTCCACCGCCAACGGCGGGAGACGATTGTTTCATTTGCCGAGGCCTCGGCGAGCGGAACGACCGGCAGAACCTGATTATTCGTCGGAGTGAACATTCTACGGTCTTGCTCAACCGCTACCCTTATAACAACGGTCATTTGCTTGTCTCACCGAACCGGCATGTCGGTCGACTCGATGAAATGACCTCTCAGGAACTACTTGACGTCAACGAGTGGCTTTCTCGCCTCGTCAGCCTTCTGGAAACCAAAATGAAACCAGACGGCTTCAATATCGGCGTCAATCTGGGCAAAGTGGCCGGGGCAGGCCTGCCGGGTCATGTTCACTGGCACATCGTGCCGCGTTGGAATGGCGACACGAATTTCATGCCGGTTGTGGGCGACGTCAAGGTGATCGTGCAATCGCTGGACGCACTTTACGATCTCCTCGCGGAATCTTGAATCGAGGCAACAACCGATGTCCGCGGATTCGTTCGAAGATCAGTCTTTAGCACCTTACGCCATGCCGAGCCGATCGAGTCGCGGCCGCGCGCACTCGGAGAGCACGCACCCCTTCCGCACCATGTTCCAGCGCGATCGCGAGCGGATCGTCCACTGTACCGCGTTCCGACGTCTCGTCGGCAAGACTCAAGTGCTCGTCGGCCGCATCAACGATCATCACCGCACACGACTCACGCATACTCTCGAAGTGGCTCAGATCAGCCGGACGATCGCCCGTCGCTTGCGTTTGAACGAGGACCTGACGGAAGCGATTGCTCTCTCGCACGACATCGGCCATCCGCCCTTTGGCCATGCCGGCGAGCGGGCGCTCAATCTCTGCCTGAAAGATCAGGGCGGCTTCGACCATAATGTTTACGGCCTTCGCCGGGTCGACCTGCTGGAGGAGCGTTACCCCGAGTTTCCTGGGCTGAACCTCTCATGGGAACTCCGAGAAGCGTTCGTTCAGCACAGTCGCCGGCGTGATCTATCCGAGTACGCAGAGTTTTTCGCAGTCGGGTCCCCCCTGCTGGAAGCACAAATCGTCGATGCGGCCGACAGCCTCGCTTACGATACGCACGATACCGAGGATGCATTGGGCATCGGACTCATCACGCATGACGAACTGGAAGAGGTGCCGATCTGGCGGCGGCTAGCTGCTTCGGTGCGGGTCGCTCATTCGAAACTGCCGGTCGAGTTGTACCGCCGAACGATCCTGCGTGAACTGATTGCCTGGCAGGTGACTGACCTGATCGCCGAGACGGAACGCCGGCTGAGTGCGTTTCGCATCAAAAGCATTGCCGATGTGCGCTCATCCGCGGAACCGCTTGTGGCGTTCGGTCCCGAACTTCGC
>Ga0105046_10002040_pt1 | contig 31689 bp, 27 predicted proteins | sample MAT03_FD_78385 | JGI IMG/M metagenome (GOLD analysis project Ga0105046, IMG submission 78385) | Freshwater microbial communities from Lake Fryxell liftoff mats and glacier meltwater in Antarctica - MAT-03 (megahit assembly) | ecosystem: Environmental > Aquatic > Freshwater > Ice > Liftoff...
CAAAGGCGTGAACAACAACCTCTTGTGCAAACACGGCCTCAGCAGCGCACAGTACCAGGCCGAAGTGACCGAATGGGCCGGAAAAGGTTATCAGATCAAGTGGGTCAGTTCCTTCAACGTGGGGAATACCGATTATTACACCCTGATCATGTCGCCGACCACCGACCCGACCTGGAGCGCCCGCCACGACATGAACGCACAGACCTACCAGGTGGAATCGGATAACAAATTCTACACCGGCTTCAAACCCTACCTGATAACCGGATGTTCCGACGGCGTGGCCCGCTATGCTGCGGTATGGGAAAACACCGGCGCCTGGAACAAAGCCGACCTCGACATGATCTACAACTCGGTGGATGCCTACATGAAAAAATACAACGTGCCGGGCGCCTCCATCGCCATCACCAAAGACGGTAACCTGGTGTACGCCCGCGGTTTCGGTCTGGCCGATAAATCCACCGGCGAAAAAGTGGGCACTTCCAGCCTGTTCCGCATCGCCAGCACCTCGAAGCCTTTCACCAGCGCCGCCATCATGAAACTGCTGCAACAGGACGGCAACAACAACACCTTCGAAATGAGTAGCAAGGTATTCGGTACCGGCGGGCTGCTGGCTAACACCTACGGAACCTCAGCCGACTATTCGGTCCGCGAAAAGGACATCACGCTGCAAAACCTGCTCGAACACACCGCTGGCGGCGGCCCCTGGGACCAAACCAATGATCCGATGGGCAGTAACTCCTCCTTCAACCACGCTCAGCTGATCGGCAACGTACTCGATACCCAAGAGCCCGATGCCGACCCGGGCGACGTGTATAATTACTCCAATTTCGGATACTGCGTGCTGGGCCGGATCATCGAGAAAAAAACCGCAAAAACGTACCAGAACTACGTAAAAGAGAGCATTCTCGCGCCTTGCGGCATCACCAAAATGACCATCGCCGGAGACACCCAGGCCGATAAAAAACCCAATGAAGTCGTATACTACGGCCAGGGCGGCGACAACCCCTACGCCTGGAAAGTGACCCGCATGGATTCCCACGGCGGCTGGATCGCCTCGCCCATCGACCTGGCCCGCTTCTGCACCCATGTAGACGGCTTCGGCACGGTGCCCGATATTCTCTCCGCCAGCACGATCGAAACCATGACGACCCCATGTTCCGTCAACAGCGGCTATGCCAAAGGCTGGAGCGTGGATGCGAGCGACGAATGGTGGCATATGGGCAGCCTGCCCGCCACCGGCGCCATCATGATGCGCACCAGCAGCGGCTACACAATCAGTTTCGTCACCAATTCCAAAGTGGGTAACACGGTCTTTTTCAGCGATATGAACACGCTGGTCCGGGGGATTCTCAGCGGCGTTAATAACTGGCCGAGCGGGGTGGATTTCTTTTAAACCCGCCCTGCTAATGCCTGATTCCTGTGGGTGTGGAGCGTGAAAGATCCCAAGTTCCCTTTTTTGGCTTTTTACGGCGATGGATATATCGTTTTTTAATACCCAAATAACTCTGAATACATACTTTTACGGAAACAAACGACAAGTCTATTCAGCATTTCTCATGGCAAAAAAACAAACCGACCCCGCGCTCTGGCTCCCGCTGTACACCCTCGCCACCGCCGCCCGCGAGCTGGCCTCCTGGCAATGGATGTACGAGGACGAAATCTTCGGGCTCCGATTGCCCGGCGATACATTGACCTGGTACGCCAGCATCATGGGCAGCGGAGGCGAGCATTTCACGTATTGTTTTTACCGGGGCGATGCGGCGCTGGCCGACTTTCTACGACTTCGCCAACTCAGCAAATCCAGTCACGGCCTCTTATCTCCGTTTAGTTTATTGAGCATGCAAAATTGCCTTCAGGTAGCCTTTGAAAACAGGGAAAACGTGCCGGATGAACAAAAAGAACGGCTGAAAGCGCTCGGCCTGCGCTTTCGCGGCGCACATCAATGGATTACCGTGACAGATTACAAAGCAGGCTTGTATCCCTGGCCGGTCGACGCCGCGCAGGCGCTCCCATTGCGGCAATTGCTCCAGCAAGCGATGGTTGTAACAGCGCACAAGCGCGAAAAGCCGCGCTGGTTCGGCTCCTGGAACAAGGCTGGGCAAATCATGCCGATCTTTCAAGCCATTGATAAAGGCGATACCCTCTTCTGGGAGGAAAGCCGGATGGCCATCGACCCAGGGCCAGCGCGCCATTCGGCTGCGAGCGGCGCAGCGGCGACTTTTCCGGCCGAATGGAACGCTGTGCGCCGGAAACCCGCTGAAAACGCCCGCCTGGCGATCGGCGAACTCTTCGTGCCCAATCCGGTCCAGGAACATAAAAACCAGCGGCCCTATTTCCCGACAATTTTTTTGATGATCGACCTGAACAGCGGGATGGTGGTCGGCATGATGTCGCAGAAAGCTGAGGATCAGAAAGCACTGGAACTATCGCTACTCAAGGTTTTTCAAACCTGGGAAGCCCGTCCGAGTGAAATCCAGCTGGCCGACGCCGCGTTGATCGATGTGTTTGAACCGTTTTTCAATTTGGCAGGGATCCAACTTCGGGTTACAAATGAGGCGGCAAAACAAACTCAGGCTATAAATCAACAATTGCAAATGACGGGGTTGCGGTGAGATGGGCTTGTGCGCCCCTCTTTAATATCAAAGACATCGAATCCTTCCGCTCGAAGGAATAAAACCAGTTCTTTATCAATATTTTCGTCGATAAGAAAACGAAGATCGCGTATACTCATGCGCGGGCACTTGGTCGAACTTCAATCACAATTTCATTGCGAGCAAACCGGGCGGCATAGCGAATGGCTTCCATGACCAATTCAGGAGTCAACAGGGGATGTTTTTGGGCAATGCTTTCCGGTGTGCCACCGGTGCCAAGCCAATCCATCACCAGCTATCCGATTAATTTTTACGCCAAAACCAAACGCTTGGGTACTTATTCGCGTCTTCATTTAAAATTAAATTCAACATCCATGAAAAATGCACTCGTTTTAAGCGCACTGCTCCTATCCGCCCTCTCCTGTAAAAAAACCGACTGTACTCATCCCGAAACTGCAGATCAGATCATCTTCGGCGTTAGTTACGCCGAATGCGCCGGCGATTGTTCGAGAAATTTCCTGTTGACATCCACTCAGGTATTTGCCGATAACTGTGACTATTGCCAGATTGATGCCATCGATTTCCAAACGGATCCCCTGGATAATAACAAATTCCAGATCGCCAAGCCGCTGCTGGAGGTTCCCGATGAATTGCTTACGATGGATGATACCATATTTGGCTGTCCGGGCTGCACCGATGAGGGCGGGTTCTATTTAGAAATCACCAAAAACGGAGAAAAGCACGTATTCCAATGGTCCAGTTTTCTGACCGACGTGCCGGCTAACCTGCTTCCATATTTTGATAAGGTCGCCCAAACGCTGTACGATCTTCAATAACGATCCTCGTGGAGCCGCGCTTTCCTGCCTTTTTAGGCCTGGAAAGATGTTTTTTGGAATGATTCCAAAATTTTGATTTCCAGTTTTTTTGATAAAAAAACCCCCCGCGCGGGTAAACCGGCGGGGGATCAGTTGCCATTGCAACCATATTCATTGCAGAAATCTTATTCTTCCGGCGTCAGCGAAAATGCCACACCGAGCATGGCGCCGAAGCCCCGGTTGTAATAGGCCGAAGAGACGTTCGTTTTATTCAAATCTGCCAGGCCAAGGCTGTATTGAAGGTCGAGGTTCAGCCAAACACCCCGCACCATCCGGTAGTTGAATCCTACACCCGCGAGGGCGCCACCGTCGACGGAATTGAATACGGTGTCGTTAGGATCAAGGTCATTGCCGTTGGTATCGTTGGCCGACATCAGGAAACTAACATAAGGCCCGACGAAAATTTTCGGACGGAAATAATCTTCCAGGTCGCCAAAATAATACACGGCATAAAATGGAATCTGGATGTAGTTCAGGCGTGTTTTAAGGTTCCCCAACTCATATTCGCTTCCATACTGGCTGAATAATAGTTTGGCGCTAAATCCGAAGTCCTTGATGTTGCTGTAGTTGATTACGCCCCCGGCAACAAAACCTGGCAGGTATGTATTACGGGTTATTCCGTCACCGGCAAAGGTAGTGAAATTGAGGCCCACAGCAGGCCCGATGCTCCATTGTTGAGCAAAAAGATGGTTTTGTGTGAATGGGATTATACATGCAAGTAGCATGATTACTCGTAGGTGCTTCATATAGATGTTGTTTTTATTATTCGATACGATAGGTATCGCAACATCTGTTTAAAACGGCATGCCATATTTCAATCAGCCCGTTCAAACTACTTAAACTACCCTGAACCGGTGTTTGCACGGGAATGAATTGTGGAAAACCGGGGCGTATATTCCCCAATAAGCCAAGCGGCGGTCTCAAAAGAGGGTTTAGAGGGGTTTTCTTTATCCAGATAATCGCTCATTTAACTTTTCGGCATCACCGTACCGCATTTTCGACAGGTACGGGCGCTTTCATCGTCCATAAACTCGCCGATTGCCTGCTTGATTTGTGTGCCGATGTCTTTTAGCGGAAAGCCGGCTTCATGCAGTTTTTCCCCGCAGTTGTCGCAGAACCACAACAATTTATCAACTTCTCCGGGGTTGCGCGTGCGCTCCAGTACCAACCCCACCGTGCCGGCAGGGCGTTGGGGCGAATGGGGTATACGCGGCGGCAGTAGAAACATCTCGCCCTCGCGGATGTCAATGGTCTCCGGTTTGCCGGCTTCATTGATGATCTTTACCTGAATGTCGCCTTCCAGTTGGTAAAAAAGCTCTTCGCCTTCTTCCCAGTGATAGTCTTTGCGGCCATTAGGCCCGCCCACGATCATCACGATAAAGTCATCGTTGTCAAGATAGATCTGTTTGTTACCCACCGGCGGTTTCAGCAGGTGACGGTTTTCTTCGATCCATCTGCTCAGATTGAACGGTTTAGCGATTGGCATAATCAATAGTTTTATTTACTCCGAAGTTTGATTACCGGACAAATCATCTCTTCTAATGAAATGCCGCCATGTTGGAACGTATTGCGGTAATAATTGAAGAAGTGGTTATAATTGTTCGGGTACAGAAAGAAATTATCTTCTTTGGCAAAGATAAACGTAGAACTGATGTTCGGGCGGGGCAATCCGGCCTGTTTCGGATCCCGTATTTCGAGCACGTCGCGTTTTTCGTATTGGAGGTTGCGGCCCACTTTGTAGCGCAGGTTGGTGGTCGTTTCGCGGTCGCCCACCACCTTGGAAGGCGTTTGAACACGAATGGTACCGTGGTCAGTGGTGATGAACAGTTGCACGTCGCGGCCTTCGAGGCGTTGCAGGGCTGCCCAGAGCGGACTGTGTACGAACCAGGAACGCGTCAGGGAACGGTAAGCGCGCTCGTCGCCGGCCAATTCTTTTAGAACCTCCATCTCCGTCCGGGCGTGGGATAACATGTCGATGAAGTTATAGACGATGACGGTGAGGTCGTTGTTCAGGTAATTTAAAATATTGTCGTTCAGCTCTTTACCGTGGGCCACGTTCGTCGCTTTGAAATACTCCCACTTCACCGGTTTTCGAAATGCGCGTTCGATCTGTTTGCCCAGGAAAAAATCTTCGGACAGGTTTTTGCCACCTTCGTCGTTATCGTTTTTCCACTTGTCCGGGAAAGCCAGTTCGATGTCTCCGGGCATCATACCGGCAAAGATAGCATTGCGGCTGTACTGGGTGGCCGTGGGCAGAATACTGAAAAAATACCCCTCATTTTCGGTGCGGAACAGTTCGTTGACGAATGGCTCAATCACTTTCCACTGGTCGTAGCGCAGGTTATCCAGCAACAACACAATGGTTGGGATGCCGTTGCTTACGTGCGGAAAGACGTGTTTGCGCATCAGGGAATGCGACATAACCGGGCCTATTTCTTTGTTTTTATCCACCCAGTCGAAGTAGTTTTTGCCCACGTATTTGCAGAATTCCGTATTGGCCTGTTCCTTCTGCTGCGCGAGAATATCGCCCACCTCGGCCTGGTTGGCGTCGAGCCGGAGCTCCCAGTTGACGATTTTTCGGTAGGCATCCACCCATTCCACATGGTTTAGCCCGCCGGTGATCTGCATAAATATCTGGCGAAAATCCTGCTGATAGTCCATCGCCGTTTTTTCACGTACCAAACGTTTGTTGTCGATGATCTTTTTCAGCGTCAGCAGAATCTGGTTCGGGTTGACGGGTTTGATCAGGTAATCAGAGATTTGTGAGCCGATCGCTTCTTCCATCACTTGCTCCGCTTCGTTTTTAGTAATCATCACCACCGGCACCAGCGGATTTATTTCTTTGATTTTGGGAAGCGCTTCCAATCCCGTCAGACCCGGCATACTTTCGTCGAGAAAAATCACGTCGATGTCATTGCCTTGTTCGAGGTAAATTTCAACGGCATCGTAGCCGTTCGTGGCCGTGATCACATCGTAACCTTTCGTTTGTAAAAAGAGGACGTGGGGCTTTAGGAGGTCGATTTCATCGTCGGCCCACAATATTTTGATTTTATCCATTTGTTTTGAAATAGTATTATGTTCGGCAAAATTAGGAGAAAAAAACGTTTGTTATACCTGCATAAAAGTGTATGCCAATATCTTTACATTTCTGAATATAGTCGACGCAAAGTGGTTTTGAAGGAAACGGAATTGCAACATATTCACAATCAACATTCTAAACCCCTTAAACCCTTCTAAACCACTCTAAACCGACTATACCATGCAAAGCAAAACCAAAATATTCAACGATCCGGTTTACGGTTTCGTATCTGTGCCGCGCGGCCTGATTCTGAGTCTCATCGACCATCCTTATTTTCAACGCCTTCGCAGGATCCGGCAATTGGGTCTTACCTCCTATGTATATCCCGGCGCCCTTCACACGCGTTTTCACCATGCCCTGGGCGCGCTGCACCTCATGCAGCAGGCCATCAAGGTTTTATGCGACAAAGGCGTCGACATCAACGCCGAAGAAGCCGAGGCGGTTTGCATCGCTATTTTGCTGCATGATATCGGGCACGGGCCTTTTTCCCATGCCCTGGAACATACGCTGGTCGACCAGCACCACGAGGCGCTCTCGCAGGTCTTCATGGAGGAACTGAACCGCCAATTTGACGGGCGCCTCCGCTTATCCATTGACATTTTTACAAACCGCCACCCGAAAAAATTTCTTTATCAACTCGTGTCCGGTCAATTAGACATGGACCGGCTGGACTACCTCAACCGCGACAGTTTTTTTACAGGCGTCAGTGAAGGAGTGATCGGGTATGACCGGATTATCATGATGCTGGACGTCCACAACGGCGAATTAGTGGTTGAGGAAAAGGGCATTTACAGTATTGAAAAATTCCTGATTGCGCGGCGCCTGATGTACTGGCAGGTTTACCTCCATAAAACCGGGGTGGCCGCAGAAAAAATGCTCATACACACCCTGCAGCGCGCCCGGGAACTGGCCCTCGCGGGCGTGCAATTGGAAGTGCCCCGCCACCTCGGCTGGTTCCTGTACCGCAAGCCGGAGGATCGCCCGGCGCCCGGCGAGGTCCTGCAACATTTTGCCCTACTCGACGACAACGACGTGACAGCCTCTGTTAAATACTGGACGGAAGCAGACGATTTTGTATTATCTTTTTTATCCGAAGGGCTTCTCGACCGGAAATTGTTCCGCCTGGAATGGCATCTCGATGCCCCTGCGCCCGAATACGTGGCGGGGCTCCGGCAAATGGCGGCAGTGCAATTCGGGAACGATATTCCCGTGCAGCACCTGGTGTACGAAGGCAAAGAGAGCAACCGGGCTTACGACGACGCCAAAGACCAGATCAAGATATTGTTTAAAAACGGCCAGGTGTGCCCCATTACGGAATGCTCCGACGTGCCGCTTTTTACCCAAATCGTTACGAAGCATTTTGTTTGTTACCCCAAACAGCTGCGCCCGGAATAAATAATCTGTCGAATATTTCAGGGTCAAATTATCTGCCTGCACCGCTGCTTCGTAATACTTTTGCAGCAATGCCAGGCGGCAAAACGATTTAAGTCAGATAACTATGGTAACGAAGACGCGCAAAACGATAGGATTCGCAATCCTGATACTGCTGGGCATGGCAGCCAGGGCAGGCGCACAGGACGGACCCTTGAATGCCCAGCCCGGTAAATGTTATGCCAAGTGCTATATGCCCGACCAATTTGAAACGGTCAATGAACGGGTCAAAAAAACGCAGGATACCGGAACACGGGACTTAGTCAGAACGGTCAAGGCGCCGGCAGTGTTTGAAACCGTCACGGAACCGGCGGAAATAAAACCTGCGGGCAAACGATTGGTTCCCATTCCGGCGGTGTTCGAAACGGTCAACGAGAAAGTCGAGATCAAGGGCGGCGGCAAACGTCTGATCATCCAGCCGGCGCAGTATGAACTGGTGGTGGAAAGCAGCTCCGGGCGGAAGATCAACGTGTCGGCCGAATATGAAACGATCGTCACACACATGGTCGTAAAATCCGAAAGCACGCGCCTGATCGAAATACCTGCGGTATACGATACCGTGGTGGCGCCATACGTAATCGAGCCGGCGAATATCAAGGTTGAAACCCTGCAGCCGAAATACGAAACTGTTACCGAGGAATTTCCCTTAAAGCCGGCCTATACCAAATGGGTCCGAAAAAAAATTGACGCCGCCTGCCTCAATGCCAATCCCGACGACTGCTTCGTCTGGTGCATGGTGGAAGTTCCGGCTGAATATCAAAAAGTTACCATGAGCGTCAACCGGGGCTGCGACGGTTCCGGGAAGGCCGACGGCGGTTGCACCAGATACGTTGAGGCGCCTGCCAAAATGGGTACGCGTACCGTTTACAAATTGAAAAAAACGGCGACGGTACACGAAGAACGCGTACCCGCAGAATACAAAACCCTGACCATTAGACGGGTCAAGACGCCGGCTACAAGCCTCGAAGAGGCCGTAAAAATGGTCAAAGCGCCCGCCACGGTCAGGGAAGAAGACATCCCCGCAGAACATATTACGGTAAGCCGGCAAATACTCAGATATCCGGCCGCCACGCGGGAAGAACCCGTTCCGGCCGCCTACGAAATGCTGACCCGGAAAGTGATCAAAACGCCGGTCATTACCCGCGAGGAACCGTTTGCGGAAGATTATCAGCTCATCACCAAGCGCATTTTGACCAAAGCTGGCGGTTTCGCCGAATGGCGCGAGGTGCTGTGCGAAGAAAAAATTTCCGGCGAGGTGATCGGCCAAATCCAGCGGGCCCTTCAGTCCAGAGGGTATGACCCGGGCCCTCCGGACAATACCATGAATGCCCGCACCAAAGCGGCCATGCTTAAGTTTCAGAAAGACAAGGGACTGCCCGTCGGCAGCCTTAATATGGAGACGCTGAAGGTGCTGGGGGTTAACTATTAAGTGGTGCGGACCACCTGACGCAATGACAGGTTCCCGATGGTTTACAAAATTTGCACGGTTTTTGTAAGGAATGGACAGATACCGTTTAAAAAGGCGTAACGCATAAACCGAAACGGTGTCAAAACGTTTTATAGTCGACGCAAAGTGGTTTTGAAGGAAGCGGAATTGCTAAACCCTCTAAACCCTCTAAACCCCTCTAAACCTTTCTAAACCGCTCTAAACCGACCTTTCATAACCACAATCAACGTATCAATAACCACACATGGAGCCTAATCTCATTCAATTTATGGTGGATTTCACCATGCCCCAGGAGCTCTCTGATGAATTTGTGAGCCTCATCCCCAGCCAACGCGCAACAGTCAACCAGCTGTTGAATGAAGGCAAAATACTTACGTATGCGCTGTCCCTTGAAAATTCGAAAGTGTGGGCGGTTTTTTCTGTCTCTTCCCGGGACGAACTCAACGAAATCATTGACTCGATGCCTCTTTCGGGCTATATGAAAATGCGCGTGAGCGAGCTGACTTTTTATAACGCCGCACATCCGTTCACGCCGGCGTTTTCTATGAATTAATGGCGGTTTGATGAATATTCTCGGGCGCCCTTAATCTCCTTCCCCCTAAACCATCGAAACTTGCCTAACCATACAACAGCCGGTTATTCGGCCGTTTTTGCCCCAAAATAATTTTTAGACCCCCGGAGGATGCAAAAAGACCCTGATTTTTTTATACTTTTGCACTTGATTTCGTGAGACATACGGTCCTGCGAATCTGAATCGGGATTCTACACACATCAAAGTCTGGTTATCTTTTACATGGAAAAGAAGCGATTATTAATCATAACGCAAGAGATGGAACCGTACACCGAGGGCACCGAAATCTCGGCCCTGGTAGGAAAACTTCCAAAATACCTACAAGATAGCGGATATGAATTGCGGGTGCTTATGCCGCGCTACGGCGTGGTAAATGAACGCCGCCACCGCTTGCATGAAGTCGTGCGACTTTCCGGGATGAACATCATTGTCGATGACGACGATTACCCGTTGATCATTAAAGTCGCCTCCCTGCCCAACTCGCGTTTGCAGGTTTACTTCCTCGACAACGAAGATTATTTCAAACGCAAATTTGTCTTTGAGGAGGCCGACGGTACACCTTTTGAAGACAATCCAGACCGCGCTGCATTCTTTTGCAAAGGCGCGATCGAGACGGTCAAAAAATTTGGTTGGGCCCCCGATATCGTGCTCTGCAACGGATGGATGACCAGCCTGATACCACTTTACTTACGCACCGCCTATAAAACAGAGGCAATTTTCGCCAATTCCCAGATCGTATATGGCGTATACGACTCGCCGCACGAGCGCCAGCAGGCCGAACGCTTTTTTCAGAAAGCGGCTATCAATAACATGGCAGTGGAAGACCTCGCCCCTTTTAAGGACGGAGACGGTATTTCGATGCACAAAGGAGCCTGTGCGTATGCAGATGGAATTGTCATAGGCAGCGAAATGACCGACACGAGCGTTGATTATCTGTCGGTCGCGCAAGACAAGCCGGTGCTTCCTTTTAAAGAGGGCGACGAAATGCTTGCTGATTACAGCGAATTTTTCCGAAACCTGCTTGAAGCCGAAGTATCGCAGTAAGCGGAATGATGCTGGAAAAAGGTTTAGAGGGTTTAGGAGGTTTAGAGGGTTTAGATAGATTCGCGCCAAACTGAGGGCGAAGCTATCTAAATGCCCTAAACCTGCTAAACCCTCTGAACTCTCTACAACTAACTCAACAAAAACATGAAGCACAAATTGCCGGCCCTTGCCGCGCTTCTCCTGACCGCCCTGTTCGCATGGACGGCTTGCACGAAACCTACCCTCTTCGGCTCGGAATTGCTGCAAGGCGATGCCGCCGACTATGCATTTATGGACTCCCTTTCCGTACGCTTTACGGTACAATACGAAGACAGCACCATTACATCCGATCGCGCTTCAACCAGCCCCTACTTCCTTTGCGGCGAATTGGACGACCCTTATTTTGGCAAATCAAGTTCGGACATTTTTACCCTGATGCAACTAAGTACCTTCGACCCCGGTTTCGATCTTGCCAGGCACAAACTCGACTCCGTTGTCCTGTACCTGCGCATGATACCTGCAGGTGTGTATGGCGACACGGCACAACTTCAAACCCTGCGGGTATTTCGTTTGGATGATCCGCTGAGTCCGTCAGCCAATTACTACTCCTCCCAATCTTTCCCGGCTACTTCCCCGGAGATCGGCATGACCAGTTTTTATCCGAAGCCCAATAAAATAGACAGCTTATTCTCCGCCAGCAGCAAAGCAGCTTATGTACGGGTGCGCCTGGACGACGCTTTAGGCCAGGAACTTCTTGGAATGGACAGCGCGACCCTGGTGAATGACTCGGCGTTTTACAACAAAATTCGCGGCCTTAAAATCGTTACTTCCGCCAATACATCCCCCGGAGCAATGCTTGCGTTCAACCTGAACGACGAGGTGTACAGCCGGGTGCGCTTGTTTTACACGCAGGATGACACACTGCCAAAAATATATGATTATTTCTTCAGCGGGGTGAACAAGTTTACGCACTTCGCGAATGATTATATGGGCCGGGACGCCGTGAAGAACATCAACAAGATCAACGAAGATTTTCTGTACGTGCAGGGCATGAACGGCCTGCGCCTGAAAGTAGAAATTCCTTATGCGGATCAACTGGACCGTATTGCCGTGAACGAGGCTGATTTGGTCCTGACGGTTGCAACGCGTCCCAATGATTTTCCGGCGCTTAAGGCGGCCAATCAGCTGATTTTTACCATCCGCAGCGATACAAACTTCATCTTTACACCCGATGTTACCTATTCGCTCGGACCGACGCTAAGCGGAGGGTTCAGCGCATTCGGCGGCTTTCCGGCTCAGGTGAGCGACAACGGTACTACGATTCAGCAATACCGGCTTGCCTTGTCCGACTATCTGCAACAAATCGTGGATGATACTTCGGGAGATCCGGAAAAGAAAACATTGTATATCAATGTGTATCCTCAAAACAGATCGGCCATGCGCGCGATTTTTTACGGGCCCGATCCAGGCAATCCCTACCCGGCAAAGCTGGAACTAAAATATACGCATTTACAATAAATAATATGTGTGGAATAGTCGCCTACATCGGTTCTAAGAAAGCCTACCCGATCCTGATCAAAGGCTTGCAACGCCTCGAGTATCGCGGATACGACAGCGCAGGCGTTGCGCTTCAAAACGGCTCCCTGAAAGTCTATAAGAAAAAAGGGAAAGTGGGTGAATTGATAGAGTTTGTGCGTGATAAAGACACCAGCGGCCATATCGGCATGGGCCATACACGCTGGGCCACCCACGGCAAACCCGACGATACAAACGCCCACCCACACGTGAGCGGCAATGGGCGCCTTGCGCTCATTCACAACGGTATCATCGAGAACTACTCCGTGCTGAAAAGCGCTTTGGTCAAACTGGGCCACGTTTTTAAAAGCGAAACGGACACCGAAGTGCTGGTACACCTCATCGAAGAAGTGCAGGTGCGTGAAAACCTCCCGATTGAAGAGGCTGTACGTCAGGCGCTGACACAGGTGCATGGCGCTTATGCCATTGTGGTCATGGATCGCCTGGATCCCGAAAAACTGGTCGCGGCCCGCAAATCGAGCCCTTTGGTGATCGGGATCGGGAAAAATGAGTTTTTAGTCGGTTCCGATGCTACACCCCTGGTGGAACACACCAAAAATGTTGTCTACCTCAACGACGATGAAGTGGTCACCTTCACTTTGAACGGCGAGATGGTGATCAAAACGCTCCGCAACGAAGTAATGACCCCAACGATCCATGAAATCGAGCTGGAGATCGAGCAATTGGAAAAAGGCGGGTACGATTACTTTATGCTCAAGGAAATTTTCGAGCAGCCGACCACCATCGCCGAATGTATGCGCGGCCGCCTCGATCCCGAAGAAGGATGGGTGCGGCTTGGTGGAATGGACGAACACCTAAAGCGTATGGTAAATGCCCAACGGATGATTATCCTCGGTTGCGGCACCTCCTGGCATGCGGGCATGATTGCCGAATACCTGTTTGAAGACCTCGCCCGCCTGCCCGTAGAAGTTGAATACGCCTCCGAATTCCGGTATCGCAACCCCGTGGTGCGCGACAACGACGTGGTGCTGGCCATTTCCCAATCCGGTGAAACAGCCGATACTTTTGCCGCCCTGGAATTAGCCAAAGAACGCGGCGCGCTCACTTACGGGATCGTCAATGTCGTCGGTTCTTCCATCGCCCGGCTCACGCACAGCGGCTCGTACATTCACGTAGGCCCTGAAATCGGCGTGGCGTCCACCAAAGCGTTTACCGGCCAGGTGATGATGCTCACGATGATGGCCATGATCCTTGGATACGAACGCGGTTTTTTACCCAAATCGCAATACCAGAAATTAGTGCAGGAACTGGCTCTTATTCCACAAAAAGCGGAACAGTTGCTTCAAAACTGCCAGGAGCAGGTGAAATACATCGCCGGCGAGTTCAAAAATGCAACCAATGCGCTCTACCTGGGCAGGGGTTATAACTTCCCCGTGGCCCTCGAAGGCGCCCTGAAATTGAAAGAAATCTCCTACATTCACGCTGAGGGCTACCCGGCTGCCGAGATGAAACACGGCCCGATTGCGCTCATCGATGAGAATATGCCCGTTTTCGTGATCGCCACCAACCCCAGCGCCTACGAAAAAGTAGTTTCCAATATCCAGGAAGTAAAGGCCCGAAAAGGTATTGTTATCGCAGTCGTTTCCGAGGGCGATGAAATCATCAAAGCACTGGCCGATTTTACCATTGAGATCCCGGCAACGGAAGAGCCGTTCACCCCTCTGCTTTCTGTGATACCGCTTCAATTGCTTGCCTATCATATCGCTGTATTGCGCAACTGTAACGTAGATCAACCGCGCAACCTCGCGAAATCCGTAACGGTGGAATGATTTTTTAATGCCTTATTCAAACTTCAATTATGAACAGAGTCGATATTGAATATAATACCGAAAAGGAATTCATCCGGTATCCCGAATATGGCCGGAGCATCCAGGAAATGTTGCATTATGCCAAAGACATCGAGGATGGCCATAAACGGCAAAAAACGGTGGAATCGATCATCGGATTGATGCAACAACTCAATCCGATTGGCAATCGAAATATGGACGACTACCGCGACAAGCTTTGGAACCACGCTTTTGCCATAGTCAATTTTGAATTGGACGTGACCCCGCCCCACGGCATCACAATTCGCAAGGAAGAAGAAAAAGACCGACCATTGGTGGTGGAATACCCCCCGACCGCCGCGCGTTTCCGCCACTACGGCAATGGCATTCAGGCCCTTATCCAGAAAGCGATCGCCATGCCCGAAGGCTCGAAAAAGGAAGGTTTCGTGGAAGTAATCGCGTCCTATATGAAATTGGCGTATAAAACCTGGAATAAAGAACACTACGTTAGCGACGACGTGGTTAAGGACGATCTGGAAATGTTGTCCGACGGTCTGCTGGAATTGCACGAAGGCCACAGCTCGCTCGATACGCTGGCCGCAGGCGCCAGCAAGCATGATAAGGAGCGCGGCCAACAGAACCAACGCAACCGCGGCATGAATAATAAGCAAAACAACAACGCCAACGCCAACCGCAACCGAAAGCGCGGTGGCGGCAATTATGGCAACGGCAGCGGCGGGAGTTCTTCATCGGGTAATAATTTCAGGAAACCGCGTAAGAAATAAACGTCAGTAAAGAATTTACGGGAAGCCCTTTGACCTCAATTTCTTTTATGCCTCAAATGCCCTCAACTATTTCTCGCCAAACGTAGTGAGGCAACGGATGTTAAGACTTGTTTGCCCCGCCGAACGATGGGATTGCAACAGCGCCCCCAATGCGTCGGGTGAGGCAGTCAGCCTGCGAACAAATATCTCGGCTGGGCCCTTGGGAGCAAAAGAACGGTGAAAAAACAAACCTCCCGCGCCGGTGACGGTAAAATAGCCGTAAAAACCGGGCGCCAAACCGGGATCTGCCGTGATCGTTTTTAAATCCAGAATAAAGGCATCGGCCAGGGGCTCCTGGGCTTCACCCGGCGTTTCGGCATAACCCCAGATCATGTTTTCGGGCACACGTTCCAGGACCATATTTTGGAATATGACGCCTTGCGGCTCCGGGATGCTCAACTCGTAATGACCATCGTTAACCGTTAAAGTGCCTTCGCTAAGCACCGGAATGCCGAGCGACAGGCTAAAATGGTAGACGCCGTTCGCTAAAGCGCCAAGCGTTACAAAAGCGGTTGCCGGACCAGGCTCGCCCGTGCCGATTGCCGGTTTTTTGACGCTCAATACTTGTATGGCAATGTCCTGATTTTGAATCTTTACCTTGGTTTCGATTTCATAGCCGGAAGAATCGTAGATTTTCAGGCTTTCGATCCACAATCCGAAGGTAGGCAAACCGTCGTCCGGACTGCGTTGCTCGAACAAATCGACGTTAAATTCGGGATCTGCGGTCACAATGACCTCGCCGGCGTCTGGTACCACCCGGCAGGCGGCAGTGAAAATGACCAGGCTCAGGAACAACAGACGGGTACTAATTTTATTCATAAGGTTGAAGATGTGCTGAATTTCCAATAAAAACGCTGAAACTGCCAAAATGCGGCCTGCTCCTTTTACTTTTTTTGCCCGGCAGCCGCGTAATTTCGCCGCGCATATCCATCCACACCATATTTCGCTCATTACTCCTCTAATGCAATATACAAGATACTTTCCTTTAACGGCTTTTTTTGCCACCCTTATTTTATTGTCCTGTAAAAACGATCCGCCTGCCACAATCCCGGAAGCGCCTTCCGGTCCGGAGCCCGTGCAGGTTAAGCCCGTCCCCACAGAAGGCGCCGTCACGTATGCGATCACGGAAGGTACTGTTTATTGGGCGGGTAAAAAATCGTTGGGAGCCATGCACTCCGGTACGATCAATGTGGAAAGCGGGGCGCTTTTGGTCAATCAGGGCCAGTTACTGAGCGGAAATGTCGTGCTCGACATGCAATCGATCGCGGTATCCGATCTACAGGACGCTGGCGAAAAGCGCGACCTCGAGTCACACCTGAAAGATAAGGATTTTTTCGAAGTCAAAAAATTTCCGAAAGCCGAGTTCAAATTCACAGAAGTGCTGCCCAGCACCCACCCGGCTTTCAATGCGGTCATAGCCGGCGAACTGATCATGAAAGGCAAATCCAATCCCATCAACATCCCCGTCAAACTGCGTATCGAAGGGGATGACCTGGTGGCGGAATCCACGACCTTTCCAATCAATCGCACACAATGGGGCGTGAACTTCCGCTCGGGAGTGCTGGGTACGGTGAAGGACAAATTGATCGAGGACGTGGTGCCATTGTCCTTGAAATTGAAGGCGAAGAAGGCCGCGTGGGGTAAATAGAAACCCAAAGCGGCATCATTTTAAACGCACAGGCTAAAATCAAAAAAAATGGATATCCCTAAATATCTCCAGGCCTGTGGCATTGCAGCCATCCTGATGCCCGCATTGGTACAAGCCCAAACAAGCGACACCATCCCCGCCGGTTTACTTTCCCCCGTAACCGTCACCAGCACCCGGCTCGACAACAAAGACCTGCATACCGCCTTTGGTTTAAGCGTGTTATCCCGCAACCAGATGCAATCCGGCCAGGCGCAGTTGAGCCCGGCCGAGTTTCTGGCCCAGGTTCCGGGTGTGTTTTTTATGAATGCCGACAATTTCGCCCAGGATCTGCGCATTTCCCTCCGCGGCGTGGGCAGCAGAGCTGCTTTCGGCATCCGGGGTATTCGCATCATGGTCGACGAACTGCCGGAATCAACGCCAGATGGACAAGGCCAGATAGACAACCTGGATCTGGGTATATTGGACCGCATGGAGCTGATCCGGGGGCCGGCTTCCGGTTTGTACGGCAATGCGGCGGGCGGTGTGTTGAGTTTTTATACGGAAGAAGCGCCCGATAGCGCAGTGACGGAATTCAAAGCAACGCTCGGCTCATTCGGGTTTCAGCAATATCAATTGAAAACCGCCGGCCGGATAAACGCTTTTCAATACGTTGTGCATGGCGCACACGTGCGCAGCACCGGCTACCGGGCACAGAGCAGCATGCGCAACACCCTGATCAACGGCAAATTTCGCTATACGTTCAGCGAACAAACCGCGCTGACCCTGCTCATCAACAACGGTTCCAGCCCGCAGGCCGACGATGCCGGGGCGCTCACCGAAGCGCAGGCCGACACGCTGCCGCGTATGGCACGCGACGTCAATGTCCGGTATCAGGCCGGCGAATCGGTCGGGCAAAGCCGCGTCGGCCTGCTTTTCGACCACCGGATCGGCACAAAGCATCAGTTTAAGGCCCGGGTTTTTGCCACGTTTCGCGATTTTGAAAACAAACTGGCTTTCACCGACGGCGGCATCGTGGCCCTGAAACGCATCTTTTACGGCGGCGGCATCGGTTATTTTTACCGGAGCCGGATAGGCGCCATGCCCTACCGCATGCATGCAGGCGTCGACCTGGAAGACCAGCGCGACCAGCGCCGGCGTTTCGACAACAAAGACGGCGTCCGGGATGCGCTTGCCTTCGATCAGTTGGAACTGTTTCGAAGCCTTGGTGTTTTTTGCCTGCAAACCCTGTCGCTGACTAAAGCCCTGGAAATCACGGCCAACTTGCGCGTTGATGCGCTTCGCTTAGCTGCCCGCGACCATTTTTTCCTGGATGGCGACGATTCCGACCGAATCCTGCTACAAAATGCCAGCCCCATGGCCGGGGCGCGTTATACATTTTCGCCGCAGCTTAATGTCTACGCCAATGTTGCCACGAGTTTTGAAACACCGGCCCTGAGCGAGCTCAGCGCCAACCCGGCGGGTGGAGGCGGTTTTAACACCGCCCTGAAGCCGCAACGCGCATTGAGTGTCGAGGCCGGGATAAAAGGTTTGCTTCAGTCCAAACTCCGGTATGAGGTGGCGCTGTATCAGGCGAATGGACGGAACGAACTGGTTTCCTACGAATTAGCTGCTTTGCCGGGTCGCAGCTTTTACCGAAATTCGGGCGCCTCTCTGCGCCGCGGCCTGGAAATGTCGCTGTTTTTGGCGGCGGGGGCGGGTATTACCATGCAATTCACCTACACGCTCAATCTGGCGACCTACACCACCTACGCTGTCGGCGCCGACGTTTTCGACGGCAATCGCTGGCCCGGTTTACCGCAACACAGCGCTTATACCGCCTTGCGCTACGCCCACCGTTCGGGCGCATTTTTAGCCGTACAAATGCGCTACACGGGCGATCTCTACGCCGAGGATGCGAATGCGGTGAACGTGCCGGCTTTTACCTTGATTCAATTGCGCGGGGGCTATCCGTTTAAGATCGGAAAAACACGATGCGAACTTTTCGGCGGCATCAACAATTTGATGAATACCTTTTATTACAACAACATACGGATCAACGCGGCCGCTAAACGCTTTTATGAACCGGCGGCAGGACGGAATTTTTACGTGGGATTGCAGATTGGTTTGCCAGGTCCTAATGCCGCGTCCAATCAATAAGCGGGAATACATAAATGTTAACAATTTAAGACGTCTCGTTCATCTCTAAAGGCTTGGTCGGGTCGATCACAAACCACAGCAAACAACCTACGCCCAGTAAAAAAGAGATCAGAAACAAGGGCGCGTTGAAATCGCCGCCGCTTGCCTTGACGATGTAGCCGAACAAAACGCCCAGAAAAACCGCTCCCAGCTGCCCTACCATGTTCATCGCACCCGACACAGTACCGGATTTATTTTGGCCGATGTCGATGCACACCGCAAAAGCGACCGGCAGGGTGAGGTCTTTGAAACCCATGCCGAGTGCGAGTAAATAGGCGGCGGTCTGGTTGTTTTCCGTCAAAGCCGCGCCGAGAATAACCAGGCTGGACAAGCCCATCCCCGCAATACCCATGCTGCGGCGGCCGATCTTCAGGCCATATCGTTTTGACAACCAATCACTTGCAAAACCACTGATAAAACAGCCGATGGCGCCGAACAGGAAGGGCAGGGTGACGAATAGCTTGCGTTCTTCCAGGCCGAAATGACGCCCTTCTTCCAGGTAAGTGGACAGCCAGCCGGTAAAAAAATAAGCCCCGTACATATACAAATGAAACATGGCCATCAGCGCCCACATATTTCGGCTGCGAAAAATTTGCCGCCAGGGAATGTGGTGGCTGTGTTTCTTAAAATGCCTGTGTTCTTCGATGTAAGCCAATTCGGCCGGGGAAATGCCGGCTTTGTCGCGCGGCAGGTCGCGGAACCAGCGATGCCAGAAGAACGCCCAAATGATTCCGATCCCGCCCATTGCCCAAAACGAAGCCCGCCATCCGAAGGCCTGGGAGATGGACAGCACCAGCAGCGGCGCCAGGGCGCCCCCAATGCGGCCCGCCGCCCAGATAAACGACTGCGCCGCGCCGGTTTCATGCGCCGGAAACCAGCGCGATATCACGATGGAAGTATTCGGATAAGCGCCCGCTTCTCCGGCCCCGAACAAAAACCGGACGATAATCAGATACACCCAATGAAACGCCGTGCCGGTGAGCGCCGTAAACACGGACCACCAGATCACCACGCGCGTCAAAATACGCCGGGGCCCCAGGCGATCGCCCAGGATACCCGTGGGCAACTCGAACAAAGCGTACGACAAGGCAAATGCGCTCAGGACCCAGCCCCATATTTCGGTCGGGATGTTCATCTCTTTTTTGATCTGGCCCGATACGAGCGAAATGCACACCCGATCGAGGTACACGATGACCGACAGGGAAAAAAGGTAGGCGAGTACCTGGTGGCGGACTTTCATAGCCGACCTTTAAAAAAATCCGTGAAAATCTGCGTCATCTGCGTCATCTGCGTTATCCGCGCTCCCATTGTTATCGTGTTATTGTTGTGAACAGGTTACAGCCGGCGAATCTTTTCATCAACGGACGACGGCACACGAATCTTCCGCAAACGAACGTCTTTGACCCGATGGAGCACCACCGGTGGCAAAGCGCTGGCCGAGCCGATCGAAATATTGTGCAGGCGCAGGCCGTTCACGTCGTCGAAAACCAACGCGGGCCGAAAATCAGGTTCGACGCAGCGCAGGCGGATATTTTTCATTTTCAATCCCTCCACGTGCCGTACATAAAACCCCCAGGCCGGCAGTTCTCCAAACATCGAAAATTCGGGATAATCCGCCGGGCGCTCGGGTACGCGCCCGAGCGAATCCAAGGGAACACACGCGCGCTCGCGGCGCCCGCCGCCGCCAAAAATGATCTCGATGTTTTCGAGCGACACCTGTTGGACAGGGTACCCGGGCAAACCCACGATGGATGCAGGGAACAGGTTGTGCGGCTCCGGCACTTCCGGGCCCTCAAAATCGTAGCCCGCATCGGGCCGGCCGCCGGGTACTTCCACGATCATATCCCGGATACTGACCTGGCGCAAGGAACCCACGGGTTTTTTCTTATTGCGGTGGCCCAGGCGGATAAAAATCGCGTTTCCGGTGTTTTTTGCCCGGATACCGGCGATATCCACGTCTTCCATAAAACCGCCGTCCACGATTTCCAGCGCAACGGCCGAGCGGAAGGTATCGTAAATATCGAGATCGCGGACCCGCACGTGACGAAAGCCGCTGTGTGAAGACGTGCCGAACTTAAGGGCGCTGGCGCTCGAACGGATGCGGCAGTGTTCGATCAGGATATTTTCACAAATGGCCGGCGGCCAGGATGATTTCAGGCAAATGCCGTCGTCGGCAGCATTGATGTCGCAATGGCTGATGCGGACGTTCCGGCAATCCACCACGTCGATGCCGTCGTTGTTCCAGTAGGCCATGCTCTCCACCCGGATGCTGTCGATCCATAGCCCATCGCAACGGTCGTAGGTCTGCACCCAGCAGGCGGAATTTTTCAGGGTAATGCCATGAATACGGACATTTCGGCAGCGGGCAAACTCGATCAGTTGCGGCCGCTCCCGTTCATGGGGTCGGTTGTTGCCCCAGTAAGGATCTACAATTTTACCTTCATGCACCAGCCGCACGACATCCGCCGCGAGGGCGCTTCCCTGTCCGTCGATGCAGCCCCGGCCGATGAGGCTGATGTTGTGCTGCCCGTCGGCGAGCAGCAGGGCATGCCAGTTGATTTTATCGTAATCAAAACGCCGGGTACTGCCTAAAATCGTGGCGCTGTCGGCCAGATACAAGGTGACACCGCTTTTTAAATGCAGGCTACCACAGAGAAATATGCCGGCAGGGACCAGCACCGTACCGCTACCCTCGTACCCGGCCCGGTCAATTGCCGCCTGGATCGCCACCGTATTTATCGTTTGTCCGTCGGCTTTAGCGCCAAAATCGAGGATATTATAGACCGGTGGCGAAACGGCAGAAGCGGGCCGGGACCCAAAAAGGAGAAAAAGAATAACAGGAAGGTAAGGGAGCGGGCTATTCATATCAATGTCAGTTTTTTAATGCCTTTTTAAGTAATTGTGTATCTATCTTTGTCAGGAGCCGGGTTCGATTTTTATACCTCAATTCGATTGGTTTTACCCTGCAATAATACGCATTTCGGTGCTCCTTACTGTGAGATGTTGGCGCTACCAAGTCAAAAAAAATCTGATTATGCTGCAAAAATTACTCCTGCTTGGAGCATTGCTGTTCCTGTTTTTATCCGCTTTACCCGCCCAGCAATCCGTCGCCCGGCGTTGGAACGAGGCGCTGCTACAATCTATTCGCCAGGATTTTGCCCGCCCTCCCGTGCATGCCCGCAATCTTTTTCACACGTCTATGGCCTTGTACGATGGTTGGGCCGTGTACGATACGGTGGCTGAAACGTATTTGCTCGGCAAAACGGTCGGTAATTACACATGCCCTTTTACGGGCGTGCCCGTACCTGCAGATATAAAGGCTGCGCGGGAAGAGGCGATGAGTTTTGCCGCTTTCCGGGTATTGTCGGCCCGCTTCGTCAACTCGCCAAATGCTTTTGCCGCTTTCACCCGTTTCCGGGACCTTATGATAGCGCTTGGCTACGATTACAACAACAACGATATCGACTATACATCCGGTTCACCGGCTGCGCTGGGCAATTATTTAGGCCAATGCGTGGTACAAATGGGCTTGCAAGACGGCGCCAACGAGCAGAACAACTACGCCATCCAATATTACCAGGCGGTCAATCCGCCGCTGGTGATGGCGAATGCCGGCGACCCCACCATCTTGGATCCAAATCGCTGGCAGCCCCTGACACTGGTAACCGCCATCGACCAAAACGGCAATCCGATCCCGTCAACCCAGGTTTTTCAAAGCCCGGAATGGGGGCTCGTTCAGCCTTTTGCCATGACCGCCGCCGACCGAACCGTTTACCAGCGGAACGGCCACCATTACTGGGTGTACCATGATTCGAATTTGATTCCCTTCCTGGATACTATCGACGGCGGAGGGACATCAGAAGAATACAAATGGAATTTTCAGTTGGTTTCAGCCTGGTCGGCTCAGCTCGACCCGACGGACGGCGTGATGTGGGATATATCTCCGGGGGGCATCGGAAATGTTTCCACTTACCCGCAGAACCTGGCAGAACTGCATGATTTTTACAATTTTACAGATGGAGGCGACCCCGGAACAGGACGCGCGATCAACCCGCATACCGGAGCGCCCTATACCCCGCAGATCGTGCCGCGCGGAGATTATACCCGGGTATTGGCCCAGTATTGGGCCGACGGCCCCACCTCCGAAACACCTCCCGGCCACTGGTTCGCCATCCTGAACTATGTAGGCGACAACCCCGATTTTGTCAAAAGATTTAACGGGAAAGGCCCTGTGCTGGATGACCTGGAGTGGGACGTCAAAGCGTACCTTACCTTAGGCGGCGCCGCACACGATGCTGCCGTAACTGCTTGGGGCATAAAAGGTTGGTACGATGGAACGCGGCCCGTAAGTGCTTTGCGATACATGGCCGGTCTGGGTCAAAGTTCCGACATTTCCCTGCCATCTTACCACCCGGCCGGGGTTACGCTGATGCCCGGTTTGTTCGAATTAGTGGAAGCCGGGGATACGCTGGCCGGACCCAATAATGAAAACGTGGGGAAAATAAAGTGTTACGCCTGGAAAGGCCCGGGGTACGTGACAGATCCTTTGAATCAATTTGCCGGGGTTGATTGGATATTAGCCGAAAACTGGTGGCCGTATCAACGCAAAACCTTTGTGACGCCGCCTTTCGCGGGCTACATTTCGGGGCACTCCACCTATTCCAGAAGCGCAGCCGAAATACTCACTGCGCTGACGGGCGATGAATATTTCCCGGGCGGTTTGGGTGAATTTCACATCGGGGCCAACAGCAATTTCCTGGTTTTGGAAAAAGGCCCCAGTGTTGATGTGAAGCTGCAATGGGCTACGTACCGCGATGCATCGGACCAAACAAGCCTCTCGCGAATTTGGGGCGGCATTCACCCGCCGTTCGACGACATTCCGGGGCGGCTGGCCGGCATACAAATTGCGGCAGACGCTTTTGCAATGGCAAAAGATTATTTTTACAACGACAACGACCTCGACGGCCATTACTCGTATGAAGACTGCGACGATGCCAACCCGCTTGTGTTCGACGGCGCGCCCGAGCTCTGCGATGGCCTCGACAACAATTGCAACGGCTTGGTAGACGATAATATTCCGTTTTACACCTTTTACGCAGACAGCGACGGCGACGGTTTCGGCAATGCCGATTCGGCCGTTGTGTCCTGTATCAGCCAGGTTCCCGGCGGCTACGTAGCCAATAACCAGGACTGCAATGACACCCACCCGGCGTTTAACCCGGGTATGCCCGAACTTTGCGACGGCCTCGACAACAATTGCAACGGCCTGGCGGATGATGATATTCCGTTTTACACGTATTATGTCGATGGCGACGCCGATGGTTTCGGCAACGCTGATTCGGCCCTGGTGATCTGTTTGAGCCAAATTCCCGACGGCTACGTGACCAATAATCAGGACTGCGACGACTCGAACCCGGCATTTAACCCCGGCATGCCGGAACTCTGCGACGGCCTCGACAACGATTGCAACGGCCTGGCGGATGATGATATTCCGTTTTACACCTATTATATCGACATCGACGGCGATGGTTTTGGCAATACGGACACGTCGGTTGTGTCTTGTCTGAGCCAGATTCCTGCCGGCTACGCGGCCAATAACCAGGACTGCGACGACGCAAACCCGGCATTTAACCCCGGCATGCCCGAACTCTGCGACGGCCTCGATAATGATTGCAATGGCGAGGCAGACGACAATATTCCCTACTTCGTCTATTATGCCGACATTGATGATGACGGTTTCGGCAACCAGAATTTGAACATTTTCAGTTGTCTGGATGTGTTCCCGGGAGGGTTTGTTGTCAATGGCTTAGACTGCAACGATACGAATGCAGCCGTTAACCCCGGTGCGGTGGAAATAGAAGACGGCTTAGACAACGACTGCAACGGTCTTGTCGATGATATAGTCAGTACGACCGAGTTGTTGTTGCAAACCAAAGTATTTCCCAACCCTGTGCAGGATCTTCTAACGGTTTACCACACCGGGAACGGCCTGCTGAGGGCCCGCCTGTTCAACATTTCGGGGCAAACGGTGAAAGAAGAATCCTTGTTTTTTTCAAACAATCTGACAACGCTTGACCTGAGCGGTTTTGTGCCGGGCTTGTATTTCCTGAAAATTTACGACCTTGAAAGTGGCCGGGAGATGTTGGTGAAGGTGATAAAAACTTAGACCTGCCAGTGTCGGACGCTCCGATCAAGCCTTTGGATTGGCGTAATGATCCGACTGATCCTCCACGCTTTCGTCCATACAAACGAAATCCTTTTCCACCAGAAGGTGCAAACCCGACTCGGGTGTAGCTTGTACGGTTTGTTCGAAGCCCACCCGCTCGTTACCGGGCCATGCTTTAGCGTCTGTGCTGGGGATGAACACGGTGATTTTGTGGCCTACAAATTCCGCCCCCAGTCCTTCGATGCCTTCCCTGGCTTCCAGGGAATACACAAGTTTCTGTAGATGGCCCGGGCCGAAAGTGGTTTCTCCCACGACGACACCTTTCGTGGCCAGCATTTGAACCTCGGATTTGGTTAGGCGGTACCGAACGGAGTTATTATGAATGCGAATTTTCATGTTTTGCCTGTTGTGGAATTATAAGGAATCACCCCCGCTGTACAAATTAAACCTGCCATCCCGTAAAAAGCCGACCAACGTAATACCAAACGTTTGCGCCGTTTCCACGGCCAGGCTGGATGGCGCGCCCACGGCGCATACGATGCGCAGGCCTGCCATGGCCGCTTTTTGCAGCAATTCGAAACTGGCGCGACCACTCAACAACAAGATGCCGCTATCCAGCGGAATACCGTCCTTTTTGAAAAAATGCCCGATCAGTTTGTCGAGGGCATTGTGCCGGCCTACATCTTCCCGAACGGCCAGCATATTGCCCTGAACATCGAAAAGAGCGGCTGCATGCAAGCCGCCGGTTGCATCGAAGGTCGCCTGTGCGCGTCGCAAGGTATCGGGCAAGGTATACAATACTGCTGCGGCGACCGTCAGCGATGTGTCGTTCGAAACCCGCTCCGCTCCGGCCGTTTTAAGGGCATCGATGGAGGTCTTGCCGCATACCCCGCAACTGGAAGTGGTGTAAAAATGGCGGTCTAATTGTTTCATGTCGAACACCGCATCGGGATGTAAAGACGCCGTCACGATATTACTGTCGGCCAATCCGTAAAGCGGCTCAACCGACACGAGATCTGCGGGCCGCTGAACGATGCCTTCCGTGAATAAAAAGCCGGTAACCAGATCGGCGTCCGCTCCCGGGGTACGCATCGTGACAGACAAACTTTTATGGATGCGCGCAGTAGCCGGACCGTATTCCAGATGTATTTCGAGGGGTTCCTCGATGGCCAGCAGATCGGCTGTTTCGAGGAGGGTTTCCCCATCTTTGAACTTGCGAATTTGGGTTTGTTTAACGGCCGGGTTTTGCATGTTCGAGAGAGTCTAAATTTCACCACAAAGTCACACAAATTAAAACGAAATAACTTTGTGCGACTTAGTGGTGATCTTATTTTACGCATCATAATCCATGTAAGCCCGACAATTCAAATCTCCACGGCTTCCCCCAGGGTTGGAATGCCTACATCGGAAAAGCCGTCGGCAAGCAGATAGTCGCGCCATTTTTCCATCCGGTCGATCGTTCCGTGTACCAGCCATATTTTTTTGGCCGACGCGCGCTGGTTTTGCAAATAGTCCAGCATTTCGACGCGGTCGCCGTGGGCGGAGAAAGAATCCATGATCTCGATTTCGGCCAGTACTTGTTTGTATTTGCCGTAAACGTGGATACTTTTATTGCCGGCGCGCAATTGGCCTCCGAGCGTATTGGGGGTACAATAGCCCACAATCAGGAATGTATTGCGCTGATTTTCAATATTTTGATCTGCATGGTGTACGATACGTCCGGCGTTCATCATGCCCGAGGCAGCAATGATGATACAGGGTTTATGCATTTGGTTCAGGTGTTTGCTGGCCTCCGCCGAGCGGATATAAAACAGGTCGTTGAACCCGAAGGGATCTTCCGCTTCGGTCATATAGCGGTGGATCTCCTCATCCATACACTCCGGATGGCTGATAAAAACCTGGGTGGCATTGATGGCAAGCGGACTGTCTACGTAAATCGGAATAGCCGGCAAACGACCCGCATAATGCAACTGGCTCAGCATGTATACGATTTCCTGGGTACGGCCCACCGAAAAGGCCGGTATGATCAGTTTTCCTTTCTTTTCAAGACAGGTATTTTTCACGATCTGGAGAAAACGTTCCAGTTCGCTGGGCGCCGATTCGTGTTCGCGGTCTCCGTAGGTACTTTCGCAGATAATGTAATCAGCTTCTGCCATTGGGTCCGGATCGCGGAGAATGGGGCGTTTGGGGCGGCCGATATCGCCGGTAAAAGCAAATCGGATCGTGCGGTCGCCTTCCTTGATTTCCATGTTCACGCTGGCTGCGCCGAGAATATGCCCGCTGTCGCGGTACATCACGCGCACATCGGGATGCACGTGGAACCATTGGTCGTAGTTGTAGCTCGAAAACTGCTCCATAGCCTGGTACACGTTCGACACGGAATACAGGGGCTTCTTTTCGGGCTCGTCGAATTTCCGGCGTTTCTTGTTGTAATATTCTGCGTCGCCTTCCTGGATTTTAGCGCTGTCGAGCAGCATGATGGTGCACAGATCTCGGGTGGCGTGGGTGGCGTGTATTTTGCCCCGGAACCCATCGCCCACCAGTTTTGGAACGCGGCCCGTATGATCGATATGCGCATGGCTCAGGATCAGGCAGTCGATCTGGCGCGGGTCGAACAGCCATTTTTCGTTGAAACCCAACATCGGGTGCGTTTCAGCAGGCTCGCCTTCACTTGATTTGCCGTCGTCGTCGCCGCCCTGGTACAGGCCGCAGTCGAGCAGGATTTTCGTGCCATCGTTCAGGATCAGCAGGTGGGCGGAACCGGTCACTTCGCGGGCTGCGCCGCAGAATTTTATTTTCATATCGTGGAAAATCTAAAGAATATTTTTTAAAAAAGAATCACCACAAAGTACACAAAGTTACACATAGAACATTTTTAATGGTTTGAATATTAAGGCATTACACTTTGTTTGGCTTTGTGTACTCTGTGGTGATTATGCACAGTTTTGGCGCTTTTACGGCATTAGAACCCCGAAAAGTAAGGGTATCAGGGCGTAACATTCGCTATTTTTACACCAAAATACATTTCACGGCCCAATGCTTCCCAAATCCCTGCTGGCACACCTCGAACAAATCCTGCACCGGCCCATTGTTGCGGCAGATGCCCTAAGCGGCGGCGACATCCACCGCGCGGCCCGCTTGCGTACCGACGATGGCCGGGATATGTTTGTCAAATTCAATACCGGTGATCAAGCCCCTGAAATGTTTCGCACCGAAGCCCTGGGCCTGGCGCTGCTGGGCACGTCGCGCTTGATCGCCACGCCCAAGGTACCGGGAAATGGACCTGGCTATGTCGCGCCTGTTCGGCGGTTTCGATCCCGTTTTTTACCAAAGTTATACGTCCGCCTGGCCCCTTGAACCCGGTTTCGAACAGCGTTTGGAGGTATACCAGATGTATTACCTGCTGGTACATGTCAACCTGTTTGGCGGCGGCCATGTAAACCAGGTGCGCGATATATTGAAAAAGTGGCAGTAGCGGTGTGGCAGGGCGCCCTGCCTACCGCTACTGCACGCTAAAAAAAAGCCGTTTTTCTACCAAAAAGCAGTACATTTGCCGACCTTTTTAGTAAAAGGAGCCAGGTGTTTGATAATCACATGATTACACCGCCCACCATCCGACTTTTTGACCAAACCTGCCTGGTCTGTGAAAAGATTACTTCTGGCGGCCGTTGAGGCCGGCCAACCCGACGATACCCTTGTCATCCTTGCCGAAAAAGACAGGCTTGACCAACTTGCTTCGGCCCTCACGCCGGCAGAGTATGCTTTCCTACAGCAATCTGCGGTACGTGAGGTGTGCAACTTTTTCTTTCCCAGAGCAAGCGGTGCCCTGTTTGTCCGCTTGTTGAAACCGGAAAAAGACCCGACCGCTGCTTTGGAAGCGGCCCGCCTCGCCGGCAGCGAGCTGTTGCGCGAACTACGGCAATACAAAATAGAGTCTGTCACACTGCGCAATACCGCCATGAAAAACCTGTCGCTTGCTTTTGCGGAGGGTTTGGCTCTGGGCAGTTATCAGTTCCTGAAATACTATACCCAACCTGAAAAAAAGGAAAAACCTTTTCGTCAAATCCGCCTGGAGCCGAATGCGGCGACCAAAGAGGAGGTGTTGGAGTTGGATAAAATGATAGAGGTGGTATTTATGACCCGCGATCTGGTGAACGAACCGCATTCCCATTTCACCGCCCTGCATTTGGCCGATGCAGCTGTAGAAGCCGGGAAAACCTACGGTTTCGACGTAGAGATTTTGGGTAAAGAAAAACTCGAAAGTTTGAAAATGGGCGGTTTACTGGCGATTAACCAGGCCAGCGACGTGCCACCCCGTTTCTGCATCCTCGAATGGAAACCGGCCAATGCCCGCAACGCCAAGCCCATAGTGCTCATTGGGAAAGGCGTGGTGTACGATACCGGCGGCCTAAGCCTGAAGCCAAGCGAGGGTATGGATTACATGAAATGCGACATGGCGGGGGCGGCGGCCGTAATCGGTATCCTGTCTGTGTGCGCAGCCAACCAATTACCACTACACCTCATCGGCCTCATCCCGGCTACCGACAACAAGATCGGAGAACACGCCATCGGTCCAGGCGATGTAATCCGCATGTATGCCGGCACAACCGTGGAGGTGGTCAATACCGACGCAGAGGGCCGCATCATCCTGGCCGATGCCTTGCACTACGCTAAAAAATACGAACCGGAACTGGTGCTCGATTTCGCTACCCTTACCGGCGCGGCCGTTCGGGCATTGGGCAGTCAGGCGATTTGTTACATGGGCAATGCGTCCGGGGAGGTGAAAAAATCCCTCGAATCCAGCGGTAGCGCTACCTACGAACGGCTCGTGGAGCTTCCGCTTTGGAAAGAATATGGCGACGAACTGAAAAGCAGCGTGGCCGACCTGCGGAATGTGGGCTCCGGAAATGCCGGCATGATCACGGCCGGAAAATTTCTCGAACATTTCGTCGATTATCCCTGGTTGCACTTAGACATCGCCGGTCCAGCCTATCTTCGCACCGCGACCGGCTACCGCACCAAAGAAGGTACCGGAGTCGGGGTGCGTTTGGCGTATCATTTTTTGAAAAATTATGGAATATAGACAATGACCAACATAAACATCGGCATTACCTGCGGCGACATCAACGGGATCGGGTTGGAGGTTATTTTGAAAGCAATAGCGCTCAAAAAAGCTGGAAAAAACTTTCGGATTTCCATTTATGCCAGCACCAAAGTGGTGGCATACCATAAAAACATCATCACCCAGGAAAATATCCAGTTCCACTCCATTGCAACGCCGGAGGAAGCTCAGGCAGACCGTGTCAACATTATCAATTGCTGGCCGGACAACGTTAACATCACCCTGGGAAAGCCGGTCGAGCTGGGTGGAAAGTGCGCCATGCAGGCGCTTGAACGCGCTGTAAAAGACCTCAAAGACGGCAAATTAGACGCGCTGGTCACGGCGCCGATCAACAAAAAAGCCATGCAGCTGGCTAATTTTCCCTTTATTGGGCACACGGAGTACCTGACCAATGCCTTTGCTGCGAAAGAATCGCTGATGCTGATGGTGTCCGATTCCCTGCGAGTGGGGGTGGTTACCAACCACCTGCCGATCCGCGAAGTAGCGGCGGCGGTGACAAAAGAGAAAGTGCTGCGCAAAATCCTAATCCTCAGCGAAACCCTGAAGATCGATTTCAACCTGGAGCGGCCGACCATCGCTGTGCTGGGCCTCAACCCGCACGCAGGCGATGAAGGCGCCATTGGCGATGAAGACGATACCATTGTTCGGGTGGCCATTGAAGAAGCGAAAGCGAAAGGCGTCCTGGCTTTCGGACCCTACCCGGCCGACGGTTTCTTCGGGTCGGGGCAATACCACAAGTTTGACGGCATTTTAGCCATGTACCACGATCAGGGTCTGGTGGCGTTCAAAGCCCTTTCTTTTGGCGCCGGCGTGAATTATACCGCCGGGCTGGCCATCATCCGCACTTCGCCCGACCACGGCACGGCCTACGATATTGCCGGCAAAGGCGAGGCCGATGAAACTTCTTTCATCAAGGCGCTTTACCTTGCCTCCGACATCGTGCATAACCGCAACGAATACCTCGACATGCACGCCAATTCCCTCGAACGCCGCAAACAAAAGGCCCTTGAAAGCGAAACGGGAGAGGATGAAATACTGGCGGATGCGATCCCGGAGGAATAGTTTTATGGAAAAGGTTTAGAGGGTTTAGAGGGTTTAGAGGGTTTAGTGGATTTAGAAGGCGTTGTTTTCAGGCGACCGGAAAGTTTACTCAACACTACGTTTATATCGTCTAAGTCGTCCTAAACCCTCTATAGTTCTTTGACTAACAAACTTCGTATATTCTTACTCATCCCAAACACAGCGTGTCATATTGAGCGCAGCGAAACATCTGGATACTTGCTCTGATTGGAGGCACATGGAGGCCTCACGGTCCCGAATGAATTCGGGATTCGCTGCGCTCAACATGACACCGGCCCTTGGTTTGGAGAAAAGA
>Ga0105046_10002041_pt1 | contig 31688 bp, 29 predicted proteins | sample MAT03_FD_78385 | JGI IMG/M metagenome (GOLD analysis project Ga0105046, IMG submission 78385) | Freshwater microbial communities from Lake Fryxell liftoff mats and glacier meltwater in Antarctica - MAT-03 (megahit assembly) | ecosystem: Environmental > Aquatic > Freshwater > Ice > Liftoff...
GGACGGCGGAGAAGCCGAGCCGTCCGTGAGCGAATGCGAAACGCTCACCAGCACCAGCGCGACGAGCACAGAACGCGCGCACCGATGACCGCCACTTACGGACCTCTCACGCGCGACAGAACGAGCCACACCGCGACACGGTTCCGGCCGGCTGACGCTTCGTTCGGTAACCAACCCGACCAGCAGGCAGCAGGCGCTTCGAGAGTCAACCGACCAGAACCAAAGACGCTAAAACACGTTCAACGTCCCAACTCCACTCTCCATCAGGCGCCTCTGTCGGCGGCCGACGCGTCGTTGTCTACTGGACGAAGGGTCCGACGGTGAGGGTGCCGGCGTTGGTGTCGAGCGTGGCGGTCGCTCCGAGTGTCGCCGCGTTCTGGTCGGGGGTGCTGGTTGGTCCGATGATGTCGTGACCGATATCGCGCCTGCCGAGAATCGGAACACCGAGCCCGGCCAGACGATCGTGGAGGACATCGACAACGGTCCAACCATGGTCGGTGTAGCCGTTGAAACCTTCGAACGATCCGATCGCGATCGCAGCGATGTCGTCGAGTGCGTCGGATTTGATCAGCTGGGTCAGGTTCCGGTCGACTTGTCCGATGCCGACGTGGCGGAGGTCGTCGAGGAGCACGATTGCAGCAGTCAGATCGATACTGCCGGCGCCGACCGAGCCGGCGAGTTCGCGAAGGTTTCCGCCGACGAGCGGGCCGACGGCCACACCAGGGACATTGATCGCGGCCGAGAGCGCCGCGGGGTTGGGGTAGATCGTCAGTGGTGCGGTGGTCATGAGGAGATCCCTCACGTTCGTGGTGGCGGTGGGTCCAGCGAGACAACCGTGGATGGTTGCGAGCCTGGCGTGGGTCCATAGTGCGAGGTGGATGTTGGTGATGTCGCTGAACCCGACGATCGGTTTGGGATCGGCGCGTACGGCTGCGAAGTCGATGTCATCGATGATCCGGTAGGAGCACTCGGATCGACTCGTCCAGCCATGGCCGATCTGGTGGACTCGAGGGCGACACGAGCCGAACCAGATCCCCACGCCGAAGGACCCGAACCTCGAACAGCTTCATCACCCATCGACGAGCATGCCCCAACACGACCCTCGGTCCGAACCAGGCGAACGTCGCGAAGCCCGGCGCACAGAACGGCCGGCGCAGATCGACGCCGCCACCGGCAGTCCGCAACACGCCAGATCGCCCGCATCGGCATGATGGTTCGTCGGTCAAGGTAGCTGGGTGGCTGACTTCCAGCGACCTGAGGCCCAACGGAGACTGGGTTCGGAACAGGTGGGGTCGCGTTCCCGAGATCGTGCGGCTCGAGGCGGACAACCAGCCTCCCCCCGCCCAGGTGGGCCAGCTCGCCGCTCGTCGGTGAACTTCAAGGCGCCCGGTCCGCCGACCGCTCACCCTCGTGAGCGAGCGCCGTGGCACCGGACCATCGGAGATGACCTCGTGGCAGGGTTGCTTCTACGGCGCGCCCATCAGGTGGAACTGCGCGAAGGACGCAGTGCGCTACGAGGTCTTGTCAAGCCCAGCGGAGGTCGTCGTCGGTCTCTCGATCGTTGACGGAGTTGCTTCCATGGCTCCCTTTGGGAGTCGAAGGACCCTGGTCGGCCGATCGAGCTACGCTACGACGATGAGCACCTGGGCAGGGGTTGCGAGCATCGACATCACGCCCTCGTGGCCCGTGCTGCAGGGCGGCTTCGGTCAGCGCACGATCGCCAGCGTCGGCGTCCTCGATCCAGTGATGGCGAAGGCGCTCTATGTGCGCAGCGGTCGCGATGCTGTCTTGCTGATCACGGCCGACCTGATCGCTATCCCGAAACAGATCGCAGAGCCGGTGGTGGCAGCGGTCACTGCCGCAGTGGGCCTCGAGGCACGACAGATCTGCATCTGCGCCTCACACACCCATTCCGGCCCGCTTCCATACGGGCTCGCAGAAGTCCCAGGTGTGGCGGCCTACTCCGCGGTGCTCATCGATGCGCTCACTCGTGTTGGATGCGAAGCCGCTGAGCAGATCGTCGAGTCCGCGATCGGGTCCGGCGTCGGCACGGTCGATGTGTTCTTCAACCGGCGGACGCGAGGGAATCCCAACCTGGTCGACTCACGTGTCGGTGTCGTCGTCGTGACGCCGATCGGTGGTCCCGATCCGTTGGCAGTGCTGTTCGGTGTGGGCTGCCACCCGGTGACACTGGGTTGGGACAACCTGTCGATCAGCGGCGACTTCCCCGGTGTCGCCCAACGGGCGGTCGAAGCAAGACTGGCGGGCGCGACGGCGTTGTTCTTCAACTCGACCGAGGCCAACGTGATCCCGATCACGAGTCCCGATCGCGATGCGCTCGACCCGCGCGGCTACTACGGCGGCGACGTGCGTGACGCCATCACGATCGGTCGGGCGATCGCCGACGTGGTCTGCTGCGTGGCCGCGACCGTGAAGACACATCCCGATGTCGACGTCGGCGCCGACCGCCGCGACATCGTCGTGCAGGCCAACAACGCCGCTTTCGATCTCGACACCGCGCAGCGCCGCCTTGATGCAGCAAGGTCGGTGCTCGCGTCGAATCTTGGGGAAGACTTTGCCGACCGCGCCGGCAGGTACCTGTGGGCACTTGCGTCGAAGCACGTGGTCGAGACCGATTGCTCCGAAGCAGATATGCGTCGCATCATGATCGCCTGCTGTGAGTACCTCGGGCTCTCCGCGCGGGTTGCACGCGGTTCCGCGCTCGACCCCGTGACCGTGCCGATCCAAGTGTTACGAATTGCGGATGTGGAGTTGCTTGCGCTGCCGGGGGAACCACTGGTGGAGGTCGGTCAAGAGTGGGCGGAGCGCGCCGGGTCCGACCGGGCGTTCGTCGTTGGTTTGGCGAACGCACACCATCGCTATCTCCCGTTGCTCCGCCACTTCGAGATGTCAGACGCCTCGGTCCAATATGACACCGTAACAGCCGGTCTGGAACCCACGGCGGTCGATCGGCTGCTCGACGAAGCGGCATCGATGCTGAAGCTCGTGCGAGCGAGCTGAGCGGTACTAGCGGACGGCGACGAGCGGGTCGTCTGCGATACGACTCTCCACTCCGGTCGGCCCCACCGGCTTGCCGCCTCGAATGGTCACACGTCGCATGCGCCGCTCCACGACTCCGTAGTCGTCGACCGCGTAATGCATCGTGGCACGGTTGTCCCAGATGACGATGTCGCCCACAGCCCAGTGGTGACGCATCAAGAACTCGGGTTGGGTTGCGTGCTCGAACAGCAGCCGCAACAACCCGTCACTCTCGATGCGTGACAGACCAACGATGTGCGTCGTGAAGCCAGGGTTGACGAAGAGATTCTTGCGGCCAGTCAGCGGGTGCACGCGAACAACCGGGTGGATGACCGGCGGCACTCTGCTGGCATCGTCGAACAACTGCTGCACGTCGGCCCGCGTGAGCGCAGTGTCGAACGGCTCGCCCCAGTAGGCCAGCGGTGAGATGCGGTGCACTGCCTCCAGTTGCTCCACCGCACCCTGCAGCGCGGGAGCAAGACGTTCGTAGGCGGTTCGAGTGTCCGCCCACATCGTGTCGCCGCCATAGGACGGCGCTGCATCGCTGACCAGCACTGAAGCAGCTGGAGGCTCGGGCATGAACGTCACGTCAGTGTGCCAACGGGCATTACGACCGCCCAATGCACCGTCGACCACCAGGATCTCCGGATGATCTGGGTGGCCAGGCACCACCGGGTGTGCAGGCGTTGGCTCGCCCAGCGCCCGTGCCAGCGCAACCTGCTGGGCGTGGGTCGGATGTTGGCCGCGTAGGACAAGTACCAGATGTGTGATGAGCAGGTCATGCAACCACTCGCCATCGATGCCATCGGCCAGCCGACCCCCGGTCAGCTCTGCACCGAACGTTCCGGTGAGGGGCGACACCAACCATTGATCCGTGCTCATCGAAGACCTCCCGGACGAGATGCTACGAGCGCCCACGACCTTCCTCTCGCCCAGGCTGGAGGCACCCAGATAGGTTGCTCGGCGCCATGTCCCCACTCGCTCGAACGCTTCGCCTCGTCGGGTCATGGGTCGGGGTCGGCATCGGGGTGCCGCTGCTCATCCGCGCCGAACTCGGCGTGGCGCCCTTCGACGTGTTGAACACCGGCGTCGCCAACGCGACGGGTTGGTCACTCGGCGTAGCCTTCGTGGTCGACGCCTGCGTCTTCTATCTCGCCGGGTTCTTGCTGGGTGCGAAGCTTGGGTGGGCGTCAATCGGCGGCACGGTCATCATCGGCCCGATGGTCAACGTCGTTCTCTGTGTGCTCCCTGTGCAGCACGCGATGGTTCCGCGGCTCAGCTACTTCGTCGTCGGCCTCATGATCATCGCCGTTGCCATTTGTCTCGTCATCACGACCGAGCTGGGCGCCGGCCCCTCGGAGGTGTTCATGCTTGGCCTGGTCCAGCGCGGCATGGGCATCGTGCCGGCACGCTGGATCAGTGACGGATTTCCACTCGTGATCGGCGCGCTCATCGGGGGCGCGCTCGGCCCGGGCACGCTGGTGTTCGCACTGACGATGGGCCCGATGGTCAAGTACGGCCTCAGTCGGTTGGACTACCGGCCTGCCCGCGACGGCACGCTCACCACGCGGTCGTAACCACCGGGCCCGCGGACACGACAAGGCCCCGAAAACGGCATCAGCCGACGCCCCGAGAATTCGGTGCGCCGGCTGGCACGGAAATGCGTATTCAGTTACTCGACAGCGAGTTGTGCGAGCAACAGGCCCTTCGCCGTTTCGAAGTCCTCGAAGGAAATCGACTCGTCTTCGAAACTCTGGTGCAACGCAGCGAGATCGGAGAGCACATCGTCCTGGGGACGCCTCGGGGACAAAGCCGCCTCTGCTTCCTCAGGTGATGGCCCAGCAGACGCTTCGGCCTGCTTGCGATCTTTCTTGATCGCCGCCTTTTCCTGCTTGGCGCGCTCGCGGTCGCGCTTGGCACGACCGTTGCTGCTCAGAGCGGGCGGACGTTCTGTGCTTCTTCACCCTTGCGACCGGGGGCAACGTCGAACTCGACGCTCTGTCCCTCGACGAGGGACTTGTAGCCCTCGCCCTGGATCTGAGAGAAGTGCACGAACACGTCTTCGCCCTGCTCACGGGAAATGAAGCCGTAACCCTTTTCAGCGTTGAAAAACTTAACAGTACCTGTGGCCATTTGGGCCCTCACCTTCGACGTGGATCCGCCAAAGCGGGAACCCTTGAAGAGAACAGCATATCGCGCGCTTCGTGTTCACACACGCAGCGACCACTCGTGGAAAGTTTCACAATCGGCCGCTATAGCGCGGCGATGACGGAACCCGCAGCAACGATGACGAGCAAGCCGAACGCCGCGGCGGCGAAGCGCCTATCGCCCATTCGTAGCCAGTGCACCGCAAGGCTGAGCACTCTGAGCAATGGCACCGCCACGATGAACGACACCACTGCCACCGCAGCTGCGCGCCCGACGCTGCCAGGCAGCAGAGCACCGATGGCAGCCAATGCAAATGCGACCATGGCCGCGATCTGCGTGGCCCGCTGTGTCCCACGCACCGGAGTGTCGAGCCGTTGTTCGATACCGGTCATGCACGCACCGCCAACACAACAGCAATCACGACGAGCGCCATGCTCAGGAAGGCTCGGACGTGCGGCGGCGACAGGCGCGATTGCACCGACGCGCCAGCGTGGCCGCCGATGATCGCCCCGGCGCAGACGGTCGCACAGGTCCGAAGGTCGAGACGACCCTGGAAGGCGAACACGATCAGTCCGGCGGCGGATGTGATGCCGATGGTGAACGTGGTGGTGGCCGCTGCGACTCGCACGGGCACATGCATCACCTCACTGCTGGCGGGTGTCTTCACAAAGCCGCCGCTTGCGCCCGCTAGGCCGGCGATCAGGCCGGAGAGCCCAAAAAGGGCAGCGCCCGCTCCGAAGCGTTTCGCCTGATACGGCACAAACCCATCGTCCAGCTGATACACGCCCGACAGCGTGCCGACGTGCTCGCCGACATCGGCCGTCGCCAGGCCGGGCTGCGGAAGGTTGCGGATGCCTTTGCGCCGACTACCCAAGACGCCGGCCGCCAACGCTACGGCCGCCAGCACCAGCTTCAGGAATCGGTCACTTGCCAGACCACTTGCCAACGCGCCAACGATTGCGCCAGTACTGGCGAACAATTCGGTCGTGATTCCGAGACGGTGGTTGACCAGGCCACCCTTCAACTGGCGAGCTCCTGCGGCAGTTGAGCCCGCGGCCACCGACACGAGGCCGAGCGGCGCGGCGGCGCGCGCGGGGGTTCCGGTGAGGACGAGCAGCGGCACCAGCAGCACCGCACCACCCAGCCCGCCAACTGCACCAACGGCAGACGTCACCAACGCCAGGGCAAAGTCGGCCCAATTCATGCGTTGTACCGACCCATGAGTGGCACCCTACTGAGCGGCGGCGGCGACCCACTCCCACAGCTGCTGGCGTCGTTCAGGTGTATCGCTGGACCGCGTGTTCGGCAGCTTGTGGATCGATCGTTGATGTCGGTCGAGCCAGAACTTGCCGGTGGTGGCCAACGGCTCCGCGTCGTCGAGCGCCAACCACACCATGGTGTCAGCGCCCTGCTGGGGCGACCGCAGAAGCGGGCCGACGAATTTCCGGAACGTCGGCAACGAGTCGCGAACACCGGGTGTATCAGCCCACCCGGGATGCATGGCGTGGAACACGACGTCACGGGCGGGGTGCTTCTGGGCCCACATCTCATTGAGCGTCACCTGGGCGCGCTTGGCTCGGGCATACTGCTCGCTGCCCTTGTAGTTGTCACCCATCTGTAGTTCATCGACACGCAGCGGGCTGGCGTACATGCCACCCGACGACATCGTCAGCACGCGAGCGGGTGCCGCGCGCACGAGCAGGGGCAACAAGAGCGTCGTGAGCAGAAACGGCCCCACCACCTGACTGGCAACAGTGAACTCCGTGCCCTCGGGCGATTCCTGCCGAGTTGCACTCAGCGCGCCCGCGTTGTGAATCAGCACATCGAGCCGGTCGAGACTCTCGTTCAACTCGCTCGCAACGCGTCGAACCGCTGCGAGGTCTCCCATGTCGGCGATGACCGTCGAGATCGACTCGCTCCCGGTTCGCATCGCTATCTCGTCGCGCACTCGGTTGGTCTTTCCTTCGTCGCGACCCAGCAGCACCACGGTGGCGCCAGCCGCCGCCAACTGTTCGGCTGTGACGAGGCCAAGTCCGGAGGTGGCGCCTGTGACCAGGACGACGCGACCGGTGCCGTCGTAGTCGCCGATTGGTTTCCAGTCGGCCAATCGCGATCTGGCGTCATATCCGAGCCGGGTGAAGCTGGTGAACACCGGCGCCTCGAGCACCGAGTCCACGACGCGTTGCAGCGTGCTCTCGGAGTCGGTCACGCCGGCACGTCCTCGCCCGACAACACTCGGCGCAGACCTGCAGCGGCGCGATCGCCAATGCGACCGAAGGCGAGGCGCAGCAGCGGATCGGCCAGGCCCAGTAGGCCGTTCAGTTCTAGCAGCGCGTCGTAGGTGACCAGCGTGGTGGCGCCGTCGGCAACCACGGTGATTCTGTCCGTGGACTTCAGGGCCCTGCTCTTTGCGACCACCAGCAGGTTGGTGTCCGGTTCGTACTCGGTGGTGATGTAGCGCAGCGTGATGCCCGACACGGTGACGTCGAACTGGGCATCTGCTCCGCCCGCGGCGCCCTTGACCTGGACCACCTTCTTCACGCCTGGGTCCCACTGCGCGAGGTTGCGCAGATCGGCCATGTAGGTAAACACCGCAGCGGGCGTCTGCTTGATGCGCACCGTCGTGACGTAGCGGGCCATCGTTGCCTCCAAAGGTCGATTGGAACTCAGGCTACGGCGACCCCTTTCCACCAGGTTCGTCGAATGGGGTCATTGGGCACACCGCACGTGCTGACGGTGTGCGGAAGCCTGGGTGAAGCCTCGGCAAACCGCTCGCTGCTGAACGTCGTCAGTCGAGTTCTCGTCAAGAGCGGAGCGCAGGTCACAGATGACAAACTGCTCGAGTCGACTCCGCCACTGCGACCGGATCTCGTTGACGAACCTGGCGACTCGGTGGCCACGTTTCGACAGCAGATTGCGGCCGCCGACGCCGTCATCTTCGCTGCGCCCGAGTACGAGGGTTCGCTCGCCGGCACGATCAAGAACGCGCTCGATTGGGTCGTTGGGTCCGGCGAGCTCTATGAAAAGCCCGTCGGGATGCTGAGTGCAGGGACCAGTGGTGGGCCGATGGCGCGTCAGGCGCTCGTACGCACCCTCCTCTGGTAGGGCGCTCACACGATCGCGCATCTCGGTGTTGTCGGCCCCCGAACGAAGAGCGACGCGTCGGCAGCAATCGCCGACCCCGCGACCCCTGCCGCGCTGGAAGCCTTCACGACCGCAGTGCTCGCTGCCATCGGCCTCACCGTCGCCGAACGAGAGACCATCAGCGAGCGCGTCGCCGAATCACTCGGGGTCCGCCGACACCTCGACGGTCAACTCATCGCTCTCTTCGGTGGGTTCGACTGACTCGTCGGCATCTGCGGGCTCTGGCATTTTCGGCGCCCACGCTGGCGGGGTGCCCGTCTCGAGTTCGATGACCAGGGCCTTGGCGCCCTTCCAGGCCTCATCGGCTTCAGCGCGACCGCGGCCGACCTGCTTGGCGTGGCGAACGGCCTCCACGGCTCGCTCCAGCTCACGACGAGCGACCACGAGTGCCGTGGCCTTGGCGGCAGCCTGCTCGGCGCGCCGCGCGGCATCTGTGCGTTCTTGCTGCTGAAGGGCCTTCGCTGCGCGGTGAGCTTTCTCGGACTCCTTGAGCGCCGCAGCGAAGCGCTCGACGTCGGTCGGTGCACCGGCGCCGGCGGTAGCCGTCGAGGCTGCGGGCCGCGAGGTGGCAGGCGAGTGCGTTGGCGACTTTGGGCGGCGGCGGCTGGGCATCGGCAGCAGTCTTGCCCGCGCGGCACCCTCGCTGTCAACACCAACCGTTCGACGGTGACACAGACTCCACCTGCTCTGCACTCATAGAGTCGTCATCATGAGCACGACGTCGGACACACCCATCGAACTGCGCAGTGACAACGCGGCCGGCGTTGCGCCGGAGATCCTTGCCGCGATCGCCACGGCCAACGAGGGCTCGGCGCTCGCGTACGGCGGCGACGCACTCACAGCGCAGCTACGCGAACTCGTGCGCGACGTGTTCATGCAGCCAGACGCCAACGTGTTTCCGGTGGTCAGCGGAACGGCTGCGAACTCGCTCGCGTTGTCCGCGTTGCTGCCACCGTGGGGCAGCGTGCTCTGTCATGAGACCGCCCATATCTTCACCAACGAGGGTGGCGCGACGTCTCTGTTCAGTGGCGGCGCCGTGATGCGCGGGTTGCCGGGCACTGACTACAAGTTGCAGCCTGCGAGCGTGCAGCACGCATTCGATACCACGCTGTGGGACGACGCACATCACTCGCAACCGTCCGTCGTCTCCATCACCTGCCCCACTGACTTCGGAACGGTCTACACGCCGGCGGAGGTGAGGGCGCTGGCCATACTCGCCCACAGTCGCGACCTGAGAATGCACCTGGACGGTGCGCGCCTCGCGAATGCGTTGGTGGCCGCCAACGCTGCGCCCGAGGAGCTGATCACCGACGCCGGTGTTGATGCCTTCTCACTGGGTGCAACCAAGAACGGCGCACTCAGCACCGACGCCATCGTCTGCTTCGACGCGGCTGCGGCAGAGCAGCTCACCTACCGGCTGAAGCGCTCGGGCCACGTCGCGAGCAAGATGCGCTACCAGTCGGCACAGCTGGTGGCCTACCTCACCGATGATCTGTGGCTGCGGCTCGCAACTCAGGCGAACCAGGCAATGGGTGCTCTGAGTCTCGGTCTCGACGACCTGGAGGTGGAGCTGCTGTCGCCGCCGACCGCCAACATGCTTTTTGCCCGTGTCGGCGAGCCGGCCTCGGCAGCCCTTGCCGAAGCAGGGTTGTTGTTCTACGGGATGGGCAACGGCGTGATCCGGTTCGTCACCAGCTTCCAGACCACCCACGACGATGTGGTCGAAGTGCTGCGCCGGGTGGAGCGCGTCCTGAGGAACACTCGGTCTGGTCAGGCGGTGAGGTGAAGCGCGGTGAGGCCACGGATCACGAAGTTGGGCTCGTACGTCGGCTCGGCAGCCAGATGCAAGGACGGGAAACGGGCGGCCAACCCGGCGACGGAGATCTCGATCTCTTGCCGCGCCAACGGTGCCCCGACGCAGAAATGGATGCCGCCACCGAAGCCGATGTGCGCGATGTCGCCGCGACCGATGTCGAAGCTGTCGGGTTCGTCGAATCGGCGAGGGTCGCGTTGCGCGGCACCGAACAGCATTGCGACCTCCTGCCCTACCTGGATCGGTTGGCCAGCGATCTCGACACCGTCCTCCAACACCCAGCGCTCGAACAAGTGCAGGGGTGGGTCCCAGCGGAGCATCTCCTCGACGGCTGTGCGAGCAGCGACCGAACCCGACACGACCCGATTCCACTCCCCGGGGTGCTGCATGATCGCCCGCAAACCATTACCCAGCGTGTTGACCGTCGCCTCGTGACCGGCTTCGACCAGCACCATCGTGGTGGAGATGATCTCGTCCTCGGTCAGTGTGTCGCCCTCGTCCTCGACGCGCGCCAGCTCGGAAACCAACAAACCATCGGGGTTGCGACGCTTCTCGGCAATCAGTGCACGGGTGTAGGCGATGTACTCGGCAGCAGCGGTGTTGGCGGCGGCGCGGACGTCGTCGGTGGTGCTCAGCTCGTACATCTTGACGATGGCGTGGCTCCAATCGAGGAGCAGTTGGGTGTCCGCTCGCCGCACGCCCAGCATCGAGCAGATGACGGCCACGGAGTACGGCTGTGCATAATCGCGCAACAACTCGAACTCGCCGCGATCACGGCATGCGTCGAGCAGCTCGTCCGCGAAACCCTGGACCGTGGGGCGGATCGCGGCAACCGATTTGGGCGTGAAGACCTTCGCCACCAGGCGCCGGATGCGTGTGTGGTCCGGCGGCTCGAGGCAGAGCAGCGACCATTGCTCGTGCTGTTGGAACGCCGACCATCGCGAATCCGGCTCGGCGCGGCCCAGCGATGCATGGGAGTAAAGATGTGTGTAGTTGCGGCCCAGTCGGCGGTCGCGCAGTGTCTCTTGCACGTCGCTGAAGCGGGTGATCACCCAGTGGCCGGCCGCCTCGCTCCAGTAGATGGGCGTGGTTTCACGGAGTTCGTTCAACACCGGGTAGGGGTCGGCGATGAAACCCGGATCACTGACGTCGAAGCGGTCGATCAGTTCCTGAAGGCTCATGAGCCCAGCGTACGGCCGCAGCCGGTTTCGCCGGGACCTGCCGGAGCAGCCGCCGTCGACCCGGTGTGTTCCTCGCCCATTCAACGACGACGCCGGTCTCGGCCGAACCCAGTTGACCGACGCGACAGGTGTGGCGCTGGCAACCGCTACACGAGTTGGCGCAGGCGACTTTCGATGTCTTCCCGATTGAGGTAGCCGCCGCACATCCGACGCAGACCCCTATAGGCGGCACGACCGTGCAGCACGCGCCAGTTGTCGAACAACAGCGCCTCACCCGGCTGCAACACATGGCGCCACTGCATGGACGGGTCGTTGGCCAGCTCTTCGAAGACACGCACCGCGTCGTAGAAGGCAATCATGTCGGCCTCCTCCAGAAGGAACGGCGCACGGTCGTAATTGTTGAACGACACCTGCACCAACCGGCCGGTGTGGTCGTGACGAAATACCGGCCGCGCTGCCATCAGGTGCGCACCGTCGCCGATGTACTGCCCAGGCACGACCACCGACGACAGCACCTCGAACAGATCGGGGTGTTCGGCTTCCATGCGGCGGGCGATGGCAAACGCGTCGACAATAGTACTCTCGCCGCCGGTGCCGACGAACTCCAGGCAGTGCAGCAACTGACTGCCGGGCGCGTCGTTGCTGTACGTACCATCGGTGTGCCCCCGCAGTTCGAGCGTGGTGTACGCGGTGTCCGCCTTCGACATGTCGGCCTGGAACTCCCAGAAGCCGCCGAAGATGGTCTCGCGGACGTAGCCGGCGCGGCGGATCAGCGCCTCGCTGGCAGCGGCAGTCGCCGGGGTGCCCATGACCAGACAGAACCCATATTGCAGCGTGTTGGAGAGCCATTGGGCGAGCCCGGCGTCGGAGTTCATGACCAGGTCGTACGGCACCGTTGGTGTGCTCAACGAGGCAGCGCTCCACAGCGTCACAGGCACATCGACCGACACTCGCGAGGTGCGTGGGTGGCGGTAGGCGGCGAGGAAGCTGACGGGCAGCACTGAGGTCGGCTCCAACATGTCCCACGTGACGCGCAGGTCGCCATCAACGACCTCGCTGTTCAGCCCTCGCAGTGCAGCCGGAACCTGCGCCGTGAACAGCTGGCGTTGTTGCGTGAGTGGGTGCATCGTCTCGTCGTCGTGCGCGTGATCGCGCAACCACAACCACGGGTAGCGGGTGACGACACCGTCGGCCCAGGTGACCTCCAGCGAGGTCTCGTCGTGACGGAGCGATGCGATCGTTGCCATTTCCTGAATGGTAGTTCAGTCGCCTTGGTTTCCGTCGACGAGTGGATCGAGCACGATCACGATCGCTTCCCCGTCGCCGATCAGTCGGATGACCAGGCCGCTCTCGTCGATCATCGTGTCGCCGGCAACGCCACGGACGCCGACGTCGGTCTCCACACTCCCCGACAGCACATGAACCACCACGACGGAACCATCGCGTCCACCGATGTTGCGGTCCCGCCAGTCGTCGTAGTCCTTCAGCGAGAAGCGCGATCGGTCCCAGATGACGTTGAAGTCGGTGGTGGGGCCATCCAGAAGCCCGGCAGTGATGGCAACCTCGCCCGCAAATCGTGCCCGTGTGGCAGTGGGCCGCAACTGCATCAGCTCGCCGTTGTCGGTGCACACCAAATCCATGCCGACTCCCCCGAGCAGCACCAGCAACCGGTCGAAGCCGTCGAAGCGTGAGAACGGTCCGTCCGCCTCGACGTCGGCGATGGAGATACGCCACGAGAAGTCGTGTCCAAGGGTCGAATCGCGCGCCACGTCGCGTGTCCATCCGCCATCGTTGCGCCAGCGAATCCGCGGCTGGTCAGCGGCCCGAACCACCCTCATCACGGCACGTCTCAGCCCATGACGGTGCCGGAGGTCTCCGACTTTTCACGACGGCGCGAGAAAGCACCGAGGTTGATGGTGCGGCCGGTACGGCGGCCCGCGAACTGCACGGGTGTCTCGTCATGGTCAATCCCTGCTGCTTCCGCATCGATGATGGCCTTCATGAACTGACCGGCCAGCGGTGCATTCTTGAACTGATTGCCGCTGGTACCGCAGGCCATGAAGAAGCCCGGAAGGTCGCTCTTGTCGTACAGCGGCACCCAATCCTCCGACACGTCGTACAACGCGGCGAGGCCCACCGGACGGTGCGGCACGCCGAACTCGGGCACGCGCCGAGCGATGCGCATCATCGAGACCTCGAACTGCTCGACCGTGGGGTATTCGTCGTACTGGTCAGGGTCGTCGATCCAGTGCAGTTCGTCACACTCCGGCTCTGTGCCACCAACGAGCCACGTGCCGCCGATCTGCGGACGCAGGTAATGGCCGACGTCGAGGTCCGCCACTGCCGGCATCCCGTCCTGCAGGCGAAGTCCATCTGGCGGTTCGACCGTGAACACTTCCTGCCGCAGCGGACGGTGACCGATGCGCATGCCCTCGACCACCCCGGCCATCTGATTGATGATGCCCGAATGCGGGCCGCCGACGTTGACAACGACCGGCGCCGTAACACGCTGCCCGCTGGCAAGGGTGACCCCACAGACTCGGCCGTCGGCCTGGTCGATACTGACGACCTGCTGGTTGAACCGGAACTGGGCACCGTGCCCGCGAGCTGCAAACGCAAGGTTCTTGGCGCACAACATCGGGTCGTCCATGAAGCCGCTTTCCGCTTCCAGAATTGCCGTCAGCGGGCCGGCGGCGTCGTCGGCGAATGCAGGATCGTCGATGCGCTTGGGCGGGAAGTACGCGCCAAGGTCCATCCCCGGCAGCAGCTGCTGCAATTGGTCGTTGTCGAGGATGTCGTACGCAATGTTCAGTTCGTCCCAGAGGCGCTGGATGCGCACGGTGCTGTCGCCAGGCGTGTGAAAGATGCACATACCGGTCTTGATGAAGCGAGCCATGCCATCGGGGTCGACACAGCCGAGGTGGCCCTCCCAATCCAGCCACATCGCCGCCGCTTCCCACGCGGTGAGCACCGCGTCGGTGGTGGAGTAGCTGAAGCGGATGATCGACGACGAGGAGCTCGTGGAGCCAGCACCCGCCGCCGGGCCTTTGTCGACGACGATGACGGAGCGGCCACCGCGGGCAAGCTCCAGGGCGACGGCGGATCCGATGACCCCCGCTCCGATCACGATCGCATCTGCAACATCGACGACAACATCAGCGGCAGCGTCAACGGCAGGATCCGTGGGTTCAATCATGGGGCAAAACTAGCGCACCATCCCGATTCGCGGTACAGCCGTACCGGTGAACGACAAGCGGATCACATGAAGCGAACCCACTCGTCGAGCGGCATGCGCTCGGACCGCAACTGGTTGATGACGGCAGATGTGTCGGGGTGCCCGATGGCCACGCCGCAGAACAGCATCTCGTGTTGCGGCGCGCCGACGAACGAACGGATCGCACCATGACGAACCGACCAGTACTCCTGCGCGCAGGTGGCCAGCCCCTGCTCCGTGGCCAGCAGCATGAACGACTGCAGGAACATGCCCAGGTCTGACCACTGTGGCGGACCCATCTGCCGATCAACGAAACAGAAGATCGCCGCCGGAGCGCCGAAGAACTCACCGTTGTGCGCAAACTGGCGAAGACGGCCCGCTTTGTCCTCGCGTACGATGCCGAGGAGCGCATACATCTGCTCGCCGATCGTGAATCGGTTGGTGCGGTAGGGCTCGGTCAGCTTCGCCGGGTAGATGTCGTACTCGGGTGCCTCGATTGGTGGCTGGGTGACCAGGAAGTTCAGCAGGTTCGTCATCGATGCGCCGTTGACGACATAGATCCGCCACGGCTGCACATTGCCCCCACTTGGCGCCCGCGAGGCAATCTCCAGGAGCGAACGCAGGGACTCGTCGCTGACGGAGTCGGGCAGGAACGAACGGATCGATGAGCGGGCCTGAACAGCGGCGGTGACATCCATCGGGCGGACGCTAAGCCGTGGCGGCGCCGAACGCCCAGCCGACCGCCATGGTGATTCCCATCGCGGCTGCACCGCCGACGACGACGCGCGCGATCGACCGACCGGGATGGGCACCACCGGCTTTGGCGCCCACGTAGCCGAGCACGACGAGGGCGACGAGGGTGACCCCGATGATGGCCCCGATGCGCCCCGACTTGCCGACGAAGGCGGCGGCCAGAAGTGGGATGGCGGCGCCGATGGAGAACGACGACGCCGAGCTCCAGGCCGCCTGCATGGGTTTGGCGAGTTCGTCCTGTGAAATTCCCAGCTCGTCGCGCAGGTGCGTTGCCAATGCGTCGTGATCGGTGAGTTGCACCGCCACCTCCTGTGCGAGTTCGAGCGGAAGGCCCTTCGCCTGGTAGATGGCAGTCAGCTCCTCCAGTTCGTGGTCGGCCTGGTTGGCCAGCTCCCACGTCTCCTTCTCGATGTCGCTGCGCTCCGAGTCGCGCTGCGACGACACCGAGACATACTCGCCCAGCGCCATCGACACCGCTCCGGCGACAAGGCCGGCGATGCCGGCGGTGAGGATGGCAGATCGCGTGGAGGCGGCAGCGGCGACGCCCAGCAGCAGAGCAGCGGTGGAGATGATCCCATCGTTGGCACCGAGCACCATTGCCCGCAGCCAGCCGATCCTGTGGCCGAAGTGGCCTTCACTGTGTCGCATGATTCGAGCCTACCGATGGCCCGTCGGGTGCCAGCTGTGAATCACCTGGAAGTAGTTCGCCCGTTCGTACACCTGCGGATCGGGCACGTTGCCACGGCTCACGCTGCCTCGCAACTGGTTGACGCTGTCATAGTCGCGCTCCACCATCCAGTCGCGGATGAACCGCTCCATCTCACGCAGATGCTCCGGCCCGTGCTGCAGCAGCGCACTGGTGCTCATCACCACATCGGCACCAGCGAGCAGCAGCTTCAGGACATCAGCGCCGTCGTGTACGCCCGACGACGCAGCCAACGAGCACCGCACCGTGCCGAACAGGTTCGCAATCCAGTGCAAGGGCAACCGCACCTCCGCCGACGTGCTGAGCGAGAGGCGGGGCACGACTTCCAGTGTGTCGAGATCGATGTCTGGCTGATACAGCCGATTGAACAGCACCAACCCATCCGCTCCTGCAGTCTGCAGTCGTTCGGCGAAGTTGCCAAGCGCGGTGAACCACGGGCTCAGCTTCACCGCCAGTGGGATGGAGATCTCAGCCTTCACTTCCTCCACCAGTTCCGCGTAGCGGCGCTCGGCGTCGGCGGCGGTGATGCCGGGGTCGACGATGCTGTCGAAGAGGTTGAGCTCTATGGCATGTGCGCCCGCGTCCGCGAGGTACTTCGCGTAGCGCACCCAGCCACCGGGGCTGGTGCCGTTGAGGCTGGCGATGACGGGAATGCTCAACCGCTCGCTAGCCCGCTCGACGAGGGCCAGGTAGCGGCTGGGCCCGACGTCGGGCACATCGAGCGTCGGCAGGAAGCTGGATGCCTCGCCGAACCGATCGGCGACGTCGTCATACGCCTGTTCGCGAGTGAACGCATCGCGCTCGATCTCCTCCTCGAACAGCGAGGGCAGCACGATGGCGCCGGCGCCGGCATCCTCCAGGCGTTGCCACATGGCCGGGTTGCCGGTGTGCGGGCCGGCCGACGCCACCAACGGGCTGCGCAGGTTCAGCCCAAGGTATGTGGTTGACAGGTCGCTCATCACTCGTCGTCCTCGTCTGCGATCATCGCGTCGGCGGCATGGCCCGGCGCGGTGCGGTGCAACGCGGCCAGTTGCCGGTAATAGCTCCAACGGTTGTCCACGTCCTGCTGCGCCAATGCCACGAGTTCACGAGAGCGATCAGGGTTCGACCGGGCGAGCATCGAGAAGCGGGCCTCGCTGCGGGCAAAGTCGCCGTACGGCACCGACGGGTCGGCGCTGTCGAGCTGGAACGGCTGTGCATCGCTGTCGCCGGCGGGGCGGTAGCGATACAGCGGCCAGTGACCGCTCTGCACGGCCAGCTTCTGCTGCGTCATCGATTGGCGCATGTCGAAGCCGTGAGCGATGCAGGTGCTGTAGGCGATCACCAGCGACACGCCGGGCCACGCGTCGGCCTCGAGCAGTGCCTTCACGGTCTGGATGTCGCTGGAGCCGAGGGCAACTCGGGCGACGTACACGTCGCCATAGCTCATTGCCTCCAAGCCAAGATCCTTCTTCATGCCACCCTTGCCGCCGGCGGCGAACTTCGCCACGGCGCCGCGGGGTGTGGCCTTGGATGCCTGGCCGCCGGTGTTGGAGTACACCTCCGTGTCGAGCACCAGGATGTTGACGTTGCGGCCACTACCGAGCACGTGGTCGAGGCCACCCGCACCGATGTCGTACGCCCAGCCGTCGCCGCCCACGATCCACGTGCTCTTACGCACGAGCGTGTCGGCCAACTCCAGCAACGCCACCGAATCGGCGTCGGTACGGCCAGCGACCACTGCCTTCAGCGCGACCACCCGATCGCGCTGCGCTCGGATTCCCAGCTCGCCCTCGTCGTCCACGCCTGCGACCACAGCATCAACCGCAGCTGCGCCGAGTGCGGCGTCCAGAGCCGCACGCAGACGGTCCACCAGCACCATTGCCGTGCGACGCTGGGCCTCGAACCCCAAACGGATGCCGAGACCGAACTCGGCGTTGTCCTCGAACAGGCTGTTGGCCCACGCCGGGCCGCGACCTTCGCTGTTCACCGTGTACGGCGTAGTGGGCAGGTTGCCGCCGAAGATGCTGCTGCACCCGGTGGCATTGGCGATCATCAGGTGGTCGCCGAACAGCTGGGTGAGCAGCTTCAGGTAGGGCGTTTCACCGCAGCCGGCGCACGCGCCCGAGAACTCGAACAGGGGTTGGCGCAGCTGGCTGGTCTTCACCGTCGCCGGGTCCCACTGGGCAGGATCTGCCTCCTCGACGTCGAGGAACGCATCCCATGCCAGCCGCTCGTGGTCGAGGTGCTCGACGATGGGGCTCATGTTGATGCTCTTGCGCTTGACCTCGCTCTTGTCGTGGGCCGGGCAGGCCTGCACGCAGACGCCACAGCCCGTGCAATCATCTGGCGCCACTTGGATGGTGAGGCGCATACCCGGCACCTCGCGGCTGCGGAAAGCTTTCGACTTCATCGTGTCGCCGATGCCCTCCAGCGCTGCCGGCTCGTACACCTTCATACGGATGGCCGCGTGCGGGCAGACGATGGTGCACTTGCCGCAGTCGATGCACAGATCGGCCTCCCAGATGGGGATCTCGGTGGCGATGGTGCGCTTCTCGTACTGCGCGGTACCGGTGACGAACGCACCGTCGGGCGGCAACGCACTGACAGGCAGCAGGTCGCCCTCCCCCGCCAACATGCGGGCCGTGACGCGTTGCACGAAGTCGGGGGCACCGGCAGCCACCACGGCCCGTCGTCGCGTCGTGGCAGTCACCGTTGAGCCGAGCGGCACCTTGTGCAGATTCTCCAGCGACTTGTCCACCGCAGCCACATTGCGTTCCACCACGGCCTCACCGCGGGCGCCGTAGCTGTGCTCGATGGCGCCCTTCAGCTCGCTCAGCGCTTCCTCGGTGGGCAGCACGCCGACGAGCCCGAAGAAGCAGGCCTGCATCACGGTGTTGATGCGTCCGCCGAGGCCGGCATCGCGAGCCACTGCGGCGGCATCTACTGCGAACACCTGTAGGTCGTTGTCGAGTATCTGCTGCTGCACTTCCATTGGCAGGCGGTCCCACACCTGCTCCGCCGGGTAAGCCGAGTTCAGCAACACGGTGGCACCGCGCGCAGCGAGGTGCAGCACGTCGAGGCGGTCGAAGAAGTTCCACTGGTGGATACCCAGGAAGGTGGCCTCGTCGATGAGGTACGTGCTGTCAATCGGGTGCTCATCGACGCGAACGTGACTGATGGTGGTGCTGCCCGACTTCTTCGAGTCGTAGACGAAGTAGGCCTGAACGTGCAGGTCGGTGTTGGCGCCGATGATCTTGGCCGTGTTCTTGTTGGCGCCCACCGTGCCGTCCGCGCCCAGGCCGTAGAACACTGCCCGCACCTTGGCGTGGTCGGTGCGCCACTCCGGATCCCAGGTCAGGCTGGTGTGGCTCACGTCGTCATGGATGCCCACAGTGAATGGGTTGCGCGGCAGCGGCGCGGCAGCCGCGTCGAACACCGCCTTCACCATCGCCGGCGTGAACTCCTTGCTGCTCAGGCCGTAGCGCCCACCGATGACCCTCGGCTTGTCGCCAGTGGACCAGTGACTGTCGTCGCTGTGCCACAGCGATGCCAGTACGTCGAGGTGGAGTGGCTCGAACGGTGCGCCCGGCTCCTTGGTGCGGTCGAGCACCACGACGGTGCGGGTGGAGGGCGGCAGCGCGGCCAGCAGCTGTGCAGCGGGGAAGGGGCGGTAGAGACGAACCCCTACCACCCCGACCTGCTCCCCCGAGCCGGTTGCGTTGATCGCATCAACCGCTTCGCGAACTGCGCCAATGCCCGAGCCCATCAGCACGATCACCCGCTCCGCGTCGGGCGCGCCGTGGTACTCGACCAGCGAGTACTGGCGCCCGGTGACCGTCGCGAACCGGTCCATCGCCGCTTGCACCGCATCGGGCACGGCGGCATGAAATGGGGTGCACGCTTCGCGCGCCTGGAAGAACACGTCAGGGTTCTGCGCACTGCCGCGCAGCATCGGCCGGTCCGGGTCGAGGCCGCGGCTGCGATGGGCGTGGACCAACTCGTCGTCGATCAGCGCCCGGATCTGTTCCCGGCTGGGCAGGTTCACGGTGTTCAGCTCGTGGCTGGTGCGGAAGCCATCGAAGAAGTGCAGGAACGGCACGCGTGTGGAGAGCGTGGCCATGTGCGCGATGACGGCCATGTCCGCTGCCTCGCGGACGCCGGGCGAGCTGAGCATCGCAAAACCGGTGGTGCGGGCCGCCATCACGTCGCTGTGGTCGCCGAAGATGCTCAGGGCATGAGTGGCGATGGAGCGGGCCGCAACGTGAATGACCGTGGGTGTCAACTCGCCAGCGATCTTGAACATCTCGGGCAGCATCAGCAACAGGCCCTGGCTGGCCGTGAAGGTGGTCGCCAGCGCGCCACGCAGCACGGCACCGTGCAGGGTGGCCGCGGCACCGGCCTCGCTCTGCATCTCCATCACCTCGGGCACCACGCCCCAGAGGTTGGTGTGGCCTTTGGCACTCCACTCGTCCGCGTACTCGCCCATGGCGGAAGCGGGGGTGATGGGGTAGATGGCGATGACTTCCGAGAGCAGGTGAGCCACGCGGGCGACGGCTTCGTTGGCGTCAACCACCTCCCTACGAAGCAGCTCTGTGATTGGTTGACTGGGCACGCCCCCAACCTACGGATGACGACAGAAGGGCACCAGGGTCTTTCGACCCAGCTCAGGCCTCCGTCGGCAAGTTCTCGAGCCACGGCACGAAGCCGACGTTCAGGTCGTTCACCGCAGCCTTGTAGCCATCCATCGCGGTGTCGAACGCCCGGTACATCGCAGCCAACTGGGCGGCTATGTCGGGACGCTGTCGCAGCACCGACGCTGGCGCGATCTGCACCTTGATCGTGAAGAGGATGGCTCCGGTTCGAGGCAGGCGTCGCAGTGTCTGGCGCTCGGTGCGCAGCCAGAAGGGAGCCCCGGTTGCGTCGGGAATCAGCTGGCCAACCGGCTGCTCCGGTTTGGTTGTCGGCACATGGAGCAGCGGCCACGGCTTCACGGAGAGGTTGCGGCGACGCACCAACCGGTCTACCGGCATCCCTGTGAAGTAGCGGTCGACCTTCTCCGCCAGCACGTCGCGGTAGTGCGCCACGGTGCTGTGCACATCGGTGGTCGCTCGGCCGAACTTGTCCGAGAGTCGCCAGATCGAGGGGAAGCACAGGCTGGCTCCGTCGAACCACCAGTCACCGTCGCGAGGGATCATCACGCACAGATCGTCGGGCAGCAAGGTGCCGGCGACGGCCAGCGGATGGTCATCGAACAGCGGCACGGGTTGTCCGCGTTCCTGTAGCCAGGCCGACACGAGTTCGAGTACCTCCTGAGCGGCGTCATCGGCGGTTGTGGCGCAGCCGAAGACGACATCGCGCTGCTCGGCGAGCAACCGGCGGCGCAGTCTGACCTCTGCGTCGAATGCATCATCGATGACGAACCACTCGTCGAGTGACGTCGTGCGGGTACCCATCTTCACGAACGGCTCGCCGGTGTGGAGGTCGAGTTCGTCCAGCCAGGTCGGGGCCGGACGTGCCAAGTACACATCGACATCGGGTGCATACCGCCACAGCTCTTCACTGGTGAGCGACGATGGCCGGACGATGATGGGCTCCTGGCTGCCAGTCAGGCCGGTGATGAGCGAACTGTCAGCCGGGTCCACGCCCCCACGTAGACGCGATCACCGTCACGCAGTTCCGTCGGCACGCCGGGCACCTGTGCCAAGGTCCCGTCGTTCGGGCCAGTGTCGGCGCTGACGACGTACGTGCCATTGGTCGACGACAAGTCCACCACGGTGAGGCTGTCGCCATCGCGAACGAACTGTGCATGGCGCCGCGAGACGCCGGTGTCGGCGTCGAGCGCCACTTCGGGGCGAAGCCCATGCGAAGCTGACGACCTCCCGATGAGCGCCGTGTGATTCGACAATGGAACCGTCGACGACGATGCCTGCGGGCAGGGCTGGTCGGCGAGCGTGCCCTTGAGGGCGTACCACTGCTGGTCCACCTCGATGACAACAATCCAGCCGACGGCCGACTCGATGGGCGCCGCCGTGACGGGAGGCGTGGCAAGGGTCGGCTCCGGCGCCTGCCCGGTGGTGAAGTCGTATCCGCAGACCTCGCAAAAGAGCGCGTCGACGGGGTTCAATTCGTTGCAGTGTGGGCAGTTGACCGGTGCGGCCATCGATGAGACCTGAGTTGGCGTGGCGGGTGTCGATGGGCCGGACCGCGGCGACGGTGACGCCGACGACGCTCCGCCGATCTTGGCGCCGCAGGTGTCGCACCAATCCGGGTCTGCGCTGTCGTGGCCGTTGGGGCACGTCGTGGTACTCATGGCTCACGTCGAATTCGCGTCGTCTTGGTACTCCGGGTGTCAAGTGCCATCTCGTCGGACTTCTCCACTTCACGCTTGAGACGGACCGTGCCCGTCTCCACGTCGACGACGTCGACCACCTTTTCCAACAAACGGGTGGTGTTCTCGTTGCCCGAATCGTGTGCCAGCTTGGTGGCCTCGCCCAGCAATACCGTCGCCGTCCGGTCGTCGCCGGCGGCCTTCGCCGCGAGGCCCTTCTGGATCGTGTCGGCCAGCTTCACCTGACCGGTGTAGTGCGCAACCGCAGGGTCGATTCGGGTGGTCAGATGGGTGTCGGCACTCCAGACGGCCTTGACCAACGACTTTGCCTGCACCTCGTCATTCACCACCACCTCCACTCGAGCGGCCAACCGCTCATTGCCGATGCCGGCAACCGGAACCCGGACCGCCACGTGATAGTCGCGACTCTCGTCGCTCCACGCCCCCGTCGGGAACTCGCGCACGAGTGGGCCGGTCTGCACCCCTGTGTCGGTGAGATCTTCGACCGTGGGTGCAACCTGACGAACGAAGAGCACCTCGCTGCCCTGCGGTGTCCAGATGCGCAACCGCGCGTCGGCCACGCCTCGGCTCATGGCCGCCTGCATCATCGCTTCGAAGTCGGCCTCCAGATCCTCCGGCTTCGCCACAATGTCGACGGTGCCCATCAGCGCGGTCGAGATCTCGCGCAGCTCTTCCACCACCCAGTCATCACCAATGCCACGGCAGTCGCATTGAAACTTGCCGCGAGCGTCGACCAGTGCCTGCGCCAGCGCTCCCGGGGGCTCGCCCTCGATCTTGCCGTCGGTGAGCAGAATCGCATGCCGTTGAGCTGCCGACACCTGGCCGAACAGTTCGGTGGCGGCCTGGATCCAGGAGCCAATCGCCGTGGCGCCGCCACTGCGCACCCGATCAACGGCCGTCAACGCTTCGCCCCGCGTGGTCGCGGTCATCTTGGCCATGCCCGCGTGCGGCGGGTACACCATCTGGGCGATGCTGTGGCCGCTCACTATCGCGAACCACGTTCCGTCCACGATCTCACCGATGGCCACACGCGCTGCGCGACGGGCAGCCGCGATCTTGGTGGGTGGCATGTCCATCGAGCCCGATGTGTCGATGATGATGATCTCCGCTGCGTCGCCACTGGCGCCGGCCTTCCCTGCGCCCGAGCAGCTGACCGAGACCACGGCATGCGCGTCGGTAGCCCCATCGGCCAGGTATTCGTTCTGGAAGACCTCCGCCTTGAATTCGGCCACTTCGTAACCTCCGTATCGTCGGGTATCTCGTCGTGTCGTCAGCGTAGTGATGGCTCGTAGCGGGCAAGTGTCGCCGTGATGTTGTCATGGCCACCCTGCCCGTTGGCAAAGCGCACGAGGGCGTCGGCAATCTCCACCGGCGCACCGTGACCCGTTGCGACCTGCTCACGAACCAGCAATTGCAGTGCCGAGGCAGGTGAGGCGTAGTTCCACAGCCCGTCGCTGCACACCAGCAGCCAGCCGACTTCACGCAGCTGCATGCTGGCGAGCTCTGGCGTCGAGTCGACGGAGTCGGCTCCCAACCAACGAGTGATGGTGTGAAACGTAGGGTCGGTTTCGGCCTCGGCCACGGACATCCCGCTCTGGATGAGCTCGGTGCCCAGCGAGTGATCCAACATCAACTGCACAGCGTCGCCGTCGTCGGGCAGCCAGTAGGCGCGCGAGTCACCGCACCAGCCGAGCGTCACCACATCGCCATCGAGTACCGCCGCCACGAAGGTGCACGACGGGGGCTCGCTCGGGTTGCCGAGCGACCGGGCGACGCCGACGGCCGCCGAGTTTGCGTCGAGGCAGGCGCGAGTGATGGCCGCGCTCCAGTGCGACACGGTGGCCGCGACGCCGGTGCTGCCAGGTAGCGACGATCCGGACAGTGTCGAGCACGCCACGCGCGCTGCGGCGAGCGCGGCGCGATCGCTGTCGGGCGCAGACGTCACGCCATCGCACACCACCAGCACGGCCAGCGAGCGATCGGCCAGCGCCGCCAACGCCATCGCATCTTCGTTGCGCGCATGTACGATGCCCTTGTCGCACACACCGCCAACCCAATCCGCCGGCGTCTCTTGCCAGTGATCGCGGGCGGATGGCGCCTTCTTTCCGCACACCGAGCAGAACCCGTCGTCGGCCACCGCACCGTCGCACTCCAGACACGTCGAGCTAGCAGCGACAACGGCTGGTTCAGCGGCAGGCTCCGTTGGTGCGGCGACTGCGGTTGCAGTCAGCTGTGCGCCACAGTTCTCGCAGAACGCGTCGCTGCCGACGACCGGTTGCGCACACTGGGGACAGCTGAGGGCAACGTCGGTCATACGAACGACCGTGGCCGAACGGCATTGGCTTTGTCGACCAGCCGCACTCGTGCATCGTGGTTCTCGGTCAGCCTGGCGGCATCGCGGTAGGCAGCCTCGAGGGCTCGACGCAACGGCAGCTCAACGGCTGGCACGTCGCCGATCTGTACATCCGTCTGGGGGCCGTGCAACCCGATGTGCTGCAACGAACTCTCCAGTAGGCGAATGCGCAGGTCGGCGTGCTCGATCGGCTGCAGCGACGCCTGATCCATCTCATGAGCGGCACGGCCCAAGTCGTCGAGGGCGTGCGCCGGGTCGAGTGCTGAGGCGAAGATGAGCGCCCTGGCACGACGCGCTTCGGCATACGCACGGCTGGTTGCGGGAATGCGGTCGAGCGCCTGCAGCGCAGCGTCGCGCTGCCCGGCTTGCGACGCTATGCGTGCCAGCCCGAACTGACCGGACGCGACATAACCCGCGTCGGTGCGCGCACACGTCGCGTACATCCGCTCTGCCACCTCGGGCTCGCCTGCCGCCTCGCATGCGGCGGCCAGGGCCAGCTTCGGCGCCAGCTCGCCAGGCAACTGCCCGTACACCGCATTGAATGCGGCGACGGCCGCCGCCGCATCGCCTCGGCTGAGCGCCGCCAGGCCTTGCAACCACACTCCGCGCCACTCCCACGGGTCACCATCGAGTACCAGTTGGGCCATCTGCTCGGCGAGAGTCGAGTTGTCGGTACGCAGCGCGGCGTCAGCCGTTTCGATCAGCACGGCCGAGGTTGCGTCGGGCGCGCTGTTGAGAGCGACCAAACGTGCGGCCGGTTCATCGGCAGTGACCGCAGCCAGCCAGGAGGCCATTGGATCTGTGGGGTCGACGATGAGGCGCGGTAGATCCCGCCACGTCAGAAGGTCGGCAACGGCAGCGGGCTGGCTGAACATCTGCGACGGCGTGCTGCGCGTCACCGCACCTGTGCCGGCTGCGGCGGTCACCTCACGCAACACACCGAAGAGCTGCTCACGCATCTCGTCGGCGGTCTGGAAGCGGTCCTCCGGGCGCTGTGCCGTGCCCTTCTGCAGCCAACGGTAGAGCGAGTCGAACTGCCCGAAGAGCGGCACGTCGTCGGCTGCCGGCAACGACGTTTCGAACTGCGCCTGGTAGCCCTTGAACTCGAACACCAACGTGGCCAGGGTGCGGGCAACCGTGTACAGATCACTGGCAACGGTGGTGCCATCGCGAGCAACTTCGGGTGCCTGAAAGCCGACGGTGCCATAGATGGGCGATTGGTCGTCGTCGACCCGCCGAACGCCACCGAGGTCGATCAGCTTCATGCCGTCACCCACCTGAATCAGGTTGGCGGGTTTGAAGTCACAGTACAGCAGCCCCAGGACGTGGAGGTACCCGAAGGCAGGAAGGATCTCGACGATGTACGCAATCGCCTGGTCGACCGGGATCGCCGAGAAGAGGCCGTTGTTGGTCTTCATCCGATCCTTGAGCAAGTTGTTCAACGAGCGCCCACCTACGTACTCCATCACGATGTACGAGTTGCCGTCGGCGGAGGTGACGAAGTTATAAATCTCGACGATCAGCGGATGCTCGACCTCGGCGAGGTACTGCTTCTCGGCCACTGCGGCGCGCGAGGCGTCGGGGTCGCCCGAGTTGAGGAGGCCTTTGAGCACCACCCAACGGTCATTCACATTGCGGTCGCGCGCCAGGTAGATCCAACCCATGCCGCCGTGCGCCAGGCAACCCATCACCTCGTACTGGCCGCCCAGCAGGTTTCCCGCGGCCAGTGTCGGCTCGAAATTGAACGGCGTGCGGCACTTCGGGCAGAAGCCTTTCGTGCGGCCGGCCGAGCCCTCGCGTGAGCGACCGACAGCCGACTGACACACGCTGCAGTAGCGCTTCTCCTCCGACACCACCGGTGGGTTCATCAGGCTTTGGCGCGGGTCGACCTCCGGGATCGGCGGCACGTGCGTCAGCCCTGCACCCAGGCGCGATGAATTGGCACCACCACCCAGCCGTCTCGTGGGGCGTGAGCCGGTGGAGCCGCCACCGCTGTGACGCGACGAACCCAATGGCACGGAGCCGAGCCGACTGGTTGCCGACCGCATACTGGCGCCACCTGCAACCGACCATGCTGTTGCGCCGGAAGTCGGCGAGGCCGCGGTGGGCGCTGCGCTGGCCGCGAGGCCGCAGACATCGCAGTATCCGTCGACAATGCTGCCGGTGCATCCTGGCTGCGCACACTTCATCGCGCGACCTCCTTGACCTTGGTGTTGACGAGGGCGACGTAGCGGTCGACGAGCTGAGTGCCGCGGTCGAGGTCGCACGGTGCGGCCCACAGCACCGCCTTGGCCTCCTGGTACAGCGTGTCCAGTTCAGGTAGCTCCATCACGCCACCGGCCGACGCCTTGTCGGCGAATGCCTGCACCAATCCGCGCAACTCGTCGCGGCGATCGAGCGCGGCCTGAAAGCGACGCCCCGCTTCTGCGAGCGCAGCTGCTACACGATCGACCTGGGTCAGCACCGGCGTGATGCGGCCCCGCATCGCAACCCAGGTCAGCCCGGTGACGTCGGGCAGGTTGGTACCAACCGTGGCGACCGACGGGACGGCCAACGGCGGTGCCTGCAGCACCTTCTCGCGGCATCGCGCCGCCAGCTCGCGCACCCGCACCTCTGTTGCGGCCAGCCCTTCGAGCCGAGCGGCGACCCCGCTCCACTGCTGCAGCAAACGGTCACGCTCCTTGCCCGCTGCTTCCAGGCTGGCGCGCACCGTCGCCGCCTCGCTGGCAACCTCGGCCAGATCGGCGCGTCGGTTCAATTCCTTGCGGAGATGGGCGACCTGATTGACCTGCATGCCGAGTTCCTCAGCGAGCCGCGCAGCAACCGTGAGGTCCGCGTCGGCTGTGGCTGCCGTGGTTGCGGTGTGCACCTGCTCCTGCTCGCGCCCGGCCACCGACCGTTCTACTCGCTGCAGCACTGCATCCAGCAACGTCGCGGCGTCCACCAACGAGTTGCCCGCCAGCTCACCGAGGTCGTCGAGCAGCGGCCGGGTACTCAGCTCGGTCGCCGCCGCACGGTCGCGCTGCGCCAGCTCCGCCACCTTCTGCAGCCGATCGGTGATGGCCTTGCGACACACGAACGCTGCCGCCACATCCGCCTCATCACCGGCGGTGCCGGCAGAGCGAACGCGCTCCTCGAGCGACAGCAACGAGTCGGTGCGCGCTGAAACCCACTCGTTCCAGTCGGCCAGCAGTTGGGTGATCTCGGTGGCAGTGGGAGTACGCAAGCCGTTGCCCATCACGGCTCCTCTCGCGCGTAGCGAGCGGACGGCGGAGTCTGCGGACCGAGGGTGCCGAGCAGCCACCGGTCATAGATGGACTGCCAGCGCCCGTCGGTGCGCATCTCTTCCAGCAGCGCGTTCACGAACTTGACGAGGTCGACGCGCTCGGCCGGCATTCCAAGTCCATACGGCTCGGCTGTGAAACTGGGGCCCACCACCGCAGTGCTCGGGTCTTGAGCACCGAGCCCGGCAAGGACGGTGTCGTCACCGGTGATGGCCTGCACCTCGCCCGCTTGCAGTGCGACCAGGCAGTCACTGATGTCGGGCACCGCAACCGCCTTGATGCCCGGGTAGTCGGCTAGCTTCTCCTGGTTGGTGCTGCCCTCAGGCACGCAGACCGTTGCGCCGGCGTCTTCGAGTTCGTCGATGCTGGCGTACGGGGAGGTGACTTCGACGAGTACCCGCTGGCCGGAGGTGTAGTACTCCGAGCTGAACGCAATCTGCTGCCATCGCACGCAGTTGATGGTCATCGTATGGGCCACGATGTCGACCTCGCCGCTGCGCAGCTTGGGAATGCGCTGGCTGTACGGGATGACGACGAAGTCGAGCAAGTCGTAGGCCACGTCGTCGCCGACACCGAAGATGGCCTTGGCGACTTCCTTCAGCATGTCGATGTCGAAGCCCTCGATCTCACCCGACAGGGGGTTACGGGCACCGAAGAGCAACGTGTCCGCGGAGACACCGACGCGCAGAGCGCCGCGGTCGCGAATCTCCGCCATCGTCGAGCCGTCGGGCAGCTCGTCGAACGCTGGAAGCGTGCCGTCGGGTTCGTAGGACTTCGGAGTCGAGCCATCGCTCTCGACCTCGTCTGCCGGACAGGTGAACGTCTGCGTCGCGGTGGCCGCGGTCGTCGGAGGCGCCGAGCCCTGCACGGCCGACGACAAACGGTCGCCACTGGCACAGCCGGCGATCAACATCACCGGCAACGCAGCCAGGAGCACCGTTGCGAACCTCGGATGGGCCGTCATCGGTACTCCCTCAGACGCTGGCTGTAGCCGACGAGCACGAGTGCTGCAATCACCAGGCCGGCAAGGAATGCGAGCACCCGTAGGGTTGCGAGCCCATCGGCCGCGGACGACATCGCGATGGCCGCCTGCTCACCCAACGTCGCCGCGGTCTCGCTGCTGGCGGAGTCGAAGGCGGCGAACGTCATTGCTGCCTCACCATCGAGGCTCGACTCGCGGGCAGCATCCCAGTCGCCGGCGTTGTCGCTGCTGCGCACCGCCGCATGGGCTTCGGTATAGCTGTCGAGGTCGGTCTTCAGGCCGCACTCTCCAGCGACCGAACACAGACGGTCCAGTGCCAACTCGGATGTCGAGATCGAGGTCTGCCACGCGCTGTCGTCTCCCCCGCTGCCGCGGGCGATGAGGGTGCCGAACTCCTGGGCGTGCGCCGTGAAGGAGGCCGAGCGAGCCTGGGCAGCCAGGTCAGCCGCTTGCAACTGACCAGCTGTCGCGCTCTCCGCATCCGACATCGCTGACGCCTGAACGGTGCCCCCCACAACCAGCATGAGCAGTGTCACGAGACCTGCGAGCGCCACCGGCACGTTCAACAGGCGGCGGAACCGCGCGGCCACCCAGGCTCCGCCCGCCACCAGCATGATGACCAATGGCCAGCCGATGACGTGCAACCACGCGCCGGCCTTGTCCGCGCGGTCGAGATTGTCGTTGACCTGCTGGCGTAGCGAGACCTGCACCGACTGCAGATCGATTGCCATTTCGGTGGACAGGGTGTTGGCCGTGCGCAGGTACGCGGCGCCCACGGGAAAGCCCTGGCGGTTGTTGGCGCGAGCCTGTTCGACCAAACCCGAGTACCGGCTGAGCTGGGTCGAGACACCCGCCAACGTGGCAGCCTCGTTCGGTAGCACGCTGTTCGCGACCGAGACCAACCCATCGCTGACGGCCGCCAGTTCCGAGGCGTAGGTGGCCCGCTTGGCACCGTCCTCGATGCCGCCACGCAGGTAGTTCTCACGAGCGATTGCGTCGGCGTGCACCAGTCGAACCTGCACATCCTGCACTGCGATCAGCTGTTGCGACGCCTCATCGGCTGCCCGAAGAGACGATGCGCGACGGTCGACACCGGTCGCGCTGAGCACGCCGAACAGCACGGCGACGACAGCGGTTGCGATCATCCAGGCCCGCAGCCGCGCTGGCGTGCTGCCGCCCTTGGCGACGCCGCGTGCCATCGCACCCAGCCCCCTCCAGACGCGGCCGACACCGCGACCGAGCGAACCCAGTGCCGAACCTCGACCGCTGCTTTGCGCTCCTGCCACCACGCCTCCTTGAACTGGCATCATATGCGGCACGCCGGTGTTCGTTGTCGGCGCGGCTGGAGCCGATGTCGTTCGTCTGTCTGACCGCTCGCTGAGTACGGTTCGACCCATGCCCAAGGCCTTTCTGCACCCGTTCGCCAAGCCCACTCGTGAGGAGTTCATCCGCATTGTCCGCGGTGAGGGCGCGCTGCTCTACACCGCAGATGGCAAGGAGCTGATCGATGGCATGGCCAGCCTGTGGTACTGCGCCATCGGCCACGGCCGCCAGGAGATGGCTGATGCCATTTCTCAGCAGGTTTCCACGTTGGAGGCGTACTCGTGCTTCGACCCGTTCACCACCGAAGCTGCTGAGCTGTTGGCCGAGAGGCTGCGCGAGATCGGGCCCATCCCAGGGGCGCGAGTGTTCTTTGCCGGGTCCGGCAGCGAGTCGATCGACACTGTCATGAAGCTCGCCCGTATCGCCCACGTCCAGGCCGGTGAGGGGCATCGCAAGCTGATCATCTCGCGCGTTCGTGGCTACCACGGCACGGCGTACGGCGGCACCAGCGCGCAGGGCATCGCGCCGAACCGCGAAAACTTCGGGCCCTTCGTCGACGAGGTGGTGCAGGTGCCGGCCGACGACATCGAAGCAGTGGCCACAGTGATGGCCCAGCGCGGTAGTGAGGTTGCCGCCATCATCGCCGAGCCGGTGCAGGGTGCCGGCGGCATCTTTCCCGCCGAGGACGGTTACCTGGAGGGACTGCGCAAGCTGTGCGATCAGCACGGTGCGTACCTAGTGTTCGACGAGGTGATCACCGGCTTCGGCCGACTCGGCACCTGGTTCGGCGCGCACCACTACGGCGTGACACCCGACTTCGTGACGTTCGCCAAGGGCGTCACTTCCGGATATCAACCACTGGGCGGCGTTTTCGTCGGCCCACGCCCGACGGCCGCGTTGGAGGCCGACCCCGACTTCTTCTTGCGCCACGGTTTCACCTATTCGGGTCACGCAACCGCCTGCGCCGCTGCCCTCAAGAACCTGGAGATCATCGAGGGCGAGGGTTTGCTGGCCCGAGCACTGGTGATGGGCGACCGTCTTGCGGCCGGCCTGCGTTCACTGGCCGCCGACGGCAGCATCGACCACGTGCGCGGCCTCGGCGGTATGTGGGCCGCGGCCCTGCGCCCGGACCAGAACGCCATGGCGATGCGCGATGTGATGTTCGAGGAGGGAGTGGTCTGCCGCGCCCTCAACGCCGACTCGCTGCTGTTCTGCCCCCCGCTCGTCACCACCGACGCCCAGATCGACAAGATCGTCGACGCCGTAGCCGTAGCCGCCGCCCGCTGACTCACGTCTGGTCGCGTCACATCCACACTCAGTGTCGATGTGACGCGACCAGAGTGGGATGACTGCGGCCCAACGACTCGATGACGTAGACCGGATCTGTAATGACGTCGGCAGTGGTGAACTCGATGAC
>Ga0105046_10002044_pt1 | contig 31674 bp, 13 predicted proteins | sample MAT03_FD_78385 | JGI IMG/M metagenome (GOLD analysis project Ga0105046, IMG submission 78385) | Freshwater microbial communities from Lake Fryxell liftoff mats and glacier meltwater in Antarctica - MAT-03 (megahit assembly) | ecosystem: Environmental > Aquatic > Freshwater > Ice > Liftoff...
AACGCGCACATCAACAGATAGGTCAGCAACACGGCCAGCCCGATGTTCCATTTGAGTTCGAACCAGGTATCGGACAGTTTGTCTGCCGTACCTGCCAGCCGAATCTGATACAGGCCACTTTGAAATCGCGGCGACTGCATCATGGTTTTACGCACTTTTTCGTCAATTGTCTTCATGGCCGATTCCAGTGCAATGCCTTCGGCGGGTCGGATCTGAATCGTGATGGAACGCTGACGTTCGATATGATTGACCTGCTCCGGCCCCCGACTCAGCAGCACATCCGCAACTGCCGAAAGTCTGACGGTTTGACCCGAGGCCGTACGAATCGGCAGGTTTTCCAGGTCATGCGAATGACTGGCATAATCTGCGTCGCCACTGATCACCAGATCAATGCGTCGCCCTTCATGCCAGTAGTCTCCTGCAAACGCGCCGTCGACGAGTGCATTAATGGCATAGCCCAGCGAAGAGACCGTCACGCCCAGTTCCGCCGCCTGTTCGAGTTTCGGTATGACATGCAGCTCAGGGCTGGACAGATCCAGTCCAGGAATCGGACGCAGCTGATTGCCGGCCGTGACCGGGAATTCCGCCATGCAGAGTCCGAAAGCCTTCCCAGCTTCTTCTACGAGTCCTTCCAGATCAGGTCCTGTGATTTCCACATCAATCGTGCGACCGCCGCTGAGTCCGCTGTCAAACAAGCTCGACTGGCTCACGATCGGAATCACGCCGGGTTGCGATCCAGCTGCTTCCGAAAGGATCGGAATCAACTCGCCAGCACGCAGGTCATCCACAGCTTTCGCGCCCAGAAACAGCATTCGTCCGCGAGCCACGAAGAAGAAGTCCCGAATTCGCGGTACACCGGGTTTCGCCTCATCGGCCCAGAAGGGTGCGAGACGACGCTCGATGCCTTCGCCAAGTTCGATCATCTTATCGATGTTGTAGCCAGGTGGTGGAAGCAGAATGGCAATCACAAGGTTCCGGTTTCCGGTCGGCAGATATTCCGTCGCGGGCCATAGCCAGATGCTTCCGAACGCCGATGCAGAGATAAAGGCGAGAACGATCAGTACACGCACCAGCCAGCTCCCGCGCACGGTCATCATGGCACGCAGGACGTTCGCGAATGCGTTGTTGAGCCACTGTGCCAGCCGCACGAGTCCAAACAACCCCGACGGCCCGAAGCTGGTGTTGTATTCCAGACTGGCAACGTTCTGACTGTTCAGCAGCCACGATGCCGCCGCCGGGATCACGGTGAGACTGACAATCATCGACAAGCCGACCGAACATGAAATGGCAATCGAAATATCGCGGAACAACTGACCAGCCTGCCCCTGCACGAAGATCACCGGCACAAACACGGCCATCGTCGTGAGCGTCGAAGCTAATACCGCGCCCCAGACTTCCTGAGTTCCCTCCAGCGCCGCCTGACGAGACGTCTTCCCCATCTGAAAGTGACGATAGATATTTTCCAGCACGACAATCGCATTGTCCACAACCATGCCAACAGCAAATGCCATCCCGGCCAGACTGATGACATTGATACTGCGACCGAAGATTTTCACGAACTGCATCGTAGCGATCAAACTGATCGGAATCGAAAGACCGATGATCAGCACCGACCGGGGACTTCGCAGGAACAACAACAGCACGACCACGGCCAGTGTGCCGCCGATGTAGACGTTGCTCTCCACAAGTTCCGTCGCCGAATCGAGATACTCCGTCTGGTCGTAAACCTGTTCCAGGTACAGGCCTTTTTGTTTCAGGATCCCGAGATTCAGTTCTTCACACGCGATACGCAGATTGCGACCGTAGATTCTTGTACAGTCTGCTAACTCGAGCGTCGTGATCTCGCCGTCGTGATTCAGGTCCAGATCCTCCCGTGGTGGCCCCATGATTTCCTTGATGTTCGTGTTTGGTGCCTGCTGCGCATTCACTGCGAGTGCGTTGAGTCCCATTTGACGCACGACACCGTCGGGCTTTTTGTATGCGATGCCAACAGTCGCTACATCTCGAACGCGAATTGGCGCACTGTCCCTATTTGCAATAATGGTCTCTTCGACCTGTTCCGGTGTCTGATACTGGCCGAGAGTTCGCACCACGTTGCGTTGACGACCTTCCGGGATATCACCCGCCGATGTGTTCTGGTTCTGAGCCAGCAATGCGGCTCGCAACTGATCAATCGTGACTCCGAACGCAGCAAGCCGCGTTGGATTCACTTCAACGCGAAACTCCTGCTCCTGGCCTCCGAACACGTTGCCATTGGCAATGCCGGGGACTCGTTCAAAATCGGCTTCGATATAGTCTTCCGCAAACTTCCGCATCAGAGCCGGATTGTTGCGCCCCATCGTAAATGTCTTGAGCACTGGATATTCATCGGTCAACAGATTCAATCGCGAAAGATTGATTGACCCTTCTCGTTCCATCAGGGGCGTGAGGGGCTCTTTAAGTTCAGGAGCCTGAGCGATCAGATTCAGTAAATCTTCGCGCGTTGGCGGAATCGGCTTCAGGATAAACCAGGCGATGGCATTCGTGTTCGCATTCACGGTCGAGATCACCGGTTCCTGTGCGTCGTCGGGATATTCGGGAACCTGATTGAGTTTCTCGGCAACTCGCACGCGCGCATCGGCGAGGTTCGTGCCGACGGAAAACTTCAGCGTGATCGAACCACTGGAATCGCTGCTTTCACTCTTAAATTCATCCAGTCCCTCAACGCTTTTTAGTTGCTCTTCCTGCTCTTCGATAATCTCCCGTTCTATTTCCTGAGCACTTGCTCCTGGCCAGACCGTGGTGATCGTGATTTCCGGTTCCACGACGTCCGGAGTCAACTGCACCGGTGTTGCCAAATATGCAATCACCCCGAACAGCACCGACAGAAAAACACTGACGGTGAGTTTGACGGGATTGTCGAGTGAGAATTTGATGAAGTTCATGTGGTCGGGCGTCAGGGGTCAGGGGTCAAGGGTCGGGGGCGACTTACTGGGATTTCACGGATTGCGGGATTGCGAGTCCTGAATCCTCTTTACCAATCACCACAGTTTGAAATGCTCGCAATCGTTCCGCACCTTCGGTGACGACCTGCATGTCGGCAGCAAGATCTTCGCCGGTCACCTGAATCCATGTGCCGGAACTCAGACCGTGTTCCACAAGAACCTGACGCACACTGAGTGACTCCCCTTCGACAAGCGGATTGATGACATAAATAAACGTTCCGCGCGAGGTTCGCACCATCGAATCTTTTGGCACAAGGACCGCTTCGACACTCTCTCCGAGAAAGGTGGCTTCCGCCATCATACCTTCACGCAAAGCGGGAACCGGCGGAATCGTCGATTCATCGATCTTGTTCTGGATTCGCACGATCACAGGAAAACTGCGTGAACCACTTTCCCAGTTGCTGCGAGGCACGACCGAATCCACTTCACCCATCCATTGGACGGCCCGTCCGTCGCGACTTCCGGTGCCCTGAACATTCAGCGTTACCGGTTTCCCCGGAGCAATCTGGTCGATGTATTGCTGATCAATCTGAACTTCGACCTCAACGTCATTCAGCTGTGCGAGTGTGACCACTGGTGCCCCTTTGGACAACCATTGTCCGATGTATGTGTGTTCTTCTACCACAAATCCGGTGAATGGGGCTTTCGTGGATCGCTTTTCGCGTTCGGCCTGAAGAAACGCAACATGCTTTTCCTGTGCCTCCAGACGTGCTTTCGCCTGCAACACCGTTTCCGCACGCGGGTTCGAGATTTTTGACAGCATTGCGACGGCTGCGAGCTGCGACTGTTCGGCAGCGTCCAGGGTTTCCTGTGCATCTTTGACTTCCGATCGATTCGCGGCACCGCGTGCGCTGAGTGCTTTCAGTTCTTCTATCCGCCGTTTTGCGTTGGCATACAGTATGTCCGCCGACAACTTGCGGGACTCCGCCTCAGCCTCGTCTTCTTTGCGAGGCACACTGATTTCCTCCAGCTCCGCCTTGCGTTCGCTGAGGATCGCTTCCTGTTCTTCAATGTCAAGGTTCGTCGATTCGTTCCGCAGTTGAGACAGCAATGTGCCTTCGCTGACGAAATCACCAACCTCAATCGGAAACTCAGCAACGACACCTTCTGATCCAGACGCCACGATGCTCAAATGCCGTGGTCTGACGTTCCCCAACGCCCGAAATTCCGGAGCGATCGTCTCCCGCCTGATCGCGACGACACGCACCCGGGCCGGAGGCTGAGCGGCAGCACCGGCCGGGGCCGGCGATTCCGTTTGTGAACACCCTGAAGCGATCGCTGCCAGTGTTACGATGAAGAAACGACTGGCAATGATTAAACCGTATTTCATAGCAATTCAACGAGTTGTTAACGGAGCAAGCCAAAGAACTTCGCAGCCTACAGGAACCTGGTGCCCCTCGCCACAACGTGTTCTCGAGATTACCGTATTTTTCAAATGCCGGGCTGGTGAACTACTCAGAAATCGCAGTACGAAACCGTCGCACAAGGTTGGTTTCATCCACCTCAAAACGCATTTCCAGGATCTTTGATACAAGCTCAAACGGGAATTCAGACAGTGCCGCAGACTTCTCGACCTGAACATATGCTGCGTCAACGAGACGATAGATTTCCAGGCGATTTTCAATCCACCGCCAGATTTCCGGCACATGAAAGCCAGCGTACACAGGCATGCGTTTGATCGACAGGGAAGTCACGTCCACTTCGATCACAAGGTCGGGCGGTGGATCAATGTCGGCATCATATTCATCCCGGTCACGGACTGCCGATTCATTCTGAATGTAAAAACACTTGTCAGGCTCCAGTCCCCGATCGAGCAATCGGCTCTTCATTGTTGTCGAACCGCCGCTCAGGCATGCGATTTGTCGGTCCTCTGTCCACGCGAAGACCAATCGTCCCAGAATCTCTGCGATCCGTTCGTGTCGTCGTGAAGGTGCCATCAGAATGAGTACTCCGTGATCGTAGGTCATCCGGACTCCTCGATTGCCGTCAGCGGACCTCAGACGTTCGTATGTCTCCCAACTGACGTCGCGCAGCGTCAAGACGGAGTCAGCGGACTCACGGATGTTTGTCGTAACGCTCATTGTCGGTTCCTTCGACGCGAATTTCGAAAGTGACGTGCGCGAGAGTGTATCAGGCACGGCAACGGAAACAGAGGCTGCAGCAGAAAATGTGTCATTGCTTTTTGCAATCGCAATTCAAGAGGGGCGTTCATTGAAGGCGGGCACCGTTCGAATTGGATGCTTGCACGCGATTTTGCCCGCGATGTGATAGGAAATGCACGGCGTCTGGACTATTCTGGTGCTCTGTCACTGAAGAATTGATAAGTGGCCAAGGTTGGAGGGCACTAGCCGAATGGTATTCGATTTCAAATAGTAGACCTCACTCTCCGAGTGAGGCAGGCCGCAAAACGCGGCCTTTGGCATTCGTCACTCAGAGAGTGAAGGCTACTTTAACCGCAAATCGAGTACCATTGGGTGCTGGTCGGAAACCCCGGGGCTTCGTTCGCTACCCTCAGTCCACCCCTGACCGCCCGATCCATCAGAGTAACAGTGACAGAGCACTTGTTCGCGTTCAGTATGCGCAGTGTCGGAATGTTTAAAAAAGGGGCAGGCCGCAGACAATGACCGAGAGCAAACCGCAATCGTCAAATCCATTTCCTCCTCCGGATGTTCCGCATCGTCAAAATACTCACACGTCCGTACAGGAAAGTACGCGAATCCCGCCGTGGGGCACAGCGGATTTGCCAGCACCCAGGCCGCTTGGCTTGAGCAATCTTGCGGGTCTGATCGGGCCTGGGATCGTGATGTGCGGAATTCAGATTGGCGGTGGAGAATGGTTGTTCGGGCCGGATGTCACCGCGAAATACGGCGGCGGGTTGATGTGGATTGCGACCATCGCGATTATCACACAGGCGTTCTACAACATCGAATGCGGGCGTTATGCTCTGTATTGCGGTGAGCCAGTTTTTACTGGATTCATGCGAACTGCACCAGGACCTGCGTTCTGGATTGGTGTGACGCTGATCATGAGTTTGTCATCTTTGATTCCAGGTCTCTCGACAAACGCTGCGGTGCTGATTGCCACGTTGTGGCTGGATCGACCGCCAACTGGCGCTGATTCGTTTCTGGTCAATACGATTGCCTACATCACGCTGGGAGCCGTTGTCTTCCCGGTGCTCATCGGCGGAAAAGTTTACAACACGCTGCAGTTTGTGATGACGATTAAGGTCTTCACAGTTCTTGGATTCTGTCTGTTTCTTGGATTGTTCTTCGTGGGATTGGAAGGCTGGATCGACGTCTTCAGCGGATTCTTCAAATTCGGCAACATGCCTACCGCCGACGTTGACGGCAAAGACACCGTGACCAATGCGTTCACTCATTTCTGGTCCACCGGAACTCTGCCCGTGCTGGCACTTGGCAATATCGCGATGCTCGGAGCGTTTGCCGGATACGCCGGCGGCGGCGGTCTGAGTAATTCTGCGTACAGTAATTTTGTACGTGACAAAGGTTGGGGGATGGGAAGTCAGGTCGGCGCAATCGCCAGCGCGGTGGGTGGTCGCAATGTCGCTTTGAGTCATGTCGGCAAGGTGTTTCCGATCACGGCCGAAAATCTGCGACGCTGGAACGCCTGGTGGAAATATATTCTGGCCGATCAACTGCTGGTCTGGGTTCCGGGATGCTTCATGGGAATGGCGCTGCCCGCGCTGATGTCGATACAGTTTGCACGCAATTCCGCAATGTACGGCCAAAACATCACTTATTCACAGCCGCTGATCGCAGCGGACGGGATCCGGCAGACAGCCTCGCTGGGCAGTTGGGCTCCGATCCTCTGGATTGCGTCGCTGTTTGTCGGTCTGATGGTATTCCTGCCCAGCCAGATGTCGATCGTCGATGATTTTGCTCGGCGCTGGACAGATATCTTATGGTCGGGAAGTCGTTTTGCACGTATGCGACTGAAAGACAACCAGGTGCATTATCTCTACTATTCGATCCTGGCGCTGTACGTTGTCTGGTCATTCGTCATGGTCACGGTCTTTCTGCTGGTGGGAGACGCACCGAAGTTGATGGTGACTTTGATTGCCAATCTGAACAATGTGGCCCTTGCATTTACGGCGTTTCATATTCTATGGATCAACTGCCGTTTGTTGCCCGAACCGATCAGGCCGCGATGGTATCAACGGATTGGAATCGCCTCTTGCGGAATCTTTTATGCCGCAATGGCGATGCTGGTGTTCTGGACGAAAGTAATGCCGATGATGTTTGGAGCTGTATGAAACTCTTCGATCTCAGTGGAAAAGTGGCTGTGGTGTCCGGAGCAGCCCAGGGCCTGGGCCGTGCAACCGCAGTGGCATTGGCGGACTGCGGCGCGGACCTGATGCTGGTGGATCGCCATCTCGCAGGTGCTGAAGCAACGGCGGCGCAGATTCGTGGTCTGGGCCGGCGCGCGACGGCATCTGTGTGCGATGTGTCGGATCCGGATGCGATTGCAGGACTTTTCCGTCGGGTCGATGAGGTGTTTGGCCGAGTTGATTTTCTCGGCAACATCGCCGGGGATGGTCATCTTGCTCGACCGGAAGATCTGACAATCGCGGACCTGCATCGGGTTCTGCAGAATCTGGTCGTGGGCCGATTTTCAATGTGTCAGGAAGCAGGACGTCGAATGCTGGCTCAGGGAAGCGGTTCGATCATGAACATCGGATCGCTGGCCAGTACAACGGCATTGGGACGAGGTCACATTGCATACAGCATGGCTATGGGGGCCGTGATTCAGATGACGCGCGAACTGAGTACAGAATGGAGTCATCGTGGCGTGCGAGTCAACTGCGTCACACCGGCACAGGTTGTGAACCCGAGCCTGGAGGCTCGCATGAAAGACGACCCGGGGCTCGAAAAACGATTCCTCAGCGGTATCCCGATGGGTCGTCTCGGTCAGCCTGACGATATCCGGGGTTTGGCCGTGCTGCTGGCGTCCGACGCATCGCAGTGGATCACTGGGGCGATTATCCCGATGGACGGAGGCAACACGGCCATGAATGCAGGTGGAACGCCGGGGCATCAAGGGGTGGCAGTACAACAGTTTCATGGAAAGTAGGGATCGGGCGACAATCGGACGGTTGTTTCTCGAACAGTACTAATCTCCCGGCGGTGAGCGCAGCTAAGGACTATTGATTAATGACGAATGACCAGATTCTGTCTTTGTATCGCACGATGCTCCTCATCCGGCACACGGAAGAGGAACTCGCACGCTGTCATCAGCGGGGACTCATTCACGGGGCGTGTCATACGTACGTCGGGCAGGAAGCGATTGCGACGGGCGTCTGTTCGCATTTGACGAAAGCCGACACAGTCTTCAGCACGCATCGCGGCCACGGACATGCGCTGGCCAAGGGCATGCCGCCGCGAGAACTGATGGCCGAACTCTTCGGTCGCGTGACCGGCTGTTCGCGCGGGCGCGGCGGTTCGATGCATTTGTTTTCCCCCGAAATCGGCATGATGGGAACCAGCGGCATCGTGGGGCCCTGCATGCTGCAGGCCTGTGGAGGCGGCTACAGTGCGAAGTTGATGAAAAACGGAAACGTCGCAGTCGCATTCTTCGGTGATGGTGCAGTGAACAACGGTGCGTTCCATGAAGCGCTGAACATGGCGAGCATCTGGAAACTACCGACTCTGTTTGTCTGCGAAAACAACCAATACGCGACGGAGGTCCCGTTTTCCTATTCCAGCGGTTCGCCGACCGTTGCTGGTCGCGCGGCGGGATATGGACTTCCGGGTTTTCAAATTGACGGCAATGATGTCTTTGAAGTCGCACGCATTGCAGGAGACGCTGTGGCGCGAGCCAGAGCCGGACAAGGGGCGACATTGATTGAATGCAGGACCTACCGCACGCGAGCCCATGCGGAAGGGATGGGAGATTTTACGTATCGAACTCGCGAAGAGGTGGATGCCTGGAAAAAGCGTTGTCCGATCGCAGGACTCAAAGCTGCAGCTCCTGCCGAATTGAGTGTCAGATTCGAGGCGATCGAAGCCGAAGTTCTGGAAATAGTTCGCGAAGCGCGGGAGTTCGCTGAGAAAAGCCCATATCCTGAAGCGACATCCGCAACGACTCATGTGTATTCACAAACAGATGCGGTATCGACACCGGAATCAAGTACCATTCGGCCAGCAGCACCGTCACCGCCGCGTGAGATTTCCTTTACACAGGCCACTGTCGAAGCGCTGGCCGGTGAGATGTCACGCAATCCTAAGATTTTCGTAATGGGTGAAGGCATCGGAATTCGCGGCGGGAATTTCCGAACAACTCCGGGACTCTATGATCTGCACGGACCAGAGCGACTTTGTGACACGCCGATCTGCGAACGAGGCTTCGTGGGTCTGGCCGGTGGAGCAGCGATGACAGGGACGCGCCCGGTCATCGATTTCATGTTCGCCGATTTTATTCTGGATTCAATCGGTGAAGTCATCAATCAGATTGCCAAGATGCAGTATATGTCGAGCGGTCGATTGAAGATGCCTGTGCTGCTCCGTGGCTGCATCGGCATCGGGCATTCTGCTGCGACGCATCATTCCGGCAGCTATCATGCGCTGTACGGTCAGGTTCCGGGTCTTCGCGTGGTGATGCCGTCGAATGCGTATGATGCAAAGGGCTTAATGCTGCGGGCATTGCGGTGCAATGATCCAGTGATGTTTCTGGAACATCGTGAAATTCTGACGGCCAAATGTCATGTGCCGGAACATGATTATGAAATTGAATTTGGCAAAGCGTCCATCGTGCGTGAGGGTACGGACATCACTGTCGTGGCATTGGCTAAGATGGTACCGGTCACGCTGGGGCTGTGTGGCACGCTGCAACAGGAAAATATTTCGGTCGAGTTGATTGATCCTCGCACGATTTCACCTCTGGACACGGCAACCATTCTGCGATCTGTGGCGAAAACGGGCCGGTTACTGATTGTCGAGGAAACGCCGGCAGCGTTTGGCCTGGGTGCCGAGATTGCTGCTCAAATCGCGGATGTCGGCTTTAACGATCTCGATGCCCCCATCAAACGAGTCAACGGCGCGTTTGCTCCGACTCCGTACGCACCCACACTTGAAGCGGCGGTCGTACCAACAGAAATGGATGTGGCGCGAGCCATCAGGGAGTTGGTGCGGGAATAGAGGATTAGTCAGTCGTCAGTCGGATTTCGTCAGTCGGATTTCGTCAGTCGGATTTCGCATTTCGGTTTTCGGATTTCGGATTTCGGTTTTGGGATACCTCTTATGTCATTTGAAATCACAATTCCGCGTCTTGGCTGGTCGATGGAAGAGGGGATTTTTTCCGGGTGGATGAAGAAAGACGGAGATGTCGTTTATCGCGGCGACGCATTGTTTGAGCTGGAGGGGGAGAAAGCTCTGCAGGAAATCGAGGCGCTGGACGATGGCGTGCTGCGGATTCCGAAGGATGGGCCTCAACCGGGTACGGTGCTTAAAGTCGGTGCGGTCATTGGCCATCTGATTACGGAAGGGGAAGCGTTGCCGCAGAGCCAGGCTGGCAGCGATGCGGCTTCGACGGCGACGCAGTCGGTGGAAGACATGATGACGACCGACTTAAAGGGTGTCGCCATCAGCGCGTCCCCGTCGGTGCGCAGGCTTGCCAGAGAACTGGGTGTCGCTTTGACGCACGTTGCGGGAACGGGTTCGCGTGATCGCATTACGGAAGACGATGTGCGGGCTGCCACGCAGCGGGAACCCGATCGTCGTGCGACAACAGAATCTTCCCCTTCCGCCGCTGAAATCATCGCAACCCCACGGGCTCGCCGCGCTGCCGAACGAGCGGACATTGATCTCAGTGGACTGCAGGGAACCGGGCGGAACGGGCGAATTCGTGAACGCGATGTTGTGAGTGCTGCAAAGACCGTCGGCGGAAGTTCCGGGGTTTCCGGAGGACAACGAGTCGCGTTATCCGGTCGTCGTAAGGTCATCGCAGAACGACTGGCCGAAAGTCATCGGCAAGCAGTACCGGTAACGCTCACCTCGCAGGTCGATGCTACAAATCTGGTCAGCCTGCGGCAACAATTCAAAACCGCAGGCGAATCGCTGATCCCGGCCTTTCACGATATCATCGCAAAACTTGTCGCAGGCTGTCTCAGGCAGGATCGGCAACTCGCTGGTCGCTGGGACAGAGATGCCATCGTACTACCGGACGACGACGGATTTCACATCGGGCTGGCAGTCGATACGCCGGATGGACTCATTGTTCCGGTGTTGCGCGATGTCGCAAATGAATCGTTACTGAGTCTTGCAGCCGAGTCCGCGCGCGTCATTCGCAAAGCGCGAGACGGACGCTTGTCAGGGGCAGAGATGCAGGACGCCGTGTTCACGATCACCAATCTTGGCAGCTTTGGGATCGATACCTTCACACCGGTCATCAATCTTCCGGAAACGGCAATTCTGGGGCTGGGTGCAATACGCAAGCGAGCAGTCATCGGCAGCGATGATCGCATTGAAGTCCGCCCGATCATGACACTCAGCCTGACCTTCGATCACCGCGCCATCGACGGCGCTCCGGCAGCAAAGTTTCTGCAATCCGTCGTTGCGGCGATCGAAAATCCGGCCGCGCGGTTGTTGATGGTCGATCCATAAACCAAGGTACTCATCACGCTCCGCCACTCGCCTCAGACCGATGGATTGTAAGGAGGGGATTCGCTTGAGGACATCCTGTACCCTGGACACTCATGTCCGAGATATTGGCCTCAGGTGGAGGGCTCCCCAGAGTCTTGTTGAATTCATAATCTTAATCCTACTCTTAATCTTAATCCCACATTGCAAAGTGAGTCGTGCAAGGTTACCGGGAAGTGGGGGCGGTGCCAGCCGGGAATCGATTATGATTAAGATCATGATTAAGATCATGATTAAGACCAAGAGCTTTTGCGACGGACATGAATGTCCATCCTACATTCGATCGTTCCGCCATCGCACACAAAACTTGACTCATCTGAACATGTTTTGAAAGGCAAGCGTAGCTACGTTTGAACTACGTGAGCCCCGGCATTGGTTCGCCGTGATACACGTGATGAGGCCGTCCGAGTTCATCTTTCCATGCGGCAGTCTGCGGAATTCCGAGTGCCTGATAGATCGTCGCGGCGAAATTCTCCGGGCGCTGCGGATCAAAGGCGGGATACGCGCCGATTTCATCCGTACCACCGACGACGCGGCCTCCCTGAATTCCACCGCCGGCAAGGAATACGGTCTGTACTGGTCCCCAGTGGTCGCGACCTGGTTGCTTGTAATGGCTTGGCAGCAGTGTGATTTTCGGAGTTCGCCCGAATTCACCTGCCATGATGATCAGTGTGCTGTCCAACAATCCGGATTCCTGCAGATCGTCCAGCAAGGCGCTGAGCGCGCGGTCTGTCGGTGGCAGCAGGTTGTCGCGAAGATGAGGAAACGCATTGCCGTGCGTGTCCCATGTCTCATTATTTCCAAGATTCACTTGCACCAGATTGACGCCGGATTCTACCAGTCGCCGAGCCATCAGCAGTGACCAGCCGAAAGAATTCCTGCCGTAGCGATCCTGAGTGGAATCATTCGCGTGAGTCACGTCCAATGCGCTGCGAATCGCCGGATCGACCAGCAGCGAAATGGCACCTTCGCGATATCGATCAAAATTCTCAGTCAACGCAGCATCGTCAAGACGCTGACACTGACGTTCGAGTTCGCTCAGCAGATGGACTCGCCGATTCAACCCTGTGGCCGTGAGACCGTGCGGCAGACTCAGGCTGGGTGCTTCAAAAAGTCGTCCATCTTTGTTGCCTCGGTCCTGATGGTCGAAGCCGTGAGTCGGATAGGCTCCGTAAGAAGTGGAATGAAATGGAGACGCTTCAACGAACCACGGATTTCGCTGACTACCCATCACACCCGCGAACTGGCCTGGCAGGATACGTCCGGAATAATGCACAAATTGTTCGGGGATCACTGCGGCCGGAGGCAGATTGTTGCGCGCAGTTGAGACGGCGCCAGCCACGGCGGCAATGCTGGGCCAGTCCTGCGGACGAGGCTGATTGGGATTGAATCCGGGTGGCAGATCGGATCTGCCGGTCAACATGATATGGTGCCCGACGGAATGATCGTTTGACGTGTGTGTCAGCGAACGGCACATCGACCACAGGTGACTTCTGACTGCCAGACCGGGCAAGTGTTCGCAGATCTCAACTCCGGGCGTCTGGGTTGCGATCGCAGAAAATTCACCACGAATTTCTGCCGGTGCCTGCGGTTTGGGGTCAAAGCTGTCGTGTTGCGACAACCCGCCTGAAAGAAAAATGTAGATGCACGAGCGGATCTGCGTGTGGTGCGGCGTAGACTCAGCGGCTGCGGCTCGAAGTCCTGCAAGGTGATTCATCCCCAGCCCGAGCAGGCTGATTCCTCCGGCCTGAACTGCCGTTCGCCTGGCAACACGAGGATGATCGATTGCAGGATTTCGTTGATGCATGGGCCGTCGCCTTTCTGCCGCTAAAGTGAATCAGTCGATCGTAGCTCAGTCGCTCCGACGACTGAGATTCTCTTGTGACATCGTCGAGAAACTTCTAACTGTGACTTTGGGTAACCGACCTGGAAAGATTTCTTTGAATGTTTGTCATCCGAAAAGCGAGTCGAAGCAACCACATCGGCTCCAGCCAGTGTACTTTGACACATTGATCGTGGATACCGTGAAACGATCTGTCACATCCATTTTGCTGACAGTACTGATGCTAACGCTTTGCAACCGCGAACGAATACATATTCAGCACGGCATCGTTTTCATTCAGGTACTTGCCTGAAGAGATCGTTTCAACGAAGTTGTAGCCAATGGATTCGAGCCAATGTATTGGATCGTCGGTCCCGAAGACAAAGGCTTCGCCAAGAGAATCCATTCCCTCAAGGAATCTGGTGATGTGCAGGTTATTGGTGCGACCAGTCACCACAGCGGTGTCGACAAAGTCCGACCAGACACAGCTCAGAGGATTCTCAAGGAGTTCCAAAAGCGAACGAAAAAGCCTTTGGTTAATGGATTCAGAAAAATACATGGAACAGCCTTCGTAGATGATGACCGTCGGCAGCGTGCAGTCGAACCGTGGATGCAGCCCGATCACCTGAGCCAGATCATCAAACTTGAAATCTGCACTCAGCAGAACGCGGCGATCGCTGTACTCCTGCGGAAGCAGCCTTGTGACTCGCTGGCGCTCGGCAATCATCTCCGGCAGGTCAACTTCAAAAAACGTCACCTCCGGAAGGTCTGCGGCATGGCGAATGGAGCGCATGTCAAGCCCTGCGCCAACCAGGACAACCTGTTTCAGGTCAGGCACCTGCCGGATTAACTCGTCGATATGTTGCGACCGCGTCAGCACCATATCCTTGAGCTGGGGCAGTATCTCGTGCAGATGATTGGCCAGGAGTTCGCCATGCGGGCCGGCGACCAGATTCGCGTGCGGACAGTGATTTGTGAGTTTTGGATGAGAAGAGCTTTGAGCACGAAGCCCGGCGATCATGCGGGCGGACGCCTTCAGCTTGTGGCTATACAGCGTTGATCGGGACGGGTTCTCAACCGTCGGGGTCAGCTGAATTGTCGGCTGAGCGAAGTACTTCATCTCTGCTTCTGCAGTGAGTTCTCCGTTGGAATAAAAATGCACCTGCAGAGTTGCCAAAACACGGCTACCGCGAAAATATCGCTTCCTGATCTCTTCAGCCTGAACCGTATCGATTTCGCAGATCCCGGTCAGGTGACCGGTACTAGGACTCTTGTATCGCACGTTCATGCCTGCCAGCCACAGCGATGCTGAGACATCGTCACGGCACTGATGGATGCCGGCCAGCGGCACACCCCTGAGCAACGTGGCAAGTGCCAGACCTCCGGTATAGTCGGCTGACAACGACACAAGCGCAGCCTGGTGAGTTCCATGCTGATTGGTCGTCGCCTTGTTCAGCGGGAGCAGCGTCTCACAATATCCATCTCTGACTTCCGAAACTTTCCAGTCCGACTGTTCAAGGACCGGAATTGAGGCTCTGAGGAGTGACGTCATCAGCACCGGATTCACTCGCGTCTGATAGTCCTGGTCCCATGTAATTTCTGAACACGAAAGAGTCTGTTGAGTCATCGAAAATAATCCTTATGAAGCGACGATTGAAGGAATCATGCCGGGTCGCAGCATAAGGGGGATTCTGATTAACTCAACGACTGCATTTCTGGAATCTTTTTATAACAATTGCATGGCCCTGGTGTTGTCGGCCCACGGGTAGGACCTCCACGCATACACTGACAAGCACGAAGTCAAAGCTGGAAAGCTTTGCGGTTGAACGTAAACAAACCTGGAAGGATTTTCGGGTCGTGTCACCGTGCTCTTTTTTTTTACGAATGCGAATGGCCGCAGCAAATCGTGTCCGCATGGCGCCACGAAATCATGTGTCGCTCCGGGGGAAAACGTGAAGGAAACGTCATGCAGGGTTCACAACCCGTGTCTGTAATTCAGACGATTCCGGCGAGTTAGCATCGAGCGATCAATTGGTGTCGTGACTGAAATCAGCCGCTGAGCGTCAGCTCACGGTTTTCCCTGAACCGGACGCTAGCGTGTTCCGGCTGATAAGACAGTAATAATCCGCTCGATGCTTATTGAATGACCTGTTCGCATTGCGACTCGCGCTGCAGCGTTTCCACAATTGCCTGGAGTTCAAGCGCAACGCCACGCGCACCGGCAAAATCATCGGCTTTCGCCATTGCATGAAGTTCTCGTCCGATATCCGTCAATCCTGGAAGTCCGACGGTTCCGCCGGTCCCCTTGATCCAATGCCCCAATCCAGACAATGTCGTACCGTTCGAGTCATCAATGGCCGACAAAATTTCCGGAAGCGCATCACTGACCTTTCGCACGAATCTCGTGGCAAAATCACGAAACACCGGGTCAACGGGAAGGATCACGGCCATCCTTGACGCGACGTTTCGTTCGACTTTCTCCGTTGGGCTCAACTTCACCTGCATCGCTGATACAGAAGGCTCTCTTCGAACCGGCAGCAGAGTCTGTTCCAAAGCCACACCGAGCTGTTCACCGACACCGCGAAGCAGGCTGGCAATGGAAATGGGCTTTGTCAGATATCCGGTAAATCCAATGTCTCGACATTGCTGTTTATCGTCTTCTGTACCATTCGCCGTGATTGCGATGATGGGAATGCGGACGCCGTCAGCGCGAAGCATTTTCGTCGCCGTATAGCCATCCATGACGGGCATCTGAATATCCATCAGGATCAAATCACAGGATTCACGTGTCAACAAGTCAATCGCCTCCTGTCCGTTGGAGGCAAACAGACATTCTGCATGAGCCCGTCTCAGGACGTGGGCAAAGAACTCACGGTTCGCTTCAATATCATCAGTGATCAGGATGCGGAATCCTTTCAGATTCAGATTCTGCGCTGTCTCATCGATCGGGGCAAGCAAAGTTGCTTCAGCCTGTCGTCCGTTCAGAATTTTCACACCGTTCAGAGGCCCCGTCGATATCGTCATGGAGAATGTACTTCCGAAACCGAGCTCACTTGATACTTCAATATCTCCGCCCAGCGCGCGAGCCAGGTTGCGACTGATTGACAGCCCCAGTCCGGTTCCACCAAAGCGCCGTGCCACGGTCGCGTCAGCCTGCTTAAAGGGCTCGAAGATATCCTTCTGTGCGGCGATATCAATGCCCAATCCGGTGTCCTGGATCTGGACCCGGAGCTTGTTTTGAGCGACATCCGTGTCAATGATCAGACTGACACTTCCTGCGTTGGTGAATTTGATGGCGTTGCCAATCAGGTTCGTCATAATCTGTCGTAGTCGTGTAGGATCGGTCTGCAGTCGCTCTGGAACTCCATTGGCGACGATCAGGTTGAGCGTCAGGTTCTTCGCGATAGCGCGGGACTGCAGCGCTGAAAGGATGTCATGGAACATCGCGTATGGTGCGCATTCCATGGATTCGATTGTCAGCGCTCCGGCTTCGATGCGCGAAAGATCCAAAAGGTCATTCAGCAAATGGTGCAGGTGATTGCCGTTGCTCAACACACGTTCCAGGTGAGCGTGCTGTTCCGGCAGCAGTGGAGCATCACCGTTGAGCAGTAGTTCAGTAAAACCAAGGACCGCACCGATAGGAGTTCGGATTTCGTGACTCATATGTGCGAGGAAATCGCTCTTCGCCCGGCTTGCACTTTCCGCCGTGTCGCGCGCTGCCGCCAGCTGCGTCTGCACCTGGCGAAGATGGTCTGCTGTCTGCTGCAGTTCTGTCGACCTCGCTTCCGCGACGGCAGTGCGATCTTCGACAATTCGTTCAAGATTCGCATTCAGATCCTGCAGGCAGCGGAAACCATCAGCGTTTTCCAGTGCCGCACCTGCAATCGTGGTCAGATACCTTGCGATTCGTAGTTCATTCGTACCGAAAAGATCCCGCACCTCAGAGTTACAAACGACCAGGCAGGCAGCAACTCGTGCGCGCACCATGATCGGGCACGCCAACAGTGAGCGAAACTCCGAACCGGATCCGCTGTCGGCAAAGGCATCCAGAGTTTTCAGTGAAGTCAGCACACAGGCGCGGACGGCTTCAGATTGAACTGCAGGCTGGCCGCTCTCATCAATGTAAACAATTTCGCAGTAGTTGCTCCGCAGAAGTCGACGTGCGGTGTCAGCCGCCGTGTCAATGATCACTGCAGGATCGATTGCGGAAGCGATTTTTCTGCCCGATTCCAGCAGAGAGTCAAATCGATCCACAAGTGAAATCGAAGAGAACATTCTCTGCGGGAGCTGCTCATTCCTGAACGCGGAATAACTTCGTTCAGCGTTGTGGAGTTCTTTCTCCGCATCCGGGAAGCCCAATTCCAGTCGAATTTTGTGCAGGAGGAGGCTGCTTTGAATCTGTTCATATGCTGCTGACTGAAGACTGGCAATGTGCACACTCTTCCGCAGCAGGAAGATCGCCCTGCGATTACAATTCTTAAACAACTGTGCCCATGCGTATTCGCGCAATGCATGTGGAAGTTCGTTTCGAAATCGTAATGCCATCAACAGTGCCTTGCGGGCTGCTCGACGATGATTTCTGATGATTGTCCGGCGGGGACTACGAGTCAGCGGAGATCTGTTCTCCAGAAAGCCTCGCAATGCTGTGGCCTTCCATGCAAACAGAGGTGACGTGTAGGTGTTGGAGATGCCGGCGTTGTGAGCCGCTGCAATTCCCTGATCCAGAGCCTGGACCGCCTCTTCGAATCGCCCTTCCGAAATCAGTTGAACCCCCTGTGCCAGAAACACATGAGCTTGTCCCTGCACGTCCGCGCGAGGTCGTTCCAGTTCGCACTGCAGAATTTTCTGGGGAATCTCTCCGTTCGTCGCACGGGCCCAGACTTCAATAATATTACCGCAAACCTGAAAATCACCTACGGCCAGCCCGGAGTCGTACGCGTCGCGTGAAAGCTGCGCGGCTTCAGTGAATCGGCCCAGACGATAGAGCGATGCTGCGACCTGATACTGCGCAATATGCTTTTCCCAGAAATCGCCGGCCCGTTCGAGAATACGCACACTGCGGCGACCGACATCCACACATTCTTCAAATTGTGCGGCCGAATACAGCGCTATTGCCAGACAGTGCAAAGATTGCCCTTGCCCCCAGACATCATTCTGTTCGGTGCGGATCTGCAGGGATCGACGACCGTACGAGATCCCTCGCCGACTAAGCGGAATCAGACTCATCGCCGGAGCATGCTCGGAATAGGCCTGCGCCAGTTCAGCCGTCGGCTTATGGCGTTCGGCGAGATTCATGCCCCGAAAGTGTACATGGAGCACATCCAGTTTGCTGCGAACGAACCAGTACGCATATGCCAGGCGGCTGTGCAGTCTCCAGATCAGACGATCATTGGCTGACGGTTCTACCGCTATCCGACCGACAAACCAACCAGGCAGTAATGAATGCAAAGCCTGCACAGCAATTTCACGAACAGTAGCAAGGGGCAACATCCAGGCAGATGGCAACTTTCCGCCCAGACTGCACAGCGCGGACTCCCATAGCTCGATTGCCCGATCTTTACGATCTTCCTGGAATGCCAGTTCGCCCAGTTTGAGTGTTACCTCCGCTCGCAGGATCGCTGAATCCGCACAACTGATGGCACGCTCAAAAAGCGATTCTGCTTCCTGATAGCGACCACTCAGCATCAGCACATCACCCAGCCCGTACAGAACTCTGAAATCCGGCTCTTCGAACCGAGTCGAATAGCTACGCATCGCAATTCGATATTGTTGTTCTGCAGATTCCAGCGCATGACTCGTGCGCGCTACTTCCGCGGCCTCTAAGGCGTAGTCCCTTGCCAGGTCGGAACGTCCGGATGCATCATGATGAAAAGCAATATCAAAGACGCGCTGCGGTTCAAAGCGGCTGAGGTAGACTGCGGCTCTTCGATGAATCATTGCCCGCCGCGCGGGGGTCAGTGTCTGAAGCACGGCATCGCGGATCTGGTCATGCATGAACGAACAAATGCTTCCGGATGCGCGCTCCCAGATCAAACAGTTGCGGCGCGGCTCGATCAGCAGTTCCAGCACACGGGCCGGAGGAATTCGAGCCAGATCCGCAGCCATCTCGATGGAGAAATCCTTGCCCAGGACCGCACCCACACTTAACAGATCCTGTGAATCTTTTGACAGGCGAAAGAGTCGTTGTTTCAGAACTTCGGCGGCTTCGCCCGACATCTGCAGGTTTTTGAGCTGCCGCTCATCAATCTGCCAGCCGGAAGGCGATGGAGTGAGGACGCCACCTTCGACAAGTCCGCGCAGGACGGCCGAAGCCATGAACGGATTGCCGGTCGACATCTCCCAGACGGTTGTCAGAATCTGAGTCGGCAGGCCTCCGGTCATTGACCCCAGAAGTCGGTCAAGGTCCGCCCGAACCAAAGGGTCAAGACTGAGCTTTGTGGCAAACTTAAGATTATCCCTCAGCCTTTCAGCTGTGGTGTCGGAAGGACGGGTGCCGACGATCAGCAGCGTGGAACTGGAATTTGTCAGATGCCAGCACTCGAGCATCGTCAGTGTGAGGTCATCGGCCCATTGCATGTCATCCAGCAGGATCAGAACAGGCTTCTCCGGCGTCCCCAGCGCTCGAAAGAACGTTGCCAATGCAATTGCAATGCGTCGATCAGAGAGATCTTGTGTGCGTTCAGCCGAAACATGCAGCGCAAGCTCCGTGACAAGTTCCGGCACGACTGTCGCGAATTCTCTCGCGAACTCACTCAATTCGGACTGCAGGTGAGTCCTGAGCGCCTCATCATGACGGATGATCGCGAGGCATTGCGTCAGGATTTGTCTGAGTGACGCAAGCGGAGAAAGTCCACTCTGGTTTTGTCCCTGGGCGCGGAACACACGAAAGCCGTGCGACACTGCAATGCGAGAAATTTCCAGCAGCAACCTTGTCTTTCCAAGCCCGGAAGCCGCCGTGACCAGAACTGTGCGACTGTTGCCCTGAGAGACAGAATCCAATTCAGACCTGAGCAATGCCATATCGCGGGATCGTCCGACGAACGCAGGTTCGATCAGAGTATCCCGACGATCCATTGTCCCGAGGACCAGGCATTGCGGATATGCCGCTTCGAGCACATTCCCGAGCTGTCGCAGGTCATACAGGACTCCAGCCGCAGACTGGTAGCGGTCCCGAGGATGTTTCTGCAACAGCCTCAGCACAATGTCGCTGAGGTGTCCGGGAATCAGCGAATTGATGGACGTCGGATCGGGAATCGGCGACGTCATATGATGAAACACCAGATCGCCCACATTGTCAGCCGTGAACGGCACGCGCCCGGTCAGACACTCAAAGAGCAGGATTCCCAGAGAGTACAGGTCGGAAGAGGCACGCACATCCTCGTCGAGCGCGCCGAGTGCTTCAGGCGATGTGTACGTCGCGACTTCCTTCGCGACGGAAGCGTCTTGCAGTCCCTGCAGCATCATCAAGGGGCCATAGCCTCCGATGAAAGCCCGTATTTTACCCTCAGTTTCCTCTACGATAATTTCGCCTGGGCGCAGGCAGCGACGAATCAGGCCGTGCTGATGAAGATCTTCCAATGCAATAAGTATGTCTTCAGCGATACTCAATGTCGTGGCGACGGAAAGTCGGGATGATGCAATCTGATCGGCAAGCGTCCTGCCAGGTGTCCATGGACAAATGATGCGACTGGTGTCTTCATTGAATTCAAAATCCAGCGGAACGGTCATCCGGTCAAATGATAACAATGCCAGCCTGGCTGTTTCGTACTCCAGTCGCATCCGAACTGTCGGTGGTGTATCAGCGTTGAATGACACTTCATGAATGATGACCTTCTCACCTGCATCATTTGCGGCAATCACGGAACGGCAAACGTCATCCTCACTGATGACAGAACACACATCATATTGTGACCAGGATTTCTGACTCTGTTTCAGCAATGGAAGCCCCTTCACTGGCGGGCCCGAATCTGGCGGGCCCGAATCTGGCGGGTGACCTGGGAGTCTGTCTGAATCCCGCAGCGTGTATCAATCTGTATCCGCGGAGTCGATCTGCACACGAATAATGTCATTCCGTCGTTCAAAAAATGCATCGAGGACTTGAGGGTCGAACTGTGTCCGTCGACCCTCTTCCATGATGGAGAAACACTTCTGCAACGGAAACGGGGGCTTGTATGGTCTCTTGCTGCTCAGCGCGTCAAACACGTCTGCCACGGCAGTGATTCGACCTTCCAAAGGTATGTCTTCTCCAGCCAGACCCAGTGGATATCCGTTTCCATCCCATCTCTCATGATGCGTCAGCGCAATGCGGCGAGCCATTTCCAGAATCGGAGACGAACTCACATCCATGATGCGAGCACCCATGTCCGTGTGCTTTCGAAGCATAGCCGCGTCGGCGTCCGGAACCTGCTGTACAATCTTCCTGCCAAACCCACAGTGCTTCTGCATCATTTCGTACTCTTCCGGACTCAGTTTTCCCTGTTTGAGCAGGATCGAGTCAGCAATACCGATCTTTCCAACGTCATGTAACTGGGCCGCTGGCTCCAGAATGTCCAGTTCCTCCCGTGAAAAGCCGAGTTGATCGGCAATCACGCGTGCATATCGTCCCACGCGGACAATGTGCTGTCCGGTGTCGTCATCCCGGAACTCAGCAGCACGAGCCAGACAATGAATCACGTCCAGCCGCGACGCCTCGAGTTCCGCCGTCCGTCGCCGCACCGCTTCTTCAAGCTCTTCTGAATGTCTGTAAAGTTGGTCCTGATAAGCTTTGACTTTCAGTACGTTTCCCAGTCTCGCCAGCAGTTCTTCACTGTGGACTGGCTTCTGCAGCAGATCAGTCGCACCCGCCTGCAACGCTGTGAGTTTTGTCTCGGGGTCCGAACTCCCGGTAAGAATCACAACTGGTGTCCGGCAGAACATTTCATCAGACCGAATAGCGGCCAGTATCTCCAGCCCACTGATTTCCGGCATCTGAATATCCAGCAGCACAAGGTCCGGACGATTCAGACCCATCAATGGCAGAGCCTGACCTGCATGATCTGTAGAGATCAGATTTCGATAGCCACCGATCTCCAGATATCGCCGCACGACTTCAATATTCAACGGTTCGTCATCAACAATCAGGATGCAGGATTGCCTGATGTCGCGTTGACCTGGACCGCGAATAATCGAAGCGTCCGATGTTCGGGCGTCGGCCCGAAAGTCCAATTGTGTTGCAGTCGGCATGATTCCGTACTCGATCTGGCGAATTGAAAATGGCTGGATGTCCGGGCACTCTGCGTCAAGATGGCGTTGCCGACGTTTCAACAACGATCGAAACACATGAGTCCGAACTGACCCGACTTCAGAGGTGTTCAAAAAAACATACACCTGAAAAATTCGTGGGCTGCACTTTGTCGATAGAATGCAACGCGACTGGGCGATTGGCGCATTTGGTACAGATCTTGCCGGTGGCGATTGGCGGTTTATTCCCCATGCCTGGGGGAATTACTCGATAGGGTAATACCGCCCTGTGCGATCTAAACACTATCCTGTTTACCCCAAACTGCGCATCTATTCGATTTCCTGGTGACGTATTTTGCGGTCAAAGTGCCGCCACGGAATTATGACCTCGAAAAGCCGCTGCGTTCGGTCTTGAGGCAAACCTCGCTTTATCAGTAAAAAGGACGAAAACCGTCGTTGGGCAGTTGAATTCACATCGGGCAAGGACGCCATGATTTCACACATTCGAAATTCTCACTTGTGCACTTTAAGCTCGACGATGACCGCTGCTGCAGTCGCGGTCATTGTCGGCCAGTTGTGCGCGACCTGGCTGAATCTCTGCGGCACGTCGCCGGATTCCATCGCCGCACTGGTTATTGGGTTTGCTGTCGGGGTGATCGTCGTGTCCTGGATACGTGACCGCGTTCCGCAGCACGCGAACGATCGGCGTCCAGTGCCTGTCGCTGCGTTTTTGCTCGCGCTGGCTTTGATCGCGCTGAGTTGGCTCACACCGACTTTACTGAATGCCACATTGCTCGCGGGCTGCGAAACAATCAACTCAACGTGGCAGGTCGCACCGGTACTGACGATGTTCTTCCCGGCACTGGTCGTGGCGCTAGTGACCGCTGCCGCAGGTCTGTTCTTCATCGCGGCTTGCCCCCCACCCGCCAGGCCATGGATCAACACTGCGCTGGCTGGCGCTCCGGGGGTTGCGGTGTTGCTGATTCCAGTCTGGCTGGGGATGTCCACGTTTCCGCTGGCTGGTTCTGCAACTCTGATGGTAGGAATGGCACTGGTCACACAAATCCTGAAATTCAGAACCGATCCGATTTCAGACCACATGTCCATATCCAATGACCCGGTCGAAACAGTAATTGGTACGCGGGACCGTTACGCTGCTGCTCTACCTTTTGCGGCGATTGGAATTCTGATCGTCGCGATCCCGGAAATTCTGATTCGTCTGATGCCCGGTAGTCTGCCGGTTGTGATCCAATCCGTTTGCATCACGGCAATGGTGCTGACGGTTCTGTCGCGGTCAATGACGATAAAACTTTTAACGAAGCCCGCCATGCAGTTACTGGCTGTCCTGACGCTGGCGCTGTTGCCAGTTCTCTTTGTTCCACTGGCGGATCTGAATCTTGCGATCAACACTGGTGGTCTGTCGGCGTTTTCTGTGCTCCTTCTGCGTTCTGTGCAGTGCGCGGTCTTCGCAACCGCGACGTTTGTGCCGGTCTTCTGCATGTCGCGGAACACTCCGCAGGCGTTTTTTTCTCGTCCGACAGTTCTGCCGTTTGTTGTCGGAGTGGTTTCAGCGCTGGCTGCAGTATCGCAGGCAATCTCACCTCTCGTGCTGTTGGCTGTCGGTATTGTGATTCATGCGGTCGTGCAGACAATCCATATTCCTGCGGATAAACGTGAATATTCTGCCGCGGGAACCAGGCTTCCGATCGCACGATCATTCGCCTTGCCTGGTCTGAGTCTGCTCAGCACAGTTCTCGTGGGATTTGGTTCTGTCGATACTTCGCGAACTTCGTCACTTCTATTTTCTGAACGAACGGCTGCCGCGGTACAACGTGGCGTGGCGCCGGAACTCATTGCTCAGTCGCATGCCAATCGGCTGGTCACCACCGTGCCATCCTCATTTGGCGAGGTCACCGTGTGGCAGCAATCCGGAAACGTACTCGAATTTCAACGCAATGGGATGCCAATCGGGCGCACCAGCACTGACACCGCCGTATCGCCTCAGCCAATAGAAGACATCCTGCCGGCCATCCTGCCGCTTGCCAGTCATGGGCAACCCGCGCGGGTGCTGCTGCTCGGAGACGATACAGGTGTCTGCCTGCGGATCTGCACGCATTTCCCTGTCCAGGAAATTGTCGCAGTTCGCACCGACCGCAGAATCACGGAACTCGCTCAACGATTCACCTGGAGCCGACAGCAGTTGCCTCCTGATCAGGACGCACGAGTTCACATTCTGCACGAACCCGCCATGCTGGCACTGCGCCGCCGCGAACTGAATCGCTTTGATGTCGTGATTTCGTCCGGCGAAAATGCCAGTTTGCCGTCCGCTGCGTGTCAGTTCACAGCGGAGTTCTACCGGGCGGCTGGTTCACGAATGACGCCTGATGCCATTTTCTGTCAACGGTTTCGACAGAGCGATCCGGAACCGCAGACTTTGAAAGCAGCCATGGCCACGATGATGACAGCATTCACCAACGTGGGGGTGATTCAGACGATGCCAGGCGAAATCCTGTTGCTGGCTTCAAACTCCCACAAGGGACTGATCGATCCGGAACTTCTGTCAGGACTTCAGCGAGATCATGTACGCCGGGAAATCGCAACTGCTGGCTGGGACTGGGCTCAGGTTGCCATTTTGCCGCTGCTTGACGCGCGCGATCCGATCGGAGTATTCAGCCACGAATTGCCTCCGCCCGCAATCTCCGGCCGTAACTGTGGACTGGCGATGTCACTGCCTTTTGAATCGGTTGGCAACGCAGACAAACAGTCGGAATTGCAGGCTGCGTTCGGCCCGCATCATCAGCAGCTTCTGGCCGCGGTCCCGGCGGCGGAAGATCATGAGGAAGTCAAGCGTCGATTGAGCGCTTTGGCACAGCAACTGGAAATCCTTGCCGGGATGCCCGATCAGCCGTGGACCTATCGCAAATCGCTGCAGATGGAAATGAAGCAGAGCCCTCGTCCGCCACGCGACCTTGTGGAGAGCGGACGCATCACAAAAGTCGCCCACCCGCTGGACGTGCTGCGACAACGATATTTTATTTCGCTTGGGCAGGCCCTGGCAGCCGCCAGCCGCGGTGAATTGAATCCGGGATTGATCAGAAAACTCGACACCTTCACTGAGAATTTCGAACCGCTCATTACCAATTTCGCGCACTATGAAATTGTACGCCTGCATGAACTTTCGAAGCACCCGTCACCCGTCGATGAATTCCGTCATCGACTCCACATTGTCTTCTTCACGTCACCTGTAGATGCTTCTGTGCGTCCGGTGATCTTTGCGATGCAACAGCTCGTGGATCAGCCGTCGCTGATCGCCGACGACACCGCACGATATGACATGTTGAACTCACTTCTGCAGAAAATGATCGAACGCTGGGAAGCGCGAACCGCATGGGAGCCACGCTCCGCGCTGCGGGTCCAGAACGATGTGGATTTGTCAGTCGGCGTCGCCAACCGTGCGATGGCTCAGATGGAAGAAATGCGCAATACTGCAACTGCCGGGAAATCGGACTTTTACCTCCGACGCCGCTTCATCAACGCAGCCCTCATCAAACCTTTGCGAGACTATCGGGACCGGGTGCTGGCCCACCGCATGAAGTCCGAAACACCCGTTGAACAGAACACGGAAGATCCGAACGATCTGCCATTGTTGATCAATGCCGGCAATGGACTGAATACGAATTGACGACGGAACCAGGCGGAGTCGCAGTACTCCACAATTTCGATACCTGCTGCAGGACTATTCTTCGTTCAGCCAGTCCATGATGAAATCGTCTTCGCTCGTAGCTCGGCGGGTTTGTTTCGCACGCATCAATGATGAATGAGCGGCTTCAGGGACTTTAATGTGACGGCGTTCGACTTCCAGCCCGGCCTTTTCCATGAGGCTGCGGGAAAACGTGTCTTCTTCTTCCGGTGCAGGAGCATCGCCAGTCACTTCGTACTGAATTGTAAAAGCATGTTTTGCGATGGTCACGATATCACCGGGGGTAATGCATCTGGAACTGCACCGTTCGCCGTTGACCTTGATTCCGTTGCTGCTGCCCAGATCACGAATATTCCAGTAGCCATCGCGAAGTTCAAATTCACAATGGTGCGACGACACATTCTGGAAATCCAGTTTGATGTCGCAGGTTGACCGCCTTCCGACCAGAAGCTTCGGGCCGGTCAGAGGAATTGCATCTCCGCCGCCGCATGGGATAAGTTGTCCAAGCATTGTGAAACGACACTCCGTAGTGCTTCAGCTGCGATCCAGATCAGGTCGCTCGACGGGAATCAAGAGAAGGATTATCGACGACTGGAAACGCTAGTTGCACAAATCATTCCAAACCCAATTCAGATCCTGCCGGGAATTGCCAGGAACGAATCATCAGTCGCGTGGGGCAGGCTACTCGACGCCCACTGTTCCGTCAAATCGAATCGAAATCGTCCGGGATCAAAATTCAACGAACGCAGCAGTAGACTCAAACAGCCGTCAGGATCGGCGTCATCGATCCCTGCCGCAACTTCACACAGACCGGAGCAAACGGCAACACAGTCGATAATTCATGGAGTGCGGTGATTTATTCCACGGGCGGATCGCAGAGCGAAGACTTTTCGGGCCATTTTGGTCTGAACAAACCGACGATTCAGCACAATTGCAGTGATCATGTCGCAATCCCCGCATTTCGGTAAAAACATTCGCCTGGGTTGCACGGTTTGTCCGGTCGTGCTCTGCGGGCCGTTGCTGCCGCTTGTTCGGTGTCATGACTGAATCCGGAAGGTATGAACCGCTGGCTTCCGATACTTCAACTCGCATGAAGCACTCAGCAGATCACGCTGATTTCAGCAGTCTGCTAAGTCGTCCACGGAGATATATCCGCTGACTTCCTGACAAAGGTCGATTCTGAATGTGTCAACCCCCTCCAGCGTCCCGTCTGCCTGAAACTCCGGTAGACGTGAGATCACTCGAACAACTCCGGCTCTTTGTCCATGTCGCACTGTGCCGCAAAGAAAATCTGCTTGAGCACCATTTCCCCATGACGGAACTTGAGCTTCGGCAAAACGGCACGCGCTGCGGATTCCAGTTTGTCCTGCACGGACCGCGCTCCGTGAAGCTGGCGGCAGTCTGGTCGTCGGCATCCAACGAAGTGCTGCTCTACGACGCGACCGGACACCGTTTCGGACGAATTCGATTGCCCAACAGGGTCGCGTGACCGTTCCAGACGATACTGCTGCACAAGATCGAAATCGACTCTTGAGGAAACTCCGGGAGCACAACAGAGTCACAACGGCATTCAGAGATTTACAAACACCCGCACGGGACTCCATGCTCCCGTTTTCCCAGTCGCGCTGACGGCGCGGACCCAGGCTCGGTAAAGGCCCGCGACGAATGGGTTCTCCGGAATGAACTGAGTTCCCTGGACATTCTGTTCCCGGAGTATCGTCATCCCCTGAGCATCATTGATCCAGAGATCGTAGTGGTCGGCATCAACAACAGTGGTCCAGTTCAGTTGACCTTCTGCAGAAATTGTCGGAGTAAAAAAGTTCGTCGCGCCGCCGATCTGGAAATCACTTGCCGCGCTCCAGGTGCTTCGCAGGCCACCTGGACCAACCGCCACAACCCACCACCGGTAATTTCCGTTCGGCAGTGTTTCTGTCGTGAGACTGGGGCTGGCGGCTGCCCGGCGTTCAAAGACGGACTGATTGGTATCGCGATTCCGCAGCGTCACTTCGTAACTCTGCGCATTGGTGACAGGATTCCACTGCAACGTTGGTGTCTGTAAAAAAGCTGACGCAACCGGATTCGTCTGAGGCACCGGCTGGCTGGACTTCAGGACGGGATTGGACCAATGTCCTTCCGTTCCATTCGCATAGACGCCGCGCACCTGAATTTGATACGTCCCGAAAGGCAGGGCCGTGGCCGGAGTGAACGAGAGAGACGTTATACTCCTGACGACCAGGTAGCCTGTCACGCCGCTCCGCACATCGTCAATGCGAATCTCGTACGAAGTGACTCCCGGCTGGGTGGGCCAGGTGATCGCAGGACGATCGGGACTCGGCCCATTGACGGCGGTGATTGATCCACTAAATGCAGTACCGCGTGACAGAAATTCCAGAGTCGGCGACCACATTCCGAAGCTGCCGTCCTGTGCTAAGCCGCGCACCCAGGCCCGGAATATTCCCGGAGTGACCGGAACGACCAGTGACGTCAAATTGCCCTCGACAGTTTGAATGGAAGAATCAGCCGGAGAAATTCCTGGCAATGGATCATCGACCCAGACCTGATATCGGACAGCTCCTGCAATCGGCGTCCAGTTCAGTGTCGTCACAGTGCCAGGCGGCAGAGGCGACGGCTTCGAAAGAAACGTTGTTGATCGTCCCGTCTGGAAATCTCGTGCTGCCGACCATAAACCGTAGGAACCGTCCCCGGCACTTCCACGTACCCATACCCGGTAACTTCCTGTCGGCAGATCTCTGTCAAGTACAAGAAATGCCGCCGCCGAGGTTGTTGTCGTTCGAATCGGGGCCTTTGCAGGATTGCGGATATCACTGATCCAGATGTCGTACAATGTGGCACCCGGTAGGACACTCCATTCCAGTTTTGGCCGGCGCGAAATTTGATCGGCGACAGGCGAAACAACAGGGCTGCTGCCGATGGTAAATTCGTCCGGCAGCGACCAACGACCAATGGTCCCGTCCACCGCCGATGCACGTACCGACAGGCGGTACGTGCCATGGTCAAGGTCCAGGGCTGGAACAAAAGTGGTTAACGCTCCGGAAACCATCGTGCGAATGAGAGCCGTGTTCGGAGTGCGAACGTCACTGACGAAGACTTCGTAATTTGTCGCGCCCGGTATCTCTTTCCATGTCAGCGTCGGGCGGCGGATCAAGCCGTCCGGCGTGGAAAGCACTTCAACAGCGCTGTTGACAGAGAAATCCAGGCGCAGCGACCATGCTGACGTCCCGGTCACATTCTTCGCACGAACCCCGACATTGAACTTCCCGAGACCAAGGTCGATGGTAGGTGTGTACGACGTCCCGGTAACGACGACTCTGTCCAGGACGATCAAGTTCAATCTTTCGCGATTGACGGTGATTTCGTACTCGCTGGCACCCGAAACGGCAGCCCATGTAAACGTGGGACGGAGTTTTGGCGTCGTTGCGGCTGGTCCCGTGATCGTTGGCGCAACGGGTGTTGATGGGGATTGTGCGTCGAGCAAAGGCAGGATAAACACGCTCGGTTTGGTACCACCGTTTCCAAGGAAGTACGGCATTCCGATGGCGAGTTCTGACCGTCCATCGCCATTCAAATCTCCAAGGAACGTCATCGAGCTGGCCAGCAGCGAAGACCCTGGCAGAAATGATTGACCTTCGACCTGATCTCCGACACGATTTACCTGCTTGATAGTTCCGTCCGCGTTTAGATTGAGAAGATAGACGGTGTCAGGCAGATCTGTAGTGGCGGTCTGCTGTTCGGAGATGGCAATGGCGAGATCGTTGATCCCGTCCCCATTGACATCGCCAATCGCGGTCATGCCGGAGAACCGCCCAAATGGTGAGACTGTAGGTCCACCGGAGATTCCACTCACAATTCTGGATTTTCCTTTGACGGTGCCATCAGCATTCAGCCTCAGGACATGAATGACTCCCGACCGGTCGCCGTTCGTGTCATGAATGTTGGCCGTGACAGCAATCTCCACGACACCGTCACCATCGAGATCTCCCAGTGTTGTAATCGCTTGACCAAAATTGTCTCTGTCAGTTGGTGGCAGCGTTCCATTACCGGGGTTGGCGATGGTGGTGAAGTTTTTCACCGTTCCGTCGGCTTTCAGCCGAAGAATATGGACGACGCCACGATCGGTACCACCTGCGTCGGCGGAGGCTGCTCCCACGGCAATGTCGGTAACGCCGTCTCCGTCGAGGTCACCCAGAGACGCGGCGACGCCGAAAGAGTCGCCGGTTCCAAGGACTGGGCCGCCGTTCAGAGTGCTGGCAATCTTGGTGGTGCTTTTGGCTGTGCCATCCGCATTCAGACGCAGGATGTAAACCGCACCGCGCCCGAATCCACCTGTATCGTCCCCGGCGGCACCAACAGCCAGATCGACGACGCCATCTCCGTCCAGATCACCCAGCGAAGCCACGCTGACTCCGAAATAGTCCGTGTCGGCCAGAGTCGGCCCGCCATTGCGACCACTGGCAATCCTGACCGTTAACTTTGCCGATCCATCAGAGTTGAGGAACATCACGTAGACAGCTCCTCGCGACTGGCCATCCGTGCTGTCAAAAGGGGCACCGACGACCAGGTCCGTGACGCCATCGCGGTTTAAGTCGCCGATCGAAGCGGATGAATAGCCAAAATAGTCGGTAAACTTGACTTCAGGACCGCCATTGAGTCCCTCGGCAATTCTGACAGGGCGCACAAATTCTGCAGGGAACTTTGGCGGATCCTGAATCACAAATCTGTAGTCTTCGACTTCACCGTCCGTCGCAGCTCCGGTTGCATTCGCGGCCGCAGCATCGGTACTTAAACGGAACCGGGCATAAGTGGTTCCGCCAGAACCTGCCGGGATCACAGGAAACGTCAGCGTGAAGCGTCCCTTGCTGGTTGTGTTCGGAACACTGATCTGAGCTCGTTCCGACGCATTATTAAACACACCGTCGCGATTGAAGTCGATCCAGCCCGACAGCGTTGCAACCCGGCCAGTGGTATTGGTGGCCAACACCGTCACAGTGGGCGCGGCTCCGGACGTGCCGTTCAGATCCAGAGGGCTCAAAACGCCATCTTCATCGTCGCGGCCACCGACAGCAACCTGATCGTCGAGCCCGGCGTTGGCATGCTGAAACAAGCCGGGTTCGCCATCGACGCCAGCTCCCAGATACAGCGTGGTCATCGTTGAATCGATGACATGGCTGGCACCGCCGTTCGCGGCAAGTGTTTGGTAGTTGTTGACACCTGTTCCCGATGTTGTGTCAGGGGCATCACCGAAATCCAATGTGAGCAGCAGTCGGGTTTCCAACA